>ENA-UOJA01000666-UOJA01000666.1-human-gut-metagenome-genome-assembly--contig:-C19-NODE-666-length-32197-cov-55.435287_pt1 | contig 32197 bp, 27 predicted proteins | sample MGYA00242337_ERZ723884 | MGnify/ENA metagenome assembly ERZ723884
GGACGGGACGGATGGCCGAGGGACTTCGGACGGCGTAGCCGCCCGTGGCTTCGTGAACGGGAGGGGCCCGCGCTTAAGGCGCGGGAGGGATAGCACCGACAGGTGCGTACCGGCCCGAAGTCCCTCGGCGCAGACCACGAAAGGGCTTGTCTACTACAAAGTCAGAAAAAATCCAAAGGCCCCAAATCGCCAACTCAGCGGTCTGGAGCCTTGAATTATCCTTGTTTCTACAAAATCAAAGTGTCAAAGACAGGAAAATATATCCTTTATGCTGATAAACCAAAAAAATGGCCCTAAAGGGATGTTAGTATAAATTCAAGTTTGTTTCGGTGATAAAAATTTTGTAATTTTGTACGTTTTATAGAGTACAATGCGGAGAGCGTGGCATTATGTTCAAGAAGCATTGACAAGTAAGAAATTTTTGTAGAAAAAATGGATAATATGGAGGAGAATAAGAATTCTGTTGAACCGCAGGAAGAGGGAACAGGAATGAAGGGCATCATCGAAGAGGTGAACATTGATGAGGAGATGAGGTCTGCCTACATTGACTATTCAATGTCGGTAATTGTTTCCAGAGCGCTTCCTGACGCGAGAGACGGACTGAAACCTGTGCAGCGCCGTGTGCTGTTCGGAATGGAAGGACTGGGACTGGACTACTCAGGACAGACCAAGAAATCTGCGAGAATCGTCGGTGAGGTGCTCGGTAAGTTCCATCCGCACGGAGACTCAAGCGTCTATGACGCCATGGCCCGTCTGGCCCAGGACTGGAACCAGAGATACCCGCTTGTATTCGGTCAGGGTAACTTCGGTTCAATGGACGGTGACCCTGTCGCTGCAATGCGATATACCGAGGCGAAACTCGAAAAATTGGCGAACGATGTCCTCGGCGATATGGAGAAGGACACAGTCGATTTCCAGCTGAACTTCGATGATACGATTCTGGAGCCTACGGTTCTGCCTACCAAGGCGCCGCTTCTGCTTCTGAACGGTTCCGCAGGTATCGCGGTAGGTATGGCTACCAACATGGCCCCTCACAACTTGGGCGAATGCTGCGATGCCATCTGCGCATACATTGACAATCCTGACATTGACACTGACGGCCTGATGCACTACATCAAGGGTCCGGATTTCCCTACCGGAGGTATCATCCAGGGCATCCAGGGTATCAGGGAGGCTTATGAGACAGGCCGAGGAAGAGTGGTCATGCGCGCAAAGACGGAGATTGAAGTGGACAACAACGGTCGCGAGACCATAGTCGTCACCGAGATTCCTTACATGGTGAACAAGAAGGAGATGCTCGAGAGAATCGGCCAGATGGTCGATGACAAGAAGATCGAGGGCATTACCTATATGAACGACGAGACTTCCCGCGAAGGCGTGAGAGTGATTTTCAGAGTGAAACAGGGCGCCAATTCCAATGTCGTCCTGAACACGCTGTTCAAATACACTCCTCTCCAGTCAAGTTTCGCCATAAACAATGTGGCACTCGTCAAGGGCCGTCCAAGGACATTGAGCCTCAAGGACATAATAAAGGTGTTCGTGGACTTCAGGCATGAAGTCGTAGTCAGAAGGACCAAGTTCGACCTGGAAAAAGCCCAGAAGAGAGCACATATCCTCGAAGGTCTCATCAAGGCCATCGACGTTATTGACGAGATCATCAGAATCATCAGGGCTTCCAAGACTGTCGAAGAGGCCAAATCTACATTGATCAGTACATTTGCATTCTCCGACGCACAGGCGACAGCCATCGTGGAGATGAAGCTCCGTCAGCTCACCGGACTCGAAAGAGAGAAACTCCAGGCAGAGTACGACGAACTGGAGAAATTCATTGCATGGTGCAACGACGTACTTGCAAATCCTGCAATGCAGATGGACATCATCAAGAGCGAAACCCATGAACTCAAAGCCAAATACGGCGACAAGAGAAGGTCTGAAATCGTACCTAACGCGGAAGAGTTCAATCCTGAGGACTTCTATGCCGATGATGATGAGGTGATTACGATTTCCCACTTCGGATATATTAAGAGGACTCCGCTTGCAGAGTACAAGACCCAGAACCGCGGAGGCGTAGGCATGAAGGGCAGCGCTACAAGGGATGAGGATTTCATCGAGCACCTGTACGTGGCCAATATGCACAGCACGATGCTCTTCTTCACAGAGCAGGGCAGATGCTTCTGGCTGAAGGTTTACGAAGTTCCGGAGGGCTCCCGTTCATCCAAGGGCCGCGCCATCCAGAACGTTCTCAGCATTCCGGATGACAAGATCAAGGCCATCATCAATGTACCTACATTGACGGACGAGGAGTATATCAACAATCACTACATCATTCTCGCGACCAAGGAGGGCATCATCAAGAAGACCTCTCTCGAAGCTTACTCGAGACCTCGCCAGAAAGGTGTCAATGCCGTCAATATCCGCGAGGGAGACGAGTTGCTCGAGGCTATCCTTACCGACGGCAAGTCGGAAGTGCTTATCGCGAGCCGTAACGGAAGATGCGTAAGATTCGATGAGTCAGATGCAAGACCTCTCGGCAGGACCGCTACCGGAGTGCGTGGCATCAATCTTGATGAGGATGACTATGTTATCGGTATGGTATGCTATGAACCTGAGGCTGAGGATGCTTCAGCGCATACGCTTCTTGTGATTGGCGAGAAAGGTCTTGGAAAGCGTACGGACTTCGAAGAGTACCGCAAGACGAGCCGTGGCAGCAAGGGTGTACGCACGATGAACATCACCGACAAGACAGGCAAACTGGTGGCTCTGAAGAATGTGACGGAAGAGAATGACCTGCTGATCATCACTCAGAGCGCGCTCATCATAAGGATGGCGGTTTCCGATATCAAACTTGCAGGACGTAACACCCAGGGTGTGAAACTTATAAACATCAGGGACAATGACTCCATCGCTTCCGTGTCAGTAGTTGCGAAGAGCGATGAGGAAGATGTTCCGGAACAGAATGAAGGACAGACCGGGGAGGGAAATGCTCCGGAGGCTGCACCGGAATCTGCTGAATAGTTGAATACTAACATTGAAAAAATATCAGATATGAAAAAAATTCTTCTCGCATTGGCGATGTTCGCCGCTATTCAGGTGGCTGATGCACAAGTAAAATCTGCTGCTGACGTCAAGAAGTCTGTAGAAGCTGCAGAAGCTGCAACACAGAATGTCAAGAAGGCCGTGAAGACAGCTACCTGGCTGAAGCTCGGGCAGGAATATGTGAAGGCCTATGATGCTCCTACGGGAAACATCCTTCCTGGTTCAAACAAGACAGAGCTTACTCTCATGATGGGTTCAGAGAAACCGGTTTCATCAGAGGAGGTTACTGTCAATAACGAGAAATACACCAAGGACGTGTATGCCGACAAGAATCTTTATTTCAACCAGAACGGCCAGCTCGTCATCATCGAGGTGACCAAGCCGGTTTATGAAGATGCACTCGAAAGAGCTGTCAAGGCATATCAGAAAGCTTATGAGCTCGATGAGAAGCATGCCAAGGACAAGGATGTGGCTGCTGCATTTGACCTCATCAGCCAGAAATATGTCTCAGAGGCTTTCAACAAATACACATTCGGCGATGTTGCCACAGCCAGCAAACTCTTCGAGAAAGCTGCTGATGTAGAGGCACTTGCTCCGCTTTCAAAGATCGATACCAGCGTCATCTACAATGCAGGTTTCACCGCAATGGCAGCCAAGGACAACGAGAGAGCGCTCAAATTCTTCAAGAGATGCTATGACCTCGGTTACTACTACGAAGGTGGTGAGGTTTTCGCAAGACTCGCTGAGGTGGACACATTGAACACCAAGAAATACCTCGAGGAAGGTTTCAGCAAATTCCCTCAGAGCCAGAGCATTCTCATCGGTCTCATCAACTACTATCTGAAGAACAATGAGGATCCTGAGACTCTCTTCGGCCTTCTCGACAAGGCTAAGGCAAACGAGCCGAACAATGCTTCCCTCTTCTATGTTGAGGGTAACATCCGGGCACAGCTCGGTCAGATCGACAAGGCTGTAGTCGCTTACGAAGAGTGCGCCAAGATCAATCCTGAATATGAGTATGGCTACATCGGCGAAGGCACAATGTTCTACAACCATGCAATCGAGCTCCAGACCAAGGCTCAGGAGGAAATCGACGATGCCAAATATATGGCACTGGTAAAGGAATTCGAGGAAAGTCTGAAGTCTTGTATCGCTCCGTTCGAGAAAGCCTTCGAAATCACCAAGGATGCCAACATCAAGGCAGGTATCGCTTCTTACCTCAAGAATGCATTCTACCGTTTCCGTGAGGAATCTGCCGAGAATCAGACAAAGTACGAAAAGTACGCTGAGATTGCAAAATAAGTCTTGATTGACGTTTCTTATAGCGGATGGCTTGAGTCGGTTGACTTAAGCCATCCGTTTTTTTATGGCGGGTTTTTTATGGCGGGACTTCAATCCTGCCTGTTTTTTTACTATATTCGCAGTCTGTATGCAAAGCCTTGCGGACAGCAGTGCCGCAGGTCCATTGACAGGAATCCTGTCCGTGGGAGGGAAACACGGTGTGAATCCGTGGCAGTTCCCGCTACTGTAAGTCTTCCCGGAAGACAAGTCAGAATGCCTCTTTGCATATTATTACATCGGTTCCGCCTGCGGAGGACGGGCGGCTGGTGCATCGGTGCGGAGTGTGTGAGCGGTCCGCATGTTGCTCTGTATGTCTGCTGACTTTTCTGGCGCGGAATCGGTGATGTTTTGTAGAATAGTCAGGTCACCGATGAACAGAATCTCATCATGTCTTTCAGTCTTGTGCACGTTCTGTATTACAGTCGCGGCACAGGAGTCTGTCGTATCCATGCCTGAAAAGGCAGATACGGTACGTCTCCTGAAGGAATCGGTGATTGTGGCAGCACCGGCCTTGCCGAAATATCGTGAGACCATACCCGCCCAGACATTGACAGGAGACGAACTGGAAAGGCTGAACAGCCTGTCTGTAGCTGATGCGGTGCGCTATTTTTCCGGTGTCCAGCTGAAGGACTATGGAGGAGTTGCAGGACTCAAGACCGTGAATGTCAGATCGTTGGGTGCGGCCCATACGGCTGTTTTCTATGACGGACTCCAGATCGGCAACGCGCAGAACGGTCAGGTGGACCTCGGCCGCTTCTCCCTCGACGAAATAGGCGAAATCTCGCTATACAACGGCCAGAAAAGTGATATTTTCCAGCCTGCCAAGGATTTCGGCGCATCCTCGTCCATCTATCTCCAGTCTGCCCGTCCGGTATTTTCAGAAGGGCGCAAGGTCAATGTAAAGGCTACATTGAAAACAGGCTCCTTCGGCCTGCTGAATCCCTCTGCGTCAGTCGCATTCCGTCTTTCGGACAACATTTCGCTTACCGTTTCGTCCGGTCTGACCAATGCTTCCGGGCGTTATCGGTTCAGGTGCCGCGGATATGACCAGCTCGGCCGCCTATCTTATGATACTACGGCTGTCAGGCACAACGGGGACATCTTTTCTGTCCGCTCTGAAGCAGCCCTCTATGGCAAGACCAAGACCGGCAACTGGTCTGTCCGTGCCTATAACTACCATTCGGACAGGGGAGTGCCAGGTGCCATCGTGAGCAATGTCTTCCGTAACGGAGAGCGTATGCGTGATGACAATTTCTTCGTGCAGGGCAGGGCGGTTAATGTCTGGAGCCGGAAATTCAGGTCAATGTTCAATGCCAGATATGCCTACGACTACACTTTCTACGAAGACAAGGACAGCCGTTCATTGCATGTCACCAACACATATCGCCAGAATGAACTGTATTTCTCGACTGCGAATATGTGGCAGGCGTTCAGCCGGATGGATGTTTCATTGTCCTATGATTTCCAGTGGAACAGCCTGGATGTCGCGAATTACATGTCCGGCAATGCTGTTTTTCCCCGTCCGTACAGGCTGACCAATATGGTCTCGCTCGCCGCCTCGCTCGACTTCGGAAGGCTGAAGATGCAGGGAAGTGCATTCGGCCAGTTCGTCAGCGACAAGTCCAGGGAATTTGATAATGTCAATGACAAGCGTTCGGAACTGTCCCCGGCATTCTATGTGTTATATAAGCTCTTGAGGAACAAGGAGTTGTATATAAGGGCGTTCGCCAAACGCTCATTCCGGATGCCGACGTTCAATGACCTCTATTATACGAATTCCGCAAATGCTCTGCTCAAGCCGGAGAGCACAGTCCAGACGGATCTGGGGACCGAGTATTCAGACCGGTTCTCTTTCTGCACCGTTCACCTGTCTGCCGATGCATATTGGAACATTGTGAAGGACAAGATAATAGCTTATCCCAACGGGCAGCAGTTCCGCTGGACAATGCTGAATCTCGGAAAGGTGGATATCCGTGGGGTGGATGTGTCCGCTGACGTGGCCGTAGATATATCTAAGCTAAGATTGGCCGCAAGGCTGCAGTACTCGTTCCAGAAGGCGATAGACATTACGGACAAGACCACGTTCTACTACAGGAATCAGATTCCGTATGCTCCTGAGCACAGCGGTTCTGCGGTTTTGTCCGCGGAGTACTCGGGGTGGAGTCTGAACTACAGTTTCCTGTACACGGGAGGACGCTACAGCCACAAGGAGAATACCCGGAAGAACTATCTCCAGCCGTGGTACACGAGTGACCTGTCGCTGCAGAAGAAGATGAAGCTGAAGGCCAATGTCCTGAAAATCACTGCGGAAGTGAACAATGTGTTCAATCAGGATTACGAGGTTGTGCTGAATTATCCTATGCCAGGGATAAACTTCAGATTGACAGTTGGTTATGAATTGTTTTAAACTTATTTATACGTATGAAGACTAAATTTGACTTTTTTGGCAGGGCAGCATTGGTGCTGGCTTTTGCTGTTGCGGCCGCTACTGCCTGCCGCAAGGATGAGGTTCCGGTTTATCCTGGAACTGACATTACACCATCTGATTATGAAATCGTGGATACACCGGCGGAACCAGGAGCGAATCCTGTTGGACTTTATGTGCTCAATGAAGGCAACATTGGCAGCAACAAGGCTCAGCTGGACTTTTTCAATTTCCGCACTTCGTCTTATATCAGGGATATATATACTGACTACAATCCGGATGTCGTGAAGGGTCTTGGTGATGCAGGAAATGATGTGCAGGTCTATGACGGCAAGCTGTTCGTCGTGGTGAACAATTCCCATAAAGTGGAAATTCTCGGAGCCAATTCGGTGAAGCGCATTGCTAAGGTGGATATTCCTAACTGCCGTTCGATCGCTTTTGACGGGGACTGTGCCTATGTGACTTCTTATGTTGCATTGAGGCCTTTGGAGACGCCTGACCAGAAGGGCGCTGTCTATCGTATTGACCTGAATACTTACAAGATTACCGGGGAAGTGTCTGTGGGATACCAGCCTGAACAGCTTGTAATCAAGGGCGGAAAGGCTTATGTGGCCAATTCCGGCGGCTTACATGCTGGATATGACAATACGGTTTCTGTCGTGGATCTGGCGTCAATGTCTGTGGATTACACTATTGAGGTGGTTCCGAATCTGCAGAAAATGCTGGAGGATGAGAACGGCAATCTCTGGGTGTCTTCTTTCGGCGGCAAGCTCAGTTGCCTGAAAGCGAAGGACGGCAAATATGCTCTTGCATCGTCGATTGATTTTCCGGCTTCTTCTATGGCTTATTACAAGGGTGAGCTGTATCTTATTGGTACTGCATATGATGCGAACTATAAGGCTACTTATTCATATGCCAAGGTCAATGTGAATACGGGTGCGGTGTCATCTGACAAGATTATCACAGATGGTTCCGACGCTTCTGTCAAGGCTCCGTACGCGATATCAGTAAATCCGTCCAATGGCGACATCTACATAGCTGATTCACCGGACTTCACCGCCAGCGGCAAGCTCTTCTGCTATACCAATGCCGGTAAACTCAAATGGTCTGTCCGTACCGGCAACATCCCCGGCCACTTCGCCTTCCTTTATAAGTAGGACTATTTCTGCTGGTAAAAGTATTTCCAGAGGGGAGCGGCCATGAGGGCCTGCTTGAGCTGGTCATTGATGAGGAGATCTCGGACGTCGGCTTCGTTCAGGAGCACGACTTCGAGGTCTTCTGTGCTGTCAAGGTGCTGTGAACCTGTTTTCTTGACGCCTTTTGCCAGGAAACAATGCGAAAGATTGTCGGTGGTGCTGGGGTTTGCGGAGATGGTCATGAACTCGGACCATTCACCTTCGCCATAGCCGGTTTCCTCCATCAGTTCGCGTTTTGCAGCCTCCATGGGGCTTTCGCCCGGTTCGATAACGCCGGCAGGAATCTCATAGCAGGTCTTGCCGAGGCCGTGGCGGTACTGCCTTTCGAAAATGAATTTGCCGTCATCGGTCAATGCGATTACATTGACCCAATCGGGATATTCAAGTACGTAGAACTCAGGGTTTTGCCTTCCGTCAGGGAGCTCCACGCAGTCCTTTCTGACTGTCAGCCACGGACGGCGGAACAGATATTCGCTCTTGAGAACTTTCCATTTTCCCTTTTCGGTTATCGCGTCTTTCATATCAATCATTGTTTCGTATCCTGACAAAGATAACTCATTTTTACGTACATTTGCACTCCCAAACAGGCGGAATTATGGACAATGCTATAGAAATATTCACTCTGATAACAGGAATACTTTTCATTATCCTCGAAATCAGACAGAGCAACTATATGTGGGGCGTGCAGATATTGACCGGAATCGCTTCAGTGGTGCTGTTCTGCCGTCAGGGACTTTATGCGTCATCGGCATTGAACGTATATTATGTGGTTACCGCGGTCTGGGGCTTCATCAGCTGGCGACGGGATTCGGATTCCATTGCCGGTGACGCGCAGCAGATACATTTGCGTAAAATATCATTGAAAGTATTGGCTGTCAGCGTATTGCTGCAGGCGGTCGGCACGGTGGCATTGATATGTGTCCTTAGGGCTCTCGGCGATCCGATGTCGTCCCTCGATGCTGCGATTACGGTCCTGAGCCTGATCGCGACCTGGTGGCTGATACGCTCTTATAAAGAACAATGGCTGCTGTGGATAGTGGCTGACCTGATGTATGTCGTGATGTGCGGCTGCCAGGGCCTCTACTGGATGGCTGCCCTGTATCTGTTCTATACGCTCTCTGCAGCCTATGGTTTCGTGCATTGGCGCAAGAGGGGCAAATACGTGGAAGAGAGCGGGTTATAATGCTCCGTCCATAATGTCTGCGGCCGGCTTACCCGTTTCTAAAAGGCTGCGCATCTTTTTCATATAGGGGGCCGTGTGCTCATAGTACATCCTGAGCCCAGCGCATAGCGAATTCAGCCCTGCCTCTCCGGATTTTGTGGTGGACAGGCGATGTTTGGGGCATTCTCCATGACAGAGCCGGACCCATTCGCAGCGTCTGCATTGGGCAGGAAGAGAATTGCGCTTGTCAATGCCGAAGGCTACGGACTGCTGTGACCCTGCAAGGTCTTTCAATGATGACGTGGCGATGTTGCCCAAGCGGTATTCAGGATAGACGAAATGATCGCAGACATAGACGTCTCCGTTGTGTTCCACTACGAGGTTTCCTCCGCAAGTCTCACAGAATGAGCAGGTTCCTGGTGAAAGACCGCACCATGAAGCCAATGTGGCATCGAATGCTCCTACGAAATAGCTGCCGACATCGTTCTTTACCCACCAGTCGAAGATTTCGCACAGGAATTTTCCGTAGCCGATATCGCTGACGGACCATAGGCCGAAGCCGTCACTGTCGGTGGCAGGAGGAACCATTGACGGGCGTAAGTTCCTCATCTGACGACCATTGGCATTGACCTGAAACTTTATTTTTTCGACGACGGGAAGAAACTGCATGAAGCGGCTGCCTGTCGATTTGAGGAACTGGTAGATCTCCAGGGCATGTCCTTCCGAGGCTTTGGAAACGGCAGTCAGGGTGTTGAATTCTGCGCCAGAGCGGAGCAGGTTCTTCAAGCCGGCGATTACTTTCCGGAAGGAGGGGGCGCCGGCCTTGCTGCTGCGGTATGTGTCGTGTATGTGCTCCGGGCCGTCGATGGAGAGTCCGATGAGGAAATTCCCCGCAGCGAAAAAATCTGCCCATTCCGGGGTTATGAGTGTGCCGTTTGTCTGAAGAGTGTTGTGCACGATCTTGCCGTCAGCATATTTTTTCTCGAGGGCGACTGCTTTCCGGTAGAAATCCAGACCTGCCATCAGCGGCTCGCCGCCGTGCCAGTTGAATGTGACTTCAGGGGTTTCGCAGGTGGAGAGATAATCGCGTATCGCACGTTCCAGCAATTCCTCTGACATTACAGGCTCGTGTCCTCCGTATAGGCGTGACTTGTCCAGATAGTAACAGTATCTGCAGTCAAGATTGCAGAGCGAACCGCATGGCTTTATCATCAGGTTGAATGATATGGGGCCGGTTATCCTTGCTGCATCTGCGAGAGTGATAGTGCTCTTGAACGTGTCGTCTCTTTCCATGGAGGTATATAAATGAAAAAAGGGAAAGCTTAGCACATCGCACCGCTACGACCTCCTACCCTTGCTGCCTTCCGGCCCTGGGGGAGTTTGGAGGGAGCTGGTCGTGTACGACTTTCCCACTGCAAATATACTGCTTTTTGTCAAATCTGCAAAGTCTGACAGGCCAATCCGGCTATTTTCTTAGTCCAGGTTGGTGAAGATGAAAGGAAGAATGTCATCTACCTGACTGAATTTCAGGATTTTGTCTTTTCCGTAGAAGAGGACGCTCATCTTTCCGCCGCTGACTTTCTGATATTCGGCCATGACCTGGCGGCAGGCTCCGCATGGAGCAGTGATGCCGCTGTTCAGCAGGCCGTTCTGTGCCCCTGTTATGGCAATGCTCCTCATCTGGAGGTCCGGATGGTTCGCGTGAGCTGCAAACATAGCCGTCCTTTCCGCGCAAAGTCCTGACGGATAAGCCGAGTTCTCCTGATTCGCTCCGGTGACAATGCTTCCGTCGGACAGTCTCACGGCAGCCCCGACATTGAAGTTGGAATATGGCGCATATGAGCCTGCCAATGCCTTTTCGGCGGCTTCGCAAAGCTCTCTGTCCTGCGGTTCAAGTTCCTGTACGGAACCGAATTCCTGATAGTCTATTTCTATTTTCTTGTTTGTCATAATGTGTTGTAATTTGCGGCTAGTATCGGACAATGTTCCGAATCAATGACTGCCAAACGTTTCAAATATAGTAATTTTTCTCTGATTTAGGTATCTTTGCGGCTGTCAAGGCGCTATTGCCCTGTTTCTTTAGCCCGAAAAGAGGAGAAATTTATGAAAGTTTGTGTAGGATTATCCGGAGGTGTGGACTCCAGTGTGGCCGCTCTGTTGCTCAAACAGCAGGGTTACGATGTTTTTGCGATGTTCATGCAGAACTGGCACGACACGGAAGGGACATTGCACGGTGACTGCGAATGGGAAGAAGACAAATTCGTGGCCGAAATGGTCGCGAGGAAAATAGGTATCCCGTTCTATTTCATTGACTTGAGCAATGAATACCGTCAGCGTGTGGTGGACTATATGTTCGATGAATACTCCAAGGGAAGAACGCCGAACCCGGACGTGCTGTGCAACAGGGAGATAAAGTTCGACGCATTCCTGAAGGCCGCTCAGAAAATGGGCGCGGATATGGTGGCCACCGGGCATTATTGCCGTAAGGAACCTGCGCTCGACGCTGAAGGGAATCAGATTGTCAATGACGGCAAGCCTGTGTGGCGCATCCTGGCTGGTTCGGATCCGAACAAGGACCAGAGCTATTTCCTGTGTCAGCTTACTGAAGACCAGCTTTCCAAGGCATTGTTCCCGATAGGTGACATCTGCAAGCCGGAAGTGCGACGACTGGCTGCGGAAGCGGATTTGCCTTCAGCTGAGAAAAAGGACTCCCAGGGCATCTGTTTCGTGGGAAAAGTGGACCTTCCGGTATTTCTTCAGCAGAAGCTCAAGTCTGTGGAAGGTGACGTGGTCGAAGTGTATGACGCCTTCTATGAAGATTCTCCGCAGTACTGTTTCCTCAGAGATACGATGTCTTCCATCCTGAGGAACCGCTTGGCGGATGATGCGGAGATGATAACTGATTATATATCAGATGACAAGGCTGCACATTCTCAGGCCGGGGATTATGAGGGAGGCTGCCATGCGGAGTCTGTCTATTCTTATGACAGTATCGGTGCATTGTCAGATGAGGATCTTATGCGCCTGTCCCGTCCGGTTACATATGAGTCGATAAAATTCGAGACTGAAACATACCGCTCCGGTAAGCGTCACGTCAAGAAAACCCGTTATAAATCAAATCCTTACGGTGCTGTAGTAGGCCGTCACGAGGGAGCCCAGTTCTATACCATCGGTCAGCGCAAGGGCCTGAACATCGGAGGCCATAAAGACTCGCTTTTCGTGATTTCCACTGACATTGAAAACAATATAATATATGTAGGGGAGGGACACCGGCACAAGGGCCTTTCGCGCAGTTGCCTGATGGTTGCGCCAGAAGAGATCCATTGGATCCGGGAGGACTTGCGTATGAAGGATGGAGAAATACGCCGGTACAGAGTGCGTATCCGTTATCGCCAGCCGTTGCAGGATGCGCTGCTGGTCAAGAGGCCGTCTGGTTTGTTCATTCTTTTCGAAACACCGCAGAGAGGCATCACGCCGGGGCAGTTCGCCGTGTGGTATGACAGGGATGAGATGATTGGCTCAGGGGTAATATAAGAAATCTATCCTCGAAAATCCTCCACAAATCTTTACCGACGTGTTTTTTACGCATACATAACATAAAAAAATCAGGCGGAAAAACTTCCGTCTGATTTTTTTTGAGCCACTCAAGGGGTTCGAACCCTCGACCTGCGCATTACGAATGCGCTGCTCTACCAACTGAGCTAAAGTGGCAATTCGTTTCTCTCCGAATAAAATGGATTGCAAATGTAATGCTAAAAGCTTATTTTTGCAAGGATTGACCATCGAAATATTTGATAGTTATGAAAAATATAGGAAAAATGTTGTTGACATTGGCATCAGTTGCTGCTGTGGCGTCCTGCGCTGACTGCAATAACAAGAAGAAAGGCGATTTCAAGTACCTCGTGGATGAGTTTGCTGATATCAAGATCATGCGGTATCAGATTCCCGGGTGGGAAAAATTGACATTGAAACAGAAAGAGTATGTCTATCACCTGAGCGAGGCTGCAAAATTCGGATGGGACATTTACTGGGACCAGAACTGCAAGGACAATCTCGCAGTGAGAAAGGTGCTGCAGAACATCATTGAAAATTACAAGGGCGACCGTGCCTGCAAGGAATACAACCAGTTCCTCGTCTATGCGAAACGCGTATTCTTCAGCAGCGGCATCCATCATCATTATGCTGAGGACAAGTTCTTCCCGCAGTGCAGCCAGGAGTATTTCCGTGCATTGATGGAGTCAGTGGGCGATACGGACAAATGCGAGGCATTGCTGCCGGTCATCTATTCTCCGGAACTTTATGTGCAGAGGCGTTCTTCATCGGCCGATGGCGATATCGTGGCACTTTCTTCAGTGAATTTCTATGAGGGAGTCACCAGGGACGAAGTCGAAAAATATTATGCGGGCATCATTGACCCGAACGATCCTGAGCCTATTTCTTATGGCTTGAATACCAAGGTGGTAAAGGGCGCGGACGGTGTGATCCGTGAAGAGAAATGGAAAGTCGGCGGCATCTACGGTCCGGCAATCGAGAAGATCTGCGAGGAACTCGAAAAGGCCAAGGCTGTGGCTGAGAACGATACCCAGAAGAAGGAGATCTCCGAACTTCAGGAGTATTACAGGACCGGTGACCTCAAACTTTGGGACAAATACAACATCACTTGGGTAACTGATACGCTCGGTACAGTCGATTTCACGAACGGTTTCGTCGAGGATTACAATGACCCGCTCGGCCGCAAGGCTTATTGGGAGTCTTTGGTCAATGTGAAGGACTCCGCCGCTTCAGCGCGCACCGAACTGCTCAGTGCCAATGCCCAGTGGTTTGAGGACAATGCGCCGATTGATCCGCGTTTCAAGAAAAAGAGTGTCAAGGGCGTGAGTGCCAAGGTGATAGACGCTACCTGTCTCGGCGGCGGATGCTATCCTGCCACCCCTATCGGCATCAATCTTCCTAATGCAGACTGGATCCGCAAGGAATACGGCTCCAAGTCAGTGACCATTGCCAATATCACCCACGCCTATGATGCGGCGGCCAATGAGTCTCCGAAATCAGTGCTTGATGAGTTCGCTTATTCCGAGGAGGAAAAGGCAATGCAGAAGAAATACGGTTCTTACGATGATGAAATCCACACTGACCTGCACGAATGCCTCGGACACGGCTCAGGACAGTTGCTTCCTGGCGTGTCAGGAACAGCGATGGGCGAGTATGCATCTGCATTGGAAGAGGCAAGGGCTGACCTGTTCGGACTTTACTACATTGCAGACCCTAAGCTGGTGGAACTCGGCATCCTTTCTGATCCTGATGCTTATAAGGCCCAGTATTCCAACTATATACGCAATGGCCTGATGGTCCAGACGAACAGAATCGAACTTGGTCGCCAGATTACCGAGGCGCATATGCAGAACAGACAGCTGATCGCTGCATGGTGCTATGAGCAGGGACTTCAGGACAATGTCATCGAGAAGAAAGTGAAGAACGGCAAAACCTATTTTGTGGTCAATGATTTCGAGGCTCTCCGCACTCTCTTCGGAAAACTTCTCGCTGAAATACAGCGTATCAAGTCAGAGGGTGACTACCAGGCCGGCAAGGAACTGATTCAGAAATATGCGATGGACATTGACCCGGAACTTCACAAGGAGGTAAGGGACAGATATGCGGCTCTCGGCCTCAAGCCTTACGGCGGTTTTGTCAATCCTGATATCGTGCCGGTGGAAAAGGACGGCGTGATCGTGGATTACAAGGTGGAATACCCTGACGACTATCTCGGTCAGATGCTCCAGTACTGCCATAAGTACTCTACATTGTAACCATGCGTTACAGCACATCAGAAGAATATCTCAAAGGGTTCAGGACATATCTCCGTGTCGAGCGGAATATGTCCTCGAATTCTTATGAGGCGTATTGCTCGGACGTCCGCGAAATGTTCTTGTCAATATGCAAGGTCAGGGAAGTGCAGGACTTGAGTCCGCTCAGCATAACGAAAGAGGAACTGACCGGCTATGTGGAAAGCCGCGCCAACAGTGACGAACCTGTCTCCAAGCGCACTCAGGCGAGGATATTGAGCTCGTTGAGGTCATTTTTCGGCTGGCTGGTGATGGAAGGCGAGATCGAGGAAAATCCGTGTGACGGCATCAGTTCACCGAAAATAGGACGGTATCTGCCTTCTGTCCTGTCTGTCGAAGAGGTCGAGGCAATCATGGATTCGGTGGACCTTACCAAATGGAACGGGTTGAGGGACAGGGCGATACTGGAAATGCTGTACGGTTCCGGACTCCGTGTGTCTGAAGCGTCCGCTCTCAAGATTTCTGATGTGTTTCTGGAGGAAGGCTTCGTAAGGGTAGTGGGAAAGGGAAACAAGGAAAGGGTAGTCCCTATGGACGAGCCTGTCGTGATGGCTGTGAACAACTACCTGCCGGTGCGTCCCGAACCGTCTTCTCCGAAGTTTGCCGATACCCTGTTCCTGAACAAGTCAGGTGCGGCAATCAGCAGAATTTCGGTTTTCAATATGGTGAAGAAACAGGCTATGGCAGCCGGTATCCATAAGGAGATTTCTCCGCATACGTTCCGCCATTCGTTTGCGACCCACCTGATAGAAGGCGGTGCCGACCTGAGGGCAGTCCAGGAAATGTTGGGGCACGAAAGCGTATTGACTACTGAGATATACACCCACATTGACAGTGAAACCTGGCAGAAGAACATCATCGAACATCATCCTATGAAATAGAAAAATACTTATCTTTGTGGGAAATAGAAAAATACTTATCTTTTCTTTGTGGGATTATGATTCACGCGAAAAACATAGCGGGAAAACTGCTCAGGACAGTGCTTTTCATTGTCCTGGCTGTCGCCTCCTGTACCAAATATGACGAGCCGGTAATAAAAGATGCCGGCACCAGAAGAACAGAGGTTCCTGCCAAATGCAAGGTGCTGCTGCTTTATTCGGCCGGGTTCAACAGCCTGTGCAGCCAACTGGAGGCGGATGTGGACGACATGGCTTCAGGTTACCTGCCGCTCCGCAATTCCGCTGCCGCATCTGTTCTGGTCTATTCGCGCAGGCTTACCGAATCCAGACGATATACAGACCCCGCGCCTTCCTATCTGATCCGACTTTCGAGAGACGCTTATGGCAATGTTTTACGCGATACGCTGAAGACTTGGCCGAAGGAAATGGTTGCGGCTTCCGTAAAGGCTGTCAATGAAGTGCTTACGTCTGTCAAGGAACTTTATCCCAATGCCGATTACGGGATGATTTTCTCATCGCATGGCACCGGCTGGCTGCCTTCCGGCTATTATTCTTCAGGTAAGATCACCAATATCGCAACTGCATTGTCGCCTTCATCTGGTCTGAACTATAACTTGGTTCCAGTGCCCTATAGGGAGTTTCACGGCGATGACCAGATCAAGGTCAAGAGCATAGGTGCTGACAACATCAATTCCAGCGAAGCATATGAAATGAACATCGAGGACTTCGCTGCTGCGATACCGATGAAGTTGGACTATATGATTATCGATGCTTGCCTGATGGGCGGAGTGGAAGTGGCCTATGCGCTGAGAAACAAATGCGACAAGCTGGTATTCTCTCAGGCTGAGGTGCTTGCGGACGGACTCTGCGATTACCACACGGTGGCCAAGAGGCTGTTGCTCAGCAGTGAGCCTGACTTGCTGGGAATCTGTTCTGATTCATGGGAGCTCTATTCTTCCCAGTCGGTGGAATGGCGCCGCTCTCTGACCATTTCAATGGTTGACTGCACCAGATTGTCACCTCTCGCTGAAGCCTGCAGAAAACTGTTTTCAGAGCATCAGTCTGAAATCATGTCCGTGTGGCCGGATGACGTGCAGGGCTATTTCCGGTTCAGCAAGCACTGGTTCTATGACCTCGAGGACATTCTTGTGAAGGCCCGTATTCCGGAAAGCGACTTGGAGGACTTCAGAAATGCAATGAACGGATGCATTCTCTATAAAAATGCATCCGTCAACTTCCTTCTGGATTTCACTATCAAAACTTTCTGCGGCTTGAGCATGTATCTTCCGTCAGACGGCAATGCCACTCTGAACGAGTTCTACAAGACATTGTCCTGGAATGCGGATACTGGCCTGGTCAGATAGAAAAGCTGTTATTCGGCGTTGTTTTTTTCTTGTGCCAATACTTCATTGAAACACTGACGGCAGAGAGGCTCATATACGTCTTTCTCTCCGAGTACCACGAGTTTGTGGCTCTTGGTGAGCCTGTGTGAGTGGTTTGCCAGGTTTCCGCATTTTACGCAGATGGCATGGACTTTCTGCACGTCTTCAGCTATGGCCATAAGTCCAGGAATAGGGCCGAAAGGCTTGCCCATGTAGTCTGTGTCAAGACCTGCTATTATAACTCGTTTTCCCTTGTCGGCCAGCTCCTGAGCGACCTGTATGAGGCTTTCGTCGAAGAACTGCGCTTCGTCCACACCGATTACCTGGGTGTCTTCAGCGGCGTCCAGCATCTTTGAGGCCTCCTTGATCGGGGTGCACGGAATGCTGTGCAGGTCGTGGGAAACCACGTCAACATCAGAATAGCGCTTGTCGATCGCCGGTTTGAAGATTTCTATTTTCTGGTTTGCGAACTGAGCTCTTTTCAGTCGTCTTATGAGTTCTTCTGTCTTGCCGGAGAACATTGAGCCGCAGATGACTTCGATGCAGCCTGGCTTGTTTGGTGTTTCTGGATACATAATCATTGGTTGAAATGGATTGCGAATTTAGTAATTTAAATGTACATTTGTGCAATACTCAAATGAAAGAAGTTGTTTTCAAATGATAAAACGACTTCCAATAATCTTGAAACCTTATGGACAAGAGCCCGAAAGAAATATTGGCAGAACTTGACGCGGAGCTTTCCGCCCTGAAGGCCAGAGTCGGTGAGATCGAAAAAAAAGTGGAGCTGCTCCGCAATGAACTGGATTTGGAACCTGCTGAGCCGCTGGACTTGGGGACAGCTGACTATCTGTATGATATAGCGGATGCAGTTCCGGAGGACATTCCTGCTGAGAATGTGCCTGAAGCGGTTGCTGACGACATGCCTGCAGACGTGTTTGCTGAAAATGTCGGAGAGAATGTCGGGGAAAGCGTTCCGGACGACATCCCTGAGGCGGAGTCCGAAGCTGAGCCTGAGGCGGAACCGGAGACGGAAGACCTTCAGGAATCTGAGCCGAAGGTGGAACAGGAACCTGAACAGGAGGTGGAACAGGAACCTGAAGACCTGCCGGAAGCTGTTCCCGGAAAGGAAATACAAGAGGAACCTGAGACTGAGGCGGAGCCTGAACAGGTAGCAGGAACTGAGCCTGAACCGAAACCGGAATACCTTCCGGAGGAGGACGGATTCTCATTATTCGGCGGAATGGCAGAAGATGAGGAACCTAAGGCAAGAAAGACTAAAGCGCCGTCAGAGCACAGACAGTATTCGGGTCATAAGGTGATAGCGGACCAGAAATACGGAAACGAAGCCTGGAGAAAAGATATGCCGGGCCCGGAAGTGAAGGACGTCCGCAGCGCCATCTCGCTCAATGACAGGGTGATGTTCATCAGCACGCTGTTCCGCGACGATTCGATGCTGTTCCAGGATGTCATCAATAAGATCAATGCCCTGACCACGCTCGAAAAGGCTGTGCAGTATCTTAAGGAAAACTTCCCGGAGTGGGATATGGATTCGGAACTTGTTTACAGGTTCATGATGTCCGTAAGAAGAAAAATCAGGTAACCGATGGAAACCCAAGGCAAACTGTATATAGTCCCGACACCCGTCGGGAATCTTGAAGATATGACTTACAGGGCAGTGAAAGTCCTGAAGGAAGCCGACCTTATTCTCGCGGAGGACACGAGGACGAGTTCCGTGCTTCTGAAACATTATGACATCCACGGAAAACTGCAGTCCCATCACAAATTCAATGAGCACCAGACTGCTTCCGTCATCAAGGACAGGATATTGGCCGGGCTCAATGTCGCGCTGATAAGCGACGCGGGAACACCGGGAATATCAGACCCGGGCTTTCTGCTCGTGCGTACTTGTGCTGCGGAAGGCATTGAAATACAGACACTTCCTGGGGCGACAGCCTGCATCCCGGCAGTCGTGTCATCCGGCCTGCCTTGCGACAGGTTCTGCTTCGAGGGCTTTCTGCCTGTGAAGAAAGGCCGTCAGACATTGCTGACGACATTGGCCACAGAGCCGAGGACAATGGTGTTCTACGAGTCTCCTTACCGGCTTGTGAAGACACTGGAGCAGTTTGCCGGTTATTTCGGCCCTGACAGGGAATGTTCCGTGGCCAGAGAAATTTCCAAACTGCATGAGGAACATCGCAGGGGTACTCTTGAGGAAGTTGCTGCCTGGTTCCGCGAACACGAACCGAAAGGTGAAATCGTGATAGTGGTGGCCGGGTGCCAGAAAACTAAGCGTAGAGAGGACGACGCTGAGGATTAGAAACATCGTGGCAGGTGGTTCTAAAATAGATGAATGATAATAAAAAGGGACGTAAACTCTCTCCCTCTTTCGTGACCGGCGCCATCGCGCTGGCGTTTCTTGCTGTCGGCTATCAGACAGCGCTTTTCGTGCATAGAGCGGCTGCGCTCAAAATTCTGTCGGACGAAACTATGCCTGATACTGTATATGTGGCTGTGGATGAGGCTTTTGCTGCTTCAGGTCAGGCCGTCGTCAGTGGCGTTCCGGTGTCAGGGAAATCTGATGTGCGGCGGTTGTCGGGGGAATCCGTATCCTCAGGAAACGCCAGGCAGCAGGTCCCGGGCAAAAAGACCGTCATAGCACGGAAGCAAGGTGTCCGACCGGAAGCAGCCGCTGCAGTTGCCGCCGCCATCGCCCCACGCACTTATGAAAATTTCAGGTTCAATCCCAATGTCGTGTCTGTCAATGATTTGAGGCGTCTCGGCTTTTCTCTCAAGCAGGCGGAATCCATCGACAATTACAGGAAAAAAGGCGGCAGGTTCAGGCGTAAAGAAGATTTTGCAAAATCCTATGTGGTGGCAGATTCCGTATATCGCAGACTGGAAAAATACATTGACATACCTCTTCTGGACATAAACAGGGCGGATTCGGCGGAATTCGACGCGCTCCCGGGAATCGGCGGATATTTCGCGGCGAAGATGGTGGAGTATAGGTCGCGGTTAGGCGGCTATTCGTGCAAGGAGCAGCTGATGGAAATCTATCATCTGGACAATGAAAAATACAGTAGATTCAGCGACCTCATAACAGTAGGGGAGTCCAGGCCTTTCCGCCTGTGGACCATGACTGCGGATTCATTGAAACTGCACCCTTATATCCGTAACTGGAAGACTGCCAATGCGATAGTGCTGTACAGGGACAATAATCCCCGCGAACTCTGGACCGTGGAAGGTCTTCGGAATGCGGGGATATTGGATGATGCAGCTGCAGCCAGACTGTCGCGCTGCCGTATTGAGTAGTCCTCAAAAATGTTGCTGGAAACTAGTCTGAAACGTGTTTCAGAGCTTCGCGGATCTTGCCCTCGATTTCTTCACTGAGCTCGGCATTGTCAGCGATAAGCTGCTTGGTGGCTTCACGTCCCTGAGCAAGTTTCTGGTCGCCGTAGCTGAACCATGAGCCGCTCTTTCCGATAATCCCGTATTCGACACCGAGGTCCACGATTTCGCCGGTATGTGAGATGCCCTCACCATAGACGATGTCGAACTCCGCTTTCTTGAAAGGTGGAGCCATCTTGTTCTTCACGACCTTTACTTTGGTGCGGTTTCCGAGAGCCTCCTCGCCGTCCTTGATCTGGGTGGTACGGCGCACGTCGATTCTGACAGATGCGTAGAACTTCAGTGCATTACCGCCGGTGGTGGTCTCAGGGTTACCGAACATGACGCCGATCTTCTCACGGAGCTGGTTGATGAAAATGCAGCAAGTGTTTGTCTTGCTGATGTTTGCAGTCAGCTTTCTGAGCGCCTGGCTCATAAGTCTTGCCTGGAGGCCGACCTTGTTGTCACCCATCTCGCCCTCGATTTCCGCCTTAGGCGTAAGAGCTGCTACGGAGTCGATAACGATTATGTCGATGGCGCCTGACCTGATGAGGTTGTCGGCGATTTCGAGAGCCTGCTCGCCATTGTCCGGCTGTGAAATGAGAAGTGTCTCGAGGTCCACTCCCAGAGCTTTTGCGTAAGAACGGTCGAATGCGTGCTCAGCATCGATCATCGCGGCGATACCGCCTGCTTTCTGTGCCTGGGCTATCGCGTGGATGGCCAATGTGGTCTTTCCGCTGGATTCTGGACCGTAGATTTCAATGATTCTGCCTTTCGGATATCCTCCGATTCCCAAGGCATGGTCAAGAGCGATGGAACCGCTCGGTATTACCTGATGTTCATCCCATTGTGGCTGCTCTCCCAACTTCATGATGGTGCCTTTCCCATAGTCTTTCTCAATCTTGTCGATTGTCGCCTGCAACGCTTTCAGTTTCCCGGAATCAACCTGAGCGCCTGCATCTTTTACTGCTTCTTTAGCCATAATGTATAAATTTTTGTTCTATAATGCGGATTCGCCCGCATTCTCTACAAAGATAGAAAAATCAACGCAAACGGAAATGAAAAATTAACTAAATTTGTAGATGCCCACATTGACTTGTGGAACAATGAATTTTATGATGAACGGGAAAGATATAAAATACAAGCTTTTAGGCAAGACTCCGGAGGAGTTGAAGGAAATTGCAGTCAAATGCGGTCTGCCGTCTTATGCGGGCGGACAGATAGCGCAGTGGCTTTACAAGAAGAAGGTGAATAGCATTGACGAGATGACGAATCTCTCGAAGGCAGGCAGGGAACGTCTTGCGGAATCTTATGAAACAGGCGCCGTGGCATATTCAGAGTGCATGGAGTCGGTGGACGGCACCAAGAAGTACCTTTTCCCCGTAACCTGCTCCCTGCTCGGAGGATTGAACCGGATAGAGACTGAGAATGCGGGGACGGTAGAGTCCAGCAGCATTGAAGCGGTGATGATTCCGGAACTGGACAGGAGGACATTGTGCGTCTCCTCTCAGGCCGGCTGCAAGATGGGCTGTAAGTTCTGCATGACCGGCAGACAGGGCTTCCACGGGAACCTTTCCGCGGCCGACATACTCTCGCAGTTCGTATCGGTGGATGAGGCTGAGCAACTTACCGGAACCGTGTTCATGGGAATGGGCGAGCCGCTGGACAATTATGACAATGTGAAGAGGGCGATAGATGTGCTGACAGCAGACTGGGGCTTCGGATGGAGTCCAAAGCGTATAACTCTCTCATCTATAGGTGTGTTGCCTACGCTTAAGCGCTATCTGGATGAGACACGCTGCCATCTTGCCATCAGTATGCATGATGCTTTCCCTGATGAGCGTGGGGAACTGATGCCGGTCCAGCGCTCGTATGACATAAAAGAAGTGATTGGCCTGATAAGACAGTATGACTTCACGGGACAGAGACGCGTAAGTTTCGAATACACGATGTTCGACGGGTTCAATGATGACAAACGTCATTGTGATGCCATCATAAGGCTGTTGTCTGGACTCGAATGTAGGGTGAACCTCATCCGTTTCCACAAGATACCTGACTTTCCGTATCAGTCATCGTCGGACGGGGTGATGACAGTATTCCGTGACAGGCTGAACAAGGCCGGTATCACTGCCACTGTCAGGGCGTCAAGAGGAGAAGATATTTTCGCTGCCTGCGGAATGCTTGCAGGCCGTCACAAAACTTGATAAAAGCTGAAGATTATGAAGAACACTGCTACTGGATATATGCTGACATTGGTCAGTATCCTGCTGTCAATCACGATGTTGGCACAGGAGGCTTATGCCCAGCCGGGCATCGGAGTGGATCCTGAAAAGGATTCCCTGTCAATGAAGGGTCTGCAGGCGTACCTGTCGAAGATAAGGGAAAAGCGTCCGACTGTGGCGCTGGTCCTCAGCGGCGGCGGGGCCAAAGGTGTTTCTCATATCGGCGTGATCGAGTATCTGGACTCGCTGCAGATTCCTGTGGACGTGGTTTTGGGTACGAGTATGGGCGGACTTATAGGTTCGTTGTATTCGCTCGGCTATTCACCTGAGCAGATGGATTCGCTCGTGCGCTCGTTTGACTGGGACGTGGCGCTTACCGACAGGGTCCCACGAAGGTACATATCCTACAATACCACGAAATACAAGGAGAAGATTCTCCTGTCGTTCCCGTTCTATTACTCGAAGAAAACGTATGCGAACAAGCTGGAACAGGATATCCAATATGCCGGCGCGGAAAAGAAATACAAGAAGATGCATTTCGGCGCCAACGACAATGAAGACGCGACAAGGCAGGTGAGGGACAATCTTCTGGGCAGTCTGCCGTCAGGATTTGCGTTCGGACAGAATGTGAACAATATATTCAGTTCATTGACAGTCGGTTACCAGGACAATATGGACTTCATGGACTTGCCGATTCCGTTCGTCTGTGTGGCGACCGAGATGGTGACAGCCAAGCCTAAGATCTGGTATGACGGCAAGTTGAACACGGCATTGCGTTCGACGATGTCCATTCCGGGAGTGTTCGCTCCGGTGAAAGTGGACGGAATGGTGCTCGTGGACGGAGGCATGAGGGACAACTATCCGACCGACATTGCCAAGGAAATGGGTGCGGACATCATCATCGGCGTGGACCTGTCTTCCGGCTTCAGGGACTATACCCAGCTGAACAACCTCGGTGACATCATCTCCCAGGGCGTGGACATGCTCGGCCGCCAGTCCTATGAAAGCAATGTCTCCATTCCGGATGTGACGATACGTCCGAGACTGGACGAGTTCAATATGATGAGCTTTGACGATAAGAGCGTTGCCACGATTATTCAGCGTGGAAGGGAAGCGGCTGCTGCTCAGAAAATTGCGTTGGACAGCCTTAAGCGGATTATCGGCCCGGGAAAGACAGAGCTGAGGAACCGCAGGGCCATAGATATAAATACTGAGCCGGTGAGGATTTCCAGAGTGGAGATTCATGGCGTCACCGACAAGGAGTCCAAGTATCTTCAGCGGAAAATAGGCATCAATCCGAATGTGGCCATCAGCAAAACAGCCATCGAAGATGCTGTGGCGACGATTTATGGAACGGACGGTTTCGACTATGTCACTTATGAACTGCTCGGAAGCGAAGAGCCTTATGATTTGATAATCAATTGTAAACGCGGTCCGATTCACCAGTTCGGTATCGGAGGGCGTTTCGATACAGAGGAAATCGTGTCCGTGTTGCTGAATTTCGGACTCAATGTCCACAAACTTCAAGGCACTGCATTCGACTTTACTGCAAAGGTGGGCACGAACCCTTATGCCAAGGCACATTTCTACCTGGCAGGCTCCAGAGGCCCTACCATCAATTTCGACGCATCACTTAAATGGACAGACCGAAACCAGTTCAAACTTGGCACGAGCGACTACAAGGTAGCGTATTTCAATATTCGGGAAGAACTGTATCTTTCCAATATCCGCTTGCGCAAGTTCGACGTGCGTGCCGGACTCAGGAACAACTATTTCAAGTTGAACTCCGCGATGACGGACAAGGTCAATGGTGATTACGACTTCGGAAACCTTACCAACAGTTTCCTCTCCATCTATGGAAATTTGCGTGCGGATACGTTCAATGACGGGTATTTCCCGACAAGCGGTTTTACACTCGGCATAGGATACGAGTATGTGTTCAAGGGCTTGAAACGGCACATCACTCCATTCCATGCTCTGACTCTTGATTTCAAGACTGTAGGCCAGACGCGCGGTTCGTTGGCTGTAATACCGTCATTTTCAGCACGATATGTGTTCGGTGGAAATCCGTCTCTGCCATATCTTAATGTTATGGGCGGAGCGATACCTGGCAGATATCTGGACCAGCAGATGACATTCGCCGGAATCAATTACGCTACTGCAATGTCAAATTTCCTGGCGATTGCCCGCACTGACTTCCGCTTCAAACTGTTCAAGAACAACTATCTTACGGCCATGCTGAACTACGCCGTGTCAGTGTCCGACCTTTCTGATTTCGGAGATGTGGACAAGACCTACGGTGTGGTAGGCGCCGGCCTCAAGTACTCGTACGATTCCATAATCGGTCCTGTCGAACTTGATCTGCATTGGGCATCAAGGCATTACAAGACAGGAATGTATCTGAATATCGGTCTGTATTTCTAAAATCTGCAAGGCGATGGATGAGGGGAAATATCTGAAGGTATTGAATATGCTTCAGGCAAGGTGCTCGCGGAGTGAATGCTGCAGCCGGGATATGCGCACCAAGGCACTTAAAGCGCTGGATGGGGATGAGGAAGCGGCGGAAAGGATTGTCGCTTCGTTGGTGGCGGACAAGTTCGTGGACGATTTGCGTTACGCATCCGCGTTTGCACGTGAAAAGTCTTCACTGTCAGGCTGGGGAGTGCAGAAAATATCCTTTGCATTGACAGGCAAAGGCATTGACAGGCAGACGATTGCAGAAGCGCTGGAAGACATTGACACTGATGCGGCAGCAAATAAGCTGGATTCTGTTCTAGCCGCGAAACTGCGCACTCTTTCTTCAGATCCTCAGCGGCGGGTGAAACTGCTCAGGTTTGCGCTCGGGCGCGGCTATGGCTATGATGAGGTGAAATCGGCCGTTGACAGATTGCTCTCGGAAGAGGACTAGACGTGTTTCTGTCTGTTGTGGACTTTCTTTATGATGTATGTGACGACTCCCCAGACCGTGAAGTCGTTGCTTTCTGTAACGTGAATCGGCTTGTATGACTTGTTTGCCGGAAGCAGCCACATCTCGCTGACCTGCTGGAGAATACGGTAGGAAACGCCGGGTTTCGGGGCATTGACGCTCTTGCCTTCGCCCACCTTCTCGGGATCGGAGAAAGATATGTATTTCAATGTGAATTCCCCGTCGATGAAGCAGACCGCCATGTCGCCTTCCTGCGCATTCAACGCCTTGTCTATCACGAGGATATCGCCTTCTTCCACTCCTGCGTCAATCATCGAATCACCCACCACGCGGCCGTAGAATGTCGCGGCCGGATGCCTTACGAGTTCGGCATTCAGGTCAATGCATTTGTTCATGTAGTCCTGTGCCGGAGAAGGAAAACCTGCGTGAATGCCGTCTTCCGCCATCGGGGGCAGACCATTTTTTTCTACGTCGATGTCCATTGGGTAAAATTCTTCTGCGAAGTTACTATTATTTTTCTAATTTTGCGGTATGGAATTAGTCGAGGAAGTCAATGCATTTCTGTCAGAATGGTCTGAGGTGGCCCGCTTGGAGACGCCTCAGGGGCTCACGGCATTGGACTGCGGAAAAAAGGCATTGGTCCTGCCGGTTCCGGTGAGAAGCAGATCCGCCGAAGAGGCTTTCCGTGTCAATGCATTGGTGCGCCTGTCGCTTGATTTTCTGATGACGTCATTTCCCGAAACTAAGGTCGTGATACTTCCTGAGGATATGTGGCGGGCAAGGCCTGAGATGATGAGACCGCGTCTGCTCGCCCAGATAGGCCAGTTCAGGTCAATCTTTGCCAGAAACACTTCCGCTCGCAGGATTACCGGACCCGAGGCGGCTGAATTCCTGAAGAAATGGCATACGTATTCGGACGCTGCGTCTCGATACAGATACGGACTCTTTCTCGGAGGAACGCTCCTTGTGGCTGTGGCCACGTTCTCGTCTGCCCGGACATGGCAGAAGCAGGAAGGCGTCGTAAGGTCCTATGAATGGGTGCGTTATGCATCACTGCCGGATGTCCGTGTCGTGGGCGGTATGGGAAAACTGCTCAAGGCTTTCGTGAGAGACGTCGGGCCTGACGACGTCATGAGTTACGCGGACCTTGAGTGGACTGACGGAGAAGTCTATGACAGACTCGGTTTCAGGGAAGAGGGACTGCGCGGGAGTGTGCTGTTCTCGGTCAATGAAAAGACTTGGGAGCGCAAGTCATTGGCCTCAGATATGTCGGGGACGCAGGGCTCTCTGTATCACGTGAATCTCGGCAGCAGAAAGTACAGGCTGAAAGTGGAAGGCAAGGATGAAAAATAGGAAACATACATTGTGGGGGAGGTTATGGAGGTTTTTGTTTATAAAACTTCCTGTAGCCTTCGTCGTGATAACTGTGTTGTGGGTGCTTATGCTGAAATGGGTGCCTGTCTATGTCACACCGCTTATGATACAGCGCTCGGTGCAGTACCGGAATGACAAGTCGTTCCATACCCGCAAGACCTGGGTGAGTTACGACAGAATATCGCCGGAGCTGGCCAAGGCCGTGATAGCGAGTGAGGACAATCTTTTCGATACCCACAGCGGATTTGACTGGAAACAGATAAACAAGGCGATAGACGACCATGAACGTGGTAAAAAACTGCGTGGGGCGAGCACGATTTCGCAGCAGACTGCCAAGAATGTGTTCCTGTTCCCGTCCCGCAACTTCGTCAGAAAAGGCCTGGAGGCATATTTTACTGTGCTCATAGAAAATATCTGGGGCAAGAAGCGTATAATGGAGGTCTATCTCAATGTGGCTGAAATGGGGCGTGGCATCTATGGGGCCCAGGCTGCCGCTGAATGCCACTTCCGCAAGAATGCCTCGAAACTTACCAGACAGGAGTCGTGCCTGATCGCCGCCTGTCTGCCCAATCCGCTGAAGCGCAATGCCGGAGCACCTTCCGGATATGTGCGAGGCAGGGCTGCGATGATCCAGAGTCTGGAAGCCAAGCTTTCTTATCCTGAATGGGTTGCATCTCGGAAATAATGACTAAATTTGGAGACTTAATAAAACACTTATATTGACAATGGACGCAATTGTAAAAACCGACTTCAGTTTTCCCGGCCAGGTCGGCAAGTATGTAGGGAAAGTACGCGACGTGTATGACATTGACGGCAAGTACCTTGTGATGGTGGTTTCAGACCGCATTTCCGCATTTGACGTGGTCCTTCCTGAGGGTATTCCCTATAAAGGACAGGTCTTGAACCAGATAGCCGCCAAGTTCCTTGACGCGACTTCTGACATTGTTCCGAACTGGAAGATCGCTTCCCCTGACCCTATGGTGACTGTCGGTTACAAGTGCGAGCCGTATCGAGTGGAGATGGTCATCCGCGGTTGTCTTGCCGGTCATGCCTGGAGAGAGTATCAGGCGGGGAAGAGAACGCTCTGCGGAGTTCAGCTTCCTGACGGAATGGTGGAAGGCCAGGCTTTCCCGGAACCGATCATCACTCCTTCCGCAAAGGCTTCCGAGGGACATGATGAGGACATTACCCGCGAGGAAATCATCGCTCAGGGAATCGTGCCGGAGGAGGATTACATCCAGATAGAGAAATATACCAGGGCCATATTCAAGAGAGGCCAGGAAATCGCTGCCAAGATGGGTCTGGTTCTGGTGGATACCAAATATGAGTTCGGCAAGCTTGACGGAAAGATATATCTGATGGACGAGGTCCATACTCCGGATTCTTCGCGTTATTACTATGCCGACGGCTACGAGGAAAGGCTCCGCAAAGGCGAGAAGCAGAAGCAGCTCTCCAAGGAGTTCGTGCGTGAGTGGCTGATGGTCAATGGCTTCCATGGCCTTGAGGGACAGAAAGTTCCTGAAATGACTCCGGAGGTGGTGTCCCACATTGAGGAAAGATACATTGAACTTTATGAAAAGATAACCGGCACAAAGTTCGAAAGGCGCGAGTATTCGGCTTCAGATATCGAGCGCAATGTGACGGATTGTCTTGAGAAGTTATTGGGCGCTTAAGAATCGCTTTAGACAGTTTTCCGGATTTGAGAACTTATGCATTAGTCGATTGCAACAATTATTTCGTTTCGTGCGAAAGGGCTTTCCAACCGGAACTGGAAGGGAAGCCCGTTGTTGTTTTGTCCAACAATGACGGATGCGTGGTGGCCCGAAGCAATGAGAGCAAGGCGATGGGTATCAAGATGGGTACCCCGTTCTTCAAGATCCGGGACAAGGTCGAAAGCGGAAATCTCATTGTACGCTCTTCCAATTACTCGCTCTACGGCGATTTGTCGTCGCGGGTGATGTCTATACTTGCTGCAGCGGTCCCGAAAATCGAAATCTATTCCATCGACGAGGCCTACCTGTGTGTTGACGGCATTGACAAGAAAAAATTGGAAGTCCTGTGTCCGGAGCTTGTGCGGCGTATCCGCAAGTGGGTGGGAATTCCTGTCAGCATCGGTATAGCGTCCACCAAGACATTGGCAAAGGTGGCGAATCATTTTGCCAAGAAATATCCGGGCTACAAGGGCGTTTGCAGGATTGTGACTGAGGAGCAGAGGGTCAAGGCACTGAAACTCACGCCGATAGGGGATGTCTGGGGAATCGGCCGCAGGGTGGCGCCGAGGCTGCTGGCGATGGGACTGACCACGGCTTATGATTATGTGTCAATGCCGCAGGACTGGGTGTATAAGAATTTGGGCCTGGGCGGTCTGCGTGTCTGGAATGAACTCAATGGTAAGGAAAGCGTGGAGGAGGAACGTGATGAGGCCAGGCAGTCCATCTGCACTTCCCGTTCATTTGCTGAAACGATTACTGATATTCAGGAACTTAGTGCGCGTGTGTCCGATTTCGCTGCCAAATGTGCGGAGAAGCTTCGTCACGACGGTACTGCTGCCTACTGCATAAACACTTTTCTCTACACGAACCGTTTCCGGGAGGACAAGCCGCAGGATTTTCCTGATGCCACGATTCGTCTGGATATGCCGGCAAGCAGCACCCAGGAGGTGGTCTCGGCCGCACTCAAGGCATTGAAGCTTATCTGGAAACCCGGATTTGAATACAAGAAGGCCGGCGTGGTCGTCTTCGATATCGTGAACCGTGACGAGCGCCAACTGACGCTCTTCGAGACGGACTCTGCCAAGAAGGAGAAGCAGGATGTCCTCTCCCAAGTCATGGACAATGTCAATGTCTCTTCCGGCCAGAACGTGCTCCGTGTGGCCACCCAGCGTCCCGGCCACTACGCCGACGGCATCCGCCGCGAGCACGCCTCACGCCTCTTCTCCACCGACTGGGACAGCATAATCGAAATACACTGATGTATTATTCTTCCATAAACATCTGCTGGCGGATATATTCAAGGCTGTCTTCTACATATTTGTAGCCGCTCGAGCCAGGTTTCCCGTACGTGAGATACATAAGACAGTATTCCTCAGCTTTCTTCCAGTTCTTGAGCCGCTCGTAGCAATAGGCGATGTTGCTCAGAACCGAATACTTGCTCTTGTCCGTTTCCCAAGATTTCAGATAATAATCAAGAGCAATATCGAATTGATTGGACCTCATATACCCCAAGGCATATTCTCTCTGAATCTTGCCGAGCAGGTCCGGGGAGGGTGTAATGATTTTCAATGCCCGGTCAAACCAAGGCTTTGCTTTGTTTATTCCCTGGCCACATTCGCTCATGACAGAGCCGATGCTGTATGCAAGATTTACGTCACTGGAATCTAATTGCCAAGCTGCTTCCAGCTCCCTTATTGCAGGTATATACTCTTTGTTGCGCCATTGGTTCTGTCCCAGGTACAGGTGAACACTGTAACTGTCATTCCCGTCATCTTTCATTTTCTGAAATACATCTTCGGAACTGTTGAAATCCTCCATCAGAAAATATGCAAGCCCTTTCAAGCCTCTTATGCCCATATTCGTGGAATCAATCTGAAGATAGTCTTCTGCCATATCGAGTACCTTTACATATTCCTTCCGCTCAAGATGTATTTTGGCTGCCTTGCTGACCACAGAAGGGTTCGCAGGGTTCATTCCGATATACATGTTATAGTAGAGCAGTGCAGAATCAGGCATTGCCATCATGTTGAATGAATCTGCTGTGAGTGAAACTATTGCGGGAATCGTATCCCTTTTGATTATGGAGAGTCCAAGTTCAGAGCTTGATTTGTAATCTTTGGACCGGTAAGTCGTGAGCATCAGCTTGATTCTGTATAAAATGCTTTCCGGCTTCATCAGAAGCAGAGTAGAATAGGTGCTGGCTGCTGCATCAAGATCTCCTGCTTGGATGTAACAGTCTGCAAGTTCATTTTGTACTTCTTCGTCAATCTGTCCAGGACTTATAAGCCCTGATAACAATTCTATAGCATCCTCAGTCTTGTATATACTCTTGAGATACCTTGCTTCTTCAATGGTGGCGTTTCTGTCTTTCATTAACTTGGGCGACTGTGCTGATGCGATGAGCTGACAGAAGCAATTGATAGTCAGGATAATGGAAAGTAACTTTTGCATAGGCATTTATTCAGTTTTTGTGTTTCTCTCGATTCTGAACATGGCAGTAATGCGTGTTTCTTTTGAGTTATATCAGCAAAGGTAGTCATTCCTTATGATAAAAAACATGGAATATTTTGGAACTGAAGAGGAAAATAATTACTTTGGTGCAAGGAAAATTATAATTACTGACCATTTAATAATTTTGAAATAGTGAGGTATTATTTTCTAAGCTTATTGTGCGTTATTGCGTTTTTGTTGCAGAACGCGAAAACCGTAGATGCACAAACGGTAGTAACAACTTACCGAGAAAGCACCTTTGAACAAAGGAATCATGATATAAGGTTTTCTGTCATAGATAGTTTAACTCTAGAACCGATAGAGTTCGCCTCAGCCTACCTTATTCCTCATGGTGATACGGTAATTACTCATTTTACTATTTCGGCCAAAAACGGAGAAGTTCAGTTCTCTAATGTCATGAAGGGACGTTATTGGCTGAATGTTGAAATTCTTGGATACAACTCTTTTAGACAAGAGTATGCCATAAATTCAGATAACGCCGTTCCTAAAGAAATTAAACTATCTGAAAGTAAGGATTTTATAGACGCTGCCACCATTACGGGGTTGGCGGACCCTATTAGACAAGTAAAAGACACGATTATTTATAATGCTACTGCTTTTAAGGTCGGCAACGATGCTATGTTGGAAGAACTGCTAAAGACGATGCCGGGAATTGAAATTAATAATGGTTCGGTTACGGTAAATGGAAAGCAGGTAACTGAGATCACTGTAAATGGCAGAACATTCTTCCTGACTTCGTCATTGCGTCACCCTAAACGCCGAAGTGGTCAAAGAGCGGTTT
>ENA-UOJA01000684-UOJA01000684.1-human-gut-metagenome-genome-assembly--contig:-C19-NODE-684-length-31673-cov-413.731703_pt1 | contig 31673 bp, 16 predicted proteins | sample MGYA00242337_ERZ723884 | MGnify/ENA metagenome assembly ERZ723884
GCAGATTCTTTTCGCTTCTGTATCATATTAGGCGCGTAGTTGCGGATTTGAGGATAACCACTTTCTTGTTGTTGATGATGTAGACGCCCTTCGGCAGGTTGTTGGTGTTGCTGCTGTTCATGCGCATGCCGCTCACGTTGTATACGGCGTTTGCGTTCTTTGCAGTCTCCTCAATCACCTTGATGCCGGTAGACGGACCGTCATTCTGTTCAACACGCATCTGCAGAGTCTCACCCGACGGAGTAGTCTCGCGCAGCCATGTGCGGTAGCTCTTTATGTTCTTGTGCTCTACAGCTGTGTGAACCATGTCTCCAGAGCGATGCAGTATGTATGAGTCGGCAGGAACGCAAGTCGGGTTCTCGTACGAACCGTAGTGCGTCATACCGTTTGTGTATTCTGTGTCCTCGTGCTTCAGCGTTGCAGTCTGGTCGTCGTATGCGATACCGGTCACGGTGTATACAAGACCGTTGATGTGCTTCGTATTCTCGCCGCCTACATTATATGTTCTGTTTACAGCTGTCGGCTGCTTTGTCGGATTGATGATGTACGGAATGTTTGCCTTGAGCATGTTTCCGTCAGCATCAGGCTCTACCGGTAAGAAGTATATCCACTTGTCCTCCAGACGGTTGAATCTTGCAATCTTAGCATCTGCGCCGAATGCCGCCTTCACCTGGTCTGCAGTCATATCAACCGGCAGGATGAGCGAGTTCCACTTGCCAGTAGTGAATGTGCGGTGGAACACCATTGTTGCATTGGTGAGGTTGCGTGAGTCATCGAGTGTTTCGTCCTCATCGAGCACGAGGAACTCCTCTGGGCAGTCGGTTGATGTGCCGTCCTCGTTGATGTTGCTTGTGAGAGCGATGCCGCCAATCTGCAAGGTGTTTGCTGCCTTTACCGGATTTATCTGCTCAATCTTCAGCTTATTGAAAGGCTTTGTTGTTACGAGCGAAACGTAGCCCTTGCCTCCAGTTCCGATCACATCAGCGCCGAGCACCTTCCAGTCGGTCAGTTCCTCCTGCTGTTTATCGTCGAGATATGTTGTAACCTTGAGCACCTTTATAAGGTCTACGCCCAATCCGAGTGTAAGCTGGTTGGTTGCCAAGACAATCTTCTGTCCCTGCTTGCTTTGTTCCTCCTCTGTAGCCTTGCCAGCGTTCTGTTGCTGGTTTACTATCTTGCCGACGTTCACCATAACGGCAGCACCATTCAAATCCACTCCGAGTGGGAACGTCATGTATGTGTTCATGTTGTTGTCGATGAGGTTGCTCATGTTAGTCAAACCGCTACCTATTGTAGCCACACTTACAATCTTTGTATTTGCGAGGTCGATAGAAGCGTCTGTATTATCGACAGACACAATCTCTGCGCCGTAGAGAGCGTTGTTTGCAGTGTTCTCCATTGTCTCGTCGCTCACATAAGCATAGTAGACGTTGAGCTTATCGAGGTCTACGCCGAGCAGTCCGCTGCTGTAGAGTACGATTTCGTCGAAGTCGGTGCCAGCCGGCACGTCGATGCTCAAGCGTCCCTTCTCTGTCTTTTCAGAACCGATGAGACCAGCCGAGATACCGTTCCAATGGGTTGTTGCGTCGCCATATACCTTATTGCCTTTCTTCAGGAGCTGTATGTTGTACAACTTAAGAGCATCAGCAGTGAGTCCGGTAGCTTTAGAAGAAACTACGAAGCCCACCTTCATTGCGTGGTCTGTAGCGACGTTCTTTGCAAGATTAGAGCCGTCTACCGACTTTACGCCGACGATGCCCATATTGGTTGCTATTTCAACGCCTGGATTTGTATAGGCGAAGTCGGTCAGAGATGATGTGAGAATTGCGTTAGCATTCTGTGTGCCACCGAATATCTGAATCAGAGAACCGCCCTTATTGTCGCTCAGAGCGTACTTGTCCGCTTCGTTCTTGTTGTTTACGAGCAGCGTTACGCCGTGCTCGGCAGAGTTATAGTATGGTGCGTAGTGTATTGTTGTAGTCTCGGTGCAACCGTCTGCTGCTGTAGCCATGAACGTATAGTCGCCCGGAACGTAGATGTTTGTCACCATGCCGGTCTGTGTGTCGAGCGAGATTTTAGAGTCGGCAGGCTGCGAAACGATGCTCCATGTGATGTTGCTCACCTTATCGCTGTGCTGCAGCTGATACTCGTTCTCGCATCCGCAGACGTTGTGGCTTGCTGTAGCCTCGATAGGGCAGTGGTGGGTAGCCAAATCGGGAGCCATGCGCACAAAGGCGTAGTTAACGTCGTCCTTACCTAAATTAAGTTCAAGCACACCAGGGAACTGCAACTTGACTGCAGAGAAGCCTTGAGGCGCTTTCAATACCAACTCGCCGTCCTTGCTTGTTTTAATGACGTTGAGTCCGAGCACGGTAGCTTCTATAGGATATTCCTTGATTTTCTTGTTGTCCTTATCGTAGAGTGTGATAGTAGCTCCGTTGCCTACACCGAGGTTGAGAACTGTAGAGCTGTTATATTTGAATCCCACTTCTGTTCCAGCAGGGAAGGCTTCCTTGCCGTCCGAAGGTATTGCTACAACTGTGACCGGCAGCGAGTTGCCAATCTTCACTCCCGCACTTACCGTAAAAGAGTTTGTAAGGTCTTCGTCGATGAGTTCGTCACGTGATTTTTCTATTAATTGTTTTGTAGGACCATCTCCGTGTGCCTCCAGCGTGAAGGCTCCTCTGCCTTGCTCCTGCGCATACTTAGCGATGCCGTTCTCCGTATTATTGGTGAGTGTGTACTCACGAGCCTTGCCCACGAAAGCGTATTTAACGTTAAGCAATGCGCCTACGTTTGCCTCAACGCCCATGCGATAGAGCTGCACCTCGTCGAAATCTGCAGGAGCCTCTGCCACAAACGACTTTGTAACCAACTTGTTGCCAGGTATGGTGAGCAGCGAGAGTCCCAGACCGGTGATGTTCTGTCCTGTCTTAACGGGTTGCACATCGCTTACAGCATTGCCGTCTTTGAAGAACCTGATGCCGTACAGCGTAGAAACGTCTACTTTGAGGATGTTGGCGTTAGAGCTGGTGCAGATTGTGAAGCCAGCTTCTGTGCCCTTTGCATAATAGTGTTTGTTGTCCTTGATGCTGACAACCGGCGATGCACCGACGGTTGCGTCAACAAGACCCGGGAATGAAACATAGTCGTCGAGGTCGTTGTTACACAAGTTCTGAAGATTTTCCAAATCTGAAGCAACCTTCACACCAGCGCCGACGCTGTTCACGGTGCAGCCCGGACCTACGAGGGCTCTACGATTTTTAAGATAATTAGTAGCTGAAGGGTCTGTATCCTGATATACAGTCTTTACTTTAGTACCCCTCCCATTCGAGTTTACAGCCACTGCAGGCGATGCCAACAATAGGGCAGCTGCAATGACACACATTTTTAATGTCAATGACTTAAGATACTTCATAATTATGTTAGAATTACTAAAAATTGCATTTATTCTGAAAAATCTTTTTACTGAAAATCGTTGTCCTAAAATCTTTTTATCTGGGTAAAATCTTTTTCTGGGTGCAAAATTATCAAGCTTTTCCGAGCAACTGCGCGCTTGGTAGCCGTATGGTAGTCTTTAGGTAGATTTTTATAATGGCAAGAAACGTATCTGTCGAACAATCAGCTGTTTGTGCTGTTCGTAAAAAGACCAATAGTAGACATTAAATACAATTGTACTAAAACTTTTCTCTATATTCTTATTTAAAATAAGAAGAAATTACATAACTTTGTAGCAGTTAATTCCCCCAATACTAAAACAAACGCTATGAAATTATTATTTTTAGTAATAACTTTTTGCGCGCAAGCCTTTGGAGTAGTTAAAAATTCCCCCCCCGTACTAAAACAAACTCTCTGTTTGCACTCTGACAACGATGAGCTGTACGAACGTTTGGATTCTGTAATAGCTCATCGTACGGATTATTATGTCCAGAAGAATAAGAAGATAGAGCAGATAAAACTTGGCTCCGCATACGTCACCGACAAGAAAGCCAAGTTGCAGATGTACGAGCGACTGGTGAACGAATACTCTCCGTACATCTACGACTCGGCTATGGTGTACACGCAGAAGGGTATCAACCTGACAAGGCACGCCAACGATTCGAATTGTTACAAGAAGTTTCAGATTATAAAGGCGCGTCTGCTCGTCTCACGCAACTTCTACATAGAGGCGAAGGAGATACTCGACAATATCGAGATGCCGCCAACCGACCGCCGACTCAACTACCTTTACAACTGTGCACAATGCGCGCTCTACTTCAATCTGAAACTCTCGACCCACGACACCGAGTACGGTCCGCGCTACGACCGGCTCTTCCATAAGTATATGGACAACGCCCTGCTGTATAGTCCGCAGAAAGACGCGCAGTATTACTATATGAAGGGTGTGCAGCTCGCCCATTCCAACGGCGGCGTCAAGGATATAGAAGCGTGCCTAAGCAAAGCCATGTCGCAGTTGAAGCCCGACAGTTGGCTGTACGGCAAGTCGGCATTCATTCTGGCGAAGGTCTACGGCAGACACCATCAGCCGGAGCTGCAGGAGCGCTACCTGCTCCTGGCAGCCATCAGCGACGTGATGTCGGCAACCAACGAGGGCATGGCGTTGCAGGAGGTAGCTATGAGGCTATACAAGCACGATGTGCGCAAAGCACAACGGTATATCAACGTCTCGCTGAACAACGCTAACGTGTTCAGCAGCCGACTACGACGCATAGATCTTTACTCCAACCTGCACACCATACTCTCTGCCTACAACCATGCGCTGGAAAACGCAGGCAAGTGGCACATCGTACTTATGTTATTCGTTATAGTGCTGTTGGTGGTGATAGTTGTAGAGACGATGCGCATCAAACGTAAAAACAACTTGATGCAGCAGAACGAGAAAAACCTGACGGCTCAGACCGAACAGCTGAGCGCTACCAATAAGAAGCAGAAGGAGGCAAACGACGAACTTGAGAAATTGAACGACGAGCTTGAGCAGACCAACGCCAAGCGCGAGTATATGGCGAAAGCCTACATCAGTCTGTGCTATCTGTATATAGAGAAGCTGGAGAGTCAGCGCAAGATGGTGATACGCAAGATAAAGGCCAACCAGCAGAAGGAGTTGCTGAGCATTCTCTCCTCGTCGAAGCGCACCGCCGAGGAGAACCAGACCTTCTTCTCGCAGTTCGACAGCATCTTTCTCTCGCTCTATCCCACGTTCGTTGAGGAGCTGAACACGCTGCTCACGCCCGAGGCGCAGGTAGAGCTGAAGGAGAACAACGAGTTGACACCCAGTCTGCGTGTGGCTGCGCTGATAAGGCTCGGCATTACCGAGAGTTCGATGATAGCCGGCATACTGTCCTACTCGCCGCAGACCATATACAACTATCGTTCGGCGCTGAAGAACGGCGCCATAGACAAGGATAGTTTTGAGGAAAATCTGCAGCGGTTGTGCGCAGTATATTAACAATGTCGCACCCTCTGCGGCAGTGTAAACAGAACTATGTGTCACGGATCTGTTTACACTACCTAAGCTTTTATCACCGTTACCCGAACGCAATCCGATCGGATTCCGTCCGCCGTCTGATTGGATTCCGTCCGCCGTCTGATTGGATTCCGTTCGCCGCCCGATTGGATTGCGTTCGGGTGACGATGACTTTTCGTGAGGTTTATGTAGAAAGGCTTTCTTTAGGGGGTGCACTTGTCTCAAGTGCACCGACCAAGCTACTGGTCTTATCTTTCCGCTATGCACTGCTTACTTTCAGTTTCCCGTTGTAGCTATTCTGTTTTTGCTCGGTTGGTTCAGTTTTATCTTGCTTGGTGCAGTTTTATCTCGCTTGGTGCAGTTTTATCTCGGTTGGTGCACTTGAGACAAGTGCACCCCCTAAGAAGTGCACCCCCTAAAGAAAACAAAACTATACTCAGCTGCGCCCCGTCACTATTTTCTTTATCTCGAACAGTTTGTTGAGCGCTTCTACCGGCGTGAGGTTGTTGATGTCGAGACCGATAATCTCGTCGCGAATCTGACAGAGCACGGGGTCGTCGAGCTGGAAGAGCGAGAGCTGCATGCCGTTGCTGTTCTGCTGACCGACAATCTTGTGAGACTCCACGCCCACGCTGGCGTTGTCAGCTTCGAGCTGCTTCAGGATGTGCTCGGCACGCTTCACGACCGAGCGCGGCATACCCGCTATTTCAGCCACATGAATACCGAACGAGTGCTCCGATCCGCCGCGCATCAGCTTGCGCAGGAAGATAACCTTGCCGTCAAGCTCCTTCACCGACACGTTGTAGTTCTTTATGCGGTCGAAGTTCTTCTCCATCTCGTTCAGCTCGTGATAGTGAGTGGCGAAGAGCGTGCGCGCCTGCGCCTTCGGGTTCTGGTGAAGATACTCCACGATAGCCCAGGCGATGGAGATGCCGTCGTAGGTAGACGTGCCGCGGCCCAGCTCGTCGAAGAGCACGAGCGAACGCGGCGTCACGTTGTTCAGGATGTTAGACGCTTCGGTCATCTCGACCATGAAGGTCGACTCGCCGAGCGATATGTTGTCAGACGCTCCGACGCGGGTGAATATCTTGTCGACGACACCCACATGAGCCGAGTCGGCAGGCACGAAGCAGCCCATCTGCGCCATGAGCGTGATGAGCGCCGTCTGGCGCAGCAGCGCCGACTTACCAGCCATGTTCGGACCGGTGATTATCATTATCTGCTGCTGCTCGGTGTCGAGCTCGATGTCGTTGGGCACGTACTCCTCGCCAAGCGGCAGCTGCGTCTCGATGACGGGGTGGCGTCCGGCGCGTATCTCGAGCACGTTGTCGTCCTCAACCACCGGGCGCACGTAGCGGTGCTCCTCGGCAGTCTTTGCGAACGAGAGCAGACAGTCGAGACGCGCCACGATGTTGGCGTCGGCCTGAATCTGCGGTATGTACGCCTGCATATCGGTGACAAGCTCGGTGAAGAGACGGGTCTCGAGCACCAGAATCTGCTCGTCGGCACCCATAATCTTCTGCTCGTACTGCTTCAGTTCCTCGGTGATGTAGCGCTCGGCGTTGGCAAGCGTCTGCTTGCGTATCCACTCCTGCGGCACCTGGTCCTTATATGTGTTGCGCACCTCAAGATAGTAGCCGAACACGTTGTTGTAGCCCACCTTCAGCGACTGTATGCCGGTCTTCTGCGCCTCCTCCTCCTGAATCTTCAGCAGATAGTCGCGACCGCCGCGCGAGATGGAGCGCAGCTCGTCAAGCTCAGGCGAGAAGCCCGCAGCAATCACGCCGCCCTTAGCCACAAGCTGCGGCGGATCCTGCTGCAGTTCGCGGTCGATGCGCTCGTACAGCGCTTCGCAGAGGTTAATCTGGTCGCCGATGGAATGTATCTCGGCGTTGTCGTTGGTGAGGCACGCCGCCTTTATAGGCTTCAGCGCGCCGAGCGCGTACTTCAGTTGCACCACCTCTCTGGGCGACACTCTGCCCACAGCCACCTTCGATATGATACGCTCTATGTCGCCAATGCGGTGCAGATGCTCGTCTACAGTCTGTCGAAAGTCGGGTTTGCGGAAGAACGTGTCCACCACGTCGAGGCGCTTGTTGATAGAAGCCACGTCGCGCAGCGGGAATATCGTCCATCGGCGCAGCAGACGTCCGCCCATCGGCGTGCAGGTGCGGTCGATGACGGAGAGCAGCGACACGCCGTCGTCCTGCATCGACTGCAGCAGCTCCAGCGAGTGGATGGTGAAGCGGTCGAGGCGCACATAGCGGTCGGCGTCGATGCGAGCGAGCGACGTGATATGACCGATCTGCGTGTGCTGCGTCATCTCAAGATACTGTAGGATGGCTCCAGCCGCTGTCACGCCCAGGTGCAGATGGTCTACGCCGAAGCCCTTCAGCGTTGTGGTGCCGAAGTGGGAGAGCAGTTTCTGTCTTGAACTTTGCTCGGTAAGCATCCAGTCGTCAAGTTCGAACACGCACCACTTCGAGCCGAAGCGCTCCTCAAACTCGCGCTTCAGCTGTCGGTCGTAGAGCACCTCTTTAGGCTGAATGCTGCTCAGAAGTTTCTCAACGTAGTCGAACGTGCCCTCACCCGTGAGGAACTCGCCCGTAGAGATGTCGAGGAACGCCACGCCGCACGCCGTCTTAGCCATGCACACCGCCGCCAGGAAGTTGTTCTCCTTGTAGTTGAGCACGGTGTCGTCCATAGCCACGCCCGGCGTAACCAGCTCGGTTATGCCACGCTTCACGAGTGTCTTCGTGAGCTTCGGATCTTCGAGCTGGTCGCATATCGCCACACGCTTTCCGGCACGTATCAGCTTGGGCAGATAAGTGTCGAGAGCGTGATACGGAAAGCCCGCCATCTCGCACGCCGCAGCGCTCTGGTTCTTGCCGTTGGAGCGTCGCGTCAGCGTGATGCCGAGTATCTTCGACGCCTCTACAGCGTCGTCGGCGTATGTCTCGTAGAAGTCGCCGCATCGGAACAGCAACAATGCGTCTGGGTGTTCTTTCTTAAACGTATAGAACTGTCGCATCATCGGCGTAAGTCCGTCGTCGTTCTTTTTCTGAGCCATGTGTTCTGAGTTTTTTTATTTGTTTATCTTATTGTTATTATTAAAGTTTTAGAACATGAGTGCGAAGTTCACGCCCGCCTCTTTGCCGCTATAGAACGGAGCGCCGAAAGCCACGGCTTTCTTCACGCCGCGCTTGTGCTCCTTGAAGAGCTTCGGATAGAGCCAGTAGGCGAACTTTGTGGAGAGCATGCCCACAGCCGCACCAGCCACTACGTCGTTCACCCAGTGGCGGTTGTTGTGGATGCGCAGATAAGCCACGCCGGCAGCGAGCGCATAGCCCGTATAGCCTATCCACGGCTTCGAAGCACGATACTCCTGCCAGAGAAACTCGGCGCACATGAACGAGATGGCGCTGTGACCAGACGGGAATGCGTCGTCGTCGGTGCCGTCGGGACGATGCTCCTTGAACGCCAACTTTGCGGCTTTCGTCACGGCAACCATCGTAACAGCCGACATGCCGAGCATTATGGTGCGGTCGAGAAAGCTGTGCTGCGCCTTCACGCCGCAGACATCCAAGGCGTAGACCGCTGCCGCGGGCGCAAACCGCAGATAGTCGTCTACGCTCACCTTCTTGCTTTTCTCGTCAGAGAGCTTCTCCTGCGACCACTTGCGGAACTGCTTGCCCCACGCTGTCTTCACGCAGAGGGCGCCGCCAACGGCAGCCACGCCGGGCACAATCCATTCGGCAGGGCGCACGCGGTGGGTAGGGTCGTTGTATTCGGTAATGGTGACATACTCGCGGCGCGGCATTATCTCAGCCGTTGTGGCGTTTGTGCCCACGCTGAACATAGTGTCGGCGTCGCAACCCGATGCCACAGCCTCTGTGTCGGGCGGCAGAATAGCGGCAGAATCGCATTCTATAACCACGTCTTGCGTCTGCGCAGCAGACGGAGTGAGTATAGCGAAGCAGACCAATAAGAGGTAGAAAAATCTCGAAAGAGTTGTGTTGTGTATCATAAGAGATTAAAATTTACACATTAATTTATATGCCTATAAGATGCAAAGGTACTGAAAAATAGCTTAAAAGTGAGTCATAATTTTATTTATTTGGATTTTTCTATGTACTTTTGTCGTATATGAAACAGAGGATATCACTACTTATTATATTCATCTTCTGCCATCTTGCGCTGATGGCGCAGGCAGGTTTGGATGTTTCCGGCGAGACCGACGGCGGCGACGGCACCGATCTGCCTGTCTTCGTGCCGCTCGTGAAGGTGGGCAAGGCTCTGTACGAGGGCGACAGCATACAGTATGTAGAGCTGAATCCTCTCGCGGTCTACCCGCAACTGGTTTTCAAGAACGACAAGCAGCGCCAGGCTTACAACCGCCTTGTGGCTAACGTGAAGAAGGTGCTGCCGATAGCGAAGGAGGTGAACCACATCATCATCGAGACGTACGACTTCCTGCAGACGCTGCCCAACAAGAAGGCGAAGGACGAGCATCTGAAGCGCGTGGAACGAGACATCAGAGCCGAGTACACGCCGCGAATGAAGAAACTCACCTACTCGCAGGGCAAACTGCTCATCAAACTGGTCTACCGCGAGTGCGACTCGTCGTCGTATCAGCTGGTGCAGGCGTTCCTCGGTCCGATACGTGCGGGCTTCTACCAGGCGTTCGCAGCGCTCTTCGGCGCTTCGCTCATGAAGAAGTACGACCCGAACGGCGTAGACCGATACACGGAGCGAATAGTAAGACAAGTGGAGGCAGGACAAATCTGAGTAATTATTAATTATTAATTTTTAATTATTAATTGGTGGGGGTCTTGAATGTTGAGTTTTGAATGTTGAATTACAAATCTCACCACCTCACCATCTCACCATCTCACCACCTCACCATCTCACCACACCATACACACCATTAACAACATTATAATTTATGAAGAAGAACAAAGGATTGATCATCACCATCGTGGTGATAGTGTTAGTAGCTCTTTGGGGCATATCATCGTATAACAGACTTGTCGGAATGGACGAGAACGTAAGCAACCAGTGGGCTAACGTAGAGACGCAGTATCAGCGTCGCAGCGACCTTATCCCTAACCTCGTGAATACCGTGAAGGGATACGCTAAGCACGAGAGTCAGACTCTTGAGGCGGTTATGGCGGCACGCTCGCAGGCTACGCAGGTGAAGATAGACCCGTCTAACTGCACTCCGCAGCAGCTCGCGGCTTATCAGAAGGCGCAGGGCGACGTGACGACAGCGCTCGGCAAGCTGCTTGCCATCACCGAGAACTATCCCGACCTGAAGGCTAACCAGAACTTCCTCGAACTGCAGTCGCAGCTCGAAGGCACGGAGAACCGCATCAATGTGGCTCGTAAGGACTTCAACGACTCTGCAAAGAAGTATAACACATCGCTCCGCCGCTTCCCGCGCAACATCATCGCTTCGATGTTCGGCTTCGAGAAGCGCAACTACTTCGAGGCTGAGGCTGGTGCAGAGAAGGCTCCGAAGGTGGAGTTTTAGGTTTTAATAGTTGACGAGTTGACAAGGAGATCACATCTTTTTAAATTGACGAGTTGACAAGTCAACATGTAAACGGGTTAATATTAATATGAAAATAACACGAGTCATAAGCCTACTGATTCTCTCTCTCGTCGCAACACTGACGTTTGCGGCGGGCGAGGCTAAGCAATACACGCTGCAGGACGTGCCCAACGTGCGTCTGAGCGACGTGCGCCAGTATGTTTCCGACCCGTCGCACATTCTCTCTGCCCCTGCGCGCGACTCTATCAACGCCGTGCTCGGACGGCTCGAAGCCAGCACGGGCATCGAGACGGCTGTGGTGATGCTGCCCAGCATTGGCGAGGCAGACATCTTCAACTTCGGTCACGAGCTGTTCCGCCAGTGGGGCATAGGCAAGAAGAAGAGCGACAACGGACTGCTCATTCTCTTCGTCGCCGACCAGCGCAAGGTGCGCTTCACCGTGGGCTACGGCTTGGAGGGCACGATGACCGATGCCATGTCGAAGCGCATACAGATGCAGCGTATGGTGCCGCGCTTCAAGGCAGGCGACTGGGACGGCGGCATGGTTGACGGCGTGAGGGCTGCGGCGAAGGTGCTCGACGGCACGATGAAGCCCGAACCTGCAGACGACGACGACGGCATGATTGGGGCGCTTATTGCGGTGGCGGTGATGGTGGGCTTGGCAATCTTCTTCATCGCACTGCTCGGCGAGAAGCAACGCTGCCCGAAGTGCCGCCACAAGGGCGTGAAGTGCGTGGCTCGCCAGACGCTCCGACTCACTAACGGACGCCGCGTGCGCCGCTCCACATTCATCTGTCCCCACTGCGGACATACCTTCACTCGCGACGAGAACATCGACGACTCGGGCAACGCTGCCGCCTTCATAACCGGCGCAATGCTCGGCGGCATGGGACGACGCGGCGGTGGCTACGGTGGAGGCAGCTTCGGCGGAAACTTCGGTGGCGGTTCGACGGGAGGCGGCGGCGCAACGTCGGGATGGTAATGAGTTTTGAATTTTGAGTTTTGAGTTTTGAATTGTCGGCTGCGCCGATTAAGAATTATTCAATTTTGAATTATGAATTCGCGACTCTCAACACAACAACTCAAAACTCAAAATTCAAAATTCAAAATGCGCGAAGCGCACAATTCAAAATTCAAAACTCAAAATTCAAAACTCCTATATGAAAATAACAATCATCAACGGACCGAACCTCAACATGCTTGGCACACGCGAGCCGAGCATCTACGGCAACACCTCTTTCGAACAGTATCTCAACCAGCTCTGCCGTCAGTATCCCGACGTGGATATCGACTACTATCAGAGCAACATCGAGGGCGTGCTCATCGACAAGCTGCAGGAAGCAGGCTTCGAGTCGGACGGCATCATCCTCAACGCCGGCGCATACACACACACCTCAGTGGCGCTGCTCGACTGCATCCGCTCCATCAGCGCGCCGGTCATCGAGGTGCACATCAGCAACGTGCACAAGCGTGAGGAGTTCCGCCACAAGTCGATGATGGCAGCGGCGTGCCTCGGCGTGATAAGCGGCTTCGGCATGAACTCGTACCGACTGGCTCTCGAAGCGCTGCTCGACTGGACCGCAGAGCGCGACCCGATGAAGGAAGAGTAGGAGGCTACGGCATTCCTACAGTTAAATATTTAGTTCTGACACACCAACATAGCAGACAATAACGAAAAAATGACAGAAGAACTCGACAAATACGTACGCGAACACACCTCTACCGAGGGCGACTATCTCTATCGCCTCTATCGTGCCACAAACATACACACCATACACGGACGCATGGCGTCGGGACACCTCCAGGGCCGACTGCTGAAGATGCTCGTCGAGATGGTGCAGCCGCAGAACGTGCTCGAAGTGGGTACGTTCTCGGGCTACAGCGCTCTCTGCCTCGCCGAGGGACTGCCCGAAGGCGCGCATCTCTACACGTTCGAGATAAACGACGAGATGGAAGACTTCACCCGCCCATGGATAGAAGGCTCGCCCTACGCCGACAAGATAAGCTTCATTATCGGCGACGCCAACGAGAAGGCGCCCGAGCTGGGCGTGACGTTCGACATGGCGTTCGTCGACGGCGACAAGCGCACGTATGTGGAGACATACGAGATGGTGCTCGCGCTGCTGCGACCCGGCGGATTCATACTCGCCGACAACACGCTCTGGGACGGACACGTTACCGACCCAGCCTACGACCACGACCAGCAGACGCTTGGTATACGCCGCTTCAACGACTATGTGGCTGCCGACGAACGCGTGGAGCAGCTCATACTGCCAATGCGCGACGGACTGACGCTGATTCGCAAGAAATAGCGCACCCGCTTGTCTGATATTTGCGTGTTTTAAAAGTAAAAAAGTATAAAGCTAATGCCGTAGCCTCCTACTATTTGCATCGTTATCTATTAAAAACCGTGTGATTAATATTTATTAACGCAGTTTGTTAACCTTGAACCACGCATAAACACTACTTTTGTAAGCAGAGAGTAATAAATCATTAACAAAAAGTAAGTTGCGTATGGAATTATTTACACGACAAGCAGCAGTTGCATTGTTCTTCGGATTGTTTGCAACATCCACACAAGCAAAGGAATTCTCCTATCTTGAAACCTTCGACGACGACGCCACGTTCAGCGCAGGCGGCGCATTGCCCGACGGATGGCTCGGCGACGCCTCAGCCGTTCCCGTTAAGCGCTACGAGGGAGCGTATCTCGGATCGGGCAACCACTCCGGTTCGTACGTGCTCGGCACGATGGCATCAACGGGCATGGGACGCGACAGCTGGGTATACACCCGCAAGCTGACGCTGAAGGCAGGAGTAGCATACACCGTGAGCTACTGGTTGCACATGCCAGGCGGCGTGGCTCCTGCTGCCTATAACAATAACGTGGCGCTATACGTGGGCACCGACCAGACACGCGAGGCTGCAACAACGCTCGTAGGCGAGACCGGCAAGACCGTCCTCAGTGAGTGGACACAGCAGACATACACCTTCACCCCCGAAGCCGACGGCGAATATGCTTTCGCGATAAACATAACCAGTCAGCTCTACAACTCGGGCTACGTAGCACTCGACGACTTTGAGGTTACGGGCGACGAGCCGGGCGGCAGCACCGTTGATCCCGGCGACCCCGACAAGGTGGTTTGCGAACTGCCCTACTCGCAGTCGTTCGACAACGAGAACAAGGACTACGACGGCACCACATACGTGCCTAAGGGATGGCTCGCAACGGGTACGTCTACGTTCATCACAGCCAACACCAACGACCTCAAGGCTGCCGACGGCTCCTACTATCTCATAGCACCCGAGAGCCGCGTGCAGCGCGACGACCGCATATATACGCCTTACTTCCACATGCAGGCAGGCGTAGAGTACACCGCGTCGTTCTACCTCTACATGCCGGGCAACCTCGACTACGGACACGCCAGCGACTTCAGCTTCACCGTAGGCGACGAGCAGGACTCCGAGTTCCATACCCCGCTGCTTACGCTCCAGCGCTACACCAACGAGGCTTGGACAAAGCACACCGTGAAGTACACGCCTGAGGAAGACGGCGACTACTGCTTCTCGTTCGCACTCGGCGGCGAGGACACATACGCAGGCGAGGCGTGCATCGACCTCTTCACCGTTACATCGCCAGAGGCTAAGGCTAAGCCGAGAGCCGTGTTCTCGTTCAACGGTTATTTCGACCTTATGAACAGCAAGCTCATCACCTTCGAAGGCTCTAAGGTGCAGATGGTGAACCAGAGCACCGACGCCGACACTTATCTCTGGGAGGTGCCGGGCGCGCAGCCCGAGACTTCTACCGAGCCTAACCCGACATTCATGTTCCCGCAGGACGGCGACTACAATGTGAAGCTCACCGTAACCAACGAGCGCGGCGAAAGCTCTACATCCGAGAAGGTGAGCGTAGAGCTTGTAAGAGGCGAGAAAGCACAGCTGCCGATAGGCGTTTCTAACCCCAACGAAGACCAGCTCTGGACACGCAGCAAGGTGCCCTCGTTCGCTACAGCATCGTGCGACTGGGTGACGGGTGCTAACCATTACTACAAGCACTTCGCCGAGCGCTTCGACCTTCCGGCAGGAAACGAGTACGCCGTGACGAGCGTCACGCTCTATCTCTGCTATTACAACCTGGCAAGCCGCTACTATAACGATCAGGCTAACGAACCCGTTAGCATCGTGCTCTACGGCGAGAAAGACGGCAAGCCCGACACTTCGAAGGAATTCGGACGTTACACCTCTACAATGAAGGGACTCTTCGGCACACTCGGACTCTCTGAGGCTGAGATGCGCGGCATACAGTTCGACAAGCCTATCGTTGCCGACGGACCGTTCTACGTTGCCTTCGAATTCTCCGACGGACTCTGGTTCGACGAGCCTGACGCTAACCTCTCACGCACAGAAGTTGGCTTCGGCGGATTCACTCACCGCAGCAAGGTTACAACGCTCTACGTTCAGCCTACAGCCGTTCCAGAGACATCTACCTTCGTTCCCGACGGTTCTTACTGTCCGGTTGACGCTCTCGACGCCGAGTACAAGGGCGTAGGCCTCAACCTCGTGGCATGGGCAAACGTGAAGGGTTCTGAGACATCCGTAGCTCTCACCTCTGACGGCTCCGTAGCCTTCGACGCTCGTCTCGACGGCGACCTTCTCACCGTTAGCGGCACACACGCCGGCGAGACTGTTCTCGTAAGCGATGTCGCAGGCAAGACCGTAGCCACAACGAAGGCTTCTGCTGAAAGCACAGCGCTCAGTCTGAGCAATGTTCCTGCCGGCCTCTACATCGTGAAGACCGACCTCGGAGCAAGAAAGTTCGTGAAGAAATAAAAACCCATCTTTTATCCTTAGCAGGGGTGCATGCCCCCGCTAAGGATTCTTCTTAAAACCTATCATAAGTCTTTAGCAATCAGACATTGTAGTCTGTTCATTTTTTTAGGAGATTTATTGAAAATATCTATTTCTTTTATTGGAAATATTTGTGATTCTTTTACTCTTGTGTACCAATATAATCTATTAATTAAAATGATAGCGTATGAGAAAAAGTCTTGTTTCTGCATTCCTTTTGTTGTGTACTACAGCATTCGGTCAAGGGCAATTGGGTAAATATCCGAAGCCGAATGAAGGTAGGGCTAATGCAAAGCAAATCACAACGGTAAAAACCATGTCAGACTCTCCATTCTACGGAGAAAGAAAATTCAAAGTCGCCAACGACAACCGACCTGCTTTCATCAAATCGGTTGGTGACAACAGCAATCTCTACGGCAATCTTGTATTCTCAGAGACAATGACCGCAGAAAGTCAGTATGGTATCTATAGCTTCCAGGCAATGCCATCCACAACCGTCAGTCCAGTGAAGACAGATGCTGGATTTAAGTCGAAGGCAGCTGTATATGCAAACGGCAAATACTACACCTTCTACATGGAAGAAGCATGGGGATGGGTGATGTATGCGGCATGCAGCATATATAATCCGGAGACATGGGAAGTGGAAAAGGTTCTGGAGCCTTCCACTGAGTGGGAGAACTATGTAAATTCGTCGGCTGTAACCTACGACGAGCAGACAAAGAAGATATATGCCGTGACAAGCGAGAACTACGGTGGTCCGTATATCCTTAGTACAATGAATGAAGAGGACGGCAACTTCAAGAAGGTTGCAGACCTGGAGCGTTCGTACCTCACACTGGCTGCTTCTCCGAACGGTGTTCTATACGGCATCTCCGACTTCGGTATGCTCTACAAGATAGACAAGACCACCGGCGCTTCAACACTCATCGGCGACACGAAGCAGAGACCGAAGTTCTCGCAGTCGATGACATTCGACCCGAATTCAGGACTGCTCTATTGGGGCTTTATGAACGATGACAGTTCTGCACTCTTTCAGGTGAACACTACAACTGCCACGGCATACAAGATCTGCGACATGCCGAATCACGAAGAGTTTATCGGACTGTACGTGAAGAAGGCTGAGATTGCAGATAAGGCTCCAATGCCCGTAACAGAACTGTCATTCAAGCCCAATGTAAACGGTGGCACCGTTGGCATTATCCAATGCAAGGCTCCAACAAAGGCTGCCGATGGCACTGCCCTCAACGGGCAGGTGAAGGTGAAGATTTGCTCAGGCGACGAGATATTGACGGAACAGACCGTGGCTCCAGGTGCTACAGTGAAGAAAGAAAACGTGTCTTTCGACGCCAACAAGCTCTACTCGCTCTTCGCGAACGCATCTAATGAAGCAGGACAGAGCAGCAAGGTCACAACTACCGTGTTCATCGGTAAGGACGTAGCAACATCACCGTCAAACGTGAATCTTACACTCAACAACAAGGTGGCAACCCTTACTTGGGATGCACCTACGGTGGGTTTAAACGACGGATATATCAATCCTGACGAAGTAACCTACAATGTGACGAGACTCATGGGCGATTCTTCTTCTACTGTCGTTGCCAAGAATATTAAGAATACGACCTTCAAGGAAACTCTGCCGAACACTACCGGAAAATACAGCTATACAGTGACTGCATACAGCAACGGCACTGAAGGCGGAAGCGCCACATCGAACCACGTGCTTTCTATAGGCGCGTGCGAACTGCCTTACTCGGAGAATTTTAGTGACGGAGATATGTGCAAGCAGCTCTACACTATTGTAGATGTGGACAACGACGGAGAGAACAACCAGGCCACATGGTTTTGGAAAGAAGACGAGAAACTCATGCAGTATTGTTCGAACGGCAAGAACAAGGGAAACGACTGGCTCTTCACACCGGCAATACACCTCGACGGAAAGCACATGTACAAGCTCAAGTTTGACGTCAATATGGGCGCGGCCTCGAACCTCAAGGTGACTGTTGGCAAGACAGCAACACCTGATGGGCAGACCGAAATAATCGATCTCAACGGGGTCTACGACACATGGCAGACAACACACGATACCACATTCACAGTGGAAGAGGACGGCAACTACTATATCGGTTTCCTCAACTACAGCGATGCAAGCAGCTCTTACCTCAATCTTTTCAACGTTAATATAGAGCAGGGCATAGAGTCGGACGTGCCGGAGGCTGTAAGCGAATTTGTCGTAGCGGCAGACCAGAACGGCGCCAACGCTGTCAATCTGCATTTCAAGGCTCCTGAAAAGTTGCTCAACGGAAAGGCTATCAGCGGCAGCATGAACATTCACATATACACAGTGAAAACGCTGGAGAGCGAGGATGGCGATGAGGAGAACACCGTGACCGAAGACACCGAGATAAAGAAACTCACCCTCGATGCAGGACAGCCTATATCATTTAAGGACGTAAAAGCAGTGAACGGCAATAATACCTACAAGGTTGTAGCAGAATACAATGGCAAGATGGGTATTGACGTGAGCAAGTCAGTATGGGCAGGATTTGACATTTCTGAACCAGTGAAAAATCTCAAGATCAAAACTGTTGACGGAAACATGCACGTGAAGCTCACATGGGAAGCTCCTGAAAAGGGCGAAAACGGCGGATACTTCAATATTAACGATATCTCATACACTATATGGCGCAGTTTAAGCAAGAATGACTTCACGCCTATTGCCACCAACATCAAGGACCTCACCTACACCGACACAAGCATAGAGGAGGAGGTGAAGGATATGCAGGAAGTGTACTATTATGCTGTGACAGCCGACAACAAGGCCGGTAGAAGCAAGGGCGCCACACAGTTCATTGGTGTCGGCAAGCCATACACGTTCCCCGTTGACGAATCGTTCTCGAACGGCCGTCTCAACCTTAATCCTTGGTCGTACAAGAACGTGCAGGGCTCTCTCGGATGGGAAACCATGCGATCTGACGACGGTGGCGGCTCGCCGCAGGACAACGACCGCGGATTCGTAAAGTTTACAAACAAGTGGGGAGAAAGTTGTGTTGACAGCCGACTCATCACTCCGGCTGTGTCTATGGAAGGCACTACAAAGCCTACTTTCAGCTTCTACATGTTCCATTGGGAAGCGAACTCTGTCGCATCTGACAACAAGCAGACAAAGCTTATGATTGAGGTAGCGCCGGACGGTGGCGACTTCGAAGAGCCTATAGACACATTCACGGCAGCAAACGATAAATACGGATGGGTAGAACACCGCGTATCACTCGAAAAATACAAGAACTGCAAATACATCCTGGTGGCCTTAAGAGGATACACCAACAACGATTGGATGTGCTATTATGTGGACAATATTCATTTTGACGAACAGAAGAACAATGACCTGGCTGTGACAGCTTTCTCTGGACCGGAGAATGCAAACATCAACGACGACTGCGCTTTCTCTGTGACGTACTCTAACAGAGGAACCAAGAGTGCAAAGGACTACACCATAGTGCTGAAGCAGAACAGCGAGGTTGTCAGCACCATTGATGGCGATGAGATAAAACCAGGCGAGACCAAGACATTGGAACTTCATGCCAACGTTAATGCACCAACAGCAGGAAAGTCTGTAGAGTTCATGACTGAGGTGGTATATGATAAGGATGAGGATGTCGACAATAACTCTTCTGCTTATATATACACTGACGTGAAGGCTTCAAGCTTTCCTCGTGTAACCAATTTGAAAGCGAAAAAGGAGGGTAACGATGCGAACCTCACATGGACGGCTCCAGTCTTGCCTAAAACCGATGAGGCAACGGTAGACGGAATGGAAGACTACGATTCGTTTGCTATATCTGACTTCGGCGAATGGATTACTTATGACGGCGATAAGCTCGGCAGCGGCAAACTCAGCTACCTCCCGTACTTCGACTATCAAAACGATAACAAGGCATTCCAGGTATGGTGTCCGAAAGAACTCGATCTTGACGAGGAGTCGGCCTCTAACCTCATGCCCTACAGCGGGGACAAGTGCCTCATAGCATGGTATGCAAACATTAGTATGGATGGCGCACAGCCGTACAACGACGACTATCTTATCTCTCCGGCAATAAAGGGAGGCACCGAAGTGTCGTTCTATCTGAAGAAGGTAGACAAGAATATCTCGGGAGAGACATACGAAATCATGTACTCTACAACAACGCAGGATCCGTCAGCCTTCAATGTGCTCAAAGCCGACGAGGCTCCAAGCGAATGGCAGCAGGTCAAGGTCACAATGCCTGCAGATGCAAAATACTTTGCCATCCACTATACTGGAATACTCAAAGATGGTATTATGGTAGATGATATCAGTTATGTATCTGTGCTCTATGCTCTGTCTGTCGATGGATTTAATGTGTTTTGCAATGGCAAGAAGATAAACGGGGAAACTGTTAAATCGGCAAACTTTACCGACAAGAACATTGGCGAAGAGTGTCGTGGCTACCAGGTATCCGTAGTATATAATCTTGGAGAGTCAAATGCGTCTGATAAAGTATATGTAGGTAACACATCTGGTATCGAGGACATAACCGAGCTTAAGAGTGACAGTTATACAATATACTCTATTGATGGCAAACTCATTGGTAGAAATCTGAAGAGAATGCCAGCCCTCCACTCTGGTTCATACATCATCAATAATAAAAAGGTTGTTATCCGCAGATAGTAAATACGCATATTATTGCTGTCTGGTTAAACTTTTGCAAGCAACATAAATTAGGGCTGACACTTCTCACGAGGTGTCAGCCCTTTTGGTTATCTTTGTTTTTGCAATAAAAGATAAATTATTTTCACTTCAAATGTTGGATGAACCTTACTGTTTGGTAAAAGCGGACAGCAATATTTGTATCTATACGTGCCATAGCCGTAGCGGAGGTCTCCGGCCTCCGCAGCACGCAACAATACGTATTACTATCCGACTTGATGCTGAGTGTGTACATTCTATGATTATACGATTGGACGGCGGACGCAACCCGATCGGACGGCGAACGCCGGCGAGACTGTTCTCGTAAGCGATGTCGCAGGCAAGACCGTAGCCACAGCGAAGGCTTCCGCAGAAAGCACAGCGCTCAGTCTGAGCAACGTTCCTGCCGGCCTCTACATCGTGAAGACCGACCTTGGAGCAAGAAAGTTCGTGAAGAAATAAAACTCTGACTATCACCCGTTTCATTGCTGACAATATACAGCAAAGCAATGATTAAATACAGTTTTAAACAAGGTTGTTTTAAACAACCTTGTTTAAAACGAATAAATTGTGTAAATTTGCATTATCTAACCGTTAATGCAAATTTTTTTTATGGCAAATAAATTCGAATCTCCCTTTGTCTTTGGCGTACGTGTAGAAGGCGACACTTTCACCGATCGCCGTATAGAGACCGACCGTCTTAAAGCCAATTTCACTTACGGAGTGAACACCATACTTATTTCTCCGCGTCGTATGGGTAAGACTTCGCTTGTCGACCGCGTGTGCTCGCTTGTTGGTAGCGATGATATTCGTATTGCGCGTATAGATGCTTTTGGTACACGTTCGGAAGCCGACTTCATAAATGCGTTTGCCACAGCTGTTGTACGTGCTACTTCCTCCAAATGGGAGGAATGGATGGAGAACGCCAAGGTGTTTCTTAGCCGTTTTGTTCCTAAGATTAGTTTCGGCATGGATCCTTACAATGATTTCTCTGTATCGCTTGAGTACAATGCCAGCAACAACACAACCGAGGAGGTGTTGCGTCTGCCGGAGCTGATAGCACAGGAGAAGGGTTATAGAATAGTGGTGTGCATAGACGAGTTCCAGCAAATAGGAGAATACCCCGATTCGCTGACATTCCAGAAAAAGTTGCGTGGCGTATGGCAGTTGCAGTCGCATGTAAGCTATTGCTTGTATGGCAGCAAGAAACACATGATGGAGCGAATGTTCCAAAACAGCAGTTATCCTTTCTATCGCTTTGGCGACTTATTCTATCTGGGCAAGATAAGCGAGGCCGATTGGACAGAGTTTATATGCCAGCGTTTTGAGGTTACTGGCAAGCATATCCCAGAGCAACTGGCGCAGTCGATATGCCGTGTCACAGACCGCTACTCTTCTTATGTGCAACAGCTCGCATGGCTTGTGTGGCTTCATACTGATGATACAGCGACTGAGACCGACCTGCAGAATGCTATAGACCGACTTCTTGATGCTTGTGAGCCGCTCTTTATACAACAGACAGAAGATATGTCTTCATATCAAATGAACTTCCTTCATGCCATTGCCAATGGCGTTAACACGGGATTCACGCAATCTGCTGTTCTAAAGAAATACCAACTCGGAACTGCTGCCAACATCACCCGACTGAAGAAATCGCTTACTGAAAAGGATATTATTACAACTGTTGCTCCAAAAACTCTGGCAATAAGCGATCCTATACTACAAATGTGGTTAAAGCGGAGGGTGTGGAGAGAACAATAACGCACACAAAAAGGCATGGCTCAATAAAAGCCATGCCTTTTTTTGTATTACTATCCGACTTGATGCTGAGTGTGTGCATTCTATGATTATCTTATCGGACGGCGAACGCAACCCGATCGGACGGCGAACGCAACCCGATTGGACGGCGAACGCAATCTGATTGGACGGCGAACGCAATCCGATTGAACAGTTTATTCTACTAAAATCTTCACGCTATGCACGCCGTCCGCCATATCAAGCGACACAACGTATAGTCCGTTGGGCAGAGAGATGCGCTCTGTTGCGCCGTTTGCGGTAGAGCGGTAAACTGTAGCTCCCGTAGCGTTGCAGACGCGTACGGCGCCTCTATAGCCCTCTACGACGATGTTTCCGTGCTCAGCCCTTACGGTTGCTTCGCTGCAGCCGGTGTTTTCTATGCCGGTAACGCCGGTTACGGTCACGAGTTTCGATATTCCGGTAGAGAGATTGCCGCCGTTATAGTAGCTCGACACCTTATAAACGTGCGTTCCGTTGGCTACGTCGGTGAAAGTCTTCTCGTGCTTTGTGGTGTAAGCCGCCGCCTTTCCGTCGCACTCCACGAAGAAGCAAGTAGGGTAGAAGAGGTCTGTCGATGCGTTGAATTCGAACGAGGGCGCCTCTGCGTAGTCTACACCGCTGTCAGCAGCCGGCATGCTTAGTGTGGCTCCGACATAGAAGTTGCCTGCGGCGTCAGCCGACTCCACGAAGCGTCCGTCGCGCATGATCAGGTTGCCGAGTGCCGGCGTAGCCTCTCTGGTCTTGTCGCACGCCACGCTTACCACGCCCTGAGTGCCTACGCACTTCACAGCAGTCCAGTAAGTCTTGTCAGCCTTTATCGTTACGGGCGTTGTGAGCTTGAGGTCGCGGCGCTGTCCCGCGGCAAACTCCTTAATGCTTCTTTCCGAAACAAGCGTCATGTTGCTTCCGTCGGCATCGCCCTCGTATATTCTGAACGAAGCCGTGAGCTCCGACGGACCCTGCGACGGGAAGAACGCCATGCGCGTAATCTTTGCACCTACATAAGTGCTGAGGTCGCGCGGCGTGTAGCAGTTGGCAAACTCCACGGTCTCGCCGTAGCAGTCGGTAGTGACGATGTTGCCGCTGAATATGTCGGCGCGCGAGAGTGCAGCCTCCGTGCTCCAAGAGAGTTGCACCGTGTTGCCGTCAACAGACGCCTGCACCGACTCCACTTTGTTCGACGGCACCATTATAGTAGCCGAAACCGGGTGCGAAAGACGCGAGTCCTTATATGCTACGTCCACCTGATAAGTCATCTCCGTGCCACCAAGCGGCGTGCTGTCCGTGTACGTCATTGCGGTTGTCTCGGCAATCTTCTTGTTGTTTCTGTAGATGTTGAAGTGATCTACGCTCGCTGCGTCCACCCCTTCCAGCTTCCATGTCAGAACCACATTGCCGCTGTTCGCTACAGCTTGCAGCTGCTGCGGTTTCACCGGCTCTGCGAGGTGCATAAAGCTGAACCCGATCTTTCCGTCGCGTTCGTTGATTTTGCTGAGCTGGCGATAAGACGATCTGCCGTCGGACGATTTCGCTGAAGGCAGCGTGTTGTCGCCGAAAGCCGTGTGTCCGTATTCGCCAGGGAACGGGCAGGCACCGCTGTTAACGTCGCCGTAAGACGACGCATTCTCGTCAGGATCTACTCCAGCGTCGGAACATACCGTGTAAATTCCCTGCGGATATGTCGCATTGATAGTGTTTGCGATGAGTTTGTCCTTAACGATATTCTCTCTGACGTGATAAACAATGAGTCCGTGTCCTGGCAGACTGCCGTCGAAGGTGCCCGTATTCTGGCGGTTCTCCATGAAGTAATACTCGCCCGGCGTGCCCGTCTCCATGCGGTAGGCTGCGGGCTGCACGTCTGCGGCAGGCATGTCAGCCACAACGGTGTCGTTGTTGAGCGTCACGGGGTTGGTCCATCCCCACACATACTTCTGCCATCCGTTGATGCCCGTAGGGCGCGAACCATATTCGCCGCTCCAAGCGCCGCTTCCGAGCAAGTCCCAAACGCCCGTTCCGCAGAACTCTCCGCCGGACGATGCGTAGTCGGTATCGTAGAAGTCGGGCGCACCGAGAGCATGTCCGAACTCATGGCATATAACACCTATCGTACTGATGTTCTTGGCGAGGCATTCAGGCTCTATGGTGTAGCGTCGTACGGATACGCCGTTGAACGTCTGTCCGTAGATGATGGCGCTGTGCGACCAGATGTCGTTGGCGTCGGCAGAAGCCTCCTGACCCGTACCCTGATGAATCACGGCAAGTCCGTCGAGAATACCGTCGCCGTCGTTGTCGAAGTCTCTCAGATCGAGCGTGTCGGTGACGAGTTTCAGAGCGTCATATATCATGTATGGCGCACCGTCTGGTCCGTATGTGCCCTTAGGCTTCGGCAGATTAATCCAGTCGGTGACGGTAACATCGATGTCGAGCTTGCCATACGACTGCTGCAGATAGTAGTCGCGGAAACTTCCGATGCCTTTATATCCGTTCTGGTTCATCATCTTGTCGAAGTCTTCTCTGGTGAAAGTTGGCTTCGTGTCGTTGTAGTTTACGAGCAGCAGAAGAAGTTTGTGCTTTCCGGTGGCAGGAAAAGTGCCGTCGACAAGCATCTCGCTGCGACTGTTATGTCTCGAAGGCGCTTTCTTCATCTGTTCGGCAGAGAAGCGCAGGTTTTTCTTTATGCCATGCTTCAGCGCAAGCGCCGAACTGTTGTCGTATACCAGGTCGGAAGCTACGAGATTGCCCTTCTTGTCCTGACGTGCGAACGACCAATAGCCCTCTGTGTTTCGCAGCAGCGTGTAGCCGTCCGTTGTTTGTGCCCAATGCAAGTGCTCGTCTCCTTTGAGGCAGATTGTTACCGACTTGCCGTTCGGCTGCATTACGCTAATCGGTTTAGGGTATGCAGGCATTGCAGCCGCCTTGCTGACTGGCGACAGCAAGGCGGCTATTGAGAATGCTAATGATAAAATGTTTCTGTATTTTAGCATGATACGTGTATGTGTTTGTTAGTGTTCGGTTACTTCACAACCACCTTCGTGCGGTTGTCGCCCGCAACCACCATGTAGACGCCCTTAGGCAGCGGCATGTGCAGTTCGGTGCCGGTATAGTCGGCCATGAGGCGTCCAGCGAGGTTGTAAACTCTCACGTTGGCTGCATTTGCCAAGCGCACTTCGAGCACACCGTCGCCGCCCTTAACCGTTACATCGCCGTCAGAAGCAAGGCTGTGCACAGCAGTTGCACCCTTTTCCGTTACCTTGATATCCTTCACTCTGAGATACTCGCGGAATCTCTCCGAGCAAGCGTAGAATGCGAAGTAGTAAACTCCGTCCTCAGGCACGGTGAAGTCTACCGAATAGCTCTGCGGAGCGTCCTCCTCGGTGTCGGCAGAAAGCTCGTTGAGGCTGAGCAATACATTCTCCTGCGCCACCGGCGTCTTGTCGGCGCCGAAGGTTACGGCAAGCGACTCCTTGTATGTCTTCGAAGAAGAGAAGGCGCTGAAGCTGAGCGTGTACGACTTGCCCTTCTTATAGTTGATAGGAGGCGAGATGAGCCAGTCGTCGGCGCTGTTCTCCTGACTGTACGAATACACAGCCAGTCGGTTGTCGATGTCGTAAGCCCATGTGTAGTTGTCCTGATTCTCGTTGAGAATCGTGAAGTAGTTGTACATATCGGCAGCCGTCTTGAACGTTCCGTCGTAAGGCACGTCGAGCGGTGTGCCTATCACGATGTTGTTCGACATAGCCGTTTCGCCCTTGGTCTTTCCAGCCCACGCCGTCACCTTATATACATAGCGAGTCATATCGCCGGGGTGGTCTTCTTCGAAGCTGCACTCCTTCTGCTTTTCAGACACGGTGATTTCTCCCGGATAGCGCACTACGGTATACGTTAGCGAAGCCTTGTCGATGACGTGTCCGTCGACGCCGATGGTAGGCGCATCCCAAGTGAGTGTGGTGTGCAGACCCTCGGCAGTGAGCTTCACGTTAGACGGAGCCTTCGGAGTGTCGTAGCCTGCGAAGATAGGGCGCAGGACGGTAGGGCCGTCGCCCGCAGCGTTGCTCACGTATATGTTCAGATCCTGCCAGCCCGTGCGCATATTCTCCATGCGTTTGCTGAACTTCTCTCCCGGTTCGAGCTCCTCCTCAACGAACGGAATGCTGCCCTTCAGGATAACCAGCTTCTGCTTTCCGGTGAGCGGAGTGCCGTCGTAAGCGGTTTTCGGCATTGTCATGCTTATAGTGCCCGAGTTAGCGCCCGGCGAGTCGGTAGTCCAATCGAAGTCTTCGACGATTGCCGGCGCCTTCATAGCCGGTTCGACGAAGAAAGCGCCCGGACCCTGCAGCTCGTCTTCGATATAAGCAACGAGACTGGCTTCGGCTGTTGTGGTGTTCACCTCGAACATAGCCACGTACGACTTGTAGAGATACATGCTCGAGCTTTGGAACATCCAGTAGAGCTTGCCCGTCGAATTGTTGAAGAACATCGCCTGGTCGTACGTAGAGTTGATGAACGAGTCGCCGGGCAGCAGGTTCGTAGCGTTGATGCCGCGAATCATTGCCACCTTACCATCGCTCTTTCGTATGCGACCCAGATAGACATCATTGGTCTGCTTGTTGAGATAAGTGCAGAAGAGCTCGCCCTTCGGACTGCACGCCATTGCAAAGAACTTGTAGTTGCGGTCCTGCATATCGCCGAGTCGTGTCATCTCGCCCGTTTCGGGGTCGACGCGCACCACGTAGGTCTCGGTATAAGTCTCGTCGAAGCCGTAGATGCAGTCGGCTGTGGGGTCGTAAGCGAGCGAAGTGGTTGTACATTCGCAGTTGTCCTTCAGCGTATGTTCTGAGAGCAGCTTGTATGTCTTTGCGTCATAGATGCGCCACATGGGCTTCTCGTACTGGCTTCTGCTGCTGAACTCGTTGGCGTATATCTTTCCGTCGTGATAGACGCAGCCGCCCAAGGCGTCGATGCTGAGCAGCGGAGCCGTCTTGTCGGGCACGAAACGGTTGTCGTATCTGAACTCATAGAGACCCGGAGTCATGTATGTGTCGATGTCTACCTTGCCCCATGTTACCGAACTTACAAGTTCGACGCCCTCCATGCTGATGCGTTTGAAGTAGTCGTCCGCATAAGCTGTTGCCGACATGCCTAATGCTATCACTACGGCGAGCGCTTTCTTTGCGCCCGCCATGAAGTTGAAGTGTCCTTTCATATACTCAAAATAGTGTATGTGTGTGGGTTGATATGATGAAACGTATATGCTTACCTACTATTTCAGCACCTTCAGGGTAGAAGTCTTGCCGTCTGCGCCTACGGTCTTAACGACGTACATGCCGCCAGCAAGACCCTCTACTGCCTCTGCAACAGAAGCGGCAGTCTTGTTGCAAACCAGACGACCCGAAGCGTCGTAAACGCTGACACGGCTGAAGCCTGCAGCAGCGCCGTTCTCTACCTGCTCCAAGCCGGTAGTAGCGCTCACGTGGTAGACGCGGAGGTTGTGCATGCTCACGTAGTAGTTAGAGTTGGTTACGTGGAAGCCGATGTTGTAGTTGCCGTCCTCGCTGAGAGTGAACTGGTCGGTCTGATACTCTGCGAATCCGTTCTGCTCCAGTCCGTAGTATTCTGCCACGGTCTTGGTCTGAGCGGTCTTGGTCTGTCCGTTGCCGATGGTTACGAAGAGGTTGTTGCCGTAAGTCATGCTGGTCTTCAGCTCGTACTTCAGCACGTAGCGCTCGTTAGCCTTAAGCTTTACAGCCGGCGAGATGAGCCATTCGTCAGCCACCTTGGTGCCCTTGCGGTAGTCGTAGATGAAGATATCAGAGTAGTCGTACTTCCATGCCTGGCAGTCGCCCTCGATAACCCAGTCGGCAGCCTTCTGACGGTCTACGTCGAACTTCTTCACAAGCGTTTCATCGCCCTGCAAGTCGTCGAGATTGACGGTTGTAGACACCGCTTCCGAAGCGTTTCCGTCCATGAAAGCCTCAGCCTTGTATGTAACGTGTCCGCCGAAGAACGAAGGAGTATATACATAGCTGCCCGTCTCGCCAGCCTTCTGGTTGTCTACCGTAGCCACGAGATTGTCGCCGTCGTAGAGGCGCACGCTGAAAGGCTTGTTGAGAGCCACGCCCTCGGTGTCGAGCACGGGGTTGGTCCAAGAGAATGTCACGTTCTTGTTCTGGAACGACGGCTTAGCCTCGAAGTTCTCCACGGCGCACGGCTTAGCCTTGTCGGCAGCCTTCACTTCGATGTTCACGAGCGATAACTGTCCGTTGTCGGCAGACGGCGTAGTGATATGGAATCCGAAGAAGGCGTCGCCGCTCTTTTCAGCCACGATGCGCATGGTAGTCGATACGTTCTCGGCATTGGCGCTCACGGTCTGCTCGCCCAGCACGGTAGTCATCGCTGTAGCCTTTGCAGCCTCGCCCATAGCCACGGTGAGGTTGTCGTCGTCGAAAGCGCCCTGACGCTTCACGGTGTAGGAGAGGAAGTAGTTCTGACCCTCAACCAAGCCCACAGCCGGCGAGAAGAGCCAGTCGTCAGCCGGACTCTTTGCCGCCGGCTTGCCGCTGTCGTAGGTGATTCCGCCGATGCCTTCGCTCACGCCCCACGTCACTCCGTCGGCGTTAGCGTCAGCAGCAGTCCATTTGTCCATAGCGTCAGCCGCGCTGAAGTCGTCGCTGAACACGGTTGTGCCGGTCTCCACCACCTCGTTCTTCGTCTCGTCGATGCCGAACGCCGTGATGATTACGGCGCTGTTGGTCATTTCTGCGGTTGTAGTGTTGTGGAACGCGAAGCGGTAGACGCCGCTCTCCGCCGGCTCGAATGTAGCCTCGTTCACGTTATAGCCATGCTGTTTGAGCTCGAGAATCTGCACGGGCGAGAAGTTCTCCTTCTCCAGGCTTTCGCCCTTGCCCACGGTGAGCGTCATGTGGTAGTTGTCAGACGGATTGCCGAAGAGCTGCACGTTTGTAGCCACCTTATACTTGCAGCCCTTAGTGAGCTGTACGGCAGGCGATACGTAAGCGTCGTCGGCGTCCGACTGTGTTGACGCCATGCCCACACCCGCTTCAGAGAAGAACTGCCATGTGTCGCCGTCGTCGTTATAGTTGCACGCTGTCCACCCGTCGCAAGAAGCCGTGAGGTCGACAACGTACGGGAAAGAATTTATAACAAGAGGTTTGTCGGGTTCAGACGCGCCCTTTTCTGTAACAGAGAAAGTGAAAAGGTTGCAGTCGTATGGAGCGTAGTTTTCCGTAGTAGTAGCGTTAAGGGCGAAGTGGTAGTCGCCGCTTGCGTCCACCTTCACCTCAGTGGTGATGGCAGCACTCGGGTCGTATGTGGTAGGAATAGGCGTGAGTTCGCCCAGGGAAGTGTAAGTCGTAACATCGTCGGCAGATGTGCCGATGTTCAGCGTCAGCGTAATATCGCTGTTGCACGCCGCAAAGGTTGTCACCTCGTAGGTCTTGCCCGCTTCGAGCTGTAGCGAAGGCGATACGTACCAGGCGTTGGTGTTCGGCGTGAACGTACTGCTCAGTCCGACGCAGTCGTAATACTTGCCTCCGTCGTAGAAGCCGTGTGCTTTGGTCTTCGCCTCCCAGGTCTTTCCGCCGGTGGTGAGCTGGTTGATACTTGTCCAGCCTTCCTGACTCTGACTGAAGTCTACAGTGTAAGGCACAGCTTGCTGGGCTTGTGTGTTCATGGTAGGAGCCGTGACAGCACAAACAACTGCTGCGCAGGCATAAAGTAAAGTTCTCTCCATATATTTATGTTTAGGATTAAAATCACAGAGCGGCTACATGTAGGTTAATGTTCGGACATGTAGATAGGTAACATTACGTAGGCAAAGGTATTGAATTTAAATTAAGAAAACGATATTTTGCAGACAAAAATTATTATTAAAACGTATAATGCTGTCAAAATAACGATTTTGACAGCATTATACTTATAAATTGACATTCTTTTAAGGAAGCACAACCTTCTTCACCGTTCCGTCCGAGTAGCGCACGATGTTCATGCCCTTCTGCGGCGTAGTGATGCGCTGTCCGTCCAAGGTGTAGCGCGCCACCTCTCGGCGGTTGGGGTCGGCGGTAGTGGGGTTGAGAGCTGTAGGTTGTGGTCGCGGCGTGATGACGACGGGGTTGTCGTCGTAGCCCTCGCGCAGGTGTAGGTTCTCTACGGCGCACACCTCCGTAGACTGTTCGCCTATCCATCCGCACATCTGCAGCACGCCGGTCTGCACACGTATGAAGTCGGCGTGAGTGAGCTTCACGGGCTTGCCGTTGCGGTCTACAGCCCAGTCGAGGTCGAACGTGTTGTACATCGGGTCGTCCGTAGGTGCGGCGTCGACGTAGCCGTACGAGTCGGCAGCGTAGCGGTAGCTTATCCAGTTCTGCGGATTGTCGGCGTCGGTGCCGTCGCCTCCGCGGTTGATGGTGTTATCGGGCAGTCGCGAACCGCTGAACGTCAGTTCGTCAGCGTCAGCCCACGTGGGATAGTACGACTGGTTGTGGAACACGTTCTTCATCATGTAGCCCACGGTGTCGCGCTCAGCGCCGTTGCGGTCGGTCCACTCGGCGCGGAACCGTATGTAGCGGTCGTACACGGAGTAGGGCTGCGTGTGCTCGCCTTGCTCGGCGTCGGGACGCTGATAGGTGACGGTGACGTTCGGCGTAGAGGTGGTGTAGTATTCGGAGCCAGCCAGCTCGTACCACTCAGCTGTCTCGGGCGATGTGCCCACGCCGGCGTACACTATGCCCGGCTCTATCGACCCGCCGATGGTGGCTGCGCCGTATATGAGGTCGGCGGCGGCGTAGTAGGCGTTGCCGAGGATGCGCAGGTCGGAGCCGCGCTTGTTGGCTATCGGCTCTGTGAAGCCGAAGGTGATGTAGCCGCCGAAGGCTCCGAGCGTGATGGGGAGGTTGTCGGCGAATTGCGCTTCGCATGCCTGAAGGCGTTCGGCGTTGCTCATCGTGGCGTCGATGGCGGGCAGCATGCCCACGAACTGACCCGGTGCGGGGCAGTATTCAAGCACTTTCACGTGTTGTGTTGTCTGTGCCGCTACCAGCATGGGCAGGGCGAGGAGTATCATTGTTGTTTTCATAATCTTGTTTTGTTGTTCTTTCAGGGGGCTTTGTTGTTGTGGTTTTCTCAGGGGGTGCTTTTCTCAGGGGGTGCACTTGTCTCAAGTGCACCAACAAAGCAAATGGTACTATCTATTTCGTTGGTGCACTTTTCGCTTGGTTGGTGCACTTTTCGCTTTTCGCTTGGTTGGTGCACTTGAGACAAGTGCACCCCCTATAAATAGCACTTTTGCTTTT
>ENA-UOJA01000691-UOJA01000691.1-human-gut-metagenome-genome-assembly--contig:-C19-NODE-691-length-31566-cov-19.577513_pt1 | contig 31566 bp, 20 predicted proteins | sample MGYA00242337_ERZ723884 | MGnify/ENA metagenome assembly ERZ723884
AGGAAGAAGTCAACAAGGCGCAGGCAGCGAAGCGTCCCTGCCAGTAACTTTGCGCTCCCGCAGGAGCGCCCCCAAGCTGCTCTTCCCCCAACTTTCCGCGAAGAACCCTTTTTTGTCAGTACCTTTCCGTCCGCAAAAGCCATTCCATCACGCGCCGATTGAGCGCGTAGCAGCGGCAGTACAGCAGGAAAAACAGCAGCAGCGGATACGACTTGCGCGACTGGTACATCTTCTTCCAGCTTGCGCGGCGCAGCTGCTTCAGCGACGGGCAGGTTGTCAGCAGCGCCTTCCATGCCCGCTTCTTCTCCGCCTCCGACTGCGGATTATTCGGGTGATAGAAGTAGCGCTTCAGCAGGCGGATGTAGGTTTCCATCAGCCACACTTCATAGGCATTCCAATAGAAATCGCCCTTGTGGTGCACTTTCCCGAATGTCAGGAATTGCTGATTCACCTGCTCCATCTGCTGCGGCAAATCCGCATGAAACCGCTGAAACGATGACATGCCCCAAACCCTGTACGTTGTCAGCGTTTCATGCAGAAAATCCACGGACTTGACGTACTCCAGCATCTGCATATTGAACAGCGCATCTTCGCTTTGATGAATCGCTTCCGGAAACGCAAGCTGATGCTCGACGACGATTGTCCGGCGAATCAGCTGTATGCACGGTCCGCCAAAGTAGTTTGCAGCATACCGTTCATTCCGATCCAGCAAGCCCAGCTGCATTTCCTCCATTATGGAGGTGCCTGCGTGCCGCTTCTTTTCTGCGGGCGGTGCTGTCTCGTCCGTTTTCTGCTGCGAAAACGTTTTGAAATTAAACACCAGCAGATCCGCCGGTTCCTCCGCCAGCTTTTTCATTGCGGATGACAGCAGATTGTCCTCCCACCAGTCGTCGGAATCCAGAAAAATCAGCCAGTCGCCATTCGCCGCCGCCATGCCCGCGTTGCGCGCCGCAGATACGCCGCTTTGCCGCTGATGAATCACGCAAAAGCGCGCATCCTTTGCCGCGTATTCGTCGCAGATACGCTCCGCGCCGCTGGTCGAGCCGTCGTCAATCAGGATGGCTTCCCAATTCGTGTAATCCTGCCGCAGGACGGAATGCAAGCATTCGCGCAGGTATTCCTCCGGCGTGTTGTGCACGGGAATGATGATGCTGACTTGATTCATCCTTTTTCTTCCTTTCGTGGATTCCACCCGCTGCATCAGGGTAACACCGCACAAATGAGGTGGTGCCTTAGAAATACAGCTTCTTGAAATGCCCGGGCAGCAGCATGGCATAGGTATACACAAGTTTCCTGCGCAGCCAGTACGAGGAGCGCATCAGCGGCCAATACAGCGCCCACTGCTTTTTGCGCGCCTTGCGGCGGAAAGGCTTGTTATCCGCCGTATGCAGATAGTATTCTGCCGCAAACATAAACTGCCGGTTTTGCGTAAAGCGGATTAAGTCGCCTGTCTCGCCGTTTTCGCGGTAGAACGCCAGCCGCTCATCGAGAATATCCAGCATCGTCATGCGCTCCGGGGTAAAGCGTTTCGCCATCAGGCCGGCCTGATTCGCCGTGTAGAGGTACAGGGCGCCATCCACCATTGCCACCTGCCGGCTTCGGTAAAGCAGCTTGTATATCAGCGCCTCGTCCTCATGCAGCTTCACGTCCGGAAAGCGTTCCGTTTCCAGCATTTCGCGCCGAAACAGCTTCCCCCACGCCGTCACCATCCGCACCCATTCCGACCTGCGGTAAAGCATCATGTTTGCCTCGCGCCCATCCACCACGCGCACAGGCTTATTCGCCAGCGGCGCGGCTATTTTCGGCAGATATTCCGCTGGTGTCGCCTTCATGTAATCCCCGACAGCGATTTCCGCGCCGTTCTCCTCGCACGCCGCCAGCAAGCGCGCCACAAAGGCAACATGCAGCGCGTCGTCGCTGTCCACAAAGGTGATATAGTCGCCTGTGCAGATGTCCAATCCGGCATTGCGCGCCATTGACAGTCCGGCGTTTTTCTGGTGGATGACGCGGATTCGCTTGTCCTTTTTGGCATATTCGTCACAGATGGCGGGGCAGTTGTCCGGCGAGCCATCGTCCACCAGAATAACCTCCAAGTTACGATATGTCTGATTCAGCACGCTGTCCACGCACATCGGCAGGTACGTTTCCACCTTGTAAACCGGAATAATGACGCTGACGAGTTTGTCTGGTTCACGCATATTGATTCCCATCCTCCTGAAAATGAAGGTATCAATACCAGTTCGCGTCAATAATCACCAGTTCCGGCGGATTATTGATGCGCGGCAGAATCTGCCCCACGTCGTCCCCCAGTCCGCGGCTGATGATGACCTTCGTGCCGGAAATCGTCTGCACGCCTTCGGTCAAATCGGGCAGGAAGCCCTGATCCGGCGTGTAGAGCGCGCCGAGGAACGGAAGGCGAACCTGACCGCCGTGCGCGTGGCCGCAGAGCGCCATGTCGATGTCCTTGCCAATCAGCGCGCCCGTATCCTCCGCGTAGTATTCCGGATAGTGGACGAGCAGCATCTTGTAGCCCGGCTGGGCGGCGAAATCCTCCAGAAATCCGCTGGCGTACTTCTCATAGGATGCCGGCGCTTCCGCAATGCCGCCGATGAGCATCGTATTGCTGCCGATGGTCACAGTTTCGTACTTATCCGCCAGAAAGTGCACCCCCAGCGCTTCCAAATCCGACGCGAGTGTGCTGCCCTCGAACACGATTTTCGGCCACTCGTGGTTGCCCGGCACATAGTACACCGGGGCAATTTCCACCAGCTGCGCACACAAGTCCGTCACGACGTGCGTGTCGTCGCTTTTCTTGTCGTTCATATCGCCCGTGATGGCGATGATGTCCGGCTTCAAGGCACGAATCCGCGCCACCAAATCGCAGTTGTTCTCGCCGAACTCCCGCAGGTGCAGGTCGGAGAGCTGCACAATCCGCAGATGGCTCGTCAGCTTATCCGACTGCACTTTGTAGTAGCTTTCCACAAAGTCCTGCTCATGCGGATACAGGAAGAGGAAGTATCCGCAAACGCCCGCCATCACCAGCAGCACAGTCAGCACATACAGCAGCGCTTTTTTCCACTTTTTCATGGCTTAGTCCTCCTGCTTTCTGCGGTCCATCATTGCGCCGCGCAGCAGGGTACGCAGCGTATGGGCGTTGGCGGTGCGGCTTTCCGCCATGCCAAGGCTGTATTCCATCTTCGCGTCGCCGCTTTCCTCGTTGTAGGCGTGCACGAGGCGGTGCATGTAGTCCGCAAAGCTCTCCGCGTCCTCGCGGCGGCACTGCTCGAAGAAGCCGATGAACTGCCAGCCGCCGTTGTAATACACCGTACCGCAGGTTGCAGACGCTTCCTTGATGAAGTCCGCGAACCGGCGCAGCACTTCGTTGCCCTTCACGCGCCCCAGCTCGTTGTTGATGTGGCTCAGGTTCGTCAGCTCCAGCACAACGCACACGTTGTCGTCGCCCAGCACGCGCTCGGTGTTGTTCTTGATGTACAGGTCGCACGCCGTACGGTTCGGCATTTCCAGCGCCTGCTCGGTGAAGAACAGGTACTCCACGAAGTCCTGGATTCGCCCCAGCAGGATGGCGCCGCAGACGCCGAGGATGAAGAACACGACAACGCCCAACATCATGTACAGCTTAACGTTGACGCGCGCGCTCACCGCGGTGGTGGACAGCACGCCCACGTTCACCGCGCCCATGTACTCGTTGTACTCCTCCATCGTCACCAGCAGCACCTGATAGAGGTCATCCAGCCGGGTTTGCAGCGCGCTGATTTCCGCCTCTACCGACGCGCGGGCTTCGGCGGTGTTCTCCGTCGCGTCCGGCGCCTTGGAGAAGGTGTCGATGATGTACTGGCAGTACGCCGCATCAATCAGGCTGTCGGACTTGCGGTTGAGCAGCGTCACATAGTCGCTGATGAGCGTGTCGTAAACAGTGGTGCGGTCTTTAATCTTGCCGTCCTCATCATGCTCCTCATAGACGTCATTCAGCACAAGGCCGTTCTGCCCATGCGTGTCCGTGCCGTTCGTTCCGGCATAGTACAGCAAGCCTTCCTTGTTCTTATTGCCATAGCTTTCAATGACTTCCTTGACGCTTGCCACCTTGTCGCCATCGGTGCCGCTTGTCAGCATGTAATTCGCATACCGCGCCTGATACTTTTTCAGCAGGATTTCGCGGTTCTGCGTCAGCCTTTCGCCCAAAATCTCCGAAAACAGGTACGGAATCCGCACCGACTGAATATAGCTGTATTCATCAAACAGGTCGGAGACGGACAGACCCGTGCGCGACGAGGTGAAATCCGGCGCAGCGCTTTGGCGGCTGCCTAACTGCGCGATAATCTCATCCACCGAATTGCTGAGAATTTCCGCCTGCTCAATGTAATCATAACCGCCCGCCAGCACGTTTTCCGCGTTGTTGGGGATGGTGGAGTAATCCACATATTTCTCCCCGAAGCTGGCAAAATAGCAGCTCAAAATTTCATCCAGCATCAAGCGCGCGAACTCAGCGCTTCGGCTGCTGCCAACAGTCAGCTTGACAACGTATTCTGTCGGATAGTATTCCTCCACCTCTTCACCTTTTTCCGCCAGCGCATCCTGCCGCGTCTGCACCTCGGCAGGGGTGATGCCCGTCACCGTGCCGCCGGAACGGATGGTATCGACATTGACGGAATAGCCGAGGCGCTCAATCGCTTCCTTGACGACGGTCGAAGAGAAGATTTCGGAAACGTCCAGCGGCTCGCCGTTCGGGGTCAAGCCCTCCGACACCGCGTCGTAGGTGTACTTAATGACAGCCTGCGCCGTGTACGCCTGATTGTTGCTGGCATAGCGCATGAAGAACGCGCCGGCCAAGATGGACATCAGCGCAATCAGCGGCCACCAGCGCTTTAAGTAGCGGATGATGTTAAACTTTTTCATGCTTTTTTTCTGCCCTCAATCACCAGCAACAGCACGCAGCAGGCGCAGAACGTCACGCCGCCCATCAAGATCGACCACTTGATGCTGTATTCATCCATCGCGCTCATCTGCTCATAGGACACGGTAAGGTAATTGCGCGTCTTATAGCGGACATACTCGCGGTTGATGACATTTGTGCGTTCAATCAAATCCGCCAATTTGGTCTTCATGGTATCAATCAGCATCTCCGCCGTGACGATGTTCTCCGCCGCATTGGCGTCTTCCGCGAGCATCTTCTCGATGGTGTACTCATTGTCCTTGATTTTCTCCTTTGTATCATGAGCATGGAAGTTTTCCGTCTCAGCGGAGCTTGCCTGATAGTCAATCGCCACCTTCGTGCGCGACATATAGAAGTTTGCCTGCGTATCCAGCGTCGGAATCAGCACAACGCTTGTCAGCGCGGAATCGTACATATCAATCGTTGCAAGATGGTTCTGATAGTGGCTCATGAATTTCTGATACTCAATGTTGCGCAGCTGATTCTGATATTTCAGCTTGGACACATAGCGGTCGCGATTTTTGGATAACCCGCTCTGCCGCACATACGCGTTGTACTTTTCAAGGTCAATGTTAGAGAAATTCTGTGCCTTCTTCTGCAAAGAGGTAAACGTCTCGTTGTTGGCTGAGGAACGGAACGTGCCGTTCTCGTTCGCGCGGCTCTTCAAAAAGCGGCTGACTTTGCCGATTTCTTTCTCGAAGAATGTGCCGATTTCCACATACTCCAGTTCATCCAGTTCATCCCAGTTCGGATTGAGCGCCGTATCGACGTAGGTGTAGTTCTCGTAGAACACTTCCTTGTACGCCTCGATAATCAGCTGGAGCATGTCGCCGGTGCTGATGCTTGCCGGCAGCTCCTCATTGCGCTTGTAGGAGACGGTGTAAGTGGTGGCAATCTTGTAGGCGCTGGCGCTGCCGGAATCAATCGACATGCCGCCAACGCTTGACGCGCTTACGCTGATGTGCTCCGCCAGCGCAAGGGACTCCATGTTCGTTACGCCCGCCTTTTCAAGCGCACGCGAAAGCACCTCGTCAGACTTGAGCAGCGAAATGTTGAATCGCGTCTGATTCGGATAAAGTCCCCTTGTCGCTTCCTCATAGTTCAGGGCAATGAGGGCGGTTGCCGACTGCATCTTTCCCGGATGCATCAGGGCGCTGGTGGTCACCATCGCCGCGATGATCAGCAGCAGGCAAAGCAGGCGGTATCTCCACACACCCTGCAGCATCCGCTCAAGAAGCGACCACACGCCGCTCCTTGCTCGTTTCCGGTTCTTTTCTTTCATGCTTGCCTTTCTCCTCGCCTTGTTCCTGCTCGCCAATCGCCATCGCAATCGGCAGCAGCATAAAGACCGTGTTGATATAGCAGTAGAACACCGTGTTGTCGGTGGCGTAGGTAATGAAGCCGTAAATCGTTTCGTACAGTAGCAGCAGGGCTGTCTGCATCCCGAACTCCTTCTGGCACCACACAATGCGCCCGTTCCAGCTGTACCAAATCCAGAACGCGAAGCCCCAGAAGCCTAACTCGATGTACATGGTAACAATATCGTTGTGCATTCCGCCGAAGCTGTGCGTGCCGAATACGCCAACGCCTGCTTCCGTCATGATGCTGATATAGCGTGTAACATAGCCAATGCCATACCCTCGGAAGGCGGGGGAAAAATCGTAGACTTCCTGAAACGCGGCATAGAGCCTGTCGCGCCCCATCGTGTCAATTTCCAGCGCGTGGACGATTTCGTTGAACAGCCCCGACTGAATCAGGTACACATACCCGAAGCAAATGACAATAGCGCCAATGGAAATGAGGAGAATCAGGATGCTTTGGACTTTCGGTTTTCTCCTGCGGATGAACTCGCCCATCAAAAACACGCCGACTAAGCCAATCAGCGCGATGCGTTTGAGGCCCAGAAAGAAGAACAGCCCCGATAAGCCGGCATAAATCAGGCGTTTTTTGCCTCGCTCGCAGCACAGGGCGAACAGCAGCATCAGCCCGAAGGCAAACGTCAGGTCATGCACTTCCAGCGCCTTGATGGCGGCGTTCGTGTCAATCCCGCCGGACTTTGCAAACGCAATCAGCCCGGTCACAAACGCCCCGATGCCGTTCTCCTTGATGGATCCCAGCACAATGCAGCAGTTCGCGCCGCACATGCCGTAGAGCGTATAATCAATGCTCCTGCGGCCGAAGAGGTACACCGCGCTGCACATTGCGCTGAGCGATATGACATGGTAGAGAATCGTCGAGCAGCCGCGCGACATGTAGTTAAGCTGCTGAAAATCCAATGCCCAGTACAGCATCGACAGCGACGCCATCATCAGGAACGGCAAGCCGAACATGACCGCAAACTGCCCCACCGTTTTCAGCCGCCGAAAGTCGCCCGTCACCAGCATAAACAGCAGCGCCATGCCCAGCACGCCGACTTGCAGCACATATTTCGTGAACCACGGCAGCCCCAGCCCACCATTCCAGAAGGCGATGGTCATCATGCCGATATACGCCCATTTCAGATACGCCGGGCGCGGTTGAATGTCCTTTTTCAGCATTTCTTTTCGTCCAGCTTCCGCCAGATCGACCCAATTCGCCGCGCCATGCTTGCCACAGAATAGCTTTCCAAGAATCGGCATCTGCCCTCCTTTGCCATGCCGCGATACAGCGCTTCATCCTCGTAGAGCCGGCGAACCGCGTCCCGCAGCGCATCACGCTGTTTGGGAATGATCAGACCGTTTTTGCCCGATTCGATGTAGTCGCGCACGGTGTCAGATTCCGTGGTGATAATCGGCTTGGCGAACATCATCGCCTGCAGGAACACCAGTTGCCCCGCCGAAATGCGCGCATCGGCAAGCGGCACAATTACGCAGCAGCATTCCGACAGCATTTGATAGTACTTTTCGCCGAACACATCGTGATAAATGCGGATGTTGCTGCCGGGGTTCGGGTGGTTGTACGCGTCGGACAGAATGCGCACCTGATACGGCGTGTCCTTCAGCGCATCCACAAGGAAGTCATAGTCGCGGTTGCTCTTTCCCGCCGCGAGGATGAATCGCTCCTCCCCCTGCGGAATGTGCCCGCCGCGATTCAAATCGCCCAGCCCCAGCGGCACATAGGTGAACTTATCCGTGCCGAAAATGGACTGGTAATACGCCGGTTCGCTGCTGGAAAAGCAGACGATTTTGTCCAGCGCGGGGCTGTTCACCGCCTTGCGCATGAACCACGCGTACAGTTTGCCCTTCCAGCCCTGCTTGGGGCGGTAGATGAACGTGGTGACAATGAGATGGCAGTGCTTTTTCAGGTGAAAAATGGCGCTGTAAAAGGCGAAAAACAGCCCGTAAAACTGCTGGTAGGACAGAATGGTGCCAAATTCCTTGCGGTGGCGCAGGACTTTGAGTGGAAAGAGGAAGAATTTCGCCTTCTTCTTCCATGCGCTGTCCGAAAAATGGCTGTCAATGTGCCAGATGTTCCACTTTTCCCCTGTCTCCGCTTCCATCAGCGCCGCAAAGTTCCATTCCGGCTGCGGCGCGCTGTCCAGCAGAATGAGGTTCACCCGCCCGTCGTTTGCTTTCATGACATCAGCTCCCTGATTGCCTGATGATTTCGCTCGCAGTTGTGGTCGTCGAGCGCGCCGAAGGTATCGCGGATGTGCTTCTGCATTTCCGGCGTGACGGCGCACTCCGACGCAAGCGCGGTTTCGATGGCTGTCAACAGCGCCTCCTGCGTCGTCACGACCTCCCCGAAGCCGTCCACGCGATAGTCGAAATAGCCGCGGTCGTGGTGCGTGCCCCAGTACCGCGCCTCGTCAAACTGGTAGTAGATTTCGGGCTTGAGCATATACGCGAAGTCGAACTGGATGCTGGAGAAGTCCGTTATCAGCAGCGCGGAGGCCATCAGCAGCGTCTGCACGTCCATCTGCCCCAGCGCGCCGATTTTGACGCGCGGATTCTCCGTGTGGAAGGCGGACAGGAAGCGCTGCACCTCGAAATGCGGGTAGAACACGGCGTCATAGCCGTATTTCGTCAGCAGCTTCTCCAGCTTCGGGTCAGAAATGACCGCCTGCCAGTGCTGGAAATAGTCCGTCTGCTCAAACTCCGCCTGTGTTTTGCCCTCCACGGCGTACGTCCGCCACGTCGGCATAAACAGCACCTGCCGCTTCGTCTCGTGCGGATGCAGAAGCGCGTCATATCGGCACAGCCCCAATCGGCGGACGACGCCTTTCGGATACCCGAACGCCGACTCGACGAAATCACGCTCCTTTTGCAGCGTCGTGACAAACAAATCCATGACGACGTTGGGGTAATGGTACCACTTCATATCGTCAATCATGATGCCATGCTGCAAAAACACCTTTTTTCCGCGCACGATGTGGAGCTTATCGAGCATATAATAGCGTTCAATATCAGGCGTATAACCGGAAACATGGGTGGAAACCTTCATTTCCGACGCGGCGCAGAGCAGGTAGTGCCGCCAGCTGCGATACGGCACGACGCTGCCCAGCTGCGCAACGCGGTCATAGTCGGGCAGCTTGGGGTCTGCGACGTAGACGGCGTTGATTTTGGGGTGCTCCCGCCGAAGATACGCGAAATAGTGATAGCCGTTGTCACGGGCTTCCCTGCCGCGCTCGGACACAAGCCAAACGTGGCGGTACCGCGGATTGGTAACTTTCAGCACGCCGGCGCAGAGGGCTGCCGCCTCGTACTTGATCAGTTCGCCCAGCAGGGTGGCGCCGCGGCGGAATTTTCGCAGGATGTCGCTCATAACATTTTTCCCTTACTGGTCAAGAATCTCCTCATACGCCTTCAGCCTTTCTTCCATATAGAAGAACGGTGCGCGCTCGCGGACGCGCTGCTGGTAGTATTGGTAGACTTCCGGCTTGTCCAGCATCGTCCGCAAGCCCTCGAAGAGCGATTCTTCGGTGTTCTGCGTAATCAGGCCATACTCGCTGTCGCCCAGAATCTCGCGCATTCCGGAGCAGTCCGTCGTCACGACGGGCGTTTCCAGCACAACGGCTTCGCTCACCACCGTGCTGAACCCCTCGACGTAGGATGGGCAGACGTACAAATCCGCCGCCGCCATATACGGGTACGGGTTATCGCGGAAGCCCAGCAGCTGCACGCTGTCCCGCAAATGCTCGTCAATCACCTGCTCCGCCAGATCTTCGTACAGCTCCCCCTTGCCCAGAATCAGCAGGTGGAAGTGGTAGCCACGGCTTTTGAGCAGCCCGCAGACATGAATCAGCCGCTCAAACCCCTTGCGCGGAATCAGGCTGCCGACACTGACCATCAGGAACTCGCCCTTCGGGATGTCGTCCACCGGCTCGTCCTTCCGGCGGCGGATTGCCTGCTCATCCAGCATATTATAGGCGACATGGACGCGCTCCGTCAAGCCGAATTTCGCGGAAAACGCTTCCTGTACGTTCTCCGACACACAGTAGATGCCGTCAAACCGCTCATAGCACGCCTTTTGATGCCGCATGGAGCGGAACAGGCGATCCTGCTTGGTGTACGTCTGCACGTCGATATGCACCCACGCGTACTTTTTCGCGTGCTGATTGGTGGAGTACGCGAGGATTTTTGTCGGGAACGCCTCCATGAAGGCGACTTCCACATCCGCGTCGCTCCTGAAGAACCAGCGATACAGCCATTTCGGCGGGATGATGTACTGCATGATGCCGCTGAGGATTTTCTGCGCCCTGCCGTTCTTCACGCGCAGCGCCGGGCGGTAGTGCACCTCCGGCGACAGCATCCCGGCGCGGGTATCGTCGTGGAAAAGCGTCATGAGCGTCACGTCGTAGCGGTCTTTGGAGAGGCGGTTGACTGTTTCCACCAGCACCCGCTCCGCGCCGCCCCCGCACAGGCTGTATATCAGGAACATTACTTTGCGCTTTTTGCCATCCATCACGCGCGTTTTCCTCCGATTTCCTCCATGTAGATTTCCAGCAGCCGGTCGCAGTAGCGGTCGAGCGTCATCATGCTTTCCTTCTTCGCGCGGCAGTTGCGCGCCATTTCATCCAGCAGCGCCGAATCGCTATACAGCGCGCGAATCTTCTCCGCGTACGCTTCGGGCGTGAAGGTGTCGTTGAGGATGCCCGTTTTGCCCTCTTCCACCAGCTCCGGCATTCCACCGATGCGGTTGCACAGCACCGGCGTGCCCAGCGACTGCGATTCCAGCAGCGCCAGCGGACAGTTTTCGTACCACAGGGAGAGGTGGAGGGTGAAGCGCGCCGCCGCGACAAGCTCCTGCAGTTCTCGCCCAGTCTTGAAGCCGACGAAGCGGACGTTGGGCAAGCCGCACGTTCGGCAGAGTTCCTCCAGCGGCCCGCCGCCCGCAATGACGAACGGAATCTCCGGCAGCAGGCGGCAGGCGGCAAGGATGCGGTCGATGCCTTTTTCCTCCGACAAGCGCCCGAAATACAGGACATAATCGCCCTTGGGCACGTCTATCTCCGCCGTCTTGCTCAAAAAGTTATGAATCATGGTGGTTTTCCCGGCATAGCGCGGAACGGTCAGCAGTTTTTCCTCGATGAAGCGGCTGGGGCAGATATAGCGCGCCACGCGGTCATACACATGGCTGCTGGTATAAATCGTGCCTTCTATCGCGCCGATGAGACTCTTCGCGCGCGACCCGTGGATGCACTTTTTGCGCACGCACGCCATTTTGCACTTCTTCCCGCTGCATTCCTCGCAGAGCTTCCATGTGCCGAATTCCATCATCATGTGGTTCGGGCAGAGCATCTGCAAATCGTGGACGGTCTGCACCATCGGGATATTTTTCTCTGCCCCCGCCAGAATGACGGACGGGGTAAGCTGGAAATTGATGTTGTTGAAGTGGATGATGTCCGGGTGGAAGCGGTCGATGACCTGCCGCATTTTGCGCCGCGCCTCGCCGGAATAGATGATGCGGAAGGGGTACAGCAGCTTTTCCGCGCCGGACGCGTGGAAGTCCATGTTGACAGTCGTCAGTCCTTCGGCGTTCCCGACGGTGTTTTTTTCGTCGTACATGCCGAAATATTCCACCTGATGACCGCGTCTCGTCAGTTCTTCCCCAATGCGGAGCATATACGTCTCTGCCCCGCCGCGCGGGTACAAAAACTTATTGACCATCAGGATTTTCATCGGTTTCCTTCCCTTCCACGTTGATGAGCGGGAGCCGCAAGGGGCGCTGCCCCTTGACCCCGCCAAAGGGTCTTCGACCCTTCTGGACTCCCTTTTTCGCGATTCAGTTGGTGACACTTTCAGGCTACTTCCGCGTGTTCATGAGGGAACCGCCCCTTTACTTTCCCTTTGCCTTCTTCCACATCAAGTACGCCAGCTTCGGACTGACCATCGCAATCAGCCCCTTGCGGCGCTCATTCTGCGTCGGCATCTTCAGCACCCAGCGCCAGTTCGCGCGCAAACGCTTGATGGCATCCTGCCGCAGCGCCGTGCAGTCCTGCTCGCTCGTGAAGGAGAAGTAGAACGCCCGCGTGCACGCAAAGCAGTACCGCGTCATCGACGTTTGGTGCATCAGCGGCGCAACGTCCTTCGTCATCCGGCAAACGTCCGCCCACACCGTCACGTCCGAATACTGCTTTGTCGTATATTTTTGGTGCATCGCCGAACCTGTCCACCGCACATAGTAGTAGAGCCGGTCGGTCAGGTACGCCACGCGCTTCGTCGCCAGAACTGCCTGCATGTAGAACAGCGTGTCCTCCGCGTAAGAAATCTGCTCATCAAAGCGCAGATTCTCCAGCAAATCGTGGTGATACAGCACGCCGTAGGACTGGACGTGCGCCATCTCGCCCCACTGGTCGTAGTTATCAAACGTCGCCAGCTTTGCGGGCTGATGGGGTTCGTCCGGCAGGGGCTTATCCACATCGTCCTCGTGCAGCTCGTAAGTCCAGCAGCAGGACATTTTCGTCCCTTGCGCCATCAGCGCATCGTACAGGTACTGAATGTAGTTCGGCGACACGGTGTCGTCCGGATCAACGAACGCGCCGTATTCGCCGCGCATGTTGCGCAAGCCCTCATTCCGCGCCGACGACACACCGCCGTTTTTCTTGCGGAGGATACGGAAGCGGCTATCCGCGTATTGCTGGATGACCTGCACGCTGTTATCAGTCGAGCCGTCATCCACGAAAAGGAATTCGAGATTCGGGTATGTCTGCGCCGTCAGGCTGGCAATGCACCGGGGCAGCTTGCCTGACATGTTGTAGACGGGTAGAATGATGGAAATCAGCGGCAGCATAGGTTACTCCCCTCCCCGAAGTTTCTTTTTCAGCTTGCGGACGGTCATTTCCAGCAGGTACTGGAATTCCTTCGTTCTGCCGTATACCACCAGCACGACCGCGGCGAAAATCGCGGTGTAAATCAGCCCTTGGGCGATGAACCAGAGGAAATTCGTCTGCGGCATCAGCTGGAAAATCCAGTAGGACACGGCGCTGACCCCCGCGACCACCACCCAGCGGACGATGTAATCCATGAAGTAGCGGCGCAGCTTCTTTTGCCAGTCCTCCTCAATGCCGTAGCGCATCAGCACATACGGCTCGAACCAGACACACGTCAGCAGGCTGGAGATAATCGTGCCGCCGATGATGCCCGCCACGCCAAAGCGCCGCACCAGAATCAGCGATACAACAAGGTTGATGATGGCCTCCGCCAGCGCCTTGTAGCGGTCATACCAGAACAGCCCCAGCGCCTCGCGGAACTGCAGCCCCATCTGACGGAGGCCGCTGATGAAAAACTCCGCCATGATGATGACGACGACCGTCATCGAGAAAAGGTACTCTTCGCCGAAAATCATGCGGATGAAGAAGTTGATCAGCGTCACCAGTCCGCCGGAGAGGTAGCCGTAGAGCAGGAAAGCGGCGAAATCGAGGATGCGGAAGATTTCGTAGACGCGCTTTCTGCCCTCCAGCGCGTTCAGGTTGCCGATGCTGGCGGTGAATGCGCCCGTCACATGCCCCAGCAGGTTGTTGACGTTCATCAAAACGAGCTTGTAGTTGGAGTATATGCCGACCGTAGCCAGCCCGTCAAACGCGGACATAATCAGGTTATCCGTGCTGCGGACGATAACCGTCGCCAGCTTATGCAGGCTCAGCGCGCCGACGTTCTTGAAAATCGCCTTGCGCTCCTGCGGTTCGGGCAGCTCCTTGTACTGCCTGAGGTACGGGAACTCCCTGTCCGCGCGGATGGAGATGATAACGCTGGAAACCATCGGCACAAAAAGCTGGATAATCAGGTAGAGGATGAAGTTCCGCGTCGTCACCAGCACAACGATTTGCAGAATCAGGCGCACGATGCCGATGATTTGGTCAATCGCCTTGCGGATATATGCCTTCTGGTACGCCTGATAGATGGCGTTCTTGTAGGACAGCAGGTATGACGTGACAGCTTGCAGGAGGTACAGCAGATAAATCAGCTGCAAATTCTCGATGCCTTCGCCGCCCTTCATCAGCCGCGGCAGGAACGGCATGAGCGCCAGCCCGATGCCCAGCACCGCCAGCGCAACGATGCGGTACAGCGTGCGATAGAGGTTCATCAGGCGCGCCAGCTGCTTCTCGTCGTTCTGCGCCGCCGGGCGGTACATGCTGAAAATCATTGCCGAGCCGATGCCCAATTCTGCCAGATTCAGCATTCCCAGCACATCGCCGAAGAGGCCGTTCACGCCGAGATATTCCTGCGACAGGTAGTGGACAAACACCATGCGTCCGCCGAAGGAAAGCAGCATGTTCAGCAGCTGTCCCACCAGCCCGACGATCATATTGATGATGGAGTTTTTCTTTCTCATCCGTGCTCTTCCGGCGCTGACTGACCGGATGCCTCCTCTCCTGCGCTGACTGCAAGCGCGTGAGCCGTTTGCAATCGCTCCATTATATCACGGTTACGATTGCCTTTCAACAAAAACGACTGTTATCATCGGTTTTGCGCGAAATTTCGCACTTTGTTCACGCAATCCACACATTCTGTGATATATGCTTGTTTCTTTCTTGTCAATATGTTATAATGGAATGCAATCCACCGTTTTTCGGCGGAAATTTCGCGGGGCTTCCCCGTACAAGGGAGATTTGGAGAACATGGGAAAGGTCAGCGCGTTTCTGAAGCGGAAGAACGTTCTGTTTTCCGCAAAACGCTACGGGATAGACGCCATGGGCGCCATGGCGCAGGGGCTGTTCGCCTCGCTGCTGATTGGCACAATCATCAAGACGCTCGGTCAGCAGCTGAACGTGCAGTTCCTAATTGACGCGGGCAACTTCGCCCAGCAGGTTGCGGGGCCGGCCATGGCGGTGTCCATCGGCGCGGCGCTCTCTGCCCCGCAATTGGTGCTGTACAGCCTGATTGCCGTCGGCATGGCGGCAAATAAGCTCGGCGGTGCGGGCGGCCCGCTGGCGGTCTACTTCATCACGATTGTCGCGTCCGAATGCGGCAAAATCGTCAGCAAGGAGACGAAGATGGATATTCTCGTCACCCCGGCAGTCACGATTCTTGTCGGCGTTGGGCTGTCCGTGCTGTGCGCGCCCGCGATTGGCGCGGCTGCCAGCTCGGTCGGCGATTTCATCAAGTGGGCAACGAACCTCCAGCCGCTGCTGATGGGCATTCTGGTGTCCGTCGTCGTCGGCATGGCGCTGACGCTGCCGATTTCCAGCGCTGCCATTTGCGCGGCGCTCTCGCTGACGGGGCTTGCGGGCGGCGCGGCGGTTGCGGGCTGCTGCGCGCAGATGGTCGGCTTCGCGGTCATGTCCTTCCGCGAGAACGGCGTGGGCGGCTTGGTCAGTCAGGGGCTGGGCACGTCGATGCTGCAAATGCCCAACATCATCCGCAATCCGCGCACTTGGATTCCCCCGACGCTTGCTTCCGCCATCACCGGCCCGATTGCGACGTGCCTGTTCCACCTCGAAATGAACGGCCCGGCGGTTTCCAGCGGCATGGGCACTTGCGGTTTGGTCGGGCAGATTGGCGTTTACACCGGCTGGCTGAACGACATTGCCGCCGGCACGAAAGCCGCGATTCTGCCGATGGACTGGGTTGGGCTTATCCTGATTTGCTTCGTTCTCCCCGCCGTGCTGACGCTGCTGTTCGCCTTCTTCCTGCGCAAGTGGGGCTGGATCAAGGACGGCGACCTGAAGCTGCAATAACAAGGGAGAATGAAACGGGGAGAATGAAACGGGACGAAGTCCCCCTCCCTTGACCCTTTCGCGCGATTCAGTTGGTGACACTTTCAGGCTGCTTCCGCGTGTTTATGCAGGGATTTCGCGCCTGCGGGCGCGAGGAGGGGGCTTTGCGATCGCCCCCTCCACCCCTTCGCCCCTGCGGCACACAAGCAAATCCGCATAGAAAAATCAAGCCACAAAACGCACCTCATCCAGCCAATGCAGCAGATGAGGTGCGTTTCTTTTGCCAAAAAGTCAGCACCGAAAAAGGGCGGCGCACCCGCAGGTACACCGCCCCTTGAAGCCTTGGATTACACCTTCTGGAAGGTGAACACCACTTCGCCGCCCGCTTCGGGGGCAATTTCTTCCACCGTCTTGTCGAACTCGTAGCCTTCCGGCACAATCAGCACATGCAGCACATAGGGGTACGCAGGCATGGTGAATTCCAGCACGCCATTCTCATCCACAGGCATGGGCGTGCACGTTTCATCCGTGCAGACGTTAATCATCGTGCCGGTCACGGGGTTGCCGTCCTGATCGACGCACTTAATCGTGTAGCTCGCCATGCCCTCCATCGGCAGTTCCGGCGCTTCCGCCACTTCATCCGTGGAAGGCAGGGTGCCATCGGCGTACTTCCAGCCGGGGACATTGATGCCATACTGCTGCAGCATGGCGACAAACGCATTGGCGTTGGGTTCATCAGCGATTGCAATGGCGGATGCTTCCACGTTTTCCGCGCCAGCCTTCACCACAAAATAAGTGGTATACGGGAAGCCGCTCGCCTGATTGGTGTCAATCGGCTGATTCGGGATGACGTAGCCGTCCTCCGTCATGTAGTCCGTCAGCGCATAGTTTTCGGGAGCCGCTTCGCAGCCAAAGGCGTACATTTCCGGGTCGAGCCCCTTCGCCAGCGTCACCTTCACCGTCGCGCTTTCCGTGTTGTCAATCACATAATAGTTGGTCATGCCAAAGGTGGACATCAGCGCAAATTGCGGGTCGGTGAAGAAAACCTGCTTCACGTTGTCGCCCACAAAGGAGATGGTCGTCATCTTCGTGCCTTCCGGATAGACCGGGTTGTTCGCCAGCACAGCGGCGGCTTCTTCTCCGTCCACCACGCGCGCGTTGTCCAGCCAGATCATGTCCTCATTCGCGGCCTGAAAGGAATCCTTGATATAAGACAGGGCAATTTCGTAAGTACCGTCTGCCGGGAATTCATAGCCGTAGGTCGCCCATTCCTTCACGCCGCCGAACGCCTTCGCCGTCTGTCCGTTGACAGACAGGCAGAACAGGTCGCAGCCGGCTTCGGTAGACGTCTTGTAGTCGAACGCGAACACATCGCCCGCCTTCGCTTCCACCGTAGTCAGCACGGAAGCGGAAGAAGTATCCTTGCCCGTGTTCGTGCTGACCAGAACCGTGCGGTCATCCTTTTCCGCAACCGCCATCGGCCAGGTGTATTCATCCGTAGAATTGGTGAAGGACAGCGGCGCCGCCGTGCCTTCCACATTCAGCGCGCGGTTCAGTTCCGCTTCATCCGTCGGCGGAATCGAGGGCTTTTCGCCCGGCAGGAACGCCAGCACATTCGTCTGCGTGTACTCATCGCCGAGGAAGAGACCGAACAGGCGGACAAACGCGTCCGTAGAGGTCTGAGAACCCGTTGCGAGGAAAGCCACATTGCCGAAGCGGTCAACCACAATCGAGGTCGGGACGCCATTGAGCCCGAAACCCGCAAAGAGGTTGAACGTTTCATGCCCGACCGGGAACGTCAAGCCATGCGACGCCACATATTCCGTCAGCTTCGCATCGTCATCGTTTTCATCGATGCTCAGCGCAAAGACTTCCACCTTGTCCTTGTACTGCTCATAGGCTTCCTCCAGGAAGGGGAACTCCGATTCACACGGGCCGCACCACGTTGCCCAGAGGTTAATCAGCACCATTTCCTTTTCCTTCAAGGTTTCGGAGAGGGTATGGGAAACGCCGTTAATGTCCGTAAAGGTGAAATCGGGCATGGGCGCGCCAAGCGCGTACACCAAGGCAGTTTCTTCCGCCAGTGCAGCGCAGCCGAGGCACATCGCCAGTGCCAGAACCAGTGCCAGCATCTTCTTCATGAGGATTGCTCCTTTCACGTTCTGCGGCTTCCACCGCAGTCTTACAAAAATTATAAGGCGAGAAATGCCTGATGTCAACCGAAAAAACTTCATAAATACAATTGGCGTGCGCAGCTTCCCTTTTTTTCGCCTCCAACAGCAGCGAGGAAGCGTAAAATTGTTTGGTATTTCCATAACCAAAAAGCCCTGCCGCATTCACGACAGAGCCTTTTTGTGCCTTGATTACGCCTTGCCAGCGCAGCCCAGCACATCCACAATCTTGTGGGCGACCATCGCCTTCACCGCAGCGCGGGCAGGCTTCAGGTACTGACGGGGGTCAAAGTGATCCGGATGCTCCGCGAAGTACTTGCGGATGCTCGCGGTCATCGCCAGACGAATGTCGGAGTCGATGTTGATCTTGCAGACCGCCATCTTCGCCGCCTTCGCCAGCTGCTCTTCCGGAATGCCAATTGCGTCGGGCATATTGCCGCCGAACTGGTTGATTTCCTTCACGAACTCCTGCGGGACAGAAGAAGCGCCGTGCAGGACGATCGGGAAGCCGGGCAGACGCTTGGAGCATTCTTCCAGCACCTCGAAGTGCAGCTGGGGCTTCTGACCGGGCTTGAACTTGTACGCGCCGTGGGACGTGCCGATGGCAATCGCCAGCGAGTCGCAGCCCGTGCGGGTCACAAACTCTTCGACTTCTTCCGGATGGGTGTACATTTCCTGACCATGCTCCACCTTCACGTCGTCTTCGACGCCGGCGAGCGTGCCGAGTTCCGCCTCGACGACCACGCCGTGGTCATGGGCATACTCGACGACCTTGCGGGTCAGGGCGATATTATCCTCAAAGGACTTGGAGGAAGCGTCAATCATGACGGACGTGAAGCCGCCGTCGATGCAGCTCTTGCACAGCTCAAAGCTGTCGCCGTGGTCAAGGTGCAGCGCAATCGGGATTTCGGGGTTTTCGATAACCGCCGCTTCCACCAGCTTCACCAGATAGGTGTGGTTGGCATACGCGCGCGCGCCCTTGGACACCTGCAGGATGACGGGAGCCTTCAGCTCACCCGCCGCCTCGGTGATGCCCTGAATGATTTCCATGTTGTTGACGTTGAAAGCGCCGACCGCATAGCCGCCGTCATACGCCTTCTTGAACATTTCCTTCGTCGTAACAAGCGCCATTGGATTTTCCCTCCTGATGCAATAATGTAGGGTTTCCACCGAACCTATTATAGCACATTCTGCCGAAATAGAAAAGGGGGTTTTTTCACAAGTTGTATTTTCTTTCACAAAGTTTTGGAGAAAAAAACGACCTCATCCCCCCTTTTCGGCGGATGAAGCCGTATCAGCACGCAAAAGCAGCCTGAAAAAGTCGCCAACGCAATCGCACAAAAGGGTCAAGCGTAGGGATTTCGTCCCGTTTCATTCGCCCCTGGGTTTCCCCCAATTAACACGCGGAAGCAGCCTGAAAGAGAAGCCCACTCAATCGCGCAAAAGGGAGTCCAGAGGGTCGAAGACCCTTTGGTGGAGTCCAGAGGCAACGCCTCTGGTCATTGCCCCTCTTCCGTCCTTTCTACCGTGCCGACATAGATGATTTCGCTCTTCGCCTTGTAGGTGTCGGTGTACATCAGCTTGCGCTCGGTTTCCGCGCCGCCCACATACTTCACCAGGTAGCTTTCCACCACACAGCCGTCGGTTGCCTTGCGGTAGGTGTACTCTTGGTCAACATAGGTGGCGTAGGTGTGGTTCGTGTCCTTGCGGTATTCCGGCTCAGTCGGGGCGGGCAGGGTCTGCACCGTCACCGTTTCCAGCTCGTACTTCACGCCCTTGCCGAGGCTCTCGCCGTAAATCGACACCACGCACACCTTGTGCGACTTGTCGTAGCGGCTGTCCTTCATCACCGTCGCGACGATGAAAATCGTGCTGTTCGTGTCGTTGCGGAACTTGAAGTCAATGCGGTTGTCGGATACCGTCGCGTCCTTGCCGTAGTCGGTGTAGCCCACCGCGTCGGAGTGCGGCTCGCGCTTGAGAATCGTCATGTTCGCCTTCGCCGCCGCGAGGTACATCGTCGTGCTTGCCTGACACACGCCGCCGCCGTAGCCCATGCGCTGATCGCCATACGCGTACTCAATCGCCTGATAGAAGCCGTTTGCCTTCGTGCGCTTGCCCACAATCGTATTGAAGGAGAATGTTTCGCCCGCTGCAAGCATCTTGCCGTTGATGCGCTCGAACGCCACTTGAATGTTCAAGTTGCGCTCTTCCGTGCTGGTGGTCGAAATCGGGGTGTACGCCGTCGCGCGCAGCTGAATCTGCGGCTCCAGCATGGCTTTGGTCGTGGTCGGCTGAAGCTCGCGCGTCGTCAGCTCCACCTCGCCGCTGACCAGGGACGACATCATCTGGTACACCTGATTTTTCGCCTCGGTCGTGTCCATATAGCGCCCGACGGTTTCCGGCTGAATCGTCAGCGGATTGTTGAAATTGTTGGAATCGAAGATAATATGCGCATCCACCGGCTGGATGTACGCCTGCTGCGCGATGCTGAGCAGGATGTTGTCAATCACCACATTGTCGCCGCTGGGCGTGGCGGAATAGCCCTCGTAGGGATTTTCCGCCAGCGTGTCCATCGTGGCTTTGCGCGCATCAATGCCGCCTTCTGTGTGCCCCGGCTGCCACGCCGCGTCGAGGGCTTCCTGCACATCGACGGTCATGTTCAGGTCGGCGCTCGTGATTTCCCTCACCAGCTGACCGGCGTACATCAGCCGCACCTTCCACGCGTCGCGCTGCTGATTCGCGTGCGCCGTGACCGCCTCTTCCGCCTCCGCACGGGTCATGCCGCCGAGGTGGATGCCGTCCACATACACGTTCGGGACGTACTTGTCGTCATACGCCGTCACCGACGCGACCAGTGCTTCCCGCTCGTTCTGCTCCTGGATGGCATTGCTGATGGCGCCGCCCGCCGCGACCAGCCCGCAAATTACCGCCACCGCGCACGCGCAGAACAGGATGCGCTTGAGCAGCTTTTGCCCCGACGGCTTGCGGCGGACAGGCTCGTTCTTCGGCTCGCGATGCTCCGGATTGAAGCCCCCCAGCCCCGCCGGCGGATGATTGCCGCCGCCATTGCCGCCGTTTCCGCCATTGCCGTTCGCCGGATACTGCGGAAAATTCGCCGGATACATCGGCTGCTGCTGCCATCCGCCATAATTCTGCTGCGGATACGGCGGATTCTGCGGGCGCTGCGGATTCATCGGCTGATTCGGCATCATCTGCCCGCCGCGAATCGGCTGATTGCGCCCGGTGTTCATGCTTGTCGGGTTCTGCCCCCACGGGAACTGCTCCAATTGGTGCGCCGCATCGAGCGGCTGCACGCCGTTGTTCCAGCCCTGCTGCGGCTGCATGGGCGTCCCCTGCACGCCGCGGAAGCCGCGCATTTGCCCGCTTTGCGCATATTGGCTCCCCTGCCCCGGCTGATTCATCCCCTGCGGGCGCATCGGCTGAGCCGCACCCATCGGCTGAGCCGCACTCATCGGCTGAGCCGCGCTCATCGGCTGAGCCGCGCTCATCGGCTGAGCCGCGCTCATCGGCTGCATGGGCGGATTGGCGCTCTGCTGCGCCGGGGGCGGCTGCGGATTCCGGCGCGGCGGATTTGTCGGCTGCATGGGCGCGTCTTCCGTGCGGATAAGGGGGATGCTGTTGTCCAGCGTCTGCTGCCCGGCATACTGCGCCGCGTTCAGCTGCGTGCGGCGGCGGCGCGGCTGCTTGTTGTCGTTGAATTCGGACATGGTTTCAGCACCCCTTTCTGATGGCAATTCGGTATTTCTTCATCTTATATCACATGATTTGAGCAGCTTCCACTGCTTGCAGCAATTTCTCCACATCATCTGCCGCCCTCGCCCACATCGGCGCGGTGCAGCCGACCATGCCGTGGCGGTCGCCATCGCCATGGAAGTCACTGCCGCCGGTGACCAGAAAGCCCATGCGCCGCGCGGTCAAATCCAGCAGGGGCGTAGCGCGTCCGGCGGATGGGTGGTAGACCTCAACGCCCCGCAAGCCTTGCTCCTGCCAAACGCCGAGCAGATGGCGCAGCAGCGCGCCGGTCTTCTCCAGCTCCATCGGATGCGCCAGAACAGGCACGAAGCCGCTTTCCCGCATCAGCGGCAGCGCCTCCGCCATGCTCAAGCGCTCCCCCGTCACATAGGCCGGTGCGCCATCCGCCAGAAAGCGGTCAAACGCCTCGCGCGTGTCCACCACGTAGCCGCGGCTGACCATCGCGCGGGCGATATGCGGCCGACCGACGCTGCCCTTAGCTTCGCGGGCGATTTCGTCGTAATCCAGCGGATAGCCCAGCGCGTTCAGCTTCTCCACCATCTGCCGCGCGCGTCCGAGCCGCATTTGGGACAGCGCCCGAACCTTGCGGTGCAGGGGCGTATCCGTCCCGCGCCCGTAGCCGAGCAGGTGCAGGCCGGGCATATCGCGCAGGGACAATTCGACACCTTGCAGAATCGGCATCGGCGTGGGTTTCCCCAGCAGCTGCGCCGCGCCGTCAAACGTGTCATGGTCGGTCACGGCCAAGAGCGTCACGCGGTGCTTGTCCGCCAGCGCCACCAGCTCCGCGGGCGTAAGCAGCCCGTCGGAGGCAGTGGTGTGGGTGTGCAAATCAGGCTTCATGGGGGGCATCCGGGTGATTTTCGGGCGCATCCGCCGTCTTATCAGGCATTTCCGCGCTCTTTTCAGGCGTTTCGGCGGACTTTTCGGAATTTTCTTTCTTCTTTTCGTCCGCCATATCCTGCATCATCACATCGCCCGTGGTGCGGGTGTCGGCATCCTGAATATCCGGCAGCGCGCCCGTTTCCATCAGGGTGACGAACTCGCGGCGGCTGATGGTGTCGTACTTGAGCAGCGCGTCCACCAGCTTCTCCATGCGGTCGCGGTTGGCGCTCAGGGCGTCCACCGCCTTCTGGTAGCATTCCTCCAGCAGGCGCTTGACTTCCGCGTCGATGCGCGCCGCCATTTCTTCGCTGTACCCGCGGCTCTGCCCAAACTCCATGCCGACGAACACTTCCTGATCGCCGTCAAGATAGACCGGGCCCAGCTTTTCGCTCATGCCGAACTGCGTCACCATGCGGCGGCAGACCTCCGTCGCCTTTTTCAGGTCGCTCGTTGCGCCGGTGGTGAACTCGCCCAGATAAAGCTGCTCCGCGGCATGACCGCCCAGCCCCATCGCCACGAAGTCCATCAGCTGGCTGTAAGTCTGCAAATCGTCCTCTTCCGTCGGCAGGGACAGCGTGTAGCCGCCCGCCTGCCCGCGCGGGACGATGGTAATCAGGTGCACCTCGTCGCAGTTGGGCAGGACGTGGCCGACGATGGCGTGACCCGCCTCGTGGATGGCGACCATGCGCTTGTCGCGCTGCGTCACCTTGTGGCTGCGCTTCTCCGGGCCCATCTGCACGCGGGAGATTGCCTCCACCAGCGTCTGCTGATTGATGGCCTTCAAGCGCCCGCGCGCCGCCAGAATCGCGGCTTCGTTCATGATGTTTTCCAGCTCCGCGCCGGTGGAGAAAGGCACGCGCTTGGCGATATTCTCCAAATCCACATCATCCGCGAGGGGCTTGCCCTTGGCGTGCACCTTCAGGATGGCAACACGCCCCGCCATATCGGGGTAATTGACGAGAATCGTGCGATCAAAGCGGCCGGGGCGCAGCAGCGCGGGGTCAAGAATGTCACGGCGGTTCGTCGCCGCCATGACAATAACGCCCTCGTTGATTGCGAAGCCATCCATCTCGACCAGCAGCTGGTTCAGCGTCTGCTCGCGTTCGTCGTGTCCGCCGCCCAGACCCGCGCCGCGATGGCGACCCACCGCGTCAATCTCATCAATAAAGATGATGGACGGGGCAGCGCGCTTGGCTTGGTCGAACAGGTCACGGACGCGGCTCGCGCCCACGCCCACGAACATCTCCACAAAGTCAGAGCCGGAAATGGAGAAGAACGGCACGCCCGCCTCGCCCGCAACCGCCTTGGCCAGCAGGGTTTTGCCCGTGCCGGGCGGGCCGATGAGCAGCACGCCCTTGGGGATGCGCGCGCCCATGTCAATGTACGCCTTGGGGTTGCGCAGGAAGTCCACCATTTCCTTGAGTTCTTCCTTCTCTTCCTCCGCGCCCGCGACGTCGGCGAACGTCACCTTGTTCTTGTTCGGGTCATGGATGCGCGCCCGGCTTCTGCCGAAGTTCATCACCTTGCCGTTGCCGCCGGTCTGCGCGCGCATAATCAGCCAGAACATCACGCCGCAGAGCACCAGCGAAATCGCCAGCGGAATCAAATCATACCACCACGGGGTGGTCAGCGGCTGACGGTAGATGATGGTGAACGGCAAATCCTTGACGGACACCTCGTCCAGCGGCTTATTAAGCTTCGCCGCCTGCATTTGCCGCGCGGTGACGATGAAATCAGCGCCGATGGTGGTTTCAAAATCGTAGTTCTTGTCAGGGAAATCCGCGTCGGCGACCGTTGTTGTTGTCGTCACGCCCACCAGCGACGTGCCGCGGATGGCGACGGAGCGAACCTGCCCCTCCTCAATCATCGTCAGCAGCTGGGGATAGGTGATGCGGCGGTCACGGGTATTGCTGCCAAAGCCGTTGGTGAACAGCATCGAAATGGTGAGCACCATCAGCAGCAGAACCGCGACGTAGCCGAACATCCCGCGAGACTTCTTCAATGCGAGCATCCTCCTTCCGTTCCAGCGCCATCCGCCTGTTGCGGCGTATACCCATATAGACGAATGACGTGTGCGGAAAAATCCATCTTTACAAAAATTTTATCTTTATTTGGGGAAGAATCGGCTGATTTATTCGCGCGCCGCGCCGTACACGCGGCTGTCCAGCACGCCGATGTCCGGCAGATTGCGGTACTTCTCGGCGAAATCCAGCCCGTAGCCGACGACGAACTCATCCGGAATCTTGAAGCAGTGGTAATCCACCGTCAGGTTGTGTTCGGGATTGCGGCGGTCGGGCTTGTCCAGCAGCGTTGCAATGCGGATGGAGGACGCGCCGCGGCCCATCAAATACTTGCCGAGGTAGAACAGCGTGTTGCCGCTGTCCACAATGTCCTCCACAATCAGCACGTCGCGCCCCTTGATGGACACGGACAGGTCTTTCTCCAGATTGACCACGCCGGAGGACTTGGTGGAGTTGCGATAGCTCGAAAGCGCCATGAAATCCAGCGTCACGGGCAAATCGACTTCGCGGATGAGGTCGGAGAAGAAGACGCTCGCGCCCTTCAAAATGCAGACCATCACCAGATCGCGTCCCTGATAGTCGTGGGTGATTTCCCGTCCCAGCTGGGCAACGGCCTTCTGGATGTCCTCACGCTTGACGAGAATCTTCGTCATGTCTTGATACAGCTTGGCATTGGTGTCCATCGTGTTGTCCTCCTAATATTATATGTGAGTATCAGTTGCTCTTGTCTTCGCGCAGGGGTGCGCCGCACACCTTGCACTGCTCCAGGTTTTTGTACGGTTCGTCGTCAATCTGCGTCCACTTGAAGGATGCCGTCAGCGGGCGATACCGCTGATTGATGGACGCACAGTTCGGGTCGATGTGGTAATACGTTCCGCCGTTTTGGTTGTAGTAGAGAATCAAGTCCGGATGGCTGGTGTTCAGCACGGGCTGGGTGGCAAGGGCGTTGGTCGGGGTGGCGGTGCTTTCCTGCTCGTTGCTTTGCAGCGTCGCGGGGTCAACGTACCACACGCCGTCCTCCTTGACCATGCGCACCTTCCACAGGTAGACGCTTTCGCCCAGGGTGTTGTTCTTGTTGATGACGGCGCGCACCGTCACCATGCGGGCAATGTCGTTCGATGTGCCCGTGATGGCCGTGAAATCCCAGCTGACGGGCGTGCGGTTGGTCAGCACCTCGCCGAAGAGCTTCTGCGTCACCGCGTCGGTGCCGCCCTTGATGCTGCTGCGCCACGACGGGGCCGTCAGGTTGACCATTTGGCTGATGGCGTTGTTTTTCCACAGCGTGAAGAAGGAATGCAGCTGCGCGTAGCACTCCTCGGAGTCATCCACAGGCGTCGCGGTGGGCGTGGGCGCGGGATTGGGCGTGTCCGTCGCGGTCAGGTTGACATCGAGGTTATTGCCCGATGTACTCCCCTGCTGCATCTGACCGGACTGATTCGGCTGCGCGGGGTTCTGATTGTCCGCCGCGTTCGTCGCCAGTGCGCTGACGAGGCAGACGACCGCCGCCGACGCCAGCAAAAGCGACAGCACCAGCCGCGCGTTGGGCGTAACCAGCTCGCGGAGCCACATCGCGGCGATGCTCGCCACCGCGCCGACGAGGACGACCCACTTCACCGCCGTCCACGCAAAGACCATGCTCAAGATGAAAAGAATCGGCAGCACGCCGAACATCAATACTTTTGCAATCGTATCCCACGGGATTTCCCTGCGCGCCGCCGGCTGCACCCGGAAGCCGCTGCGCCCCGACGTCGGGTACACACGCTGACCGTCGGGGGTGTACTGCGCGTACTGCTGCTCCGGCGGCAAATCCGTTTCCTGCGGATTTTGCTGGCTGTAACCCTGCTGATTGTACGGCGTATTCGGCTGCTGGTATCCCTGCTGCTGATACCCGCCGGGCTGCACAAACCCCTGCTGGTCATACGGCTGCTGCTGATAAGGCTGCTGGGCGTATGGCTGCTGATAACCCTGCTGCTCGTAGCCCTGCTGACCGTATGGCTGCTGATAACCTCCGTATGGCTGCTGATATCCCTGCTGACCATAGGGCTGCTGCTGATAATCCGCATACCCCTGCTGACCATATTGCGGCTGCCCATAGCCGTTTTGCGGCGCGTAGCCCTGACCATAGGCATCATTGGGCGCGTAGCCGCCATTCGGGGCATAGCCCTGCGCCGGCGGATAATTGCCCTGCGAAAAACCGGGCTGCTGAGGATTCTGTCCGGCGTCCCCGGCGCCATCATAGGGTGGACGGCTGTTGCTCATCCGGCTTCCTTTCCTTTCTTCCGCGCGTTTGTGCGCGAAGTTCCCTGCCGCGCCTTGTGCGGAGGGCATTTTGTCCCTCCCCCGCGCGGACTTTCACGCAAGCGCCTGCTTCGCGCTTTACATGATAACGCATCTTACAGTATAGCACAAAAAAATGGCTTGTAAATAAGAAATCGGAAAAATTCACGGTTTGTTCGCCTGTAAGGCTGTAAATATGGAAAGAATTCCACTTCCGTGCGCCTTTTATTCCGCATTCCGCATTCCAAATTCCGAATTTGCCCCCTTGCAAAACGCCTCAACCTATGGTAAGATAGAGCGTGCCGACGAAAGTCAGCGAAATATTGGAAGCGATGACCGGGAAACAGTAGCGCGTGCAAGTCCCCTTCCTATTTCCAAATGAGAATGTGCCAAGATGCGAAGCGAATTTTTTCTGCTGGCTAACGGGAGTGAAACGCAGCGTAGCAGCGCTACGCTAAGTGGAACGAGCGGACGCCAGAAGGAAAAAGGCGCGAGCAGATGGCACAGGCGAATGCAGGAAATAGGATATCAGAGAGCCGCCGGGTGGTGCGAGGCGGCAGGGCGCACGGCGTGAACCTTCATCCCGCGAGTTTTTCGGCGTGGGCAGCCTTATCGCCCATCAAGCGGCGGCAGCGGGATTTTTTCCTTTGCCGCAAGACGAGTGGTACCGCGGATTCAGTCCGTCTCATCAAACGATGGGACGGGCTTTTTTCATCCAACTGTAAGGAGGAACATCCGGAATGAACGAGAAGATCGAAGCCCTGAAAAGCAGCTTTGATTCCGAGCTGAAGAAGATCGCCAACATGGTGGATCTGGAAGCCCTGCGCGTGAATTACCTCGGCCGCAAGGGCAAAGTGACCGACGCGCTCAAGGGCATGGGCGGCTTGACCGACGAGCAGAAAAAGACCGTCGGGCGCGAGACGAACGAGCTGAAGACCGCCATCACCGTCGCCTTGGCGGAAAAGCTGGAAGCGCTCAAGGCACAGGAATTGCAGCGCGAAATCAACGCCCTGCCCGAATTTGACATCTCCATGCCGCCGGACATGACCCGCGGGTCGTATCACCCGATTACGCTGGTGCAGCGCCAGTGCGAGCAGGTGTTCAAGTCGATGGGCTTCACGGTGGAGGATTACGCCGAGGTGGTGACGGACTACGAGTGCTTCGAGAGCCTGAACATCCCGAAGTTCCACCCCGCGCGCGACATGCAGGACACCTATTATCTGGACAACGGGCAATTGCTCAAAACGCAGACCTCCGCCGCCCAGAACGCCATCTACCGCCGCTACCGCGACGCGCTGGTGAACGACGGCGTGCCGATTAAGGCGATTTTCCCCGGCCGCTGCTTCCGCAACGAGGCGACCGACGCCTGCCATGAGAACACGTTCTTCCAGATGGAAGGCATCATGGTGGACAAGGACATCTCCATCGCGAACCTGATCTACTTCATGAAGACGATGCTGAGCGAGGTGTTCCGCAAGGACATCAAAGTCCGCCTGCGTCCGGGCTTCTTCCCGTTCGTTGAGCCGGGCTTTGAGCTGGATATTTCCTGCCTCATCTGCGGCGGCACGGGCTGCCCGTCGTGCAAGCATTCCGGCTGGCTGGAGCTGTGCCCCTGCGGCATGATTCACCCCGAAGTATTGAAGGCCGGCGGCATCGACCCGGAGCAGTACACCGGCTTCGCGTTCGGCTTGGGCATGACGCGCCTTGCCATGATGAAGTACGGCGTGAAGGACATTCGCGACCTGAACAGCGGCAGCCTGACGCGCCTGGCGCAGTTCACGGACGACGAGTAATGCGGAGGAAAGACGAACATGCTGATCTCAATGAACTGGATTTCCGACTTCGTTGACCTGACGGGTCTTGACAAAATGGCGCTGATTCGCCAGTTCTCCCTGTCCACGGCGGAAGTTGAGAATGAAATTTTCCACAAGGGCGCGGATTTGTCCGGCGTTGTCGCCGCGCAGATCGTCAGCGTAGAGAATCACCCCGAATCCCACAAGCTGCACCTGCTGAAGGTGGACGCGGGCGACGGGCAGCTGACCGACGTGGTCTGCGGCGCGCCGAACGTGCAGCTGGGCATGAAAACCGCGTTCGCGAAGGTGGGCGCGCAGCTGGGCGACATCACCATCAGCCCGCGCAAGCTCGCCGGGTACACGTCCTACGGCATGTGCTGCTCGGAGAAGGAAATCGGCATCAGCGACGACAATTCCGGCATCATGGTCATCCCGGAGGATGTTCCCTGCGGCACGGATTTGAAGGCGCTCTACCCCATTGACGATATTATCTTCGAGGTGGACAACAAGTCCCTGACGAACCGCCCCGACCTGTGGGGGCACTACGGCATGGCGCGCGAGTTTTCTACCCTGTCCGGCCGTCCGCTGAAAGCCCTGCCCGTGGCGGATTTGGCGGCGTACAACAATCTGCCCGCCATCGACATGAAGATTGAAGACCCGCTGTGCCAGCGCTACTCCTGCCTGCGGGTGGAGAACATCAACCGCCACGTCAGCCCGATGGCGATGCGTATCCGCCTGAACTACTGCGGTATGCGCGACATCAACTTCCTCGCCGACCTGACGAACTACCTGATGCTGGAAATGGGGCAGCCGATGCACGCCTTCGACAGCCGCAAGGTGGAGAAAATCCGCATCCGCCGCTTCCCGGAGAGCTCCACCTTCCAGACGCTGGATAAGGTGGAGCGCACCATCGACCCGAACACGCTGATGATCTGCAACGGCGACAAGCCGGTTGCCATCGCGGGCATCATGGGCGGTCTGGACAGCGAAATCGTCGATGACACGACGAGCCTGACGCTGGAATCCGCCACCTTCGACGCGGCGTCCGTCCGCAAGAGCAGCGTCCGCCTCGCCCACCGCACCGACGCCTCCGCCCGCTACGAAAAGAGCCTTGACCCGGAAATGACGACCGTCGCCATCGCCCGCTTCGTCAAGCTTTTGCAGGAATACGACCCGGAAATGCGCGTCACCTCCCGCCTGACCGACGAGTACGCCTTCCACTATCCGAAGGTGCAATTGTCCTTCGACAAGGCGTTTGTTGACCGCTACACCGGCATCAACATCTCCTCCGACGAAATCATGCACACGCTGACCGCGCTGGGCTTCGGCATGACGCGCAACGGCGATTCCTTCACCGCGGACGTCCCCTCCTGGCGCGCGACGAAGGACGTGACCATCAAGGCGGACATCATCGAGGAAATCACCCGCATTTACGGCTACGACAACTTCGACCTGCACACGGCGGAATCCCCGCTCTACCCGGTTCGCATGTCCACTGAAAAGACGGTGGAGGACAAATTGAAGGACATCCTCGTCAAGCGCTATTCGCTGCACGAGGTGCATTCCTACATCTGGCAGTACGCCGACGACTACAAGAAGCTCGGCATTGCCGTCGAGGACAACGTGAAGCTGCTCAACGCCTCCAACCCCAACATCGAGACGCTGCGCCGCTCCATGATTCCCACCCAGCTGTGCCAGGTGAAGGTCAACACGGGCTATGCGCCGTCGTTCGGCATCTTTGAAATCGGTCACGTTATCGACGGCGTGGACGAGAACAAGCTGGCGAAGGAGCACAAGAAGCTGTGCGTGACGCTCTTCAGCAAGGTCGATAACGTGGAAACGCTGTATTTCCGCCTGCGCGACATGCTGTGCGTCGCCGTGAGCGACATCCTGCACAAGGATTTGTCCTTCCACGCAATGACCGCGACCCACTCCTATGAGCATCCGAAGAACCTGAACGCCATCGTACTGGACGGCGTTGACCTCGGCGAAATCGGCGTGGCGCACCCGGTTGTCGGCAAGAACATCGACAAGAAGGCGGCAATTGTGTTTGCCGAAATCGACATGGAAGCGCTTGCGTCCATCGCGCCCGCGCCCATCGTCTACCGCGAGCCGTCCCGCTTCCCCGGCATGGAGCAGGATTTGACCTTCGTGGTCAATCGCTGCCAGCCGATTCTGGACGCGGTGAAGGCGGAGAACTCCCCGCTGGTGCAGAAGGTGACCGTGCTGGGCACATACAGCGACATCACCGGCAAAACCATCACGATTCGCCTCTCCTTCTCGCACCCGGAGCGCACGCTCACCCGCGACGAAGTGCAGGCGGTTGTTGACGGCGTGGTTGCGCGGCTGAAAGGTCAAGGGATTGAACTGAAGAAGTAACTTCCTCTATATATGCATCTTTCTTCCTCCGAAACGCGGCTGTGTTTCGGAGGTTTTTTCGGTTCTTCACGGAATCTTGGGGGAAAAGCAGCTTGGGGGCGCGTCTGCGGACGCGCAAAGTTACTGGCAGGGACGCTTCGCTGCCTGCACCTTTGTTGGCGACTTCCTTTGAGTAGGTTTGACGCGAAACAGTTGGGGCGTTGCCCCAAACCCCACAAGGGACGCTGTCCCTTGACCCTGC
>ENA-UOJA01000692-UOJA01000692.1-human-gut-metagenome-genome-assembly--contig:-C19-NODE-692-length-31539-cov-7.833947_pt1 | contig 31539 bp, 43 predicted proteins | sample MGYA00242337_ERZ723884 | MGnify/ENA metagenome assembly ERZ723884
GTTTTTAACCTGTTTTTACGGAAAATGTGGGCAAAATGTGGGCAGAAATCGAGCCCGCGAAGCCCTCTGCCACAACGCGAAATCGGCCCCGCCGGCCGCAGTCAAGCTCGTGGAGCTGTCTGCGATGCCGGGCGGGGCCGAACGGTGTGGTGGTTATGCGGCGCGGTCGAGGCGTTGTTTGATGGCGCTGACGCCGATGAGCGCGCCGGCGAGGATGCCGAGCGCGTTGAGTGTGGTCACGATGGCGTCCACGTGGGGCCAGCCCCATGCGGGGCCGACCGTGTTGACGAACAGGGCGAGTGCGGGCAGGACGATGAGGCCGAGCCATTTGAGGATGTCGTAGACGCGGCTGGGGATGAGCCAGTCGGGCACGTCATGGGTGACGTCGGCCGTCTCGGGCCAGTCGCTCACATCGACGCCGGGAAGCGTTTCGCCGGTGTCGGTCGTGTTTTTGCTGTCGGTCATGTTTGCTCCGATCAATAAGGGATGATGATGGGGTGATGCCGTCACCCGGTCAAGCGGGTGGCGGCATCTGTTGAGTCTCAGCGGCAGGTCACCACGTCGCCCACATAGTAGACGTTGATGTTGCCGGAGGGTACGGTGCAGCGGCTGACGCTGTAACCGTGCGCGGTGGCGAAATCCCACACGGTGTCGCCCCATTGGAGGACCTTGGAGACCCCGCCGGACGATGCGGGGGCGGTGCCGCCGCCGTAGGTTACGACGTCGCCCACGTAGTAGCGGTTGATGTCACCGCTGGGCGTATGCCACGCGGACAGGGGCCAAGCATCATAGGCGACGGCGAGTCCCCAGATGGTCTCGCCCCACTGCATGGCGTGGCTGATGCCACCCGTGTTGGTGTTGGCCGGGGGAGTGCTCGGCTGCACGGGCGCGGGCGTTGCCGGGGCCGGGGCTGTGGAGCCGGTGGGGTTGGCGTACAAATCCCACTGCCATGCCTCGCCGCGGAACAGGTTGAGGTCGATGGGACTCCACGTGTTGACCACGCCGGTGCCGGAGTACTGGCGCATGGCCTCGCCGTATGCGCCCAGCATCCACGGGGATGCCTGATAGCCGGTCGGGCTCATGTTCGCGTATTGTGCGATCCACAAACCGTATCGGTCGCGGATGTCCTGCGGGATGGTGCCGGCCACCGGGCCGGTGTACAGCAATGGGCGCACACCGCCAGAAAGGCGTTCGCACTCACGCATGAAGCGGCGGACCCAATCCCAGTTGCCCCATGCGGGGTTATCATCCATCTCCCAATCCAACGCCACAATGCCGTGACGCCAATAGTTCGACGTATTCCGCCAGAAGAATTGGGCTTCCGCCTCGGGGTTGCCGCCCATGGCGTAATGGTAGAGGCCGAACTTCTTGCCGCTGGCTTGTGCCTGGGCGATCACGCGGTTGGCGTCGGTGTTGACGCCGGACACGAGACAGTTGTTGTTGACTTGGCCCGTGCCCCATGTGGTGCCGACCACGATGAAATCGGCCTGCATGTTGTACACGTCTACGCCGCACTGCCAGTTGCTCATGTCCACGCCCTGCATGTCCGCGTGCGCGGTCGCCGGGAGCAGCATCATGCAGATGGCGGCGACTAGGGCCGTGATCTTGGCGAGCAGACGCTTCCACAACGGCTTGTCCTTGTTTTTAACCAATTTTTCCCCTTTCTCTGAGGTGAATATTGTTTTGTGGCCCACGGTCGTGGGTCAGGATTATCGGGGCCCACTCGGGGCCGTCAATGAGAAAGCCCCACACGGTATGGTGTGGGGCTAGAATCAGTCGATTTTGTACAGGCGGGGAGTGAACGTCTTATCGACCTCGCCCGTGGTGTTGACGAAAATGTTGCATTGGAGAGTGCCGGCCTTCAAGGGGCGCGGCCCATAGCCCCTAGGTTCGAACGTGATTGTCTGTCCGCTGCCGTCATCGGGGGTGAGAGTGGACTGGATGCCAATCAACCATGAGCGGCTGTCATACGGCCAGTCCGTGGCGTCCAGCGTGTACGTGCCCGCGTCCACATGGACGGAACATGTCAGGCTATCCCACGAGTCAACCTTTTGTGTGGTGGAGCCTTTGAACCGGTACGTGCCCGGTGTCGGTGCCGTGACCGTGATCCCCGGGGCGGCACCCACTGTCTTAGGCAGTCCGGTGACACGCGGATACAGGTTCGCTAATTCACACCCCCCCCCTAAGGCTCGTGTTGTCGGGTCGCATCCACTCGTGCGCGGTGTCGCCGGATTCGAGCTGGACTCGGAGGTCGCCGTCCTTCGCGGTGGGCGTGGTCTCAGTACACAGGATTTCGAAGCTCAGGCTGACGGTGCCGGCAGGGAGTGCAACGGCATTGCCGCCCGAGATGACCTGACCTCCTAGCTGGTGTCCTTCGGCGTCGAGGAATTTGACGCTGGCGGACAACCCGTCGATAAAGGTGGTGCTGCTCAATATCACGGTGCCCTGTACCGGGCATGGGAACGTCCACCTCAAGCCCGCCCACTGCCGTGCGGCGGCACCGGTGACGTGCAGCGAACCGTCAGTGTTGACGGTGACGGTCAACCCGTTGCCCTCGGCGGGACCGTAGGACAGCAGGTTACGCGTCGATACGGTAATCGGCACGGTTTTCGTAATCTTGCCGGCGGTCAGTTTCAGACTCGTGGCACCCACGCTCTTACCTGTGATTGATATTGCGCCCATATTGGCCTCCTTTTATTACATCCTTAATGGTTACCGCTTGATGGTTGCGATGGTCTTGTCCGTGATATCTGCCGTGTACTCCTGCGAGGCTCCGTCTGGGCCTACGAGCACGGACAGCGTGCCGGATTCGCCGACCCTCAGGGTCAGACTGTCCGGCGTGACGGCGATGGTCTTCGGCGTCGGCGCGCCAACGCTGGCGACTGTCGGATTCGCGGCCACGGCGGTGAATCCCTGCGACGCTTCCGTGGGCAGGACACGCACCTTGAGGTACTTTTCCTCGCCCACACGCAGGGTGATGTTGTCGATGGTCTTGCCGGAATCGTCCGTGACCTTGATGGACTCGGGCGCGTAGGCGGAGGCGATCGACGCGGCGGCGCTGGTGAAACCGTTGACAGTGGCCGTGACGAGAATCGTGCCGCCATGCCTCCACGTGAGCGTGTTGCCCGAAACCGTTGCGGTGGAAGTGTCCCGGCTTGTGAACGTCACGTTCTTGGTGGTCAGCAGGTCGCCAACATGACCGTCCGCATACGTGGCCTTCGCCCCCAGTTTCAAAGTGCCGGACACGGCCAGCGACTTGGGCAGCGGCTTGCCCTTATCATCCGTGATCTCGATGGAGACCACCGTGTCCTTGTCCAGCGGCCATACGAGTTTGCCGTTGAATAGGGCGTTGTACGTGTGGCCGTTCAATAATGGTTTGCCGACACGTTTGCCGGCGTAAAAGGCTGGCATGATCAGGCCCCCTTCACAGTGGCCTTGGCTGCGGGCTCCTCCGACACGGTTCCGGCTGGCGTCTCCCCGGCGGAGTCCTTGCCGGTTCCCCCCGTGGTGCCTTCGGTGGTGCCGGTGGAGGGCAGTTCGGAAGCCGCAGCATTCGCCTTGTCCTTGACCGCCTGCACCGTCGAATCGATGGTGGCGATAGCCGACTCGCCCCTCGCCGCAACCGCGTTGGCGGTATCGGCCACGGTCTGCGAATCATTGGCGACGGAAGCCGCCGCCATACTGGCATTCGACGCGAGGACATCCAGATCGGACTGGGTGGCGGTCGCGGAATCCGCGGAGGACTGGGCGCTCAGCATGGCGTTCTTCGCCAAAGCGGCGTTCGTCTGCGCTTCGGCCGTGATGGACTCCAGCGTGCTCATGACCGCAGCGGCCTTCGCGACGCTGGCGGTCTCGTTGAAGAACACCAGCACGTCCGGGTATTGCGCGGAAAGCGTCTCCGCCTCCGACTGGGTGGACGCCCTGCGAACCTTCAGCAGTTGGGAGCCTGTCATGTCCTTCGGTACGAACGTGGCGGCGTCAACCTCCACAAGGTCAGCGTACTCGACCCTGGCCCGGGAGTCCGGCACCTCGACGTAGCGCGTGTACGCCTGCGGCGAATCAGCCAACTCCACGACCTGCCACACAAACGCAGGAGTCGTAGGCAGCAGGTCAACCGTCAGCTCACCCGTTTCGGACAGATTCGCGTCGAACGAGGCCGCGATAATAAGATTCTTCGCCGCGTCGAAGTGACGACGCACCGGGCGGAACCGCAGCGTACCGGTCACAGGGTCCAAGCCGCCCGTCTTCGGCTTCCTGATGGAAATATGGATTTGGGTCATTACTGTTCCTCCTTATTGGATTCGATTGTTTCGGGGGCCACGTCCGGGCGAAGCTCGTCCGGCAGCGATGGCTTGGGATGACGTTTCAAATTGTTGACCATGTTTCCCTTTTCTCTGGGATGGATATTGTTTGTGGCCCACGGTCGTGGGTCAGGACTGTCGTGGCGCTATCGGCGCGGATTGGATGTCATTGTTGAGCGATGTCCCGTGGCCGTTGCCGCCCAGGCTGTGATAGCTGTCGTAGAGGCGTTGGGAGCGTGATTTGAGGTCCTCGTCCGCCACTCCGTCGTGCTCGATGACCATTTCGCGTCGCAGGTCCTCCAACTGGCACAGCAGGAGCTCGCGCATCCCGTTGATGATTGCTCTGCCCCATCGCCGCATGAGGCCCAGCACGGTGACCGCGCCACCGCATAAGAAGGGCACCATCCATTCAACGAGTTGTTCGATTAACTGCGACATGCGGGGCTCCTTTATGGTGAGAAAACCCACACGCGATACCGAGCGGATTGGCCGCGAGGCGTGTGGGTTTTCGGAGGTCGAAATGTTGTTGCAAGAGTTTTGGGATGACCGGTATGTCGGCTATTGCGAGCGCCTGCGCGAGGTCACGCGCGTTGGCTATGAGTCGGCTTGGCGGTGCCATGTGGAGCCGGTGTTCGGCAGCATGGAGTTGGCTGACATCGGCGTGGATGACATCGAGCTGTGGCTGTCAGGGTTCGCGAGTCCAGGTGCGGCCCGCAAGGCTTGGGCGGTGTTGAGGCAGATGCTACGCAAGGCCGCGAAGTGGGGCTACTTAGAGGTCGATGTGACCCGTTTGGAGATTGATCTGCCGGCCAAGCCGCTCCATGTGCCGCGTCTACTGACCATCGGGCAGACTCGTCGCCAACTACAGGGCTTTTATGGCCATGCGCTTGAGGCTTGGCTGATTGTGGACTCGTGTCTGGCGTTGCGGCCGGAAGAGGGGTACGGAGTCGATTGGGCGGATATCGATATGCGTTCCGGCATCACTCATATCCAGCGTGGAGTGCAATGGGTGGCCGGCCACGAAGTGGTGGTGCCGCCGAAGACTGAACTGTCCGACCGGTTTCTGCCCCTTCCCCGATTCGCCGTCCGGCGATTGCGGGAGATCCGCAACGGCCGGAAGGGCCGTATCATCGGTGACCTGACCCCACCGCAAGCCGCGCGACGCTACGCCTCATGGTGCAAAAAGGAGTCGCTGCCCTACGTGCCGGTGCAGAATCTCCGCCACAGTTGGGCCACCAACGCCCTGGAAGCGGGAGTCAACATCGCGGTGGTCAGCAAGTTCCTCGGTCACACCGACATCAAGACGACCGCCAGATTCTATCTGCGACCGGAAATCGCGTCTCTCAAGGAGGCCCAAAGCATCTGGGAACGCGCGCTGATCGGGCAATAGGATTCCCTAACCCGAATGCCGTATATTCTGTGCGGAGGCCATACCGTCACCACGAATAATGACGGCACATTCTACATCAACGTCCAATCCCCAAACGGGAAGAAAGCCGATTACGCGGCCTACACGATTGGGCCGTTCGGCACTGGTTTCGACCAGGCCGGCGAGTACACCGCACAACGTTGGGATACCAGCGACGTAAACCAGATACGCTTCCGCCTGTGGAACACCAAAGACAACCGCTGGTGCGGGAGGGTCGCGATATTCGGAAGCTGGATCGCAATCTGGAACAGGCAATAGTTTTCCCTAACCCACACCGATGTCACGACCCTCATCAGTGGCAATTACGGCACCGTTAAGGGCTATAGGTCCGGGCCGATGGTGACGTTGCGCATCGACTGGAAGTCGTCGGCGTCCGGCTCGTGGAACACCGGCAATTTCGGAACCCTGCCTGAAAGCTGGCGTCCTCCAATGGATTTGAATTTCTCATTTGGCGGACGCGACGGCGCGAACCAGAAGATCATCAACGTAAACGCGAACGGAACCATGACCTACGCCAATCAGGGCGGCACGCAGGGCACGGACGCGTTCGGCATGACCGTCTCATACGCGCTATGACCCGTGGGGTCACTGCAAGACAGTGCAACCGCCTGAGCCAGTGTCCCGAAGCTATGCGGCGGGCATCGGGTCGGCGGTCCTCCATACGCCGGTGCATCCCGCGTATGCGTTGTTCGGGTTGCCGAGCATGACCACACGGCCCGTATGCTCGCCGTAGAGGATGAACGTGGTGTTGCCGCCGAACACGGCGATGGGAACGTTCACCGTTTCCGCTGGACGATACCCCACGGGTATGGTCTCCCGCGCCTGTGTGTAGTCGTTCTCGCCTCTCTGGTTGAATTTCACGTTGCCGCCCGCGAAGCAGATATCACCCACGCGCGTCAGCGAAATACTGTCGTTGCTGTAAGGGACCTTCCATGTCGTGGAACGCTGGGTTAGGGAATCCCACACATCCTCCAAGGGCTGCATAACATTGACCAGCGTGTCAATCGATGTGATGGTGATGCCGTCGAGGTTGACGCGGCAGAGTGGCAGGTCGGAGACGATGGCCCCGCCGATGATGCTGCCGGTCTCGATGCCCGGATCCGCGGGCGTGGCCGCGCTGGGCTTGCCCTTGATGGCTTCGAGGGTGACCGTCTCCACGCCGGTGCCTGAGTTCAACGCGTACCGGGCCACGATGAGATCGCGTCGTTTTTGCCCTTGCGAGCCGGATTGGATGTTCACGTCGGTCGGTGCGGCGATGTAGATCTGCCGGCCCTCGACCACGAGGTCCCATGCTGGGATGGTGATGTTGTTCGCATCCTTCGCCGTCGGTTTCATCGTCCAATTCCGGGTTTTCAAAATGTATCCGCCTCGGCCGAGCATGGCGGCGTGCATGAGCGCGTCATGCTTCGATTCCACGTGCGGGTCGTCGCCGCCGTGCGAGCCGGTTACAAGCAGATTTGTTGCCATGATCACTTACCTTCCGCGTTGAGGGACTTGTGGAGCCAGAGGTCATAATCCTTGTCCTGATTTTCGGCCAACTGTAGGTACTGCTGGTAGTCGGATTCGCAAAAAAGGATTTTCCTCTGGTTGCCGTTGCGGTCGACGCGCGTGACCTCGTGCCAGTTGGGGCTGGCCGTCGCGTTGGGCAACACGTATTCTTTGTTGACGCACGAAGGCCGATCACAGGAGTAGAGGGTGATGTTGGACTGTTTCGGCATGATGCTCCTTTAGTCTTGTTCATCGGGCCAACTGTATTGGCCGGCTTCGTATCGGATGGTTGGTGTGCCGTTGGCGAGTTTGACGGTGATGCGCACGATGGGGCTGTCCACGCTGACGCCGGTCAGCGCATCGTAGGCGCGCACATGGTCGTCGATATGCAGGCCAAGGTTCTCGGGGATCGTCAAATCGACGGTGCCCTGTTTCCACATGTCCTTGAGCTTGTCCCTGGTCTGGTCGGACAATTCGGCGCCTTCGGAGGATGTGAGCTCGTAGATCTGAGCTATCTCCCGGTCGCCGGTCAGAGTCTGGGTCTGGGAGATGTTGCCGGACGCATCCGCATACCAGTCGCTGCGCGCCCTGTTGCGCAGCTGGCCTTTGCCCAGGCCCGTGAGGTGGTTGACTTGGGTCCAGATGCGTTGCGCCTCGAAACTGATGCGCTGGTCGCTGTCCGCGTCGCCGTACGTGTCGGCGGCGACCGCGCGAATCCGGCAGCGTCCAGCGGTGTAGGTCAGGTCGAGTCTGGCTCCCTGCGCGGTGAGCATCATGCGCAACCCGTCCCACGCGGTAATGTACCGGCGGAACGAATAGTTGCTGAGGGTGATGCCGCTCGTTTCCGAGGGCACGTCGAATACCGTGGACAGTCCGATCCGGCTGATTATCGTGCGGATGATGTTGTTGGCGTCGCCGGAGACCGTGAGCCGGTCGGTGCCGGGGTCGGGTTGGAGGATCTTGCCCGCAAGCAAACCGTGCCATGTGCGGCCGGTGAGCGTATACAGGGCATGCCCGTCATCCACAGTGATACGCACCGCGTCGACGCGGCCTCCGAACTCGGTGCCTTCCGCCCCGATGTAGCAGCCGTCGGAGAGCAGCAGTCCGGGGGTGGCGTGGGTGAGTTCGAAATCATTCTGCTCGTCGCCGTACTGCAGGTCGAGTGCGGGGGAGACGAGTTCGCCCTGCGGCACGTGAGCGGTATTGGTCCAGATCAGGTCCATGGCAGTCCCGTCTGCTCCAACCAGTACTCCACGTCGAACCCGAACGATTCATCCCATGAGACCTGCTGCAGTCCCGGCGGGAGGGTGGCGAACGCGTATTCGTTGGAGGCCTGGTCGCGATGCGTTTTGTCGAACACGTTGGTGATGTCGCCGTTGGCGGCGACCATCACGGCCGTGCGTGGTGAGCCGGTGCCGTCGATGATGAGGTAGCCGCCGGATGGGACGCTCACGTCGGCTATCACCTTGTTGCCGCCGATGATGATGCTCGGCGTAGAGACCGGCCCGTAAATGGTGAGCCTCATCCGCGAGGGCAGGGCGGATTGGTTGTCGATGCTGCTGACGTTGCGGGTCGGCGCGTAATCGTAGCGATAGTCGTAGGGATAACCCTTGCCTCTGTTGTAGCGGGCCGTCGACCGGCTGAAGCTCTGCCTGACCGGTTTGTGCCACACCCCGTCAAGCAAGGCGACCGTGAAATCGCCGCGCACGAGCAGGGGTGACGTGTAGTCAGGTTCGTGGCCGACCACGAGGCAGGTCTGTGACCATCCGTCCACCGTGATGACGCCGGGTTTCGCGGCATCGTTGAGGTAGGCGTACATGTCCGCGTCGAACAGTTCCTCGGCCTTTTCGAGCGCCGGGATACCGTAGACGAGTCCGGTGACCTTGACGGTCTTCGCGGGCCGCGTGGCCCGCAATGACCGGTAGCCGAGCTCGAACTCCCACGTGCGGGTGCGTAGCTCCAGGATCTGTCCGCACATGATTCCCTCCGGGTCGGCGAGATCAATCACGGTTCCGGCGCGGTTTGACGTGTAGGTGAGCGTGTGCATCATGTGCGCAAAGCCTCCTTGGTGAGCCGCTGTAAGTCGCGTTTGCCGAGTTGCGGGGCATACGCGCTGATGATTGGGCCGATCTGCTCGCGGAAGGAACGTATCTCCTCGATGACGCCGCTCACGTCGATATCCCGGCCGGAGAACGATTCCTTGGGTATCTGCCGGCGGTTCATGGCCGCGTATGTGTCGGCGCCATAGTATGCGACGGATTTCACATTGGACACGAATTCGCCGCTCTTGACTCGCGCGTTCGCCAACGTGATGTTGTCGCCTCCCGTGATGCTCGCCTTGCCGGGCAGCAGCCCCTCGATGACAGGGCCGCCGCCGGCGTAGCCGCGCATCGAAACCCCGTAGCCGGTGAACAGGCCGCCGGTCTTACCGGTGGGGATATTGCCCATCGCACCGGCCGGACGATAACCACTGGACGAATACGTGCCGCCTGAATCATCGACGTAGCTGCCATGGATGGCGAAGTACTTGTCCGCGATCTGCGTGTTGTTCAGATTGGTGATGACGCTCATGGCCTGACCGTCATCCGCGTAGATCATGCCGGTATGCGGGTCGATGGTCCAGCCGTTCGCTTCGGCTATCTTCTTCCAATAGTCGCTGTTGTCACCCATCAGATGACCGGTCTTCGGATCGATCGTCGCTCCGTTCGCCAATGCGAGGGCGGTGTCGTACTGGCTTTTGTCCATGGTGATGACACCGGTGTGCGGATCCACTTCGACGCCGTTGACCGCCTCGATGGCGGCGAGTGCCTGTGTGTTGTCGCCGTCGATTTTGATTTCGCCGTTAGGAAGTTTCGCCACCGTCATGCCGAGGTCGGTCAGGCTGTTCTTGGCCGGTTCGGTGTGGGCGTTCACGTCGATGGCTTTGGATCCGGGGATGCTGTTGACGCTGGTGGCGAGCTGGTCGAACTTGTCCTTGGTCAGGCCGGCGGCGTTGGCTGCGGCTTCTGCGGCTTCCGGGGTCATGCCCATCGCATGTGCAGCTGCGATGTATTTCTCGCGTGCCAGGTCAAGGGTGCCGTTGACCGCTTCGAGTCCTTCGCCGTTGCGTGACTGGGCTTCCGCCGCCTTCAACGCGGATTCGGCGAGATCGTTCAACGCGCTCTGGTTGGCTCGTCCCTGTTCGGTGTTCAGGTCGAGCGTCTGCCCGTTCTTCTGCACGCTTTCGGTCGCCTTGTCGAACGAGTCATGCATGGAGATGAGCGCGTTGGAGCTGGAGAGCGCGAAACCGTAGTAGGTTCCGAGCGCGTCAATGACCTCGCCCAAGGCGGTGGCCTGCTCGTTGATGCCGTCGGTGGTCGCTCCCAAACCATCCTGAAGGATAGATTGGGCGTCAGCTGATTCCTGCGTGGCGTCCGCGTTCGCCGACTGCGCGTCGACCAATCCGGACGTGGCCAGCGTCTGCGCCAGTTTCTCCTGTGCGGCGGCCTTCGAGTTGGCCGCGTCCTCCTTGGCCGCTGCGGCTGATTTCTCGAAGATCTCCTGCTGTTCGCTCAGTACGCCGTAGGCAACGTTGGAGGTGCGGTCCCACATCTGGTTGATGCCGCCGAGCGAGTCACGGTAGCTGTCGGCCTGTTCGCGGACTCGCAGAATCGCTTCGGGCTCGCCTTGTATGGCCTTGATGTAGGTGCTGTGGGCGATGCCGATCTTGTCGAGTGCTTCTCGCACATTGTCGTAGCCGGAGGTCCAACGGCTGAATATGTCGGCCGTGTAGCGTGACGAATCGCTTTCGGAGAGCGCCTTGTTGAAGTATTCGGCGGCGCTTTGTCCGCTCTGCAACGCCTGGGTGAGTTCGTCCACTCGTTGCGTGGCGGCCTGCTGATCCTGCGCGAAAGCGAACAACGCGAGTCCTGCGGCGGTGATGGCCATGCCCCATGGTCCGCCCAGCAACGATACTATGCCGCTTCCCAGGTTTTTGAAACCGGCCATAATGCCTTGGGAACGACTGATAGTGGTGCCAAACGTGTTTATCTGAGATTCTGCACTGCCGAAAGTTGCGCCCCATGTCTGGAACGCTGACGCGATTCCGGAGCCGAGGCCTATGAGCCTTTGCCCTGGGTCGGCAATCAATCCGAGGGTTTGCGCAAGCTGGCTGCTGCTAGAGTTCAGCGGCCCCATCGCTTTGTGGACTGCGACACTGCCTCCAACCAGAGCCGCCATCAGCACTATGGACTGCTGTACGGGCGCAGGCAATGACGCGAAACCGTCAACAAGGGTGTCGAGTGTCTGCACGAGGGAGCGCAATGGTCCCTGACCTCCCTCGCCCAAAGAGATCATGAGGGATTCGAAAGAGCCGCTCAGATTCTCCAGATCGCCTTTCAGGTTGTCGTTCTTCTTGGCGGCGAGGTCCGCGGCGTAGCCGGATTGGCTGACGGCTTTCGTCCAGTCGTCGATGCCTTCCGCGCCCTGCTCGTAGAGCACGTTCGCGGCTCGCACCGCGTCGGCTCCGAAGATGGTGTTGAGCGCGGCATTGCGTTCCTGTTGACTCAGGCCGCTCAAACCGTTCTGCAATTGGCCTGCGGCACCGGCAAGGCCGATGAACTTGCCATTGGCGTCGTACACGTTGATGCCGAGCTCGTCCATGAGGGTCTGCGCCTTGTCGGTGGGGCTGGCCAGTCGTTGGAGCATGGTCTTGAGGCTGGTGCCCGCGTCACTGCCTATCATGCCGGCGTTGGCGAACGCGGCGAGCGTGCCGGTGGTCTCCTGCATGCTGACGCCCATGCTGTTGGCCACCAGACCCGCCTGATTCAATGCGAGGCCGAGGTCATGGGCGGAACCGACGGCCTTGCCTGCGCCGGCCGCCAGCGCGTCGGCCACCTGAGTGGATTCGGCGCCCGTCAGGTTGAACTGTTTGAGGGTGGTGGCCATGAGTTCGGCGGCGTCGCCTACGGCCATGCCGTCGGACGCTGCGAGGTTCAATGCGCCGCTCAAACCGCCGGAGAGAATATCCGAGGTCGATAGGCCGGCTTTGCCGAGTTCGTTGATGGCGTCGGCGGATTCGGTGGCCGAGTATATGGTATCGGCACCAGCATCGATGGCGGCCTGACGGAGCTGATTCATCTCATCGGCGCTGGCTCCGGTGTTGGCCTGCACCGTCGACATGCTGGCGTCGAAGTCCGCCGCCATCCTGACAGCGGCCACGCCCAGCGCGGTGGCGGCGACACCGGCCGCCGCGATGCCGGTGGTGATGAGCTTCGATTTGCCTCCGGCGGCTTCCATGGTGGTCGCGGTCTTCTGGCTTTCGCCGGACACTTTGGCCATGCCGGCGGTGAAATTGCTGGTGTCCGCGAGCAGGCGGACGGTGATGTTGCGGTTCAGGCCACCGGCCATGGCATATCCTCCTGTCGGATCATCGTGGGTTGATGCCCACGGTCAGTGAGTCAAGTTTCGTGGCGGATTCCGCGGAATGGTCCTTGCGGTATTCTTCGAGCCCGATGCGGCGCATCAGGTCGATCTGACAGACGCCGACCTCGCTCGCGTATTTGGTGGGGGCCAGCTCGTCGTGGCATATGCTGACGGGCATACCGCAGCGCGGACACAGCGTGCGCTCGTATTCGTCGAGTGCGAGCATCCATTCGCGTTCGGTCGCATCCCATTCGGTTTCCGGCGTGTAGCCGGTGATGCGCCTATGCCCGTCCCTTTCCACCCGATACGACGGTTCCCAGCCGAGCCAACGCTTGTAGCTGATGCCGAGCTTCTGGCAGATTCGCAGTTCCCTTACTGTCTGCGGATTATCCGCGAGGCTGATTCGAGTGCGTCTTTTGGGTCGATGAGCTTCGCATTCAGGTCACGGATCGCGTACCAGATGGGGCTGATCTGGCCGTCGGACAGTTCGGTCATGACGTTGGCCAGCTCTTCCACGGGGGTTTCCGGCACGGTCTTCCTGACCATGAGTCTGACGGCGTCGGCGCAGATGTCCTCGATGTGTTGTTTCGGTACGCCGTTCTCGGTGACGGTGTTCGCCTCGAGTACCTGACGCCACTGGGAGAGCGGCAGCGCCTCCAGGGTGATGCGGACGGTGTCGTCCTTCACCTCGTCGCGCAGCCTGTCGATTTGTTCGGCGATGCGTTTGGCGGCGGCGTTGCCGCCCTCGGTCACATGCTGCGCCATGGCGCGTTCCAGGTCGGCTCCCAATGCGGCGACCTGTTCGGCCTTCTCCTGATCCAATATGAGGTCGACGTCCACGCGCTTGCGCTTCACTTCCAAAGCCATGATTATCCCTTTCTGAAAGTCTGAAAACCTTTCTGAGAGAGAGAAGAGAGAATGCCTGTGCGGGGCCAGAAAGGCTTAGAATCCCCGCACGGAAGAACTTGTCAGGCTGTGGTCAGCACGGCGGTCTCGGACTCCCAGCCGGGAGCCTGAGCGAACAGCGGGATCTGACTGCGGATCATGGTGTTCGCATCCGGGTTGATGACCTTCTTTTCGCCGCACTTCACGCTCACGACGGTGAGCTTCTGGCCGGAGGCCAATGGCGCGTCGGTGGCCATGCCGCGGCGACGCACGATATAGCCGGACGCGCCCTCGTGCATGAGGGTGACGGCCTCGTTCTGTTCCTTGTGCTCCGTGTTCGTGTTGTCGATGACCTCGATGCTGATGTCGCCGGCGCTCTTGCGGCCGGGGGCCCCGAAGTCCTGCACGGTGTTCTCGCGCTGGTCGGACACGGTGTCCTGCGACGGGTCGAAGCTCCAGCCGCCAAGCATGACGTAGTTCGAGATGTCGGTGCCGGCCTCGAGCTCGATGATGGTCGGGGCCTTGATGTTCTTGATCGCCGGCACCCAGATGGTGGTGATGTTGCCCTCGGCACTGGTGCCGGGAATCTCTGTACCTAGTTTCATTGTCATGATGTGCTCCTTAAAGCAAAAGCCACCCCCGTATGGGATGGCGTTGAAGACTTTTGATAAATCTATGGTCGGCTCCATGTGAATCGGAACCGGAGGACGCGCACCTGGTAGCGGCGCGCGGTGTCATCGGCGGTCAGGCCGGCCGCGTACGCGCCGGAATCCTCGTACAGGGTGAGCTGGCCGACCGTGTAGCCCGGCGGTCGGGTGGGGGAGCGGTTCGCCAGCGCGGGAATCAGCATGTCGTCGCACCAGATGTTCACGCTGTCGGCGGTGGTGCTGACGGCGCGAACCTCCAACAGGGCGGAGTGGACGGTGAACCGCATCGTCTCCGCCATCACATGACGGTCGGTGGAGACGCGCGCGATGATCCACGGCGGCATCTCCGACTCCAACGGCTCCTCCTGCCTGTACACCTTCACGCCGGACGGCATGGAGGGCAACAGGTCGAGGACCGCATTGGTCAAGTCCATGACGCTCATAATCCGATGGCTCCTATCAGCATGTCGTCGGCCGCGTCTCCCACGTATTCGGCGAGCGTGGGCAATTCCTGTTCGGCGAACTGGTAAAACCAGTGGGTTCCGCCGCCTTTCGCGGTGCCGAAGAACGCGATGTTGGCCAAGTCGGAAGCTCCGCCGTCGCGGGGGCTCACATCCGCATAAATGGTGGTGCCGGTGCTGCCCATTTCGTAGCCGATGCCGATACGGCTGATCGCGTAGTTCGATGATGTCTGCAGGTCGGAGATGACGCCTTCCTTGACGTTTTGCGCGCCCTTCTTCACCGCCTGCGCGACCTTGACCGAAGCCATGGCGTGCGCGGCGGCGACACGACGGCCGAACGCGGTCAGCTCCGAAGCGTCTATGGTGATGTCACTCATTGCTGTTGCCCACCTCCTTCACATTCCACCGGCATGCGGTGGAGTGTGTCTTCTCGGACTGCATGTTCAACAACCGGAGTTTCCTGCCCTTGAGATTCGGGTCATCGGCCTCGGTTATCTCGCACACGTCACCCGGCAATAAACCCATGGTGCCGTAGGGGAAATGCACGTACATGCTCCACACGGGAGTGACGGCACCCAACGCTTCGACGATGCCGCCCTCCGTGTTCTCGGCAGCCAGACCGCCCGAGGTCTGCACCTTGCACTTGCCCTCATACACGGTGTTCGCAGCCGGTTCCACCAGTCCCGTTTCGGGGTCGGTGACCGGTTTGCCCATATGGGTGACGCGGCACTGGTCGGTCATCAATGATTCGGCGAGCTGTCGGCCTCGGTTGAGGATGTGCTGCACGTTCATCGGAACACCCCTATGGCGATGCCTCGCATGCCGAACCTGTTGCGGAGGGCTCGTTTCGTGCCCTCGGGCAGTTCGAGTGCGTCGATGATCTCGGAGTCGCCCTGACGGTAGCCGATCTGCACGTCGTCGATTCGTGCGTACGATTCGTCGCGGTGAGCGCCGGGGCCGCCGTTCGACTGCTGGACGAGTCCGGCTGCGACCATGCTGCACACGAGGCGCACGATGTCCGGGGGGATCGGGTCATAGCCGGCGAGCATGGTGACGGTGATGGAGCGGGGGACCATGTTCGGCAGGCTCCACAGGCTTTCCCTGTACAGCGCGTTGCCGAGCAGCTTCCAATCACCGGTCTGCTCGCCGTCCACGAGCACGCGGCTCACGGAAATCACGGGGCGCATGGGCAGGTCGAGCCTGCGTGAGGTTTCGCCGGGGATGGTCACCGTGTATTCGCCGCGTGTGATGGGGCAGCCGGCGGCGTCGCGCACCGCTGCGGAAACCGATTCGAGCAGCTTGCCCGCGAGCTTTTCGTCCGCGTATTCGATGCCGTATGAATCAAGGTCCTTGATCGTTGCCAGCGTGTCCATGAGCCCCCCCTTATGCGGTTATTCGGCTTCGCCCACGTAGGGCATGGCCTCATAGCTGCCGGCCATCACTTGCCCACCTTGAAGTGTACGGTGGCCAGCGCTTCGGGGCGCACGACCTTCGCGCCGTACAGGTGCAGGCCCTTGACGATGTCGTCGAAGCCCTTCTCCTTGCGGGTGGCCTCGACCTTGGCGATCTGCTCCGCGAACGTGGTGGCCGCGTTGGTGCCGGCGATGATGACGTTGCCCTCATCGGTCGGAGACTGGGTGGAGCCGCCCTTGGCTGCGGGAGCGTTGTTGGACTTGAGGATGGTCATGCCCGCGGCCTCACCGACCACGCCGTTGAGCAGCGTGGAATGAGCGGACTCGGCGCCAGCGACGAAACGGCTGTCCTTGCGCAGCAGACCGTAGAAGTCCGGGTTGACGATGACCCAACGGCCCGCGTCTGGCACGTTCTGCTTATCCAATGCGGTGGCCAGATCCACGATGGTGTCGTACGCCTTGGTGGCGGTGGCGCCGGAAATCGGGTCGAGCTTGCTCTTCGCGCCTGCTGCCATCAGGCCGGCCAGGTACTGGTCGGCCAGGTCGCTCAGCTTGTAGGCGGCGTCCCGGGAATATACGGCGGTCAGGTCGTTCATGGCCTGGCGCTTCTCCACGTCGTCGATTTCGAACGCGAAGTACTTGCTCTGGTTGATGACGAGTTCGCCGGCGTCCTTGTCTGTGGCCGGTTCGATGGTGATGTCGGTGTGGGCCGTGTAGTCGCCGATGCTGATGTGCGCGATGCCGGTGATGTGCACGGTGTCGCCGTAGTTGGCGATGTCGCCCTCGTAGTCGCGGTTCACGGCGGAACCGTAGACGAGGTTCTTCTGGAGTTCCAGCAGGATGTTGGCGCTCCACAGTTCGGGAATGAAATTGGTGATGGCCATTTAAGGCCTCCTTCCGTTAGTTGGCTCCGAGCAGGTCCTTCAGTCGCCCGTCCTGTTGGGCTTTGACGATTTCTGCGGGGCTCATGGTTTTCAGGTCGTCTCGGGTGAGCTGACCCTGATGGCGGTCGCCGTCCCGTGTTCCGCTGGGCGGCGTGATGTTCGCACCCGAGGGTGCTTGCTCGGCTTTCCCGAGATAAGGTTTCTGTTCCAGCAGTTCGCCGATGGAGTCGGCGATGGCCTGCGTGTCCACGCCGCCGTCATCCGTGACGGTGAACTTGGACAGGTCGAGGTAGCGCAGGGCGTCGGCCGGGTCGGCGAGCTTGCCGCTGGCTGCGGCGCGGACTTCGGCCTTGAGGATGCGCTGGTTGGCGGCGGCAAGGGCCTCGTCCTTGACGGCCTGTTCCTTCCTGGCGGCCTCGTATTCGGCTTCCTTGCCCTGCAGGGCGGCGATCTGTTTTTCGAGTTCGTCGACCTTGTCGGCCTTGGCGTAGGCTTCGTTCAGTTTCTTTTCGAGGTCGCGGTTGACTTTCCGCTGTCCTTCGAACTTCGACTGCCAATCCTCGCCGCCGGTGTTCTCCGGCTTCTTGGACTCGTTGTCGCCTGTCTGCTGGTTCTGGTTTGCGGGATCCATGTTCTTCCTTTCGATTCGCTGGATCATTGCTGGAAAATCTGTCCGCCGGAGGTGACCCATCGGCGGTATTCGCGTTCGCATTGGGCGGCGATTTCGGGGGTGAGGGGCATGCGGCCATCGTTGGGGTTGCGGCCCTCCAATACGGCCTCGTAGCGGAGCTTCGCGGTCTGAACGCGCTTCTCGGCGGCGGTCAACAGTTCGACGCGCCCCTGCCGGTACGTGTTGTCGTGCAGCCACATGCTTTTGCGGATCTCGGGCACCTTGCCGCGCCAGTCGTTGTCCACGAAATATCCGTTGGCCTTCAACGCGGCTATGGTCTTCTCCCGGTCGCCTCCGGTCAGCGAGTAGATGCCGTCGATGGACAGGCGGCGTTTCATCCTCCGTCCGGACTGCTGGGCGTATTGCATGCTGGCCCACCCGTATCGTGTGGTGCCCTCGCTGGTGGTCAACGCCGTATAGCCTTTGCCCACCCTTTGCATGCCGCGTTTCGAGTTGACGACCTGGTAGATGTCGGCCCCGTCGCGGATGGCCTGCGCGTAATTCGCGCCGAAGCGCTTGTCCTGCTCCTCATGGGAGAGGCTTTTGAAACCCTCCATAGGATCGCTGATCCATCCCTGCTGTTTGGCCATGCTCTGGCTGCAGGGCACGTGGCGGCCGTGGCAGTGCGGGTGGCGCAGGAACCCCTCGTTGAAGCGGAACCACTTGCCGGCCAGCAGCATGCATCGGTCGCAGCAGCTGGCGGACTCGACACGCACGTAGCCGACCTTGGGACGGCTGGTGATGTCCAGTGATTCCGCCTGGCGGGCGGTGTCCATGACCGCCAGAGAGGTAAGCATGACCAGCAGGTTGCGTCCGTATTCCAATGCCTCCAACGGGGAGCTGCCGGTGCGTATCGCGTGCAGGGCGGCGAACACGGGGGATTGGAAGTAGGAGGCGATGTCGAGGCCGGACGTAGCCCAGCCTGCGTATGCGTTCGGGTTAGCCAAAGCATGTTGATTGACGTACACGCCCTGTTCGGCGAGCATCATGCCGCTCGCGTCGATGGCTGTCTCCGCCGACTTGGTTTGGATGGTGGAGAACAGGGTGAGGAAGTCGCGGCTTATCGACTTCCACGACGCCTGGATGTTATTGGCGTCGACCCTGTTCCATGTTCTGCGTGCGGCTCTGTCCGCCGCCAGCTCCAAGGTCGCCAGCCGTTTCTGACTGTAGGCCAGCACCTGAGATTCGACCGCCATCAGCGCCTCCGATCTGCAGGGCACGGTTCAACGATTCGAGTTCGGGGTCGGCCATCTCGTCGGCGCGCATGCGCATGATGCGCTGCACCTCGTCCGAGCTTTGGCCCATCTGCTCCGCGACCCATTGGATCGGGAAGCCGAGCTGCTTGTATTTGAGCATCGCGTCCGCCATCAGGGTTTCGCTGCGATACTGCGGGGTCGCGAACTGCACCTTGGAGTCGGCGATGATGTCCGCCTCAGCCACGTCGTTCTCGTAGCGCATGGCGATGCTGCAGATGTCGCGGATGGGGGATTTCAGGAAGCTGATGCGTTCGATGGTCTTGGATACGAGGCCGGCTTCGGCGACCTCGTAGCCGGTGGCCGGAACCTCCGCGTTCGTCAGCAGGTAATGGCCGGGGGTGCGTGTTTCGGCGGCGATATGCTCCACCGCTTTTTCGATGACCGGGATGAACACGTTCAGGTTCGAGCTTGACCATTCGCCCAGGTTCACGTTGTCGCCGGTGAACTGGTAGATGCGCTCCAGCACCTGCTTGTCGAGTTCGATGGGCTTCTCGCCGACCTGCTGTCCCTCCTCGTTGTAGACGGGCTCGACGAGCGGGTCTCCGCCGAGGATCACACGAGCGGGCAGCGACGCATAATCGAGAGCGTTGAGCAGGTATGCCCATACGACGTTGACCGTGTCCTGCATCGATTCGACGTGCGCGATGTCGCTGATCGGCGCATTGTCCAATAGCATCTGGTTGCGGAACTCGCGCAGGGGGATCGTGTCCAGACCGGTGGGCTGAGGGTCATTCATCTTCCAGCCGTACACGTCGGGCGGCACGCGCTGGTCGGTCAGATCGAGCATCTTCTTGCGTTCCATGCTGACCGTCCAGCCGGGCAGCATGAGGGTGCCGTACTCCTTGTCGTCGCCCTGCTGGATGAGGAACCCGGCTGACGGCTGGCCGGTGCGCGCATCGTAGATGACTGCGGCGCTGTCCGGGTGCTCGAACGTGATGCGGGCCCTGCCGTCGACCTGCGTGACCAAAGCGAACGCGCGGCCCGTGGTGGTCATCATCAGCGCGGCTTCCTGAAGTCCGCGTTCGAAGTCGTTGCGGTCGAGGCATTTCATGATGCCGGTGCCGAGCTTCACGTCATCATAAGGGACGAAGCCCTTGAACTTGATGCGTTCCACTGGGGCCTGCGCCACGGGGAGGCACCAGTTGTCGGAGAAGTCGGAGAACCGGTCGCTCATGTAGCGCTTGAATTCCTTGGACGCGAACTTGAGCTTGCCGCGTTTGCCCAAGACGTAATCGGTGTGGGTGCCGATGCTGGGTCGACGGAACTGGATCTTATCGGCCAGTCGGTTCGCCAATGAGGACAGTTCCTGCTGGCTGTAGTCCATCAGTACCTCCTTCTGGTCGATGATCCGGTAAGCATGTAATTGTGTTTGCGAGCACCCCAGCCGGCGGCCCGTGCGTCGCATGCGGCTTCGTGGGCGAGCACGCTGGTCACGGCGGCGTCTATTTTCCTGTTCTGTTGGGGTTTCGCCAGCCCGTAGCGTTCCAGGGTCTTGGCGACCTTTCGCGCGTTCATCATGTGGGTGCGGGTGATGGGGCAGCCGTCCTGCGTGATGCGATGTGTGGTCAGGTCGGCTTCGAATCGGCGCAATGCCTCGTAGACGGCTCCGATGCGGGAGCTGCCCGACATGCTCCATGGCATGAATTTCTTCGGCCCGTAGGCGCGATCCCATGCTTCTATCTCCGATTCCCATGACAGTTCGTCGCGGAAGCCGGGATCGCAGTAGGCACGTTCGATTTTGTAGCGTTCGTTGAGTTCCGCCCATGCTGCGGATACCTCGGCGCGGGGGATGCGCCCGCCCCATTGTTTCGGGTTCCAGATGGTCGCACGCCGGTCGGGCCCGTATCGGGGAGTGAATATCAGCCCGTCGAGGGTCTCCATCTTGATGCATGTCCAGTCGTCGTTCTCCGAACCGTCGAAGCCCGCGCATACGCGCGTGCCTTTTGGCGGGTTCGGCAACCAGAGTTCATGCGCCGGCATAGCAGCTCTCCCACAGTCCGTCTTCGAGCCATGCGCCGCCGCCCTGCACCAGACGGTTCCCGAAGAACCGTTCCGCCTGGGTCGGGTCGGTCTTCATCAGCGCCTTGGCTTCCGATTCGATGGAATTAAGGTCGACCCACGGGGAGCCGCGATACACGTATTCGAGCATCTTCAAGCGTTCGGATTTCAGATTGAAGTCCAACGGCCGGCCGTCGCGGTGACGCAATGATTTCGCGAGATCGGGGTTCCGGTAGAACACGAACACGTCGTCCTCGGCGTTCTCGAACACCTGCTGCGCGTAACTGTCCTCGCCCGGATCCCATGCGTTCGTCCACGCATGTGTGCGGCCGCCCATGCCGGCGGCTCCTCGGCGCTGCGTGGTGGCGACCGCTATCATGCCGTTCGATTTCGTGTACAGGCCGGCCTCGTCCTGTTCGGCGTCCGTGATCGGATTGCCCAGACGGGATTTCGCCGAGGCGGTGACCACGTCGATGCGATCCAAGTCCAAGGCGTCGGCCTCGCCTTCGCGCCCCGGCTGCAATATGCGGATGAAGGTGTCCCTCACGCGCATGAGCTCCTTGAGCGGGCCCAGCAGGATCGTCGCCACGAGAGGACGGTAGATGTTGCGTACCTGTTCCTCGGAGTTGGCGGTCAGCTGGATGAGCGGCGACGGATGCCGACGGCCTTTCGGCTCGCCCGGATTGTACGGCCACTCCCAGCCGCACGGACAACCGTTGTCGGCGCAACGGTACATGTCGCCTTCTCGCGCCCAGCCATCGAAGATGGTGGGCCCGCAGCCCTCGGCGGCGGTGAAGAACGCCGTGCATGGCCCCTTGCCCCATTTCTGCGGTCCGACGGTCAGCGTCATGCGGTATTCGAATGCCTGGTTGAGTACCATCGGGTTGTCGACGGTGACTTCCTCGGGCGGCACATATGGGGCGTCCTCGCGGATGCGCCAACGGTTCGCCGCCAGCCAGTACTGCCAGTCGGACAGCACCACTGGACGGCCTCGCAACGGGCCGTCAGGCTGCCGGCAGTGACGTTCGATCCATGCGCACACCAGATGCCCCAACGTGGGGAAGTCGATGAGCCATGAATCCTCGTCAGCCATTGCCGCTCATCCGACGCTGGTACACATGCTTCGTCTCGTCCATGGGAGAGCGTTCGGCGGCTGATTCCTGGTTCAGCTCCTTGGCCCTGCGGCGCGTGAACTCCGAATCGACTGGCTTCCGTTCGGCCTCCGCTTCGATTTTCCAGCCTAATGCCTGCAATCCGGCGGCGCTCATGCCGACGCGGTCGGAGATGCGCAGCAGCACGGTCAACGCCGTGGGTGCCGGCGCGATCTCGCATGCGGTGGAAAGCCGCGCGTACAACGCCAGTTCGTGAATCATCCACTTGAACTGGGGCAGATGCCAGGCGCGTGCCTGAGGCAGCTTCCACAGCCACTTCCACTTCTCCGCCTCAAGTTTGCGGACGCGCTCGTCATCGGCGGGCTCCAAGGGCCATTCCGGCGGCTTCATCCGGCACTCGGTGTTCGGCAGGCTCTGCAATGTGTATCCGAGTCTGCGGCTCTTCTCGCTGTTCGGGTCCTTGGCCGGCCCGGAGCGTACTCGTTTGCCTCCACTTGGCATGATGTTCACCTCTCGTCATGGCCTTGCGCCCTAGCGACAGATCGACGAGACCGCCCTCGCGGCGGTCCGCCAGCGATGTTTGAACCCTGCGCACCCGACAGACAGCTCACCGGCGGTCCAAGCGGGGTGGTCGTCACCCCACCCCCCCCTGGGGGTGTTGCCGGCTGTTTTTGTCGTGATGCACAGTGTTCCTGTTTATTGTCTGGTGTTGAAGCCTGCTGGTCTTGTTCTGCCGGTTTTCACGTCGTGGCATTGTTTGCATAGGCCTCGTCCGAACTTCGGGTCGTTGGGGTTGAGTCGCATGTCGATGAGTTCGGTTCTTTCGTATGGGTAATGGTCTGCGATTGTGCTTGGTTTTCCGCAGAGCCCCTTGTGTTTGCCGCAGCCTCCGTGCTCGGGGTCGCCGGGGCATGTGCAGTATGGGTCTCGTGCGAGCACCTGCCTGCGAAACGATTGATGTCCCTTGGTGTTGTATGGGTTGCGTCCACGGGTACGGGTGCGGTCCCGTTGGGCTCGGGTGCAGGCGTCGCATTTGCGTGCCGGCGTCTCGATGAGGTTCGGGCATCCGGGTGTCGAGCAGACTCGCCAGCTCATGTATGCCTCGCAGTCATTGTGTCCGTTGGCGTGTCTTGGTGTCCCCGGCTTGCATATCTATAGTTATTGTGTTACTATAGATATGTCAGCAGAAAGGAGGTCCGATGAATCCAAAGGATTGGTTCGATGTCATCAACGGCATCATCGCCAACGTCCTCGCCGCGATAGCCATAATCATCGCAATCAGACGAAGACCGAAGCACAAGAAGTAAAACAGGTTCCGGCTAACCCTACTAGCCGGAACCTCCCCGCCAATCCTATCTCATCGGAAACACATCATGAGAACATCACTGATTTTCGGAATCGTGGCCCTGACGTTCGGAGCCATGGCCTTGGGCGGCGCGCTATCCGACAGCCCGATAGTATCTGGCGGCTTCGGTCTCGCGGCCGGAATCATGGGCCTTGCGGCCGGAATCATCAACGGCAAGGAAGGCAACAATGCCGACTGAATACCTCGGCGTCAAACAGGTCGCCGAACGCCTCGGCATCACCAGCGGCGGCCTGCTCAACCTCAAACTCCCCGAACCCGACGCGACCATAGGCCGCACTCGGGGCTGGTTGCCTGAGACCATCGATGAATGGAACGCTCAACGTCCGGGACGTGGTGTCGGCGGAGGAAGGCCACGCAAAAACAAAGCATAGATACGCGAAAACCCAGCCACATGAGCTGGGTTTTTCGACACTAATCCACTGACATTATGCGGTCACAGTCAGCTCTTTGTCAAGTCCGCCACTGATGACGAGCCGGTAGACGCTGCTGTATGAAATGCCTTGGGGCGTGACATCAAGCTTGCCTCGGGATTTCCACACGGTGAGCGTATGCCTTTTGACGGTGATTCCCGCGTCCGTGAACACCTTGGCTATCTCAGCCGCAGACCCGCGCCTGGAATCATCCCAACACAACGTCTTGAGCCTACGCAGTTTAACCGTCTGCGCTCGCTGTTCCCTCCCGCAGACCGGGCATGTCACCCACTGGTCTGCTGCCCCAGCGGTGAGCATGGTCTCGCATAGTTCGCAGGTGCCGATTTCGCGGCGTTGCTCCGGCGGGTCCAGCGCAGCATCGACTTTGCGTGCGATGCCGTCAACGACGTGCATGTAGAAGCCCGCGTCCGCGAACGTGGCGAGCCTGGGGTGGCCTGCGCATGCGATGAGCGTGGCCTTCAGATCCTCGTTGCGTTTGTCTTTGCGCCAGTCCAAGGCGTCGATGCCGTCGAGGCAACGCCATAGTTCACGGGCCGTGGCGTCGAGCATGTCGATCAGGTCGAGCACGTCGAGCCTGATTGGAGTCGGGGGAGTGGCGGTCTGGATTCGCGTGGGCGAATGCCCGCCCGGATGCAGGGTCGCGTCCAACGAGTCATGCAACGGCGTGACGTCGCGCGCCAGTCGCAGGAGCGTGCCGGCGAAACGCAGTTCGCACGTCTCGCACAGTGAATATCCCCCTTCGGTTATCGTTTTGCAGTTCTGGCAGTTCACGTTGGCCCCTTCCGGCTGGTCGGCTAGAATAATGTTTGCTTCTCATCGCCCTGGCCGACCTTGTTGGTTGGGGTTTTCTCATGTTTGAGCTGGCTGTATGGCATATTCCAGATGCGTTTGAATTCGGCTATCTCCTGTTTCGATAGTTTCGGCCCGCCCCATGGCTTGCCTGGCGGGCGTTCCCGTTTCGGCGGTTTGAACGGTTTGACGCTTATCCGGGCGAGATGACACATGTGCATGGCCAGATACTGGCCGTCCGGCATGATGCCCGCGCTGCCGCATGTGCTGCGCAACAATGGGTGTCCTACGGAGGGCAGCCATGTTATGCGCGTCACTGGCCTGCCCAAGATGATGGCCACGGTCAGGTCATCACCCTCAACCAGCCCGCAGTCCCACGTCTCCCACACGTTTTCCCGATCCTGGATCACGTACAGGCCGCAGCCATCGCAGACGGTGACCACGAGGGGACTCGTTTTCGGGATGAACGTGCGCAGCCATGCTGGTTTGCGTTCACGGGCGCGTGGCCTGCTCACTCCTCCATTGCCTTTCTTCTTGCCGCGTCGAACGCGATTCTGATGATGTTCTCCAACCACGCGCCAGGGAGCGTGATGAACTTTCTGGTTTCGTCCATGGCGGCGGCAATCTCCTCTTCGGTGATTTCGCGTGACGCTCCGGCCTTGTATCCTCGTCCCCACGCCCACTGCAGGCCACTGTCGATGTACGACGGGTCACGCTGCTTCTGCGCCTCGATTTCACTGCTGATGATGCTCATTTGTTTCCTCCGTTTCGTCGTTGAGTGCCGTTTCGATTCGTATGCACAGGTCGACGGCTTGCTGCCATCCGTTCCGATAGCCGATGACGAACGCCTCGGCCGGACTGTCGTTGCCCAGCCCTGCGTCGGCGAGCGCGTTGAGGGCCTGTTGGACGAGATCAATCGGTTCGGCCATGGGTCAGTCCTCCCATTTGATGTCCTGGATTTCATGCAGCACCGCTTCGCAGGCGGTGATGAGTACGCTAAGCATACGGCGGCCGTGATGTCCTCTCCGGTCAAGGTTGAACAGGACGGGATGGCCTTGACTCCACTGGTCGATGCCGATGGAGGCGATTGGGATGGTTTCGACCAGATTGGTGTCGACATCCTCGCAGAGGTATTGGATGGTGACGGATTCTTTCATGCTTTCTCGCTTTCGGTCGTGTAACAGTTCGCGTCGAGCCAGTCGGCGATGGTTCGAAAGTCCTTGGCCCACTGAATCCGCGTCTGGCGTTCCCGCTCGTCCTTGGGGATTGGCTTCGGAATGTCAAAATCGAGTACCGAGTATTCGGATTGTTTTAGGAAATGGCTGCGGGCTGGTCTGCCTCGATGCTGAGGGACTTGCCTGTAGTTGACGATTTGGAGGATGTGCAGCATCTCCAATGCCTTGGCCGGGTCGAAGTTCGGAGTGTCGGGATTGTCGTCGAACCGCTGACGCAGTTCGGGCACTGTGCCTTCGCCGTTTCCGTGTTCCCATGCGGTCTCTTCGATTTGATCTCTGAATGTGAGTGACATTTTGGGCTCCTTTGGTTTGGGAAAATCTAGTGTCGTTGAGGGGTGTTTTTGGTCTTTCCGGAGGGGCGAGCCGTAGTTTTTCCCACACCCGGACACACACGTAGTGTGTCCGGGGAGTGTGGGGAAAAACTAGACTCGATGGCTCAGTTTTTCCGGGAAAAACTCGGAAAAACTGGGAAAAACGGGAAAAACTAGATTTCGAGGTGGTTTTCGTCATCCAATTCACTCGCCTCCTCCCTGCTCATACGGTCCACATAGGCGTCGGATTTCGGGTCGTCTATCTGCCGGTACGGTCGGACGGATTTGAATATCGAACGATTGTTGCGTCCAGAGCGGTTCGAGACGAAACCCTCCTGCAGGAGCAGGCTCACGGCTTTGCTCATGACGGCGGTACGCGCTCCGGAACCGTCTTCCTTCAGTGCCTTGAACAGTTCGGACTGGTTCGGTTCTTCGAGTGAGTCCTCCAGCATGCGGCTGATGCGTTCCATCAGTCCGGTGGGTCGGAAGTCGTCGCGTTTCGCCTGTCGGTCTTCGCTGGGCATCATGTTCGGTCGTGCGATGGTGACGCGCATGAGTTTCGGGTCCGTGGAGTTGATTTCGATGCGTGCTGCTTCGCGCAGGTGCGAGCCGTTCGAATCCCAGCTGACGGCGCAATGCTCCTCGATCTCGCTGATGCGGTCCTTGCCTGATTTGATGACGATGGTGCCGCGCACGCCCTTGCCGACTGGTTTGGTCATGTCCACCGAGTAGCTGATGCCGTCGATGAGTGCGAGTTTCTGCATGCTGCCGCCGGCGTAGCGGCCCCGGTTGTCCTTGCTTTTGACGACGTGGTCGATGAGTACGACCGCTGGCCCACAGGCGCTGATGAGTCGTGGCATGGTGTTGTACCAGGCGGCGATGTCGTCACCGCTGTTGCTGTCGAGGCCGGCGTAGGCGAGGCAGCTGGTGACGCCGTCGATGATGGCCAGCGTGGCCGTGTCCGCGTAGTCGAGGGTTTCCTTCCAGCCGTCGAGGCTGGTGGGGCTGCTCGGCTTGGCGCTGGGCCGCACGTAGTGGAAGTGAGCCACTATCTGCTCGCCGGTCACGCCGAGCAGCAGGAGGCGTTTGACCACGTTGCGCGCGCTGTCCTCATAGTCGATGTAGATCACGTCATGTCCTTGTTTGAGTTCCTGGGCGGCGGCTATCTGGGCGAGCATGCTTTTGCCGCAGCCGGGTTCGCCGTGCAGGTCGTTGACCGCGCCACGGTAGAAGAGGCCTTGGCCGTCCTCTCGTTGGAACACGGTGGGCGTGGGCGGCAGTTCAATGCCGGAAGCGAGCTGGGTGAGGTCTTCGAACTGCCAGCTGGAGGAGGCGTTTTTACTTGCCTCGTGACTTTCCATTGAACCGTTTTGAACCGATGCGACGGGTGTTGAACCGGCTTGAACCGGCATTGTTCCAGTGTTTTGAACTGCTTCCGGGTGACTTTCCTCCATTTGACTCGCAGCCGCGTTTTGGGTGAGTTCGTCGAACTCGCCGGGCGTCATGCGTTCGATTTTCGACTGCTCGCACGGATCCACATGCGATTGCACGCCGTTGACCTTCTCCATCGCGCCACTGAGAATGCTGGCCCATTCGCGTGCCGCCTCACGCTCCTTGCCTTGACGGTCGGGGGCCACCTCGGCGATGAACCGTGGCTTCAATTGGTTGATGGCGTCGAGAGCCCCCTGGTGTCCCTCCTGCGCGAAGTTAACCAACGCCCAGACGGCCTGCAGCGTGGTGTCATGCCTTGAGCCTTTGCTTGCCGGGTTGGCGAGCGTCTTGTTGAGGAACGTGTTGACCGCCTTGCACATGCGGTCGTCGTATCCCCTCGGATTAGAGGCGATTGGAGTGGTCGACGGGTTTGAATGTGTCAGGTTCGCCATGCTGTCGGGTTTGCGCAGGTAGTCCACCCACTTCCATGGCAGGGTCGCCAAGTCGCTGATGCGGGGGAGCGTGCTGGCAACCCTGCCGCTGGGCGTGTACCAGCAGTACATTTCGCCACTCGGGTGGATCGACGGCCAGACCACGGAATACCGGTGGCCGGGTTGCAGGATGTCGACGCCCTCGATGGCGCCGCCCTTCCACGCGAGGCCTTCGGGCACCTTGTAGAACAGGTGGCGTGCCGGACTGTCGATGCCGTGCGCCGTGCTGCTCCACGTGGCCGGAAGCATGCCCAGTTCCTGAGAGAGTTCGCTGATGCCTTTCGCCCCGTCCGCCTTGACCTGATGGCCTTGTGCGGTGTCGATGTCCAACACCAATACGCCTTCGGGGATGACGATTCCCGTGTTCGCGTCCGGGGTCGCCTGCGACCAGACCTGTACTTGTTCGTCGGTGACGGGTTTGCGGCTGCGTCCAGTGAAACCGCTGGGTGGTGGGGTCTTGCGGCCTTCCGGCAGGGGGATGACCTGCATCCAGCCCGCCGCACGGTACAGTGGCGCGGCTGCCGCGTATCCGTAGATGTCGGTCATCCTTGAAACTCCTTTGATGTGATGTGAATATGTGTGGTGCCGTGCACGCCTTTGCATACGTGCCGGCCGCTTGGATACGGCTACGGCGGTCGGGACTGGACTCAGTCCTTGTCGGAATCCTTGCTCTTGTGCCAGCCCAGGAGCACGAGTCTCACGCTCATGAGCTGGAGGCTTTCCGAGTCGACGTCACGGAAACCGTCCTGATCGGAGGCGAGGGAATCCATGTCTTTCATCAGCTCGAGCCACTGGTTCTGCAGGTGTTTCAGCAGTTCGTCCATCAGAATTCACCGGTTTCCGGCATCTGTTCGGAACCCCCGTGGTATTGGGGTTGCGCCTGGTCGGTGACGGCGGTGACCGCTTCGACCGGCACGCCCAACAATGCGGCTATCTCCTGCGGGCTTTTGCCCACGGCCTTCAACTGGTTGACCTTCATCGGATCAGCCTGCTGCTGTGGCTGGCCGAGCTGTACCGGCTGGGCGGGTTGCTGCGGCTGCTGCTGCGTCGGCGGGTTCCATGGGTCGACCGGAGCCGGCGCATATCCCTGTTTCGGGGCCGGCATGGGCGGCTGGGGCGCGTACTGCTGCTGCGGGTATGCCGGCTGGGCTTGCTGCATGCCGGGCTGCTGGGGTTGGCTGCCGTTCACGAGACTGTTGACGCTGGAAGCGGGTTCGATGTGGAATTCGAACACTTTCGGCGGCTGGGGCGCGTCGCCCCGCTGGCCGAGACCCACGAACCGTTCCGTGATGGTGTCGCCCGGCTTCGGGATCTTCACGCCCGCCTGACGGCAGGCCTCGCGAAACGCCTTGAGCTGGATGCCCCAGCCTTTGATCCAGAGAGAACGGCGGCCGTCGTCGTCATCCACGCTCGGGTCGCGCAACTGGGTCTGGATGATGACGTGGATCTGCTCCTTCGGGCGTCCGTCGTTCCAGAAGGCGGGCTGCTTGGTCTGGAAGTCGTTGACCTGCGTGGTCTCGATTTTTTCGATGACGCCGGTCACCGAGTCTCCGGGCTGGCTGTTCGCGCCGAAGTACGCTTTGGCGCTGTTGCCGGCGAGCAGGTCGCCGAGCGAGCTTAACTGGGCGGGCTGTCGTTGGGGCTGCTGGTAGCCGTACCCCTGCTGCGGGTAACCGTACTGTGGTTGTGGTTGTCCGAACATTGTCGTGTTCCTTTCGTTGTTTTTACTTGGTGAATTGGTATTCGGATTCGATTAGGGGGATGAGTTGGAGCCATTTGTCGGGCACGTCCGGCCATGGCTTAGCGTCGAACTCGGGGAGCGCGCTCATGTCGGGCCAGACCCGGCCCTTGCATGAGAAGCATTTGTCGGGTCCGGCCGCCGGCAACTGTTTGATCCAGCTGTCGCGCACGTCGGGGCCTTCCGCCTGCTCCACGCAATCCATGAGGTTGACGAGCAGTTGGGCGCGGCTCAACGCCCATTTGCCGGGCTCCGGGTCGAACCTTGTCTCCCAGGGCAAAGCGTCGCCCAAACTGGTCTTGTTGCTGGGCAGGAAGTAGATGCAGTTGCGTTCCACCCGTTCGCCCTCGTTCTGCAGGCCCATGCCGTAGAGCGACGCCTGTATCCGGTATTGTTGCGATGGGCCGTGGGCCTTGACCTTGGTGACGGTTGTGTTGCCGACGTTCTTCCAATCGATGGTGCTATGGGTTTTGCGATCCCAGAGGTCGATCGAACCGGTGACGTCGTAGCCGCCGTGCAGGCCCTGCAATCGGCCTACGGTGACGCGATATTCGCTGCGCCAGCGCTCCACGAGTTCGGTCACGTTGTCCTCACTCGTGTAGAGGAACTGGTGCGCAGGATCCCTGTTCAGCTCGCGGAACATCTGCTCGAAGTGCTCGTGCACGCACGTGCCGATGAACGGCCGCCAACCCGGCGAACGACGCTCCGGCCAGCCCGCCAGTTTCGCCGCGAGGCAATGCACGCAATCCGTTCCCAGTTCGGATGGGCCTATCTCACGCTGCAGCTCACGCGGAGCGTTCTGGATATCCGCTTCGATGAGCTGGCGGATCTCCGGCCACAATCGTGGTTCCTCCATCGTGTCCGTCTTGGTTTTCGGCGTTGCCGGCGGCTTGTCCATATCGGGTGTCGACTGCGTCATGGGCGGCACGTCGACGGGTATCGCGTCACCCTGCTGTTGGGCTTGTGCTACGGCGAGAATGGCGTCATTCATGCTCATGGTTCTTCACCTCCTTCAAAAACTCGTTGATCTGTTTCCTAATGTCCGCCAACGCGGTTCTGCTGAGCCGTGTAATGGCCACCGCCTCGTCCGAATTGTCGAAGCGCAGCGTGTAGGTGCGGTCGCCGTCCTTCGCGATGGTTACCGGCATGCTGCCGAAGGCCATCGAATGCACGGGAAAACCGGTCTTGCCCTGCGCCTCCAGTTCGCGTATGGCCTTGTGGATGCGTCTGGCGACGGTGAGGCCCAGCTCGTCGAGCTGCTCGGAACGGATGACGTACAGGTCGTCGGTCAGCTCGTTGCCGTCCTCGTCGTGCAGGTCGTAGTCGGCGATAACGCTTTCCACGATCTGGGCGATGCCCAGGCTGGACAGTTCCGCGCTCATGAGACCACCACCGTCGGCTTGCCGCTCATCGCGTAATCGGCCACCGCGTCCGCCGACAGCAGCTTCTCCAACTGGCTGAGCGGCCGCGGCCGCAACTGGTAGGCTCCGGGATACTTGGTGGCCGGGTAGGCTTTTTCGAACGTGCCGGCGTTGATGCGGCGCGCGCCCGGCTTGACCTGCACCTTCAGGTTGCCGGCCTGGTAGGTGCCGACCGGATGCGAGTCGAGAATCAGGGATTTGAGATTGTCGATTTCCTCCTGTCGGCTGGCGATCTCGGCCTGCAGTTCGACGATGCGCGCCGCCTGCGCGGCGAACAATCCCTGACGCAGTCCCTCGTCCGGGTTCACGGCCTCCGTGGTTTCAATGGTTGACGTGTCATTCGCAGTCATTTGATGTGCCTTTCACGATGATCTGGGCGT
>ENA-UOJA01000696-UOJA01000696.1-human-gut-metagenome-genome-assembly--contig:-C19-NODE-696-length-31436-cov-9.364616_pt1 | contig 31436 bp, 26 predicted proteins | sample MGYA00242337_ERZ723884 | MGnify/ENA metagenome assembly ERZ723884
TATTTTGTTTGTATTTTATTATTTTATGTATTGACATTTGAACATAATGTGCTAATATAAAACTGCTTTTATAAAGTACATTTATAAAAGCGATTTCAAAATGATATAAATAATAAAAAAGTAACAGTATGTACAATAATGTGCAGAATGGAGGTACAGAATTAAGATGAATAATGAAATGTGTGTTGAAAAGATGCCGATAACAGAAGAATATCTTGAGAAGATGAATGCATATTGGCGTGCAGCTAACTATTTATCAGCAGCCCAGTTGTATCTTTTGGATAACCCTCTTTTAAGAGAGCCTTTAAAGGCAGAGCATATTAAGAAAAAGATAGTAGGACATTGGGGAACAGTTCCTGGACAGAATTTCGTATATTGCCATATGAACAGGGCTATTAAGAAATATGATCTTGATATGGTTCTTATATCTGGTCCTGGACATGGTGGTAACTTCTTTGTAGCTAACTCTTATCTTGAGGGAACATACAGCGAAGTATATCCTAATGTAAGTCAGGATATGGCTGGTCTTAAGAAACTTTGTAAGCAGTTTTCATTTCCAGGAGGAATCTCAAGCCACGTTGCCCCTGAAACACCTGGTTCTATCAATGAGGGTGGTGAGCTTGGATATTCAATAGCACACGCATTTGGTTCAGTATTCGATAATCCGGATCTTATCACTACATGTATTGTAGGTGATGGAGAAGCTGAAACAGGTCCATTAGCAACTGCATGGCACTCTAATAAGTTTCTTAATCCTGTTACGGATGGTGCAGTACTTCCTATATTACATCTTAATGGATATAAGATCAGTAACCCTACGGTATTCTCACGTATATCTCACGATGAGATAGAGAGCTTCTTCCATGGCTGTGGCTGGAAGCCATACTTTGTTGAGGGTGATGATCCTATGACTATGCATAAAAAGATGGCAGAGACTGTTGATACTGTTATTGAAGAGATAAAGGAAATACAAAGACAGGCAAGACAAGATGGAAAAACTGAACGTCCATTCTGGCCTATGATCGTTCTTAGGACTCCTAAGGGCTGGACAGGTCCTAAGGTTGTTGATGGCAAAGAAATAGAAGGAACCTTCAGGGCACATCAGGTACCAATAATGATGGATAAGCCAGAACATTTACAGCAGCTTAATGAATGGTTAGAGAGCTATAAGCCAGAAGAACTGTTCGATGAAAATGGCAGACTCATCCCTGAATTAAAAGCACTTGCACCAGAAGGTGATCATAGAATAAGTGCTAATCCACATGCCAATGGCGGTAAGCTTTTAAGAGACTTAAGACTTCCTGATTTCAGGGATTATGGTGTTGATGTTCCATTCCCAGGAGCTAAGGAAGGCCAGGATATGATTGAGCTTGGAGGCTTTATAAGAGATATCTTTAAGCTAAATGAAGAAACAAAGAATTTCCGAATCTTTGGACCAGATGAAACTATGTCTAACAGATTAGGAAAGGTGTTTGAAGAAACAAACAGAGACTGGAACAATGCACTTAAGGATAATGATGAATTCCTTGCTAAAGATGGACGTGTAATGGATTCAATGCTTTCAGAGCATATGTGTGAGGGATGGTTAGAGGGTTATCTTCTTACAGGCCGTCATGGTTTCTTTGCAAGCTATGAAGCATTTATAAGAATAGTGGATTCTATGGCAGCTCAGCATGCAAAGTGGTTAAAAGTATGTTCACAGCTTCCATGGAGACAGTCTATAGCATCACTTAACCTTATTCTTTCATCAAATGTATGGCAGCAGGATCATAATGGATTCACACATCAGGATCCAGGTTTCCTTGACCATATTGCGAATAAGAAGGCAGATGTTGTAAGAATGTACCTTCCACCAGATACTAACTGCCTGCTTTCATGCTTTGATCACTGTATAAGAAGCCGTGATTATGTAAACGTTCTTGTGACATCTAAGCATCCAAGACCACAGTGGCTTACTATGGAACAGGCTGTTAAGCATTGTACACAGGGCGTAGGTATCTGGGAATGGGCAAGTAATGACCAGGGTGAAGAACCAGATGTTGTAATAGCAGGTTGTGGTGAAACACCTACACTTGAGGCGCTTGCAGCAGTAACTATATTAAGAGACAACATGCCAGAGCTAAAGATCAGATTTATCAACGTAGTTGACCTGTTCAAGCTTCAGTCTAATACACAGCATCCACATGGTCTTTCAGATACAGATTATGATGCATTGTTTACAAAGGATAAGCCAATTATATTTGCATTCCATGGCTATCCAACACTTATACATGAGCTTACATATTACAGACATAACAGAAATCTTCATGTATTCGGATATCAGGAAGAAGGTACGATCACAACTCCATTCGATATGAGAGTACAGAATGAGATTGACAGATATCATCTTGTTGAGGCTGTTATTAATGCACTTCCTCAGCTTGGAAACAAGGGTTCATACCTTCTGCAGAAGATGAGAGACACACTTGTTGCACATAAGCAGTATATAAGTGAGTATGGCATGGATCTTCCAGAGGTACAGGAATGGAAATGGCATACACCAGAAAATAGATAAAATATATAACTGGTATGTATGGGGCTGGTTTAAAAAATGTTAAATAAAAATCATTGTACATATTGCAAAATACAAATAAAAATAATATTATATAAGTAACTTTTTGTAATGTATTTATTAAAAGTACAGGGTTACTATAACCGGATATGGAAAATGCGATAACAGATATGCATTTTCCATATTCAGGTTTAACAGAATGGAGGATTTTACAATGAATAACAAACCAGAGATTAAGATTGGTATTGTAGCAGTAAGCAGGGATTGTTTCCCTGAAAGTTTATCAGTTAACAGAAGAAAGGCACTTGTAGAAGCATATAAAAACAAGTATGATGCAGCAGATATCTATGAATGTCCAGTATGCATAGTAGAAAGTGAGATACATATGCAGCAGGCACTTGAAGATATAAGAAAAGCAGGCTGTAATGCACTTTGTGTATATCTTGGTAACTTTGGTCCTGAAATATCAGAAACTATGCTTGCAAAGTATTTTGATGGTCCTAAGATGTTTGTTGCAGCAGCAGAGGAAACATCAGCCAATGGCGGTCTTGTAGGCAACAGAGGAGATGCTTACTGTGGTATGCTTAATGCAAGCTATAATCTTAAGCTAAGAGGTGTTAAGGCTTATATTCCTGACTATCCTGTAGGAACAGCGGATGAATGTGCAGATATGATTCATGAGTTCCTTCCAGTTGCAAGAGCTGTATATGCACTTAATAATCTTAAGATAATAAGCTTTGGTCCAAGACCTAATAACTTCCTTGCATGTAATGCACCTATTAACCAGTTATACAATCTTGGAGTAGAGATTGAAGAGAACTCAGAGCTTGACCTTTTTGAAAGCTATAACAAGCATGCTGGTGATGAAAGAATTCCTTCAGTAGTAAAGAGTATGGAGGATGAGCTTGGAGCTGGTAACAAGAAGCCAGAGATTCTTTCTAAGCTTGCACAGTATGAACTTACACTCCTTGACTGGATAGAGGCACATAAGGGTTCAAGAAAGTATGTTGCCATAGCAGGAAAATGCTGGCCGGCATTCCAGACACAGTTTGGTTTCGTACCTTGCTATGTTAATTCAAGACTTACAGCTATGGGTATTCCTGTATCATGTGAGGTTGATATATATGGAGCACTTAGTGAGTTCATCGGAACTGTTGTAAGTAACGATACAGTTACACTTCTTGATATTAACAATACGGTACCTTCAGATATTTATAACGAAGATATCAAGGGTAAGTTTAACTACACAATCAAAGATACATTTATGGGCTTCCATTGTGGTAACACAGCTTCAGGCAAACTTGCATTCTGTGAGATGAAGAATCAGATGATCATGGCACGTTCACTTCCAGAAGAGGTTACTAATGGAACTCTTGAGGGAGATATTGTCCCAGGAGATATCACATTCTTCAGATTACAAAGTACTTCTGACAGCCAGTTAAGAGCATATATAGCACAGGGTGAGGTTCTTCCTGTAAGAACACGTTCATTCGGTTCAATCGGAATATTTGCAATTAATGAGATGGGAAGATTCTACAGACATGTACTTATAGAGAAGAATTATCCTCATCATGGTGCAGTTGCATTTGGACATTTTGGAAAAGCATTATTTGATGTATTTAAATATATCGGTGTTGAAGATATTGCTTATAACCAGCCAGCAGGCGTACTTTACAAGTCTGAGAATCCATTTGCATAGCTTTGGACTACAGATTTAATATACTTACTTACTAAAGCTAAGCTAAAGAATAAAGTTAAGCTTTAGCCAGTTAACCAGCGGGATGGACATAAGAGATTACAGCAGCATATTGCTTATCTGGTGATCATAATATTAGTCCATTCCGCTTTTTTATTAGATAAGATAAAATAAGATAAAATGAGATAATATGAGATAATATGAGTGTCATTAAGTTCCAAATGCTTATTTTATGGGAACAGAGGCATCTGAGACTTTTAAGATACTTATATTATAAGGAGGTAGGTATGTATTATATAGGAGTGGATTTAGGAACATCATCAGTAAAGCTTATACTTATGGAGGCTTCGGGTAACATAGTTAACACAGTTTCTAAGAGTTATCCGATAGATTTTCCTAAGCCAGGCTGGTCAGAACAGAATCCGTATGACTGGTATGATAAAACATGTGAAGGCATAAGAGAGCTTGTTGCAGGATATAACAAAGACGATATTGCGGGCATAAGCTTTGGTGGACAGATGCATGGACTTGTTATATTAGATGAAGATGATAATGTTATAAGACCGGCTATTTTATGGAATGATGGAAGAACAACTAAAGAATGCGATTATCTTAATAATGTTATTGGGAAAGATAAGCTTACAGAATATACAGCTAATATTGCATTTGCAGGCTTTACAGCACCAAAGCTTCTGTGGGTTAAGGAAAATGAGCCACAGAATTTCAAAAAGATAGCTAAGATAATGCTTCCAAAGGATTATATAGCTTACAGATTTACAGGGGTTCATTGTACGGATGTTTCTGATGCATCCGGTATGTTACTGCTTGATGTTAAGAACCGCGACTGGTCTGATGAAATGATCAGAATATGCGGCATAAGCAGAGAACAGCTTCCTAAGCTTTATGAAAGCTATGAAAAGGTCGGCTGCCTTACTAAAGAAGCAGCTGATACACTTGGATTGACAGAAAAGGTGATAGTAGCAGCAGGTGCAGGAGATAATGCAGCAGCAGCTGTAGGAACTGGAACAGTAGGAGATGGTATGTGCAACATTTCGCTTGGAACAAGTGGAACAATATTCATCTCTAACAAAGAGTTTGGTGTTGATAATAACAATGCTCTACATTCGTTTGACCATGCGGATGGATACTATCATCTTATGGGCTGTATGTTAAGTGCGGCATCATGCAATGGCTGGTGGATGGATACGATTCTTAAAGATAAGGATTATAAATCAGCACAGGAATGTATAACAGATGATATGTTAGGAAACAATCATGTTTATTTTCTGCCATATCTGATGGGAGAACGTTCACCTCATAACAATCCACTTGCAAGAGCTACATTTACAGGAATGACAATGGATAGTACAAGAACAGATATGACACAGGCTGTACTTGAAGGAGTAGCATTTGCAATAAGGGATTCCTTTGAGGTAGCTAAGGGGCTTGGTATTAATATAACAGAAACAAGAATGTGTGGCGGTGGTGCCAAAAGTGAGCTGTGGTGCCGTATTATGGCTAATGTACTTGGTATAAAGGTTGACCTTTTAAAATCAGAGGAAGGTCCGTCTATGGGAGCAGCTATGCTTGCCATGGTTGCAGCTGGCGAATATGGAAGTGTAAAAGAAGCAGCAGATAATATAGTTAACATATGTAAAACAATAGAACCACAAAAAGCGATTGCAGACAGATACAATTCACGTTATAATACATTTAAACAGATATATCCAGCATTAAAGCCGGTATTTGATGAGATGTAGCTGTATATAACATGGCTTAAGCATACAGATATGCATAATACAGGTGCTTTTATGTGGATTTATGAGATTATCAAAGCAGATTATGAATAAGAGGAGATTACACTATGAAATTTTTTATTGACACAGCTAATGTAGATGATATCAGAAAAGCTAATGATATGGGAGTTATATGTGGGGTTACAACTAACCCTTCATTAATAGCAAAGGAAGGCAGAGATTTTAATGAAGTAATAAAAGAGATTACAAGTATAGTTGATGGTCCTATCAGTGGAGAAGTAAAGGCAACAACAGTAGATGCAGAAGGCATGATTAAAGAGGGACGTGAAATAGCAGCTATTCATCCTAACATGGTAGTAAAGATCCCAATGACAGTTGAAGGTCTTAAGGCGGTTAAGGTACTTTCATCTGAGGGCATTAAGTGTAATGTAACACTTATATTCTCAGCTAACCAGGCTCTTTTAGCAGCCAGGGCAGGTGCTGCATATGTATCTCCATTCCTTGGAAGACTTGATGATATATCACAGCCAGGCATACAGCTTATTGAAGATATAGTTGGTATATTTTCTAACTATGATATACAGACAGAGATTATCTGTGCAAGTGTAAGAAATCCAATACATATTACAGACTGTGCACTTGCAGGAGCTGATATAGCAACAGTTCCATATAAGGTTATAGAGCAGATGGTACACCATCCATTAACAGATGCAGGTATAGAAAAGTTCCAGAAAGATTATAAGGCAGTGTTTGGTGAATAAATGATATCTACAACTAGAATAACCACATCAGAGGTTAGAAAATATAATAAAAACAGAATATTCAGGCTCATATATAACAGTAACAGCATATCAAGACAGGAGATTGCTGATAAGCTTGGATTATCACTTCCAACTATCAACCAGAATATAAAGCTTTTAAAAGAAGAAGGACTTATTCTTCTGGAGGGAAACTTTGATTCTACTGGTGGAAGAAAAGCACAGATGATAACTGTAAATGCAGCGGCAAGATATGCTGTAAGTGTCAATATATGTCCTTTAGAGATAAGGACAAGTCTCATAGACCTTAATGGGGAAATAAAAGATGAGATAAGTCTTAAGACGGAGTTTGCTACTGATAGTGAGTATGGAGTCAAGGTATCCGAGCTTGTGGAAAATGTCATAAAGGCGAATCATATATCAAAGGACAATCTTTTAGGTGTTGGAATCACCATGCCAGGTGTTTTTAACGAAGATAACAGCATGATTATATTTTCACCACCTCTTAAGGTTAAGAATTATAAGACTGAAAATATAACAAAGCATATACAATATGATTATATTGTCCAGAATGATGCAAGAGCTAATGCATTTGCAGATTACTGGTATTCACATAAGAATGAGAATACAGTCAGGGAAGAATTAGAAGAAAAGCTGTATCTTATGGTCAGCGATGGTGTAGGTGGCGCATGTGTAAGCAACAACACTATTATGAAGGGTGAACATAACAGATATGGAGAATTCGGACATATGACACTTTATCCAGGTGGTAAGAAGTGCATGTGTGGAAGAAACGGCTGTCTTGAAGGATATGTGTCAACGAAGAACATATCAACAGACATAGGAATGACACTTGATGAGTTCTTTGAAAAGGTAGAGGAAAAAGATGATAAGTGTACAAGACTGTTTGATGAATATCTTGATAATCTCACAACAGGTATTAACAATCTTTATGTAATATTCGACAGAGATATTATTATAGGTGGAGTTATGTCAAGATACCTTACAGGATACATGGATGACATAAAAGCAAGACTTGCATCAAAGTTCTCTTTTGATACAGATGGAAGTTACTTTTCACTATCACAATGCACCTCCAAACGAGCCGATACCGGAGCCGCCATAATGTTCCTCACAAACTACATAAACAGCATATGATAATATGATAATACCAGGGTCGAAAATACACAAAGCCGTTCGTGCTCGCACGAAAAAGGCTTTGTGTATTTGCGACCCGCCAAACATGAGAATGGAGCGATTTACGAAGTAAATCAGCGGAATTCGAATGTTTGAAGAATTGCGAGAGCAGCGAAGCAGCGGAGCAATTCGTAGGTATTATCAAAAGTAGAGGGACGAAGGGCCGTTCGTGCTCGCACGAAAAAGGCTTTGTGTATTTTCGACCCGCCAAACATGAGAATGGAGCGATTTACGAAGATTTACTGTGTTAATCAGAAAGGGGATATATGAGGGGATTTACTACAACTAAATTAAAGAATATAATCAGTCTTGAACACTGCGTCGTTAGATTTGTTATGGCGTGGTGTTTTATTTGTATAATACAGACCATAACTATAAACAGCATGAATACTGCAATAAATAAACTGGAATATGTGAAGCTTGTTAACATGCCAGTCATGTATGCATGCATAATTATACTCACTCTTGCATTATATTATGTATTTTATAAGCTTGAGAAAAGGATGGGATATATGTCACGTCATATAGAGGGGATCATGCTTATAGTGCTTGTGCTTATTTATGCATGCATATGCGTTTTCCAGTATAATGATATATACTTCGTAGCAGCAATGGCAGCACTTGTATCACTGTCGATTATATATTATGCAGGATATGCAGGAATAAATGGAGTGACACTTACGAGAAAAAGATATATTGCTGTTATAGCAGGAGCAGCAGCTTTGTATACATGCTTTGTCAGCTTCTGTATGGTGACAAGATATTTATCATATGGCTCACCTAATTTTGATATGGGGCTTTTTTCGCAGATGTTTTATTATATGAAAACAACAGGAACGATGAATACTACAAGTGAAAGAGACTACCTTTTATCACATATGTGTGTGCATATATCACCAGTGTTTTACCTTATATTACCTGTATACATGCTGTTTTCATCACCTGTCACACTGGAAATAATACAGCCTCTGCTTATAGCCTCAGCAGTAGTGCCATTAGCACTAATATGCCGAAGCAGAAAGCTGTCAAGGTGGGAAACGTCGCTTATTATAATCATATACAGCTTTTATCCGGTTATAAGCGGAGGCTGTTTTTATGACATACATGAAAATATGTTTTTTCCGCTATTCCTGTGCATGTTTCTTTTGTTTATGGAAAAAGATAACAATATAGGAATGTGTATATCAGCGGTGTTTGTATGGCTGATAAAAGAAGATGCAAGTGTACTTATGATGTTTGTTGGACTATATATGATGTGCGATAGCAGAAAACGTAAAAAGGGTATTATTCTTTTTATAACATCTGCTTTGTATTGTTTATGCGTGTGCCTGATTTTAAAAAATATAGGTACTGGTGTTATGTCGGGACGTTATAATAATATGATACCCAAGGGCGATGGAAATATGTTTTCGGTCATAAAGACAGCGCTTGCCAATCCAGCATATCTTGTGACACAGATATTTTCATCAGGTAAGATAACATTTATAATACAGACTATGGGTGTTCTTTTATTTTTACCGCTTGTTACTAAAAAGTGGTCAAGATACATCCTGACAGGTCCATATGTACTGTTTAACCTTGTAACAGATTATCAATATATGCATAGTATATATTTTCACTACGTATTCGGTTCGGGTGTCCTTCTTATATATCTTACTATACTGAATGTGTCAGATATGGATATGCATAAGCGGCTGAAAATGTTATATATAACAGCTTCTGCTACGATAATATTCTTTATGTCATATAATATGCCAAAGCTTGAAAATGCTGTTGGTTATTTTGATGAGGACAGGCAGGAAACATACAGGATAATAGATGAAGGACTGTCATATATACCTGATGATGCGAGTGTTACAGCGACAACATTTTTATGTGCCAGATTATCAGAACGAAAAGAATTGTATGAGTTATATTATACGGATAAAAGTACAGAATATATCGCACTTGATTTAAGAGGACATAATAACGATTATGATGAAAATAAATATTTGCAGGACAGCAGATATGAAACGGTTTATTATTCAAAGGGAAAGATAGCTGTATTCCGGGATGTATTATATGAATGATTGCAAAAAATGATTGTGTAAAAAATGATTGTTGAATGATTATTGAATAAATTGCAGGATTTGATATAATTAGACTATATGATGTCTTTATGGACATTGACATGTAAAAGATGGAGGATAATAAGATGATAGCAGAATCTATGAAAGCACTTGTTAAAGGAAGCTCAGTAATAAGAGCTATGTTTGAAGAGGGTAACAGACTTGCCAGAATATATGGTGCAGAGAATGTGTATGATTTCTCGTTAGGAAACCCTAATGTAGCGGCACCGGCAGAGGTTAATCAGGCGATTAAGGATGTAGTTGATGAAGAAGATTCTGTAGTCCTTCATGGATATATGAGTAACTCAGGTTTTGAGGATGTAAGAGAGGCTGTTGCACAGTCACTGAATAAAAGATTTGATACACATTTTAATAGCAGCAACATTGTTATGACAGTAGGAGCAGCAGGTGGTCTTAATACTATACTTAAGACTATTATTAACCCAGGTGATGAAGTTCTTACATTTGCACCATTCTTTGGAGAATACAGGAATTATGCATCCAACTTTGGTGCAAAGCTCGTTGCGGTATCTCCTGATACAAGCACATTCCAGCCTAAGTTTGATGAGTTTGAAAAGCTTATTAACAAGAATACAAAGGCAGTTATAATTAATAATCCAAACAACCCTACAGGTGTTGTTTATTCAGAAGAAACTATAAAAAAGCTTGCTAAGATTATGGAGGATAAGCAGAAGGAGCTTGGTATTGAGATATTCCTTATAGCAGATGAACCATATAGAGAGCTTGCATATGATGGTGTAGATGTGCCATATCTTACTAAGTATTATGATAACACTATTGTAGGTTACTCATATAGTAAGTCACTTTCGCTCCCTGGTGAGCGTATAGGATATCTTGTTATACCAGATGAGGTGGCAGATTCAGCAGATATGAAGGCAGCAGCATCAGTTGCCACACGTATTCTTGGTTTTGTTAATGCACCATCACTTCAGCAGAAGGTTATAGCAAGATGCCTTAATGCAAAGGTTAATATAGAAGCATATGATAAGAACAGAAAAGCATTGTATGAAGGACTTACTGAGCTTGGTTTTGAGTGTGTTAAGCCAGAAGGAGCATTTTATCTTTTCGTGAAGTCACCAACAGAGGATGAAAACATATTCTGTGAAACAGCTAAGAAGCATAATATACTTATTGTACCTGGTTCTTCATTTGGTTGTGCAGGTTATGTAAGAATGGCTTATTGTGTTTCTTACGATACTATAGTTAACTCTCTTCCAAAGTTTGCAGAGGTTGCAAAGGAAATGGGAGTTAAGAAGAACTGATCATAGTATGAATATATAAGAATAGATATGAAAAGAGGAAGAAAACGTGAAAGCTTGGGAGAATAATATAAGAAAAGTTGAACCATATGTTCCAGGAGAACAGCCAAAAGATACAGATGTGATTAAGCTGAATACTAATGAGAATCCTTATCCACCAGCTCCAGAAGTAGGAAAAGCAGTTATGGATACAGATATAGACAGACTAAGGTTATATCCGGATCCGGATGTTACAGAGCTTGTAAGTGCTATAGCTGATTATTATGGCATGAATAAGAATCAGGTCTTTGTAGGAGTGGGTTCAGATGATGTATTGTCTATGTGCTTCCTTACATTTTTTAATGGAAATAAGCCTGTACTGTTTCCGGATATTACATATTCCTTCTACAGTGTATGGGCAGACCTGTACAGAATTCCTTATGAGAAGCAGGCGCTGGATGAAGATTTCAACATAAAGCCACAGGATTATTATAAGGAAAATGGCGGAGTTATATTCCCTAATCCTAACGCACCAACAGGATTATATATGGGACTTGATAAAGTAAGAGATATAATTGAACACAACAGAGATGTTGTTGTTATAGTTGATGAGGCATATATTGATTTTGGTGGACAGTCAGCAAAAGAGCTGGTTAATGAGTATGACAATGTTTTAGTTGTACAGACATTTTCAAAGTCACGTTCTATGGCAGGTATGAGAATAGGATATGCATTTGGTTCTCCAAAACTTATAAAAGCCCTTAATGATGTTAAGTTTTCTTTTAACTCTTATACAATGAATATGACATCTATTAAATATGGTGTGGCATCTATCAATGATAAGGCTTATTTTGATGAGTGCGTAGGAAAAATCATTGAAACAAGAGAAAAGGCAAAAGAATCACTTACAAAGCTTGGATTTACATTTACAGATTCAAAGGCTAATTTCATATTTGCCACACATAAGAGTGTGCCAGCAAAGGAAATATTTGAAAAGCTTAAAGCAAAGAAAATATATGTAAGATATTTCAACCAGCCGGGTATAGATAATTATTTAAGAATAACGGTTGGTACAGATGAACAGATGGATAAGCTTATACAGGCATTATCAGATATAGTAGCCTGATTATAAGTGCGTATCTATAATGTCATTAAAATATTTATGAATAAAATACAGGAGTGAAGAAATATGGCTGTACCATTTGAAAACAGGAATTTTCATAAAGAACTTGAAAAAATGGTAGAAAAACTAAAGACAGAAGGAAAGGTGCCTACATTGCTGCTTCATAGCTGCTGTGCACCATGCAGCAGCAGCTGCATAGAGTTTTTATCAAAATATTTTCATGTTACTGTATTTTACTATAATCCCAACATATCAGAAAGTGCAGAGTATAAAAAAAGAGTTGAAGAACAGATAAGATTTATCAGGGAGTTTGACACGCCTTATAAGGTATCTTTTATAGAAGGTGATTATGAGCCGGAAAAGTTTTATAAAACAGTCATGGGGCTGGAAAAAGAGCCTGAAGGTGGTAAAAGATGCTTTAAATGCTATGAACTAAGACTTAGAAAGACAGCCGAATTAGCTAAACAGCTTGGCTTTGATTATTTTACAACAACGCTTACTATAAGTCCTTTAAAAAACAGTGTAATATTGAATAAAACAGGACTTAAAGTTGCACAGGATATTGGAACACAGTATCTTTTATCTGATTTTAAGAAAAAAGAAGGCTATAAAAGATCTATAGAACTGTCAAAAGAGTATAATCTATATAGACAGAATTATTGTGGCTGTGTATATTCTAAAAGAGAAGAAAAATAATATGATGTAATGGTAAAAAGGTTATGAATCAGTTATATACACCAGGCGTGTATATCAGTAAAATGTAAAGGAGATAAGTATATGGCTAAAAAGAAGAAAGGTTTATTAAAGTTTGCAGTAGGTGTAGGTGCAGTAGCAGTTGCAGGAAAGGTAGCTTACGATAAGGTTAAGGCAGCTAAGAATAAGCTTACTAAGGAAGAACAGGATAGTGCAGAGCTTGAAGTACGTAAGTATAATGCAGTATGTGAAAAAAGAGATGTTGAAATAGAAGACGAAGAGTTCATGGGCTGCGAGGTTAAGGCGATAGCATCTAAGCTTACAGTTGATCTTTCACTGGCTGTTTTTGAAAAGGATGTTTATATTAACTTTGAAAGTATGATTAGTAATGTTTCTATCATACTTCCTGATGGAGTAAATGTTACATGCGATATCGATAAAAAGCTTGCAGGAGTACATAATTATGTGGAAAACACAGATGAAGAAGGTATTCATACTGTATATATAATTGGTAAAGCAGTACTTAGCAGTGTTGAAGTTATTCCAGTGAATTTCTATGTTGATGATGAAGATGTTGAGGAAGATTTTGATGATGATGCAGCATTTCCAGAATCAGATGATGTGGAAGTAAAGGTTATAAATGAAACAAAAGAAAACCAGGAAAAAGAAGACGATACAGAAGAAACAGAAGATGTTCTTGAAGGTATAGAAATAGAAGATGATTCAGATGCTGATAAAACAGAAACTATTAATCTTGAAGAAATATAATAATGTCATGAATTAAAGCGGGAATGGTGTTGTATGAAATACAGAGATAAGCTTATAAAGTATTTTGAGGATGCACCAGAGGGCGCTGTCATAGTTGCCAATGATATGTATGAAAATGGCTTTACAAAGATGAGTCATGATGCGTTTTTCAGGGCAGTCGAGAGATTATGTGATGATGGTGTTATCATAAGGGCTGGAAAGGGAATGTATATTAAAGCAGCTGATAAAGATAAGAATATCGAAGAATTACTGCTTAATTATTTCTTTGGAGAGAATAACGATAACGGATTATTCATAGGATACAGGCTGTATAACAAGTATATGGTTTCAGCTTATCAGACAGACAGGATAGAGCTGTATTCAAATGTACTAAAATCAAGAACCTGTGAGGTTGGCAATATATATGTAAAGCGGCCGGGAGTGCAGCTGGATTTTGAGAACGCCAGGGTTATAGAGGCACTCGAAATCATGCAGAATTATTATAATATTGAACAACTGAATAAGCTTAAGTTCGCGCGTTTTGCCAAGCAGTTTGCCATAAGCTATAATGATGCAGCAGCTGTCAATGTACTTGAGCATATGAAATATAAGAAAAGTACGATAGCATTTATGAAAAAGGTGCTCGATATGTATAAGGTTGAGAACTCACTTCAGCAGTATTTAAGTTATGCATCTGACTATAAGGTTCCGGCAGTACAAAGAGTGGCACGATTGTGAGTTATGAAAAAATGAAAAAAGTACTTTACAATTATGTATACAATATATATAATAATGCCTGTACTACAGAAACAACATTAGTTTCTGTAAAATATTAAAATATAAAGCAGAGTAGGAATATGTGCGTTAAGTGCTGTATGGACAGGGAGTTGCCATATGGACGAAAAGGTTTTCTTGCGATACATAATCCGCATCCCGCTGCTACATACTATGGCGAACAACCTCCTATGTAGAGCGAAGATTACTGCAAAGGAGGTTTTTTTAATGTCAATTTTATTGAAGAATTTTGCATTTTCAGCAAAAGAGTTTAAGAGCATTAAGTCAGTTGTTGCGGCTGCACTTCTCATCGCTCTGCACACAGTATTAGCTGTGTTTGTATCTATTCAGGTGACACCAACATTAAGGCTGTCAGTATCATTTCTTGCAAACTGTGCCATAGGCTATATGTTTGGTCCTGTTATGGGCTTTGTATGTGGAGGTTTAGGTGACCTTATACAGTTTGTCATCAAGCCAACAGGTGCGTATTTCCCAGGCTGGACGTTAAGTGCAGCTCTTGCAGGCTTTATCTATGGTCTGTTCTTCTATGGCTGTAATATGAAGGTCGCAGAAAGTTTTGATGGTGATAAGAAGGGCATCTTAAAGTTTATTGATGTTAAGTTCTTACTAAGATGTATACTCGCACTTACAGTTGACACATTGCTTGTAAATGTTTTACTTGGCACATACTGGTGCAGTATAATGTATGGAAAGGGTTTTGCATTCTATTTCTCAATAAGGTTTGCAAAGAATATGATACAGTTGCCTATTAACATCATCCTCACATATTATGTGCTTGGATTTGTTAAATATATTGATAAAAAAATATATAATTAAACATATATCATGTTATATGGGATTGGAGAAAATAAAATATGTCAAAAATAATGATAGCATCAGATATTCATGGTTCTGCATATTACTGCAGGCAAATGTTAGAAAGATTCAAGGAAGAAAAGGCTGAAAGACTTGTTCTTCTAGGAGATATATTATACCATGGACCAAGAAATGATCTTCCAAAAGAATATGCTCCCAAAGAAGTTATTGCAATGCTTAATCCACTTCGCAACAGGATAATATGCGTAAGAGGCAATTGCGATACAGAGGTAGATCAGATGGTGCTTGATTTTAATGTTCTTGCAGAACAGGCATATCTTAACTTCAATAACTATTCAATAGTTCTTGCACATGGACATAAGCTTGACGAGAAGAATATACCGGCATTATGCGATGGAGATATACTTCTATGTGGGCATACACATGTTCCTAAGTGTGAAAAAAGAGATGGATATATATATATGAATCCAGGTTCAGTATCTATACCAAAAGAGAATTCAGCACATAGTTATATGATACTTGAGGACAGATTCTACTGGAAAGATATAGAGGATGGAAGTACTTATATGAACTATTAGATATTATGCAGGTTTCATAATTGTTTATATATTTTTAATTGTATTTAATTATATATGTGATAGAGTATTATTTAGTGATTACATAAGCACTATATTATATATAATTATGAAAGGCTGGATGGTTTGATGAATAGATTTAAAGATAAGATGGCAAGATTCATGTATGGAAGATATGGTATGGATCAGCTCTCAAGGAATTTATCTTTAATATGCCTGGTGCTTCTTATCGTTACTATGTTCGTAAGGAATAACGTTATATATATGATAGCACTTGTTGGTATTGTGTATACATATTTCAGGGTGTTTTCACGTAATATATCCAGGCGTTCAGAGGAGAATGAAAAGTATCTGAAATTTCATTATAAGGTAGTTGGAAAGCTTAATAAAATCAAGTTCAGAATTACGGATAGTAAGACACACAGGATATTCAGATGTCCTAGCTGTTCGCAGAAAATAAGAGTTCCAAGAGGCAAGGGAAAGATAAGTATCAAGTGTCCTAAGTGCAGGATAGAATTTATAAAGAAAACATGATAAATGCATGTTCATACGTATATTAATATGAAGCTTTAAAGCACATTTGCAGCCAGTATATATTGGATGTGGATGTGCTTTTTATTTTATACTTTAGACACTTACTGATGTATCAGGATTGCTGCATTGCTATGCAATTCTTAAACACCTCAAACTTTCATAAAATGGCGTATTCACGACATTTTATTCCGTTTTCGGTGTTTAGCGTGTCTCAAGTAAAAAAGTCTTTTTCTGCAAGCAGAAACGACTTTTTATACTTTAGACACTTACATCATATAATATCAGAAAGATGATATTATATGGTAAAGCTATGAACCAGAAAATAGAAAACCTGCTTAACGTTTCATTATCTGCCACAAGAAAAGAGCTTGAGAATTCAGAGAGCCTTAGTACAGGGTTTAACTGGAGAGATGATACATGGGAAATAATAGTAAAGTATTCAGGAACTCTTGAAAATATAAGAAAAAAGTATAATGTATATATAAGAGAACTGCTGTATAACTATGCTATAATTGTGACAGATAAGAATACGATAGAGCTTATATCACAGGAAACGAATATAGATTATATAGAAAAACCAAAGAGCATATATTTCCAGCTTGAAAGGGCAAAGTCAGCGGCATGTGCTAACAATGTGCAGGCTGGTAATAAGAATATTGTTAATAAAAATGTTATCAGAAATGCTTATGATTGGACATATCTTAGTGGAAAGGGTGTCATCGTTGCAGTTATTGATACTGGAATAGACATATTAAGTGAAGAGTTTAGGAAAAGTGATGGCAGTACAAGGATATTAAACATATATGACCAGACACAGCAGACGGAATACAATGAGGAAGATATAAATGCATATTTAAACAAAGCTATTGTAAATAAGGATAACATATATAATGGGAGAAGTATACAGATACCAGGCGCTGATAATACACAGCATGGCACTAATGTTGCTGTAATAGCATGTGGAAGAAGTGGCGTTGCATATGAAGCAGATATAATAGCTGTTAAGATGGGATATTCATATAATAATCAGTTTCCACGCACAACAAGTCTTATGGATGCCATAGATTATGTCATAAGGAAGGCTATGGAGTATGAAAAGCCAGTGGCAATAAACATAAGCTATGGCTTTAATTATGGAGATCATGATGGAAATACGCTGCTTGAGCGCTATATCAATGATGTGGCAGCAGGCTATAAATGCAGTATATGCATAGGAAGTGGAAACGAGGCAGACAAGGCAGTACATTATGGAAATATAATAAAGCAGGGACAGACAGATACAGTTGAGATATCAGTAAGTGAATATGAACATTCGATAGATATACAGATATGGAAATACTACTGGGATGTTTACAGGATAATGCTTGCTGGTCCGGATGGAGTGCAGTTTAATATAACAGGACAGGGATATATAAACAGGTTCAGGATTCTTGATACAGATATAATAAGTCTATTAGGTGAGCCGTCACCTTATAATCTGTATCAGGAAATATATATTAATCTGCAGCCTTCTAAGGATTATATAACACCGGGGATATGGAAAATCATCATATATGGGGAAAGCATACGTCAGGGCGTATATAATATATGGCTTCCGTCAAGCCAGTCTTTAAACACTGCGACAGGCTTTGTAAAACCGGTCCCATATGATACTATAACGATTCCAGCAACAGCAACAGGTTGTATATCTGTAGGGGCTTATAATTCATATACAGGAGCATATGCTGCATTTTCAGGCAGGGGAAAAGGCGTATGGAATAAAGATATCAGCTATACTTATAACAATGGGGGCAATAATGCTGCTGTTAACTACATAGATGCCGGAATAAAGCCAGATATACTTGCACCAGGAGTGGATATAAAGATAAGAAAACAGACAGCATATGAAACTGATATAGTGAGTGTTACCGGGACTTCATATGCAGTACCGTTTGTAACAGGTGGTGCAGCCATGCTTATGCAATGGGGGATAGTTATGGGCAATGACAGGTATATGTATGGTGAGAAGCTAAAGGCGTATTTAAGACGTGGTGCCAGACCGCTTGGAATAGAGATGCATGCAGCAGCTCCCAATCCTGTGACAGGATATGGAAGGATATGTATAGCAGATAGTATGCCAGTGTAAAGCATGGAAGAAAATATATCATTATATATGTTTTTAAGCTGAAATGATTTAAAATGATTTAAGGTAGTCAGAGATAAGAAAATGCAGAAAAAAGCATAAAATATAAAATAAGTCTTGAAAAGTATACAAACATTGTGGTAAAGTATGTTTATACAATAAGAGTATGATTGTAATAATTGGAGGAGAATATATGAAGATATCAACAAAGGGAAGATACGCACTCAGGGTTATGATAGACCTTGCTGAGCATGATAACGGTGAATATATAACGCTTATGGATATAGCTGAAAGACAGGGTATATCTGAAAAATATCTCGAGTCCATAGTATCGATGTTAAGTAAGAATGATTTTCTTACTTCACTTCGTGGAAAAGGTGGCGGATATAAGTTATCAAGAAGACCTGAAGAGTATTCTGTGCTTAGTATATTGCAGTGCACAGAGGGTTCACTGGCACCGGTAGCCTGTCTTGAGAACAAGCCTAACAAGTGTCCTAATCTATCAGAGTGTAAGACTATAACTATGTGGGAAAACTTCGAGAAGACTATAAACGATTATTTTGGCAGTATCTCGATAGCGGATCTTATTAATTCAGGTAATGGAATAGATAATTATGTTATATAATACATGAATCTTAGTGAATAAGTAATAAGCAATAATAAGTAATAATAAGCAATAAAAAAACAACCATCTATGTGCATGGAGCATAGATGGTTGTTTTTTTATACTACTGAAGGAGTGAAAGAACTCCCTGGTTAGACTGGTTAGCCTGAGCAAGCATTGACTGGCCTGCCTGAGCAAGAATGTTGTTCTTGCTGTAGTTAACCATTTCCTGAGCCATATCTGTATCACGGATACGAGATTCAGCAGATGTTGTATTCTCAACAACGTTGTCTAAGTTAGCAATTGTATGCTCAAGTCTGTTCTGTGCAGCACCGAGAGTTGAACGCTGTGAAGATACCTTCTGTACAGCTTCTGCGATACGGTCGATAGCAGCTGTAGCATCCTCTTCTGTATCAACTTTAAGTCCTTTAACACCGATACCTGTGGCACTCATAGATTCGATTTTAACAGCAATCTTGTTGTCTTCAGCAGAATCAGCTCCAACATGAAGACTGAAAGAGATAGCACCATTTACTGGAGCACCTTCGGTAAAATTGGTTTTTGCAGCGTCAGCTGTTATTGCCATACTTGTTACTGGATTTGCACCAGCACCAGCAGCACCTGAACTTGATGTATAATAATTAGTAGCTGTTGAACCATCTGCATTTTTTGAATCTTGAATATTCTGAGCAGATACTTCTTTGCCATCTTTGTCATATAGCTTTGTAACATATGCATAATCTGTACCTTTGGAAGCTATTTGATCAGGTACCTGCTTTGTGCCATCGCCTTTTCCAACTTTGTATATTTTTTTACCAGCTTTAATTGCTTCAGCTAACTTATCAGACGTAGTGATTTTATCATCAGAACCTTCGGCATATAAACCATTAGCTATAACATTATAACCAGATTTCATAAAATAAGCTGTATCAGCTTTAGTAGGATCACCCTTTAAAAGATAAGTCTCATTAAACTTAGTAGTCTCTGAAACTCTGTCGATTTCAGATGTGAGCTGATCTATTTCATCCTGGATAGCCTTACGGTCTGTCTGAGAGTTAGTACCATTAGCAGACTGAACAGCAAGCTCGTTCATTCTCTGAAGCATTGAGTGAACTTCTGTTAAAGCACCTTCAGCTGTCTGAACAGCAGATACACCATCCTGTGCATTTGAAGAAGCCTGTGTAAGTCCGCGGATCTGCTTTCTCATCTTTTCAGAGATTGAAAGACCAGCTGCATCATCAGCGGCACGGTTAATCTTATAACCAGAAGATAATTTCTCAGCTGATTTAGACTGTGCTGAAGTTGTTACATTAAGCATTCTGTTAGCATTCATTGCTGTTAAATTGTGTTGTATTACCATAATACATACCTCCGTGTAAATAAAATATTTGTCAGAGGGGAATCCGTTCCCCTTATGAAAGATATATAATAAGCAGTGTTACCATGCTAACCCTGCGTATTATCATTAGATTTGCGTGCCTGCTTATCTTCTTTGATAAGACGGCGTATCTTGTTTAGTGTTTCAGGAGAAAGTCCCTGCTCAGCGTAGTAAGGTGATATGAATCTTGAAGTTTTCTTATCAGAATCAGAGCTGTTTGCACTGTTTCTTGCAAGAACCTTGCTTCGTACGATATTGAGCTCTCTTGGTGCATCTATGAGAAGGTGTATATTACCTTCTGAACCACCTGAGTATATGACCCTTACGTCATCACCGATGTTGATGAATTCGCCGGGTTTGATAGTGAGTTTTAACACATTAACCTCCTTGTCTATGCAACAAACTGTTTCAAAATGTTGCATCCCAAAACATATAGATGGAGGTAATAACATATGAGTACATCCCAGCCTATAAGGAGTACAGATGAACTGGAGGCATTCAGACGATTCTATCTGGATGAAGAGCCTAACTTGAGAAACTATGCAATGATATGCATGGGAGTGAATACTGCATTAAGAATAAGTGACCTGTTAGAGTTAAAATGGGGAGAGGTATATGATTTTAATGAACAGTGTTTCAGAAAACATATGGTAATATGCGAAAGAAAAACAGGAAAAGAATCAAGAATTGCAATTAATGGCAGCACTAAAAAAGGACTTTTGACATATATGGACACGTTAGATGGTGTAAAAAAAGGTGACTATATATTTACAGGTAGATACGCAGGAACGCATCTTAGCCGTTCACAGGCGTTCAGAATCATAAAGCATGCTGCGTATTCACTTAATATGGAGAGGGGCATAAGCTGTCATTCCATGAGAAAAACATTCGGATATTATGCGTGGAAATGTGGAACACCACCGGCAATGCTCATGGAGATATATAATCATTCATCATATGAGATAACAAAAAGGTATCTTGGTATTAAGCAGGATGATAAAGATTCTGTGTTTCTTAAGGTTAATCTGTAAGGACAGGATTAATATATAAAACAACATAAACGTATTGATATGCTGTTTTAATGTTATAGAAAATTTATATAGAATTTTATTAAGAAACCTGCTAAAGTGTTGAGGGAATATGACGATATATTAATAGTAATTAAGAATATGAACTAATAAGAATTTATATTGGGATGCAACATTTTGAAACAAATTGTTGCATCCTTTTTGTATATTAGTATATGAAGTTAATGGGGATAATATGATGTGCAGAAGCTTTACATAAAATATCCAATTTTTTATTCCAATTAAATAACACCCCCGGAATACATTAGATTAAATAACTTAATCATTGTATTCCGGGGGATTATTTTTAATAGTTAGTTACTACTGTCTTTTGGCTTGTCAACAATCTTAAGTATGATAGATTCAGCCCTGTTAGAAGATGATCTTTCGACGAACAGCCATACATTATCTATAGTAAGCTTATCACCTGCTTTAGGTATGCGGTCAAGCTTTTCTGATACGAATCCGCCTAGTGAATCGTTATCCTCTGAATAAAGTCTGGTTCCTAATTCATCATTTATGTCATCAAGCTTACATGAAGCGTTTATACGGTAAGTATTTTCGCGGATCTTAGTCATATCATCCTTTTCATCAGTATCATATTCATCACGTATTTCACCAACGATTTCCTCTAACAGATCCTCAGTTGTTATCATGCCGGCTGTCTGACCATATTCATCCAGCACAATAGCTATGCTGTAACGCTTAAGCTGCATTTCTTTAAACAGCTCAGAAGTGTTTTTATGTTCATATGTAAAGAAAGGCTCACGCATAATCTTCCTTATGTTAAATGAATCATCAACGTTAGTAACTATAAGATCTTTTATATTAAGTGTACCAATAACATTGTCAGTATCATTTTCATATATAGGAATACGTGTATACATAGTACTCTTAAAAAGAGTGATGATGTCATCATATGATGAGTTAACATCAGCGACTGTCATATCTATACGAGGTATCATAACATCCTTTACCGAAGTATCACCAAAATCGAAAAGGTTGTCAATAATCTGTCGTTCGTCTTTTTCTATGATACCCTCTTCATGGCTTACCTTAACTATTGTACGAAGCTCTTCTTCTGTTATAGTGTTGGAGTTGCCTTTGGAGCTAGTTCCAAAGAGCTTTAATACTATGCCTGCAAGATGGTCAACTATAAAAATAACAGGTGTCAGTATGATCATAAGTCCATATATAACAGGTGCATATAATAATACGAGCTTAGTGTTAAACTTTGAAGCAAGATTCTTAGGGGTTATCTCTCCGAATATAAGAACGAACAGAGTAAGAACACCAGTTGCGATACCGGTAGCATAGCTGCCCCAGACATTAATAGTAAATGTTGTTGCAAGAGCAGAACATGATATGTTAACTATGTTGTTACCAATAAGTACAGCACTTAACATCTTGCCTGAATTGTCGATAATCTTAGCTACTAAAGCAGCATGCCTGTTACCTTCGTCCATAAGCGAGCGGATCTTTATACGGCTTACCGTCATAAATGCGGTTTCAGCAGATGAAAAGAAAGCTGAAAGAAATAATAAAATAATAATAGTTATAAGTTGAATATAACTGTCAGTGTCCAAGGAAATATTCCTCCAATCCTTAATAAAAATATAGTAAACACATTTAAGTGTTATATTTCAACATTTTACAGTATCAGTAAAGGACTGTCAAGTAGCTGGAGGCTCTGCATATAATCAGGCTTTAATGAAAAATTGGAATAAAGGATAAGATAAATATAAGATAAAAGATAGTATACGAATGAGATTTCCTACATATTTATATAGAGAACAAAGAATGTATGACTATTAAGTCAGAGGAATGTATGAAAAAGTTATCTATTATATTAAAAACGCTTATAGCAGGATATATTATAACAGTTCTAGCCCTGCTTGTGCTTGCTTTCTGCCTGTATAAGTTCAGGGTGTCTGGTAATGTGATATCTATAGGGATTTATGTTACTTATGGTCTATCAGCTTTATGCGGAGGTCTCATTCTTGGAAATGGCATGCAGCATAGCCGCCTTGTGTGGGGAGTACTGTATGGAATAATATATTTTCTTGTATTATGTGTTGTTTCAATAATATTAAGCAGAGGAATATCATCAATAGATATGTCACAGATGGTTAAAGGCGCGATAGTATGCATACTTTGCGGTGCAATTGGAGGGATTGTATCTTAAATATGATTTTATAACGTGAATCTGAAATAAGAATCAGCGATAAGAATCTGAAATAAGAATCAGGATATAAATTGAAGTATAGATTAAAATGAAAATCAGAATAAAAATTTAAAATAAAAAAATGAAATAAGGTATCTTCGTTTAATACATTAAAAGTAGGCAGTTTTTGAATACATATTGAATACATAGGGAAAGAAGAGTTAATATGCCAATATATTCAAGTGAAGTAATAGAGGAAGTTGTATCGCGTAACGATATAGTAGATGTTATTTCAGGTTATATAAAGCTTAAGAAAAGTGGCAGTTCCTACGTAGGGCTATGTCCGTTTCATAACGAGAAGTCACCTTCTTTTTCTGTATCAGGAACAAAACAGATGTATCACTGTTTTGGATGCGGAGTCGGAGGCAATGTTATAACATTTGTTATGGAATATGAGAATTATACGTTTCCAGAGGCAGTAAAAATGCTGGCTGACAGGGCAGGTATAGCTCTACCTGTGAAGGAATATTCAGGTGAAGACAGACGAGAACGGGATATTAAAACAAAGCTGTTAGAGATTAACAAGATAGCAGCAACATTTTACTATCATCAGTTAAAATCACCAGCAGGACAGAGTGGGTTGGATTATCTGAAAAAAAGACAGCTTTCAGACAAAACTATAAACACATTTGGCCTTGGATATGCGCCACAGCTTACAGGTGATTTATATAGAATGCTAAAGGAAAAAGGGTATGATGATGAGCTCTTAAAAGAGTCAGGTCTGTTCACTTATGAAAAGGGAATAAGGGAAAAGTTCTGGAACAGGGTAATATTTCCAATCATGGATATTAACAATAAGGTTATAGGTTTTGGTGGCCGTGTTATGGGAGATGGAAAGCCGAAGTACCTGAATTCTCCGGAAACAAAGCTTTTTGATAAAAGTAAGAATCTTTATGGACTTAATGTTGCAAGAAGTTCAAGAAAGAATAATCTTATAATATGTGAAGGCTATATGGATGTTATATCTATGCATCAGGCAGGCTTTAATCAGGCGGTAGCATCGCTTGGTACAGCACTCACACCTGGACATGCCCGTCTTATGAAAAGATATACAGATAATGTCCTTATAACTTATGATAGCGATGAAGCAGGGGTAAAGGCAGCTTTAAGGGCCATACCTATATTAAAAGAAGCAGGACTATCTACTAAGGTTATTAATATGAGGCCATATAAGGATCCGGATGAGTTTATCAAGGCTTTAGGAACTGAAGCATTTCAGGAGCGTATAGATAAAGCAGAAAACAGCTTTATGTATGAAATCGGTATTATAGAGAAGAATTATAACAGAAGTGACCCGGAGAGTGAGACAGCATTTGAAAGAGAAGTTGCTAATAAGCTTGTACAGTTTAGTGAGAAACTTGAAAGAGATAACTATATGAAAGCTGTCTGCCGTCAGTTTATGATACCAGAGGATGGTATGCGTGAAATGGTTATAAGGATAGGAAGCCAGGGCGGAATAATACCAAGACAGACACAGCCTGTCAGACGGATGGAACCGGCAAGAAAGAAAAAGGAAGATGGAATAAGGCAGGCAGAGAAGATTCTGCTTACGTGGATGATTGAGGATGGTGATATATATGATAAAGTCAGTGAATATATACAACCAGATGATTTTATAGATCCATTGTTTAAAGATGTTGCATCAAAGGTATATGAACAATATGAAACTGGAAGTGTTAATCCGGCAGCGATTATTGGCTCATATAGCGATGGTGATATGCATAGTGAGATAGCGGCGATGTTCAGCGCTGAATTAAGCGAGTCGCTTAGTAAGTCAGAAAGAGAAAAAACACTTAATGATACAGTACTAAGGGTTAAGAAGAGCAGCCTTGATTATAAGCTTGAACATGCAGCAGATGCAAAGACTATGCAGGATATCATAGGCAGACAGATGAAGTTAAATAATATTCACATTAGTTTATAATACATGCGAAAGGTGGACCATTGTAATGGCAGTAAAGAAGGAAAACTTAAACGAGGAAGAATTAAAGGAAACTAAGAAGACAACTAAAAAGAAAGCTGATGAAGTTGTGGCAGCAAAGAAACCTAAGAAGTCAAAGAAGGAGGAAGCTGCACAGCCAGAGCTTTCAGAAGAGGAACAGGCAAGAATTATACAGGAAAAATTCATGGAAAAGTGCAGGGGGATTCTTGCTATAGCCAGAAAGAAAAAGAATGTCCTTGATTATAAGGAGATTATGGATTATTTCCAGGATACAGATTTTGAAGCTGATAAGATGGAAAAGGTGTTCGAGTTTCTTGAAGGCTGCAATATAGATGTCAAGATGAATGATGATGATGGAGATGTAGAAGATGATATTATTCTTTCGGATGAAGATGATATCGATATAGAAAAGATAGATCTTTCTGTACCAGATGGAATCGGACTTGAAGATCCTGTAAGAATGTATCTGAAGGAAATAGGTAAGGTGCCTCTTCTTAGTGCAGAAGAAGAAATAGAATATGCACAGAGAATGGAAGAGGGTGACGAGGAAGCCAAGAAGAGACTTGCGGAAGCCAACTTACGTCTTGTTGTAAGTATTGCAAAGCGTTATGTCGGCAGAGGCATGCAGTTCCTTGATCTTATCCAGGAGGGTAACTTAGGTCTTATCAAAGCTGTTGAAAAGTTTGATTATCGTAAAGGATATAAGTTCTCAACATATGCAACATGGTGGATAAGACAGGCTATTACAAGAGCTATAGCTGATCAGGCACGTACTATACGTATACCTGTTCATATGGTAGAAACTATCAACAAGCTTGTAAGAGTACAAAGACAGCTTTTACAGGAGTTAGGAAGAGAACCATCTCCAGAAGAAATAGCAGAGACTATGGATATTCCGGTTGAAAGAGTAAGAGAAATCCAGAAGATATCACAGGAGCCTGTATCGCTTGAAACACCTATAGGTGAAGAGGAAGACAGCCATCTTGGAGATTTTATACAGGATGACAATGTGCCTGTACCAGCAGAAGCAGCAGCATCTACTCTTCTTAAGGAACAGCTTGTAGAGGTGCTTGGAACACTTACAGAAAGAGAACAGAAGGTGTTAAGACTTCGTTTTGGCATGGATGATGGAAGAGCAAGAACTCTTGAAGAGGTTGGTAAGGAATTCAACGTAACAAGAGAGCGTATCAGACAGATTGAAGCCAAAGCGTTAAGAAAGCTCAGACATCCAAGCAGAAGCCGTAAGCTTAAGGATTATCTTGACTAATCAATGTTCAGGAATAATATTTAAGGATAGAATTCAATAATAAAAACTTGAATATAGATTTCTATTTATGATTGTGTCAGGATAAAGGATGATTTAATATAGTATAATAAATCAACAGGAAAAATGTATGAACAATATTATTAATATATCGGAAAGACTGAAATGTGTTGCAGGTCTTGTTAATAAAGGTGCAAGGGTGGCTGACATTGGCACGGATCACGCATATCTTCCTATATATCTTGTTCAGAACGAGATAAGTAATAAAGTATATGCGTGTGATGTACGAAAAGAACCATTAAGGCGTGCAAAGCTTCACATTGATGAATATGGTCTTTCAGATAAGATAACTACACAGCTTTGTGATGGGCTCAAAGGGATTAATAAAGGCGATGTTGATACAGTAACAATATGCGGCATGGGTGGAAAGCTCATGAAGAATATATTAAAAGCAGGTATAGACAAGCTGGGGGATAATACACAGCTTGTCTTATCTGCACAGTCAGAATTAAGGGATTTTAGAAAATACCTTCTAGAAACAGGCATAGATATTAAGTCAGAACATATGCTTTTAGAAGATGGAAAATATTATTTTATATTTGACTGTGTATACAACACACAAGATGAATATTATCTAAATGTAACTAATATTCAACAAAATAACATTTATGAAAATGCAGCTGCTGCAAGCGATATTCATAACAATGATAGTCACAAGGAAGATTATGACAAGGAAGATAATGATAAGAAAAAGATAACAGCCTACGCAGAGGAAGAATTAAGATATGGAAGATATCTTTTGGATAATAAGTCAGAGGTGCTTTACGAATATCTTAATAAGGAACTGACAAGCTGTAACAATATTAGAAATAGTCTTATTAATAATAAGGAACAGTCAATATCGATAAAGAGCAGAATACATGCTATAGATGAAGATATTGCTGTTATTAATAAGGCATTAGGAAGATGGAAGGAGTAATAATAATGCTTTTATCGCAGATGGCAGCAGATGCTGCAAAGGATTACAAGTATGATATTATTCTTGCCAATGTAAATGGCAGGCTTACAGAGATATCAGATATGGATATAACTGATGAAAAAGTGGAATTCATTACAGTAGGAGAGGCAGTGGGAAATGAGGCATATAAAAGAAGTGTTCTTCTTTTAATGCTCAATGCAATACATAAGCTTGATACAGATAATAGAATTAAGAGAGTTACTGTTGAGTTCTCGCTTAGTAAAGGTCTTTATTGTGATATAAAAGGAGATTTTGTAATCACACAAGAATTTCTTAATGATGTGAAAGAACTTATGAGAGCCGATGTTAAGAAAAATCTGCCTATTAAGAAGCAGGGAATGAAGACATCAGAGGCTATTAAGCTGTTCAAGAAGTTCGGAATGGAAGATAAGACACAGTTATTTAAATATAGAATTAGTTCTTATGTTAATGTATACAGCATAGAGGGTTATTACGATTACTTCTATGGTTATATGGCAGCTAATACAGGAATATTAAAGACATTTGACATATTCCTGTATGACAAGGGGTTTGTTCTCCAGTTACCAACTAAAGAGAATCCTGAAATAGTGCCGGAATTTGCACCACAGGCTAAGCTTTTTAATGTACTTATGGAAAGAAGCGAGTGGGCAGATATGCTTGGTGTTGATACAGTTGCATCATTGAATAAGCATATAATAAGCGGGGATATTAATTCACTTATTCTTGTTCAGGAAGCATTACAGGAGCAGAAGATTGTTGAGATTGTTAATCAGATAAAAGAAAGGGAAGGCGTTAAATTTATTATGATAGCCGGACCATCATCATCTGGCAAGACAACATTTTCACACAGATTGTCAATACAGCTTCGTGCAAGTGGATTTAAGCCACATGCAATAGGTGTTGATAATTATTTCGTTGAGAGGGAACAGACACCTCTGGATGAGAATGGAGAATATAATTTCGAGGATATTCATGCAATAGACATAAAGCTTTTTAATGACCATATGAATGCACTGCTTAGGGGAGAAAAGGTCGAGATACCTCAGTTTAACTTTCTTACAGGTAGAAAAGAATACAATGGTGAATATATACAGCTTGGAGATGAAGATATTCTTGTGATTGAAGGCATACACTGCCTTAATGATGAGTTATCTTACGCACTTCCAGTTGAAAGTAAGTTTAAAATCTATATAAGTGCACTTACACAGCTTAATGTTGACGAGCATAACAGAGTGGCAACGACTGACGGTCGTCTTGTAAGACGTATGGCGAGGGATTACAGGACGAGAGGTGCTTCTGCTAAAAAAACACTTTCTATGTGGGAGTCAGTAAGAAAAGGTGAGGAAAAGAATATCTTTCCTTATCAGGAGGAAGCTGATGTTATGTTTAACTCAGCACTTGCGTATGAGCTGTGTGTTTTAAAGCCGATAGTAGAGCCGCTGCTATTCTCAATAACAGAGGATGACCCGGAATATCAGGAGGCAAAGAGACTGTTAAAGTTCTTAGCGTACTTCCTTCCTTGTCAGTCAGGCAATGTTCCAATCAACTCTATAATGAGAGAGTTTATTGGTGGAGGGTGTTTCAGGGTATAATAAAAAATAAGTGCTTAAGTTGTTAGTGGAAGAATACTCGGTCACAACCGACTCGGTTGCGACCGAGTATTTTCTTTACATTATTAGAATATAATGATATACTTTCTATATAAAAGTAAACTCTTGGAGGGTAGGATGTATGAAATTTATAGGAAGGGAAGAACAGCTTAAGAGACTTGACAGAGTTATTAATACAGATGAATTAACATTTTCTTTAATATATGGAAGAAGACGTGTTGGCAAGAGTGAGCTTGTGAAGCAGGCTGTTAAAAGAAATAATGTTAAAAGCTTTTATTATGAGTGCAAGCAGGTTTCAGAAGCTGGTAATGCGGCAGGTCTTGGTGAGATAGTATCGGAGATTATGGGATTGCCGAAGCTGGGCTTTAGTGATATAGAAGCGGTGCTTAAATATATTTTTGAGCTATCTGTTAAAGAAAAGATTATTCTTGTTCTGGATGAGTATCCATACTTAAGGGAAAATATCAAGGGAATGGATAGCATATTGCAGTCGCTGGTTGATAAATATAAAGATACTTCAAAGATTACGTTGATAATACTAGGTTCTTATGTTGAAGTAATGCGTTCACTTTTAGAACATTCGAATCCTTTATATGGAAGGGTAGACCTGACTATAGATTTAAAACAGATGGACTATTATGAGTCAGCCTATTTTTATCCGAATTTCTCTGTGGAGGATAAAGTAAGGATATATTCTGTATTTGGGGGGATTCCATATTATAACCGTCTGATTGATGACTCTAAAAGTGTTAAAGATAATATTATTGAATTGATTGCATCTTCTGGGGCAAGACTTGAGAATGAGGTTTCAATGTATTTGAATGCAGAGATATCTAAGATAACAAATGCGAATGAAGTTTTTGAAGCACTCTCGAGAGGATATACAAGGTACAGTGATATATTGTCACAATCACACGTTTCAAGTGGACCAACACTTGTAGATGTTCTTGATAAGCTAATGAGAATGGAAGTTGTGGTGAAAACAGCACCGATTAATGATGGTAATAATAAAAAGAAGGCAGGATATTATATTTCGGATAATCTTTCACTATTTTACTATAGATATATTTTCAAATATTCATCTCAGATGAAGATAATGGACTCAGAGGTGTTTTATAAAAAATATATAGAAACAGACTTTGAAGAGCATTATGTACCACATATATTTGAAACAATATGCAGTCAGTATCTGATAAGAATGAACAGATTAGGGAATATAGAACCTGTATTTGAAAAGATTGGAAAATACTATTATGATAATCCAGTAGAACATACCAATGGAGAGTTTGACGTTGTTACAGAAGATGAAAATGGATATATATTTTACGAAGTAAAGTTTAAAAAGACACCAGTGACAGATGAGATTATAGAAAAAGAAATAAGTCAGGTGGAAGCAACAGGACTTAACTGTTATAAGTATGTATTTATATCAAGGTCTGGATTTAGTTGTCAGCAAAGGGAAAAAGTGAAGATTGTTGAACTTAATGAATTGTATGCAGTGGATTAAACTGGATTTAATGAAATCGGATAATTATGCTTGTGGATTTTATAGAATACTCAGTCACAACCGACTCGGTTGTGACCGAGTATTCTTTTTTAATAAATTAACGGCAAAA
>ENA-UOJA01000712-UOJA01000712.1-human-gut-metagenome-genome-assembly--contig:-C19-NODE-712-length-30860-cov-9.198929_pt1 | contig 30860 bp, 27 predicted proteins | sample MGYA00242337_ERZ723884 | MGnify/ENA metagenome assembly ERZ723884
ATGGAATTGAAAATCCAATATCTTCTTCATATGAATTGTTGTGGAAAGAATTAAAAGAACAAAATGGTAATTCTGCTATAACGGTTCAAAATGTTATGAGGCGTATAATTGAAAATTATTTCAAGATACTTGGTAAGTATAAAGATGATGAATTAATTGACAAATTTCCTGATTATGAAAATAAAGAAATTTGTAGGTCGCTATTGTCCTGGATAAATGATGGTTCGCATTGTATGCCAGATGATTTGTATGTTGAAGCGTTGGATGATTCGGTGGAAAGATATCAGTATGTATTCAAAAAAATTTTTGAGCATACAAATCATATTGAGCATTACAATATGATGATGGGTATTAAAGAGAATAATGAATAATAGAAAATACTTACACGTTCCAATCCTCGTCCATAGCATCAGCCCAAGCCTGCAATTCACAATCAAGAGCGAGAGCAACATACATAAGCGGATTGTCAATTGCAAGGTTATCAATAAGCCTTTGAGAGTTAGGTGTGGAATGGAGATTCTTTTTTAGGGGCTTTGGTGATATCAGGACTATGACGCCCTTTTTCGTATTTCACTCGGGCTGCTTCCGAGGCACCGCCTGCAGCAGGTGGAAAAATAAGAAGCGGTCTGGAAGCCGCATTTTTCCGCGATATCCTGTACGGACAGGGCGGTGCCGGTCAAAAGGCGCTTGGCGAGACGCACGCGCTCAGCGCAGACATAGGAGCCGAAGGAAGTGCCGACTTCCTCGCGGAAGAGCTGGCAGAAATAATTTTTACTGATGCAGACAACATCGCTGACACTCTCCAGGGTCAGCGACTCGCTCAGATGCGTATGGATATAGGAAACGGCATTGCGGATATGTGGATTTTTATATTTGGCAATCAGATACCGGCTGTCCATGCCGTAGGATGCGATGATTTCAAAGCCGGTCTGGACAAGGGAGTCGCTTGCGGCACGGATAATCCGCTGTTCGTTTTCGAGACAGCACTCATGAAGAGAAACATTTTCGTGAATCAGAATAAAATTATAAATGGCAAAATTTAAAGAGGACAGGTACGTGTTCCGCAGTGTGGGGGACAAATCCTGCCCTCTTGTTTTTTCTGCAAAATTTTCCTGTGCCTGTTCGATGTCGCCCGCGTATAAAAGACAGCAGATTTCATAGTGATTGATGTTAAGCTCTGACATAGTTCCTCCATTTGTAAAACTGCGATGTGAATATTTTGAAAAAAAGCAGATATTTTTTAAAACATACCTCCATTATAACATGATACTATGCTAAATAGTTAGTGAAGACTAACTGAAAAGTGAAAAAATTTATCATCATGTGGACAAAAGGAGGATACGACATGAGAAAGAACAAATTGACAGCAATGGTATTAAGTGCCGGTATGGCAGCAGTGATGCTTGCAGGCTGCGGAAATACGACGACCGGAGCAGAGGATAACAAGACAACAGAGGTGCAGACTGAGGCAAGTACACAGACTGAAGTAAGTACTCAGACCGAATCGGGGGATAAGGCAGAGGAAAGCGAACAGGTGGAGGCAACCGAGCAGACGGAAACAGAAGAGGCTGGTAATGTTGTGGCATCATCCGTTGCAATTGTTGAGATTCTCGATGCAATGAATATTCCGATGGTGGGTGTTCCGACAAGCAGTTATACACTGCCGGAGAGTGTTGCAGATGCAACCGAGATTGGAAATCCGATGTCACCGGATATGGAGGTGATTACTTCCTTAGAGCCGGATTATATTATTTCTGTCAATTCACTTGAGGCAGACCTTGGAGACCAGTTTAAGGCAACCGGCGCTACAACTTACTTTGCAGACCTTTCCAGCTATGAGGGATTAAAAACCACTATCACAGACCTGGGGGCACTGTTTGGAAACAAAGACGCTGCATCTGCTGTGATTGCAGGGCTTGAGGAAAAGGAAGCAAACGTGGAAGCCGAAGTGGAAGGAAAGGAAGCGCCGACTGTTTTAATTATCTTTGGAGCGGGAGACAGTTTTATGGCAGCTTCTGACAGTACCTATGTCGGCGACCTGGTACGCCTGGCAGGTGGTGTCAATGTTGTGACAGATGCACCGAGCGGATTTTCTCCGATTGATATGGAATATCTTGCAGAGCAGAATCCGGACTACATCCTGTTGATGGCACATGCCAATCCGGAAGAGTCCTTAAAGGCATTACAGAATGAATTTGATACCAATGAAGCATGGCAGAATTTCGATGCAGTGACAAATGACCGTGTTTATGCATTAGAGACCGGTTACTTTGGAATGAGTGCAAATCTTCAGGCGGGAGATGCACTTGAAAAACTGGTGGAGATTTTGTATCAGGAGAATTAACACAGCGATGAAACGAAAAAGTGCATTTCTTATTTTAAGCACTCTTTTAGTGCTGGTAATTTTAGTTTCCATTCGGATTGGAAGTGTCTCTGTTTCCATGGGGGACATTCTGGCGGCGTTTGGAAACGGCACAGGTGGAACGGCGGGTATCATTCGGGATATCCGCCTTCCGCGGATTATAATGGGAGTGTTAGTCGGAACTAATCTTGCGGTGTCAGGTGTGCTGTTACAGGGCGTGATGCGCAATCCGATGGCTGACCCCGGAATTACGGGAATCTCTTCCGGAGCAAGTGTGGTAGTCATGATTCTGATGCTTTACTTTCCGGGAATGACCTCTGCCGTTCCAATCTTTGGATTTCTGGGAGGAATCCTTGCCTGTGTTCTGATTTATTCGCTGGCATGGAAGCAGGGGTTATCCGCTGTCCGGATTGTGCTTGCGGGAGTGGCGGTAAATTCCATGCTCGGCGGCGTCAGCAGCCTGATTTCACTTTTAAACAGTGAAAGCCTTGCGGGAGTATTGAGCTGGTTGAACGGGGAACTTGGAAAAAAGAGCTGGACGCAGGTAAAATTTATGGCAATTTACAGTGCCATTGGACTTTTTCTGGCATTTTTGCTTCCAAGGTGCTGTGACGTGTTGGCGCTTGGAGATAAGAATACGAAAAGTCTCGGGTATAATCCCAATGTCTTACGTCTTCTGATATCTGCCGTGGCAGTTTTCCTGGCGGGAATCTCGACTGCCTATGTCGGAGTGATTGGATTTATCGGACTGATTGTGCCACATATCGCGCGGATTTTGATGGGCTCGGAGCACAAATATCTGATACCGTTTTCCGCACTGATGGGGGCAACGGTTCTGCTGGCGGCAGATACCGTGGGAAGAACGGTTATCGCACCGTATGAAATTCCGGTCGGAGTGATTACTACCGTGTGCGGCGGACCGTTTTTCTTATATCTTTTGAGAAAGGACAGCAAGGGCTATGGAGATTAAAGAAATCAGTTTTTCTTACGGGGAGGATTCCTTTATCCGGAATTTGAGCGGAAAAATTGAGACGGGAAAGGTGACAACGATACTGGGTCCAAACGGTTCCGGGAAGTCGACATTACTAAATATTCTGGTGCGCCAGTTAAAACTCGGGGAGGGTGATGTGATTCTTGAGGGAAAAAGCATTGCGCAGATGTCGGTCAAAGAGATTGCAAAAAAAATTGCCATGGTTCATCAGCAGAATACGGCGCCATCGGATCTCACGGTGGAGCGGCTGGTGCAGTTTGGGAGAATGCCGCATCAGAACATTTTTTCGGCGCAGGATGATGAGGCGGAGGAAGCCGTCGACTGGGCGCTTGCTGTGACAAACCTGACAAAACTCCGGAAAAAGAGTATCGGACAGCTTTCCGGCGGAGAGCGGCAGCGCGCGTGGATTGCAATGGCGCTCGCACAGAAAACGGATATCCTGTTCCTGGATGAGCCGACAACGTATCTTGATATTTTTTATCAGCTGGAAATACTGATGCTGGTTAAAAAATTAAATCGGGAATATAAAATTACGGTCGTGATGGTACTCCATGATATCAATCAGGCAATGCAGTTTAGCGACAACCTGATTATCATGAACGGGGGAAGCATCTGTTATGAGGGAAATGTAAAGGACGGCATCACCGAGGAACGCTTAAAAGAGGTATACGGAATCCGTGCTCTGGTAAAGTGGTCGGACGCAAATCAGTGTCCGTATATGATTCCTTTGGTGGGATAAAAAACGCACACAAAAATATGTGCAGAAATGAGGATTGAAAATGAAAATTTTAGTGACATATTCAAGCAAGACAGGAAACACGAAAAAACTTGCAGAGGGAATTTATGAAGGATTGGGAGAGATGGAGAAGGAGATTCTTCCGATGAGCGAGGTAAAAAGTCTTGATGCCTATGATACGGTATTAGCCGGTTACTGGGTGGATAAAGGCGGTGCCAACGAGGAAGCGGCAGCATTTTTAAAGGAGATAAGCGGAAAAAAGGTAGGCGTATTTGCAACGCTTGCATTCTGGCCGGACAGCGACCATGGCGTAGGAGCCATCAAAGCAGGTGAGGACCTTGTGAAAGAGAAAAATCATGTGATTGGAAGATACATCTGTCAGGGAAAAATTGACCCTCGTATGATAGAGATTTTTGAAAAAATGCCGAAGGATAATCCGCATTATCCGACACCGGAAAAACGCAAGCGCCACCGGATTTCCGCAAATCATCCTTCTGCGGCGGACATTGCCTGCGCGGCAGAACTATTTCGGGAAAGGATTGAAGAGGATGTTTAAGGAACGGATGAAAACCCACCACAGTGCGATGAGTGAAGGAAAAAAGTACATGGTGGGGATGCAGAGCGTAGAGATGGCACTTGGAACGGAGAATCCTGCCACAAAAGGGGATGCAGCCATCTACATTCATGTGCCTTTTTGCAGGAAAATATGCAGTTTTTGCAACATGAGACGGAGTCTGCAGGAGCCGGCAGAAGATTACGCATCTACAATTGTAAAAGAAATTGAGGCATATGCAGTACTTCCTTATATAAAAACGACGGTTTTTGATGCGGTGTATTTTGGCGGGGGGACGCCGACTACGTTAAGCGGAGAAGAACTTTCGATGATTCTTCATGCACTGAAAGCAAATTTTTCTTTTACGAAGGATGCGGAATTTACGATTGAAACCACGGTGACCGAGCTTACGGAAGAAAAAATAAAACAGCTCATTGCTGCCGGGGTCAACCGTTTTTCCGTGGGAGTGCAGACCTTTGACGATGAGGGACGCCGGAAAATGGGGCGCATTGGTTCCGGGGACACTGCGTTTGAAAGGCTGCGCCAGCTAAAGAGCCACTCTGGGTTGACGGTCAGTATGGATTTAATATATAATTATTCAGGACAGACAATGGAGAGTCTTTACAGAGACCTTGAACGGATAAAAGAGCTGGATTTGGACGGATTTTCCATGTATTCTCTGATTAATATGAGAGAGGCTTCCATAGACCCTGCGCAGGATGAGGCGAATGATGAAAAAATGTTTTTTGCCATTGCAGAGCATATGAAGCAGGCTGGTTATCACTTTCTGGAGCTTACCAAGATGGTAAAGGGCGACCGTTACCGTTATATCATGAATCGTCATAAGGGGGCGGACACGCTTCCGCTTGGAGCCGGGGCAGGGGGTTCGGTCAATCACCTTGCCATGATGAATCCCATCAGATTAGACGAATACCGTGACAGTGTTGCACAGTTTGAAAAACGGATGGGGATGCTGTTTGTGCCGGAATATGACGAGATTGTACGGTTTAAGGGGGCAATTCAGACGGGAAGACTTCCGGGGGAGGAGTACTATAAGGATAAGTCCGGCTATGAGGCATTTCTTGCAGAGCTGCTGTCGAATGAAATGGTCCGCCAGAAGGAGGAAAATTACTATCTGACGGAAAAAGGAATTTTCTGGGGAAATACGATTTCACGGGAATTGTCTGCCATGCTCTGAAAATTTTTTCTCATGCTGCAACCCCGTGGAAGAAAGAGCGTCTATAGGGGTGAAAGGAGAATGGTGCGTATGAAAAAGAGACTATGTGGAATATTGGCGGCAGCGATGCTTGTCACAATGGCGACGGGGTGTGGTTCATCCGGAAAATCAACGGGTTCGGCATCCGATTACAGGGCAGATTACAATGAAAGCGCGGTGTATGATGAAGGCGTTTCGGATTCGGCGGATACAGCCGGAATCGCATCGGGTGACAGCTACGAGATGTCGGAGGATGCGATTGCAGAGAGCGGTAACGGGGGGAACGATACGGACACAGACTTTGCAGCACTCGAAGAAAAGCTGGTTTACCACTGCGATATGAGCATTGAAACGACGGATTATGCGGCAAGCTTACAGGGAATCCGGGACATCATTGACCGCTATCATGCGATTATCCAGAGCGAGAACGAATCGGATGACAGCTATGACTGGTATTATGAGGATTACTGCAAGACCAGCGGAACGCTGCGCAATTACATTGAGATTCGCGTGCCATCCGCAGATTATCAGAATTTTTTAAATGAATTAGATGGCGTGGGCAAGGTGATTTCCAAATCAACGAGTGTCGACAATATCAGCCAGGAGTATTATGACACCTCGGTTCAGATTGAAGCGCTTGAGGTGCAGGAAAAGAATCTGCTTGCCATGTTAGAAGAGTGTGACAGCATTGAAGACATGATTACCGTGCAGGACAGACTGACCGAGGTTACATATCAGCTCAACAAATTAAAAACCCATCTGCGGGGAATGGATACAGATGTTGCCTATTCCTATGTCAACATTAACCTCACTGAGGTGATGGAGTACAGACAGGATGACAGTACGATGAAAAATACATTCCTCACCCGTTTGAAAAAGACGTTTGTAAGCACATGGACGGGATTTTTAAAATTCCTTGAGGTTGCGTTATTTACGGTGATTCATCTGATACCGTATGCAATCCTTGCGGCACTGATTTATCTCCTTATCTGCAAACCATTGAAGAAATGGAAGCAGAAGAGAAGGCAGAAAAAAGAAGAAAAACGCGCAGAGAAAAAACAGGAGTGACGAGGGCAGCCCTTATCCGGACGGGATAGGGGCTGTTTTTCATTGCAAAGCACTTGTCGTTGTGATATAACAGATTGTATTAGCGACAAAAGACGGTGTCCAATCCAAAGAAAGGACAATAATAAAATGATAAAATTTTATAAGTTCGCATGGAAACGATTTAACCGGAAGGCAAAATTATATTTTCTTTTAAATTTTCTGACATCCTTTGTAAATAACTGTTCTATGGTTCTTATTCCGATTTTGCAGAAAAAAATGATTGAGCTGATGACCAATTCACAGTTGGAGATTTCTTATATCTGCATTTATTTTTTATGCGGGCTGGCGGGAGTTCTCGCGGTCATTGCAGAATCTGTTCTGTTGAGCCATCTGGAACGGACACTTCAGAGAACGCTTCAGGAGGAACTTATTGAATCTGCATTAAAGAATAAGAAGATAAAGCCTTTATTAAGAAATTTCAGGCAGCAAGGGAAAAGATTTATGAGGCAAACCCGCGTGTGCTTGAGTGTATTGAAAACCGGTTGAGTGTGATGGGATTTGCAGATATAGGGCGGTATATGAAATCCATTTATCAGACGTTTGATGAGAGGGACCGGCTGATGAAGCAGGCAAACACGATTAACACGGCGTCTGCGTCTGCACTTGGCGGAATCCGGATACTGGCTCTTTCCGTGTTTTTCATCGTTTCTGTCTGGCAGATGAATGACGGAAAACTGGAGATTGCGTCTTTTATTGCGATGCTTTCTTATTTTTCAACAATTTTTGCGCCGATTACGCTTTTAAAACAGTATGATTCCAACAGACACCGCTTTACGATGTTTCACGACAAGATAAAGGACAGTCTGCAACCGGAATTGCGCTTAGAAATTCCAAAACACGAAGAGCTTGCGTTAAAGAACTGTTCATTTGCCTATGAAAATGCCTCGGAGCAAAAGGCATTAAGCGGCTTGTCGGTTGACGTCAATGTGAAAATCGGAATTGTGGGCCTTTCCGGGGAAGGAAAATCCACAATTATTAAAATGCTGCTCGGTGAGCTGCTTCCGACTCATTCTGGACGAGCCGTTTACAAGCCTTGATGCCATTTCTGAGAAGAAATGCCTGAAGGTATTGCAGAACTATACAACTGGAATGAAGGGGATTATTATTTCCCATAAAATGAACATCATTTCGCAGTTTGCGGAAGACATATATGTGCTTGAGAACGGCACGATATCGGAACACGGCAGACATGCAGACCTGATGGCACAGGAGGGACTCTATCAGAGGATATACACGGAATATGTGAAAAAGACGATGGGGGAAGAGAAAAGCCCTCAAAAGTTGGAGGAAAAATCCAACGATTGAAGGCGTTATCCTAAACCGCCTGTCTCAGACAGGTTTTAATATCGTCCTCCGCATTGCTGATAAGGCGCAGATGGAAGGTATCGGTTAAATATTGCAGGACATTCGGACTTAAAAATGCCGGGAGAGTAGGACCGAGGTAGATATTCCGGATGCCGAGGCTTAAAAGTGCGAGAAGGTCGGCAACGGCTTTCTGCTCGTACCAGGAGACGATGAGGGAGAGCGGGAGACCGTTGACATCCGTTTCAAAGGCGTCTGCCAAAGCAGTTGCAATGCGGATGGCAGAATAGACATCGTTGCACTGCCCGACGTCTAAGAGCCTTGGCAGACCGGCAACTTCCCCGAACTCTAACTTGTTAAAGCGGTATTTGCCGCAGGCAAGTGTTAAAATCATGCAGTCTTTTGGGACCATCTTGGCGAATTCCGTGTAATAATTTCTGCCCGGTCTTGCACCGTCGCAGCCGCCAATCAGAAAGAAGTGGCGAAGCTGCTTGTCTTTTACGGCTGCTACAATCTGCTCCGCATAGCTTAAGGCGGCGTGATGCCCGAAGCCGACTAAAATGTCATGTGCTTCTTCATCCTCCGGAAAACCGCCAAGCTCCAAAGCCTGCTTAATGATGGGACCAAAATCCTTTTCCCCGTTTTCGTTTTTGCCGATGTGCTTGACGCCGTCCCAGCCGACCACGTTGGTGCTGTAGATACGGTCTTTGTAGGAATCACGCGGGCGCATCAGACAGTTTGTCGTCATCAGGATACAGCCGGGCAGGTTGTCAAACTGCTTCTGCTGGTCCTGCCAGGCGCCACCGAAGTTTCCGACCAGATGCGGGTACTTTTTTAAGCCCGGATAACCGTGGCACGGAAGCATTTCGCCGTGCGTATAGATGTTGATGCCGGTGCCCTCGGTCTGTTTTAAAAGCATTTCCAAATCCTTTAAGTCGTGCCCGGAGACAATGATAAAAGGCCCCTTTTTGATGTGCACATTGACGCTATGCGGCGTCGGGTTCTGATAGATGGTGGTGTTTGCCTCATCGAGCTTCTTCATGACTTCAATCGCCATTTCTCCGGTGCGCATCATCATGCGAATCAGTTCTTCCGCTGTCAGCTTGTCGTCTGTGAGTGCTTCGAGTGCCAGAATATAAAAATCATCCACCTCATCGCTGTAATATCCAAGCTCTCTTGCCTGATGCCCGTAGGCGCTGATTCCCTTTAAGCCGTAGAGAATGGTCTGGCGCAGGGAGCGGACATCCGGGTCTAAGGATTTATCGTACATGATTCCCGCAAGTGGGGCATCGTGCAGCATTTCACTTTTGGTCTCCGGCAGGTGATAAGCGGCGTGTGCCGGAACATCTGGGAGGTCTCCTGCCATGCCACGAAGCTCGTCCTTGATTTGCTGGGAGCGCTTCAACAGCTCTACATGTGCGGCAGCATCAAAGTTGACATTGGTCAGTGTTGTAAAAAGAACATTTTCAATAAAGCTGACCACGCTTTTGTCCATATGCGCACCCTGTTCTATTAACGGTTTCCCGTAAAAACTGATGCCTTTTATCTGAAAAATTAAAAGGTCCTGCAAGGCAGCAATTTCCGGCGTCTTTCCGCAGACACCGAGCTTCGTGCAGCCTTTTCCGTTTGCCGTCTGCTCACACTGGTAGCAGAACATTTCGTAATCGAGTTCCATGTTGTTGCCCATATCGTGTTCTCCCGTCATAATGATTGATAACTTATAAAGGTTGTCTGAATATTACTCTGTGCAAATTTGTGGAAAATTATTCTGGCATGGAAATTTTTGTGGGAAAAACAAGTTCCTGCCGGGGAGCGGTCTGTGTCAGCGCGGCACGCACGATAAAAACGGTTTCGTGACTCCCATCATGCGCCACATGAACCTTGGGTGTCACCGTGAGGACGGCATTCTCCGGGAGAGTAACGGTCACGGTAAACGGATGTTTTTCTTTATCAAAAGTCAAAAGCAGTTTATTCCCTTTTATTTCAGGTGCAACTGGGAAAACAAAATTTTCGGTCAGGCTGGAGGAAGCTTCCGGCGCGCGGAAGGTGTCGGCGAGAAAAAATCCCCTGTTTCCTTCAAATGCAATCTCGCGGCGGAGCAGACTGCCGTCTGCGTAGCCGTATGCCTGCCCGTACTCGATGGAAACCATTTTTTCATCAGCATAAAAATGTGAGGCGCGGGATTCCTTTCCGGCGGACTGTCTGCGTCCGTCTGGCAATGGAACGTTGTGCCCTTCGGAGGAGCAGCACAAAATATCATAGCGGTTCGCACCGAAATAATCCGCGGTATATTCGCCGGCATCGGACTGAAAGATAATACAAAACGCCCTCCAGGCAGACACCGGTGCGCTCCATTTCTTCGATATAAAGATGTAAGGATGCTAAAACCCGTTTGCGCACTGCTTCATAGCGCGCATCTGTCATATTTTCAGGTGCAAGCTCGTTGAGGTAATAAGCGCAGATTCCGATATTTCCCATGCAGACCGGATTCCAGTTCATTGTGCCCGTTTCCCACCAGTCGCAGGGGCATGATGCCTCAAACACAGAAAAAATATCGGCTTCACAGCGCGACACAAAGCGGGTAACGCATGCGTTTATCCGGGGTGTGCGAAGATTTAAGCGCCCTAAAACCTCGCCGATGCTTCCGGCGGTCTCTGCGGCAAACAGGTCAATGTTTTTGGCGGTTCTCTCGTAGTGTGCGGGGCTTCCATGGGCAGGGAGCACCCAGGTCGGCTCTGCGAGAAGCTCTTCTATCACAAAACAGGCGGCATCCACGCAGGACGACACGTCGATGTTAAGTGTGGCAAAATCCTCTTTTAACAGCAGAAGCAGTCCAAAACAGGTGAAAAACTCCCGGCGTTTAAAATACAGCTTTTCTTAGTGGAGACGGTTTCCGTCCTGAAAAAACGCTCGTAATCCGCACGGGTAATCGCAGGGAAATGCTGTTTCACAGCGACTTCCACAGCTTTAGGCGAGGCAGTTGCAAAGTCGGAAAGTCCAGTGAGACTTCTGCAGCGCTCTTTTCGCCCTTTGGACGATATGCTGGCGTAATTATACCATTGCAGGGGAAAATTTGCTATAATAGGGAACGTGAACTTGTGATGAGAGAGACACCGGGAGGAACTATCGTGAAAAAGGAAAACAATGCACCGGATAAAATCAAGGTAAAGGGTGCGAGAGTACATAATTTAAAAAATATAGATGTGGATGTGCCGTTAAATCAGATTGTGGGGATTGCGGGAGTTTCCGGCTCCGGCAAATCGTCCCTTGCGCTTGGCGTTTTATATGCGGAAGGCTCAAGGCGGTATCTCGAGTCGCTGTCGACCTATACGAGGAGACGGATGACGGGAGCGGCGAAGGCACAGGTGGATGAGGTGCGCTATGTTCCGGCGGCGCTTGCGCTTCACCAGCGCCCGGCAGTGCCTGGAATCCGCAGTACGTTTGGAACCGGAACAGAGCTTTTAAACAGCCTGCGGCTGATGTTCTCAAGACTTGCAAGCCATCGGTGTCCCAACGGACACTATGTAAAACCTACACTTGCAGTTGCTGCGGAGCAGGAAATCATCTGCCCGGAGTGCGGGGCAAGGGTTCATGCGCCAAGTGCGGAAGAGCTGGCATTTAACAGTCAGGGCGCATGTCCGAAATGCAGTGGAACCGGGCTGGTGCGCTCGGTTGACCGCGCATCCCTGGTTCCAGATGAATCGCTCAGCATAGACGAGGGGGCGGTGCGCCCGTGGCAGACTTTAATGTGGTCGTTAATGAAGGATATCGCACGGGACCTTGGCGTGCGCACGGACGTACCGTTTCGGGAGCTGACCGAAAAAGAGCGGGAGATTGTATTTGACGGTCCGGCGGTAAAGAAGCACATGATTTATCAGAACAAGACGAGCGGAGCCGCCGGCGAGATGGATTTTACCTATTTTAATGCAGTCTACACCGTGGAAAATGCGCTCTCGAAGGTCAAGGACGAAAAGGGCATGAAGCGCGTGGAAAAATTTTTAAAAGAAGAGGTCTGTCCGGAGTGTGGCGGAAGCAGGTTATCCGAGGCGGCAAGAGCGCCAAAGCTCCGCGGAATTGGACTTGATGAAGCGTGCCGGATGACGCTTTTGGAGCTGGTTGACTGGGTGAAAGGCGTGCCGGATTCCCTGCCGGAAGAGATGCGCCCGATGGCGGAGAGTATCTGTGAGTCGTTTCAGACGACTGCCGCACGTCTTTTGGATTTGGGGCTATCCTATCTGACCTTAGACCGCGCCGCGTCCACGCTTTCAACCGGAGAGCGTCAGCGGATGCAGCTTGCAAGGGCGGTGAGAAATAGAACTACTGGCGTCTTGTATGTGCTGGATGAGCCGTCAATCGGACTTCATCCGTCCAATATTGTCGGGTTAAATGATGTCATGCACGATTTGGTTTCCGATGGAAATTCTGTGATTCTAGTCGACCATGATACGCAGATTCTCTCGGAAGCAGACTGGATTATCGAGATGGGACCGCAGGCGGGCGCAAACGGCGGGTATGTGATTGCGGAGGGAACGGTGCCGCAGATAGAGGAAAACACCGATTCTATGATAGGCGCATTTTTGTCAGGGAAGGCGGATACCGGAATCAGACCGCGTGCGGCGGCAGACGAGATGTTTGCACTCGGACGGATTCATTTGTCCACTGGGCAGATTCATACGGTAAAACCGCTTGAGGTGGACATTCCAAAGGGCAGGCTGACCGTCGTTACCGGCGTGTCCGGCTCCGGAAAAACCACGCTTATATTAGAGAGCCTGGTTCCGGGATTGGAGGCGGCAATCGAGGGAAAGACGCTGCCGGAGCATGTCATTTCCGTAGAGGCGGAGGAAATTTCCCATGTGAAGCTAATCGATGCAACCCCAATCGGCATCAATGTCCGTTCCACCGTTGCAACTTATGCGAATGTGCACGATGAGCTGCGCAAAACATTTGCAAGGACAAAGGAAGCGAAAGAGCTTGGCTATAAGGTCGGCGATTTTTCTTATAATACCGGAAAACTGCGGTGCCCGGTATGTGATGGAACCGGAGAAATCAGTCTGGATGTGCAATTTCTGCCGGATGTGGACGTGCCTTGCCCGGAGTGTGGTGGTTCAAGATACAGCAAGGAGGCAGGGCAGATTCATTATCAGAGCAAGGCTGGAAAAAAATGGTCACTGCCCGAGCTTATGGAGATGGATGTCAATACGGCGTTAGACGCCTGCGCCGGGTTAAAAACCGTACAGCAGAGGCTTTTGACGTTAAAACAGTTAGGGCTTTCCTATCTGACCCTTGGCGAGGAGACACCAAGTCTTTCCGGCGGGGAGGCACAGCGCCTAAAGCTTGCAAGCGAGATGGGAAAAGGGCAGTCTGATTCCGTGTTCATTTTTGATGAGCCTACGATTGGACTTCATCCGCTCGATGTGAGAACACTGCTTTCAGTATTTCAGATACTTGTAGAAAACGGCGCGACGGTACTGGTCATCGAGCATGACCTCGATGTGATGCGGAATGCGGATTATATCATTGACATGGGACCGGGCGGCGGAGCGGCTGGCGGAAGGATTGTCGCCGCAGGGACACCGGAGCAGATTCGGGAAAACGAAGCAAGCGTCACCGGAAGATATTTGTAGTAGTGAAATGTTCCGTGGATAAATGGGGCTTTCCTCTGCCTTTCTGTTATGCTATGATGGAACGGAAGTCGTGAACTTTTAGAGGAAAAGGGAGTTAGCAGAAAATGGAACAATTGAAAAAAGAACTGTCACAGTTCGGATGTAAAGGGCTTGGAACGACGATTGTCATGTTGATAGTGGGACTTTTGATTATCGCTGTTGGTGTCGTTCTTGGAAAGCAGGATTTTGAGGCATTTGACCCGGTTGGAAAAGCATATGAGTTTCAGCAGATTGATGCAGTCTATGCGATGGGACCTTTTGCGGAAGACGGAAACGAGAAGTATTACATCGTGGAAGATACCGAGGGAATGTGGTATCTCATGAAGACCGGAGAAAAGTGCCCGGTTCCGGTTTACGGAGAGGATGTGTCGGATGATGATTTGTCCACACTGACAGGACAGGTGATTAAAGGAAAAACAGCTTCTATTTATTACAATATGGCACAGGCGTTAGCGGATTTCTTTCAGGGGTCGGGTGTTGATTTGACGGCGTACAATTATGAGGATTATTTTGGAAAATATTATCTGGATACGACAGACACCGTTACGAATTCAAGCATCGTCTGCTATTGTCTGGGAGGATGTCTGGCATTTGTTGGGGCAATCCTTGCACTTGCGTATGCAGGAAGAAGAAACAAAATCAGAAAACAGGCAGATTTATTAGAACAGCAGGGCGTGCTTGGCAGAATTTATGCAGATTATGCTGCCGGACAGTATCAGTGGTATCACAAGTTAAGAATTGTTGTTTTTGGACATGATATCATTGATTTCGCTGTTGGAAAGGAGGCATTTAAAGTACATTCGTTAGATGCGGTGACCAATGTGTTCAAGTGCAACATGGTTGATGGGGAGCCGACTGTGACAAGCTATATTGCGCTTGAGACCGCAGACGGAACAAGAAGACTGATTGCCCCATTCACGTCAAATTCACATGAGCTGGCAGATGCAGTAGAGCAGATTAAAAGAAATATTCTGGGAGGTACGAGATGGTAATCATATATGGATATGGAACACGGTTTAAGAGAGAGGGAAGTGTTGCAATTTCAGTATGTACAAACTGTGGACACGAGGCAGCGCAGACACTTTGCAAACAGAGTTTTCGGATTACGCTTTTTGGAATCCCAATCGTGAACATCCCAAAGCAGCGTGGAATTATGTGCGAGAGCTGCGGAAATATCATTCCGCTTGGCAGCGTGGAGTATAGGGACCGTAAGAGGGCGGCGAAGGCGGAATAGAACATCCAATTAACGTTGCTCTTTCTAAAATTGTAACCAATCTTAAGTGTAGGAGGTTGAATTTGTGATACAGGATGGAACAATCCAAAATTCCAGTGAGTTGGAGTTTGCTGTGTTTTGTATTGAAAATGTAGCGGCAAAACTGGGCGTGGATGCAGAACGTGTCTATCAGGCATTTACCGAAAAGAGCGACATTCTGAATGGTTACATCGTGCCGGAATATGCCAGTAAAATGCCGGAACACTGATACTTGCAAACCCTGTAAAATCAACACTTCACAAATTTTTCACAAAAAATTAGCACTCACCTCTTGACAGTGCTAACAATCAGTGCTATAACATAGTCAGAACGAGGGAGGGAAAAAGAAATAAGCTCCCGGGTTCCATCCAAAGGCGCATAGGGCGTCAGGATGACAACAGCTTTTTAAAGTTTAAGGTAGACATGAATGTCTTATAAAAGGAGGAATGACTTATGTTACTACCTAGCATTTTTGGAGAAAACTTATTTGATGATTGGATGAATTTTTCATTCCCGGATATTGACAAAGAGCTGTATGGAAAACACGCAAAGAACATGATGAAGACCGATGTCAAAGAGACAGAGAATGGTTACGAAGTTGCCATTGACCTTCCGGGTTTTAAGAAAGATGAAATCCAGCTTGAGCTCAAAGATGGTTACCTGACCATCAGCGCGGCCAAGGGACTTGATAAAGACGAGAAGGACAAGAAAGACAAATACATCAGAAGGGAGCGTTACGCAGGCAGCATGAGCCGTACCTTCTATGTAGGTGAGAGTATCACCGAGGATAAGATTCATGCAAAGTATGAAAACGGTATCCTGCTTTTGGATGTTCCGAAGGAAGAGAAGAAAGCAGTTCCGGAGAAACGATACATTTCGATTGAAGGATAAGTGACAGAGTACAGGTTCCCGGGAAGGCTTCCCGGGAACTTGTGTTTCACCCAATAATTGATGTTAGTAAAACAGAAAAATCCCTGCATCATGCAGAGAGCAAAAAGGAGGTTATGCTATGAACATTCAGAAATTTACACAGAAATCGGTAGAAGCAATCAATGACTGTGAAAAACTTGCCTATGAATATGGAAATCAGGAAATAGAGCAGGAACATCTTCTTGTGGCGCTGTTGCAGCAGGAAGACGGACTGATTTTAAAACTGATTGAAAAGATGGAGATACAAAAAGAGCATTTCGTGGAAAATGCAAAGCGCCATCTTGAAGCGAGAGTCAAAGTGTCCGGCGGACAGGTTTACGTGGGCGCAGATTTAAACAAAGTGCTGATTCACGCAGAGGATGAGGCAAAGCAGATGGGAGACGAGTATGTTTCCGTAGAGCATTTGTTTTTATGCCTGTTAAAATATCCGAATAAGGCGATGAAGGAAATCTTTAAAGAGTACGGAATCACCAGAGAGCGCTTCTTGCAGGCACTTTCCACCGTGCGCGGAAATCAGCGCGTGACGAGCGACAATCCGGAAGCAACCTACGATACGCTTGAGAAATACGGCTACGATATGGTAGAGCGTGCGAAGGAGCAGAAGCTTGACCCGGTCATCGGACGTGACGATGAAATCCGTAACGTGGTGCGGATTCTTTCAAGAAAAACGAAAAACAATCCGGTTTTGATTGGTGAACCGGGTGTCGGTAAAACGGCGGTTGTAGAAGGACTCGCCCAGCGAATTGTAAAGGGCGATGTGCCGGAGGGATTAAAAGACAAGAAATTATTTGCGCTTGATATGGGTGCACTGGTTGCCGGTGCAAAGTACCGCGGTGAGTTCGAGGAACGTTTAAAAGCCGTTCTTGACGATATCAAAAATTCGGACGGACAGATTATTCTGTTTATCGACGAACTTCATACAATTGTAGGAGCAGGAAAAACAGACGGAGCGATGGATGCGGGACAGTTGTTAAAGCCAATGCTTGCCCGTGGCGAGCTGCACTGCATCGGCGCAACAACGCTTGACGAATATAGAGAATACATTGAAAAGGATGCAGCATTAGAGCGGCGTTTCCAGCCGGTTATGGTGGATGAGCCGACGGTGGAGGATACGATTTCCATTCTGCGTGGATTAAAGGAGCGTTATGAGGTGTTCCATGGTGTCAAGATTACAGACAGCGCGCTTGTTTCTGCTGCTGTGCTCTCAAACCGTTACATTTCAGACCGTTTCCTGCCGGACAAGGCAATCGACCTTGTCGATGAGGCGTGTGCACTGATTAAGACGGAGCTTGATTCCATGCCGACGGAGCTTGATGAGTTAAATCGTCGTGTGATGCAGCTTGAAATCGAGGAGACGGCGTTAAAGAAAGAGACAGACCGACTGAGCCAGGAGCGGCTTGCAGATTTGCAGAAAGAACTTGCGGAGCTGCGGGATGAATTTAACACCAGAAAAGCACAGTGGGAAAACGAGAAAAAATCCGTTGAGAAAGTACAGAAGCTGCGTGAGGAGATTGAGTCGGTCAAAAACGATATCAAGACCGCACAGCAGAATTATGATTTGGAAAAAGCAGCAGAATTGCAGTATGGCAAACTGCCGCAGCTTGAAAAACAGCTTGAAATCGAAGAGGATGAGGTGAAAAAGCGTGACCTTTCCCTGGTGCATGAAAATGTCAGCGAGGAGGAAATCGCACGGATTATTTCCCGCTGGACCGGCATCCCGGTTGCAAAACTGACGGAGAGCGAGCGCAATAAGACCTTACATCTCGATGAGGAGCTGCATAAACGTGTCATTGGCCAGGATGAGGGTGTCACGAAGGTGACGGAAGCAATTATTCGTTCCAAAGCCGGAATCAAAGACCCGACGAAGCCGATTGGTTCGTTCCTGTTCTTAGGACCTACCGGTGTCGGTAAAACGGAGTTGGCAAAAGCGTTAGCGGCAAGCCTGTTTGACGATGAGTCCAACATGGTGCGTCTTGATATGAGTGAGTACATGGAGAAATATTCCGTGTCAAGATTAATCGGAGCGCCTCCAGGATATGTCGGCTACGATGAAGGTGGTCAGCTGACAGAGGCAGTGCGCAGAAAACCGTATTCCGTAGTTTTGTTTGATGAGGTGGAGAAAGCGCATCCGGATGTATTCAACGTCCTGTTACAGGTACTCGATGACGGACGTATTACGGATTCCCAGGGACGTACCGTTGATTTTAAGAATACCATTATCATTATGACTTCAAACCTTGGTTCTGCACATCTGCTCGAGGGAATCGATGCGGACGGCAACATCAATGCAGACTGCGAGGAAGCCGTGATGGACGAGCTGCGTGGACACTTCCGGCCGGAATTTTTAAACCGTCTGGATGAAATTATCATGTTTAAGCCGCTGACAAAGGATAACATTGGAAACATCATCAACCTTCTGATGGCGGATTTGAACAAGCGTCTGGCAGACCGTGAGATTACGGTGGAGTTAAGTGATGCGGCAAGCCACTTTATTGTGGAAAACGGCTATGACCCGATATACGGCGCAAGACCGCTCAAGCGGTTTTTACAGAAGCATGTGGAGACTTTGTCTGCAAAATTGATTCTTGCGGATGAAGTGAGAGAGGGAGATACGATTCTCATTGATGTGGAAGGAGACCATCTGACCGCACGCGTAAAATAAGTTTCTCATAACATGAAAAAGCTCAGTTCACGATTTGGTGAACTGAGCTTTTTTTATTGTCTTAAGTTTTTGATAAGCAGCGGTGTCTCGACAAGGAGCATTGCAAACCAGCCGGCAAGGTAGGAATAAGGAAGCGCCTCAATGCCAAGATGCATTTTAAGTACGAGCGGTGCGGCGGCAAGCACACGCACACCCATATTTACAAAACTGCTGATGAGCGTAATCTTTAAATCGCCGATTCCGCGGAAATATCCCTGGATGCCGTTTGTGACAGCCGGGAGGAGATACATGACGGAAATCAAATGCAGATAGGTTACACCGTGCATCACAACCTCATCCTCTTTGATAAAGCAGAGCATCAGCTCTTTTGCAAAGAAATAGCAGAGAATGAGGACAATACATCCGTAGAGAAGCTCTAAGAGAATTCCGCAGCGGAAACCTTCGCGCATCCGGTCTTTTTTGCCGGCACCTTTATTCTGTGCCATCAGGGAGGTCATGGCATGGGCAATGTTCTGCTCCGGCGTGTAGGCAAAATCGTCGATGCGGTTGACAACCGCAAAAGCGGCTGCAACGGAAACGCCCATGGTATTTACGATTGCCTGGATGCCGAGCTTGCCAAGCTGAACGGTTGCCTGCTGTAGAGCGGAAGTCCAGCCATAGGCGATAGTGCGGGAGAGAAGCGTGCGGTCAAAGACGAGCCAGTTCCCGCCAAGGCATAAAAGCGGCACTTTTTTCTGGATATAGATGACACAGAACAGGCAGCAGAGAGCCTCGCTGATAACGGTAGCGACTGCACAGCCATTGCTTCCGGCACCAAGCACGACGACAAAAAACAAATCGCCGACAATATTGAGAAGGGCACTTGCAATCAGGAAATATAACGGTGTACTGCTGTCTCCGAGTGCTCTTAACGTGCTGGAAAAAAAGTTGTACAGAAACGTAAAGACCAGACCGGTAAAAATGATGCGCAGATATGCGGTTGTCATGGTAAGGATAGAGGAGTCTGCCTGCATCAAAATCAGAATCGGTCTTGCGAACAGGATACATGCTGCGGATAAAATCATCGAAAAAATAACGCCGGAGAGCATGGTGGTACTAATCTGGCGGCGGAGTGTGTCATAATCTTTTGCCCCATACTGGATACCCATTAAGATGCCGGCACCCATGCAAAGTCCGTTTAAAAACAGAATCATGAGTGTGGAAATCGGATTGCAGATGCCCACTGCGGCGAGCGCTTCTTTTCCCACGAAATGTCCGACAATCATGCTGTCTGCGGCATTGTAGGTGAGCTGGAACAGGTTTCCGAGAACCAGTGGGATGGTAAAACGGATTAAAAGAGGCATAATTTTTCCGGTAGTTAAATCTTTGGTCATAATGGTAAAAATCCTTTTATTAAATGTTCAAAAAGTGTTTTAATTTTTCTGCGCTGACTTCATAATCAGCAATGCCAAGCTCATAAAGATTCTGCTCTAAGGCAGCATTTTTGGAAAAAGTGCTAAGCGGCATATGCCTGCTTGGTGCGAAAATAAAAGCTTTTCCTTCTTTTTCCAGCTTATTTGCAAGGTCGATGGATGCCTGGTAATTCAGGTGGCGGTTGTCAATTCCTTCGATGGTTTTCGGGTACTTGTGGAGCATCCGCTTATATACAGGGCGGTGCGCCTCCGGCTGCTTTACAAAATCACGCGGATTTGACAAAATGACAACAACCTTATCACAGCCGTGTTCTAGGGCGTGGTGCACCGGAATGGAGTCGGCAACACCTCCGTCATAGTAGAGATGTCCGTTTACATTGACCGGACGGCAGAAGGCTGGAAGTGCGCAGGTTGCCATAATGGTGCGGTAGTCGTCTCTTACAATATCGTATTTGGAAAAAAAGTGTGCAAGTCCGGTCTTAGCATCGGTTGCAGGCATGTAAAATTCTGCCGGATTTTTCATAATGGCTTCATAGTCAATCGGGTCGGCACCGTCCGAGTTGGTCAGCGTTCCGTAGATATACTGTAAGCCAAACAGATTCCCGGTGCGAAGGAGGCTTTGCACGCTTAAATAGCGAGGGTCGTTAAGGTGCTTCGTATAAAACCGGAGGTTTCGTCCTCGCTGTCCGGCAAGATACGATAAGGTGTTGGCGGCTCCGGCGGAGACACCGATACAGTAGTCAAATGTAATAGAATCGTCTAAAAATTTATCCAGAATTCCGGCGCTGTAGGCACATTTCATGCCACCGCCTTCTACAATCAATCCTGTTTTCATATTTATTCTCCATATATGAATCGCTTTTGTTTCCTCTGAAATTTTATCATGTTCTAACGATTTGTAAATAGAGAATGCCGGGTTGCCATTGCGCGATTGTTTTAAAAATTATATAATAAAAGACAGGCAAATTGAAAATGAAGAAATAGAAACGGAAAGAAATAATATGGCATTTACACATCTGCACGTCCATACGGAGTACAGTCTCCTGGACGGCTCAAATAAAATAAAAGAATATGTGGCTCGGGTCAAGGAGCTTGGCATGAACAGTGCGGCAATTACCGACCACGGCGCGATGTATGGCGTCATCGATTTTTACAAGGCGGCAAATGCGGCAGGCATCAAGCCAATCTTGGGATGCGAGGTATATGTGGCGCCAAATTCTCGGTTTGACAGAGAATTATCCCATGGGGATGACCGCTATTATCATCTGGTGCTTCTTGCAGAAAATAATACCGGCTACAGCAACCTGATTAAAATTGTATCGCGCGGTTTTACGGAAGGATATTACTATAAACCTCGTGTGGATATGGAAGTTCTAAACCAGTTCCATGAGGGAATTATTGCATTAAGCGCCTGCCTTGCCGGAGAGGTACAGCGCTATCTGGTGCGCGGGCTTTATGAGGAAGCAAAAGAGGTCGCATATAAGTATCAGAAATGCTTTGGCGAGGGCAATTTTTTCCTGGAATTACAGGACCATGGAATTCCGGATCAGAAAACCGTCAATGCACAGCTTCTTCGGATGAGTCAGGAGACCGGAATCGAGTTAGTGGCAACAAACGATGTGCACTATACAAGAGCGGAAGATGCGGAAGCACATGATATTTTACTTTGCCTTCAGACTGGAAAGAAGGTGACGGATGAGAACCGGATGCGCTATGAGGGCGGACAGTATTATGTGAAGTCGGAAGAGGAGATGCGCGCGCTGTTTCCCTATGCAAAGGAAGCGCTTGACAACACACAGAAAATTGCGGACCGCTGTCATGTGGAAATCGAGTTCGGCGTCACAAAGTTACCGCGGTTTGATGTGCCGGAGGGCTATGATTCCTGGACCTATCTCAATAAGCTCTGCCATGAGGGACTCGTCAGACGATATCCGGACAGACATGAGGAATTGCTGCCGAAGCTCGACTATGAGCTGTCGGTCATCCAGAAGATGGGCTATGTGGATTATTTTCTGATTGTATGGGATTTTATCAATTTCGCAAGGACACACGGGATTCCGGTTGGACCGGGACGAGGAAGTGCGGCGGGAAGCCTTGTTTCCTACACGACGGGAATTACGAATATCGACCCCATCCGCTATAACCTGCTGTTTGAGCGATTCTTAAATCCGGAGCGGGTCACGATGCCGGATATTGATATTGACTTCTGCTACGAGCGCAGAAGTGAGGTTATCGATTACGTGGTGCACAAGTACGGCAAGGACTGCGTGTGCCAGATTGTAACGTTTGGAACGATGGCGGCAAGAGGAGTAATCCGTGACGTCGGACGTGTCATGGATTTGCCGTATAATTTCTGCGATACGATTGCCAAAAATATTCCAAATGAGTTAAATATCACGATTGACAAGGCGCTTATCATGAATCAGGAGCTGCGGAACATGTATGAATCCGACCCGCAGGTGCACAGCTTAATTGACATGGCAAAGCGCTTAGAGGGGCTTCCGCGGCATACATCGATGCATGCCGCGGGCGTCGTGATTTCAAGAAAGGCGATGGACGAGTATGTGCCGTTGTCCCGCGGTTCCGACGGAACGATTACCACGCAGTTTGTGATGACGACCATCGAGGAACTTGGACTTTTAAAAATGGATTTCCTCGGGCTGCGTACACTGACGGTAATTGACGATGCGGTAAAGCTGGTAAAAGAAAATTACGGGACCGAGATTAACGTGGACACCATCAATTATGATGATAAAAAGGTGTTAGAGTCCCTTGGAACCGGAAGAACAGAGGGTGTATTCCAGCTTGAAAGTGCCGGAATGAAAAACTTCATGAAGGAGCTAAAGCCGCGGAATCTCGAGGATGTGATTGCGGGAATTTCCCTCTACCGTCCGGGTCCGATGGATTTCATCCCGAAGTATATCAAGGGGAAAAATGAGCCGGACAATATCACCTACGAATGTAAAGAACTGATTCCGATTCTGGAACCGACTTACGGCTGTATCGTTTATCAGGAGCAGGTAATGCAGATTGTGCAGAACCTTGCCGGTTACACGATGGGTCAGGCGGACAATATCCGACGTGCCATGAGTAAGAAAAAACAGTACGTCATTGACGCGGAACGCCAGAATTTCGTTTACGGAAATGAAGAGCAGGGAATCAAGGGCTGTATCAATAACGGAATCAGTGAGGAGTCTGCAAATAAGATTTACGATTCCATGGTGGATTTTGCGAAGTACGCGTTCAACAAATCCCATGCAGCTGCCTATGCGGTGGTGGCGTACCAGACGGCATACCTCAAATATTATTATCCGAAGGAATTTATGGCGGCGCTTATGACCTCCGTGCTCGACAATACGCGAAAGGTTGCAGAGTATGTATACACCTGTCGTCAGATGGGAATCAAAATCCTGCTTCCGGATATCAACGAGGGCGAGGGAAAGTTTACTGCTACAAAGGAAGGAATCCGTTACGGGCTTTATGCCATCCGAAGCGTAGGGCGTCCGGTCGTGGATGCCATTGTGGAGGAGCGGAAAGTAAACGGTCCCTATCCGACGCTTCAGAACTTTATCGAGCGCGTGAGCGGCAGGGAAGTCAACAAACGTTCCGTTGAGAACTTTATCAAGGCGGGCGCGTGTGACAGCCTCGACGGAAACCGCAAACAGATGATGTTTACGTATGCGGCCCTGATGGATGAGACAAACCAGGAAAAGAAAAAGACTATCAGCGGTCAGATGACGTTATTTGATTTTGCTGCGGAAGAGGACAAAGGAGCATATAAGGTTCAGTATCCGAATGTGGAAGAGTACGAAAAGGAGATAATGCTCGGCTTTGAAAAAGAAGTCATGGGCATTTATCTGAGCGGGCATCCGCTTGAGGATTACGAGGAAACCTGGCGAAAAAATATCACCGCGTACACGTCGGATTTCCTGTTAGACGAGGAGACAAATGAAGTAAGAGTGCACGACAATGAACAGGTAACAGTCGGCGGCATGATTACAGAGAAAACCATCAAGTACACGAAGACCAACAAAACGATGGCATTTCTCACGGTGGAGGATTTGTTCGGAACCGTGGAAGTTATCGTTTTCCCGCGGGATTACGAGAAGTATCAGCAGCTTATGACGGAGGATGCAAAAGTATTTATTTCCGGCAGGGCAAACGTGGAGGAGGACAAAAACGGCAAACTCATCTGTGAGAAAATTACGGCATTTGACGATGTGAAACGGGAGCTGTGGCTCAAATTTGACACCAAGGAAGCCTTTGCCGAAAAGGAGCAGGAGCTCTACGGAATGCTCCGGGATTCCGACGGAAAAGACGAGGTTGTCATCTATTGTGCGAATCCCAAAGCCGTCAAAAAGCTGTCCCCGAACTACAATATTCACATTGAAAAAGAGATTGTGAACAATTTAACTAACTTTTTGGGCGAAAATAATGTAAAAGTTGTGGAAAAGGGCATTGAAAAGCGGGGCTAAAGAGTTTAAAATGGTAGAGATTAGAGAAAAGGGTATATTTTTAAATTTAGGAGGGAACAGATAAAATGGCAAAAGAAATTAACACCATCGGTGTACTCACCAGCGGTGGAGATGCACCGGGAATGAACGCAGCAATCCGTGCGGTAGTACGTGAGACAATTGCAAAGGGAAAGAAAGTAAAAGGAATCAAACGTGGTTATGCAGGTCTTCTTCAGGAGGAGATCATTGACATGGAAGCAAAGGATGTTTCCGATATCATTCAGCGTGGTGGAACAATCTTACAGACTGCACGTTGTATGGAGTTTACAACTCCGGAAGGACAGAAAAAAGGCGCTGAAATCTGCAAAAAGCATGGCATTGACGGCGTCATCGTAATCGGTGGAGACGGTTCCTTTAAGGGTGCGCAGAAGCTCGCAGGACTTGGAATCAATACCATCGGTCTTCCGGGAACCATCGACCTTGATATTGCGTGCACCGAGTACACAATTGGATTTGATACCGCAGTAAATACAGCAATGGAAGCAATCGACAAGGTACGTGATACCTCTACCTCACATGAGCGTTGCAGCATCATCGAGGTTATGGGACGTGGTGCCGGCTATATCGCATTATGGTGTGGAATCGCAAACGGTGCAGAGGATATCCTTCTGCCGGAGAAATATGATTTTGACGAGCAGAAGATTGTAAACCATATTATTGAGAACCGTAAACGCGGCAAACAGCATCACATCATCATCAATGCAGAGGGAATCGGTCATTCTGCAAGTATGGCAAAACGAATCGAGGCAGCAACAGGCGTTGAGACCCGTGCAACGATTCTTGGTCATATGCAGCGTGGTGGAAGTCCGACATGTAAAGACCGTGTCTATGCTTCTACAATGGGAGCTATGGCAGTGGATTTGCTCTGCGAGGGCAAGTCAAACCGTGTCGTAGGTTATCGTCACGGTGATTTCGTTGATTTTGATATTGATGAAGCATTGGCAATGGTAAAGACAATTCCGGAATATCAGTACGAAATCAGCAGAAATCTTTCCATGTAAAAAACAGAACGAACAATGGAGAGCTGACGCACCAGAATCGTTGGTGCGTCAGCTTTATTACTTTACAGGATTCTCCTGTAAAGTAATAAAGCCCTACGGGCGATATGCGCAGCTCGCGGAGTAGAAATTAGCTGCTATGCAGCACCGCTCGCGCACAGACGTGTGCGACAAGCGCGCACGTATTACAGCAACCTTATTAACTTTACAGGGACAGGAAGAGCAGATGATTACAAGTACAGGCAATCAGCAGATGAAAAACATTGCGCTTCTGCAAAAGAAAGCAAAGGCGCGGAATGAGCAGGAGACATTTATTGTTGAAGGCAGGAAGATGTTTGGGGAAGTGCCAAGGGAATGGTTAAAAAAAGTATATGTGACGGAGCAGGCGGCAGAGGAGACGGACCTTTCGGGTGTCGATTACGAGGTAGTCGCAGATGCCGTGTTTAAGAGTATTTCGGATACCCAGACACCGCAGGGCATTTTGTCGCTAGTCAGGATGCCGCACTATGAGCTTTCGGATTTGCTTGCAGGGGAGAATACAAATCTGCTGGTGCTTGAGAGTATCCAGGACCCGGGCAACCTTGGCACAATGCTTCGCACCGGAGAGGGTGCGGGAATTACAGGAGTAGTCATGAACCGGAATACCGTGGATTTGTTTAATCCAAAGACCATCCGCTCGACGATGGGAAGCATTTACCGTGTGCCGTTTTATGTCAGCGAAAATCTGCCTGAGACGGTTCAGACGCTCCGTGAAGCGGGTGTGACCCTTTTTGCGGCGCATCTGAGAGGAAAAGCGTCTTATGACAAGATGAACTACAAAAAAGCATGTGGCTTTTTGATTGGAAATGAAGGAAACGGGCTTTCGGATGAGCTTGCCGACCTTGCAGATGCGTATGTGCGGATTCCGATGGAGGGAAAGGTGGAGTCCCTAAATGCAGCGATTGCGGCATCCCTTCTGGTATACGAAGTGCACAGACAGAGACAGGATTAGAGAAAGGATAACCTGATATGCGAATCTGGTTTAAAATGATAAAAGACAACCATCTGCTGCGCGACCTCACGGTGGAGGATGATTCGGCGGAGACAAGAACCCACAAGATTTTTCAGGCGCTTGAGGAGGCGTGCTATGCCTTCGACCTGGGGAAACCCATCTGGTTAGATGCCAATGTGCAGGAGTTTAAGCGTCATGCAAAGACAAGGTTTAGACAGGACAGTTTTGTGGAGCAGATTGAATTTGATTTCCTGGAAATGCAGGTCATTGAGGAGTAATAGAAAAGGGAGCGGCAGTTATGGAAAAGTTTTTGGCATTTTTAAAGAAAAAGAATATCGAACTTTCAGTCAAGCGTTATTTTATCGATGCGCTTGGTGCAATGGCACAGGGATTGTTTGCATCCCTTTTAATCGGAACGATTGTTTCCACGATTGGAACCCAGTTTGGAATTGAGCTTCTGGTAACAGTGGGAACTTATGCGAAGGCGGCAGTAGGACCCGCGATGGCAGTCGCAATCGGGTTTGCACTACAGGCTTCTCCGCTTGTATTGTTTTCACTGGCAGCAGTAGGTGCGGCGGCAAATGAGCTCGGAGGAGCAGGCGGTCCGCTTGCAGTTCTTGTTGTGACGATTTTTGCGGCAGAGTTTGGAAAACTTGTTTCTAAGGAAACAAAAATAGATATTATCGTGACACCGTTTGTCACAATCTTTGTGGGCGTCGGGCTGTCTGTCTGGTGGGCACCGGCAATCGGAAAAGCAGCAAGTGTTGTGGGAAATGCCATCATGTGGGCAACTGAATTGCAGCCGTTTTTCATGGGAATTATCGTGTCAGTATTAGTCGGAATCGCGCTTACGCTTCCTATCAGTAGTGCGGCAATCTGTGCGGCACTGGGACTTACCGGACTTGCCGGCGGTGCAGCGCTTGCAGGGTGCTGTGCGCAGATGGTCGGATTTGCGGTGGCAAGCTTCCGCGATAACAAGTGGGGTGGACTCGTTTCCCAGGGAATCGGAACCTCGATGCTCCAGATGGGAAATATTGTAAAAAAACCGGTCATCTGGCTTCCGGCGATTCTCGCATCCGCAGTGACAGGTCCGATTGCAACCTGCGTATTTCATCTGGAAATGAACGGTGCGGCGATTTCTTCCGGTATGGGTACCTGCGGACTTGTCGGACAGATTGGGGTGTATACAGGCTGGATTTCACAGATTGAGGCAGGCAGTAAGGCAGCGATTACGGCAGGAGACTGGATGGGGTTAATCCTGGTGTCCTTCGTGCTTCCGGGTGTGCTGGCATGGCTTTTTACAGCGCTGTTCCGCAAAGCAGGCATCATCAAAGACGGCGATATGAAACTGGATTTATAGGATTTAAGGAAAAAGATAAAAATTTAACAAATTTTTTGCGGATTCGGGCATAGAATAAAAAAGTGTGGTATAATGAGTAAATAGTATCAGTAATAAAAATGTATTTGGAGGGATTACATGGAAAAACCATTCACATTGAGTGATGGGGTGGATGATTGGAACACCATAATATTTTTATACAGGTCGGCACTGCGGGAAGTGGGGACGAAAGTTGAGATTTTGAACGATGAATTTCAGCATGTGCATCAGTACAATCCAATCGAATACATAAAATCCAGAATTAAAACACCGGAGAGTATTGTTAAGAAATTAAAGCGCGGCGGTTACGATTCCTCCATTGAGAATATGGTCAATTATGTCAATGACATTGCAGGAATCCGGATTGTCTGTTCTTTTACGTCCGATATTTACAAACTTGCGGAGATGATAGGCAGACAGAATGACCTGACCGTAATCTCCGTGAAAGACTATATCCGTCACCCAAAAGAGAGCGGCTATAAAAGCTACCATATGCTTGTAACGGTACCGATTTTTCTTTCTGACCGGACCATTGATACGAAAGTGGAGATTCAGATTCGCACGATGGCGATGGATTTCTGGGCGAGTTTAGAGCACAAGATTTATTACAAGTTTGAGGGAAACGCACCACAGTATATCAGCAGAGACCTAAGAGAATGTTCTGAAATTGTATCCATGCTGGACGCCAAAATGCTCCAGTTAAATGAAGCGATTTTAGAGGCAAAGGCGGCACAGGAGGAGGAAACAGGTGCAGTATAATTACGATTTTGAGATTGCAGCATTGACCGTGATGGGGGCGGTACTTTTGCATTTCCTCTTTACGCGTCAGTTCGCAACCAGGAAGGTTCGATGCTTTCTGGCATTGCTTTTAACGTGTATAGTGGAATCCGCATTTAACATTATATCATGTGCAGGGCTGGCAAATGCAGAGCTTGTTCCACAATTCTGGAACGAGTTGTTTGTGTTTGCTTTTTTTGCACTTGAGGGGTTAAGTTCTTATTTTATGTACCGCTATATCAGGGCACTCTGCGGGATGGAAAATGGGGAACACAGGTGGCAGCGGGCGGTGGCTTTTTTCCCGTTTGTGTTGTTTGAGATTGCACTTCTTACAACGCCCGTAACCGGATTTTTCTATTATTTTAAAGACAATGTTTATTATCAGGGATACGGTGCTGATTTGGGGTATTACTACATTATCTACTGCTTTATTTTAAGCATTGTTGCATTCTTGCAGAGCTGGAAGCGGGTGGACAAGCGCACGAAGTGGCTGTTAGTGATTTACTGTATCACTGCAGTTTATGCGATTTATACCCAGTTCCATATACGGGGAATTTTACTTACAGGTGTAGGAAATACAATGATTATCCTGATTATGTATTTATGCCTGCAGAATCCGGGAGAGATGTTAGACCCCGTCACACGTGTGGGAAATGAACAGGCATTCCGCGTTCAGTTAAAAGGATACATTGACCGCAAAATGCCGGTCTGGATTGTGACCCTCAGCATCCAGAGACTGCACCGGATTGAGCGTATGCTTGGCATTGAAATGGCAAATCAGGTGCTCGAGGAAATCGCAGCGTTTTTAGACCCGCTTCAAAAACGTGGGAATGTATTCCGCAACACGCAGGAATCATTCTGTATTCTGACTTTAAGCGAGGAAGAGAAAGACCAGATTGTTGAAAAAATTAAAATGCGGTTTGCGGGTGAGTGGAACTGCGCAGAAAGTCCGCTTGTTGTAAATGCGGCAATTGTAGTGCAACAATATCCGAGAGATTTTGAGAGCATGGAGGATTATTCCGAGATGCAGGATTATATGCTCGAACAGGCGCGCAAGGCAAAACATCTGACGGTGATGGATGCGGTGGAGCAGACCATCGAGGATTACAGGCGCAGGGAAAAGGTGGAGACAGCACTCGAGCGCGCCTTACAGGAACACAAGATAGAAGTATTTTATCAGCCAATTTATTCATTAAAGGACAAGCGGATTGTTTCATTAGAGGCGCTTGCAAGGCTTCATGACGATGAACTCGGCTATATCCCACCGGATGAATTTATTGAACTTGCGGAGAAGAACGGAAGTATTCTGATGCTTGGAGAGCAGGTGCTAGAGGAGAGCTGCAGGTTCCTTGCAAAGCATGTTTTATCAAACGAATCACTTGGAATTACTTCCATTCAGGTAAATGTATCCGTAGCGCAGTGTTTCCGACTGAATCTCGAGGAGACGGTGCTTCCGGTTATGGAAAAATATCACATTCCGTACTCAATGATTGTGCTTGAGCTGACAGAGGGAATTGCAGTTCAGATGCCGGAGCTGATGTTAAAACACATGGAGAATCTCGGAACACATGGAATCGAATTTGCCATGGATGATTACGGAAGTGGAAACTCCAATTGCAGCTATCTCATCCGGTTCCCGTTTGCGGAAGTCAAGATTGACAAGGAAATGGTGTGGGACTATTTCAAGAGTGATACCGCAAAGATTGTGCTGGAAAATGAAATCCGGACGATTCAGATGCTTGGGAGAAGGATTGTTGCAGAGGGAATTGAGACAAAAGAACAGAGCGATGCCATGGATGCGCTTGGGGTGGATTGTATACAGGGGTATTATTATGGAAAGCCGATGCCGGAGACGGAATGCCTACGCTACATCCGTAATTTCAGTGCAGAATCGGTGGAAAAATTCTTTTGACGGTCAGTAGTCAGTAAGACCTGGAATGTACAAAAGGAAAAGTTTATGATAAAAATAGCATTTTGTGATGATGATTTAGAGATATTAAAAGAACTTGGTATCTT
>ENA-UOJA01000724-UOJA01000724.1-human-gut-metagenome-genome-assembly--contig:-C19-NODE-724-length-30560-cov-525.574791_pt1 | contig 30560 bp, 19 predicted proteins | sample MGYA00242337_ERZ723884 | MGnify/ENA metagenome assembly ERZ723884
AATATTGTTTATCAACAAGTTATAAAATGTATGTTTTTTGAGTGACGAAGTCAGGTCATTCTATTCCTACAAATTGATGCTACAAGAACAAACACCAATTGAATGGCTATAAACACAGATATATAACATAAAGTATTGAATCTAAGTTTTGGAAAGTACATCAAAGTTATTATGTCATAAAGATACATATAAAGAATGAATAGAAGATTTTCAGATATTACATACCACATACTATCTAACGACCATCTAAATAGCCTAATACGACTGATAAGATAAATAGACAATGTATTTAGAGGGATTATCATTAGTGCGGCTGATAAAAAACTCAAAACAATGACTGTTAAGGAAAAGGAAAAAAGAACCGGCAATGCCATATATGTACACAGTGATACAAAATAGCATTTTATAACGGGATCGACTTTATTTGTGGAATTGTTGTTCATTTTTTTGCGGGTTATACCATTCAACTGTTTGTGCTGTAAGATTCACCATTAACACGAGATTATAAATATTATGTGTCTTGGGTACTGCACCGAACTACTTATTCACCATTCCTTTTATGAAGAAATTCAAACCAAAGACCGTCGAATACGACTATATTGGCTTCTTTCTTCATAATTTGGTTCAGCTTTCTTGCAAACTGTTCCGAGATCTCATACTGAAGTCCATTAAGACCAATGCATACATCAAATTGTCCCCAATAAATCCACAAATGCTTTATCGGAATTTTGTAATCGTAATTAATCGTTATTTTTCCTCGAGTATCCAAAGTATTGCGTTTGGATAACTTTAAAGTCTCTGCACATTTTATCAATTCATTTATTTCCGCTGTGTCCTTTACTGTAACTACATATTCTCCATAATTGCCTTTATCAAACATTTCAGGAACAATGTCATACATTCTACAAGTTGTAAGATCCCCTGAATATATAACTGTGGCAGAAGAAATGTTTTGAGCCGATATCATCATAGATTTCAAGCTAATGATAATTGTTAAAAATAATATCTTCATAATCTATTTTTTTGAGGAGTAACGATAATAACTACGTCATCAGATACAACAGAAGTTGGACCTTCCGTGTTATATCCGATTGTATATAGAATACTTTTTTAACAGCTACCCTTGCAGAAAGCAAGTCAACGCACATCGTACTTACGGAGGAACGGGCATTACGATTCAGTATGGAGCACGAAACCAATAATGGTATCAACAGACTAATGATTATTTTTGCCATGTATTAATCGTATGTTTATAATAGTTCACTACTTACATAAGTGACTACATCTATTTTGAACAAATCATTTCCCATTAATTTCAATTTTCATGACTCTTGCAAAAATAGTTATATATGGATATTTCGACTGATATTTTTTCCATTTTTCTACCCAATCTCTACTTCTTTTTAGTTCTTCTTTATCACCCGTAGTACTGTAGGAATAGTATTGACATAATTTTAATTTGCATATAGTTTCCGTTGCACCATCTGAATGTGGATCAATAAAGACACATAGTGTTTTATCTTTACAAATAAAAATATCAGCTATGCCTATATTGGAAATTCTAAGATAATTATCTTTTGGCGGTAATACTCCCCAATATTTATAAGGTATTATATAGCATCCCTTATATGTTTTCCAAACAGTGAACTCTACTTCATTGATAATATAAAAAGTTCTATACCAAAATACCCTAAACAAAACAAATGCAAATATACAGAATCCGAGAAGGAAAGTTTTATGTACCTTTCCTCCTCGAAAATATTTATGAGTATCTATTCGATGAAAAAACATGTCTTTTATTAAATAGGAATAAAGTTTATTATTATCTTCCAAATAACGATTTAAACCAGCCTTTTATCACATTCCAAGTATGGACTCGTCCTTCTTGTAACATTCTTTGAACTTCATACTGTTGTTGCCAGTATTTTTTGTGCCCTCTATCAAAGCCTGCTTTCTCGGCGGCCTGAGAAACCATAGCCTCTGTAGAAAATCTGCCATTTTGTACAGATTCCAGTGCATCAAATGCCGCACGAGAAGCTTCCCAACCCTGTCCTGAGATACCAGCCATATATCCAGCACTATAGTTACCGATGTCACGTGCCGATGCAATAAATTTATTACCATTTTCATCTGTGAATGGCATCCCTCGATATGAATACTGTGTCCAGTTCAGATTTCCTCTGTTTTTAATGCCTATAGTCTTAAAGTCATATTTCTGTCCTCCTGTCGCATTGGCCATATAATAAATAACATCTATTTTACTTTTAACGATGTCTTTATCAAAGAAAATTTGCCCACTTTTATCTGATATATCTATTTGGGCTCCAACAACGACCTTATTATCACTACCAAAGAAAGAGTATTTTGTTAAAGACTTTCCAAGAATATTTCCAGTTCTCTTTCCATGTTCTATAATATAAATATTCTTATCATCATCTAGCGCACCTCCTGTAACAATATATTTATTTTCTTTATCTAATGTAACTTCAACGTGGTTGCCATCAGGATCTATCAACCTTAATGGATTATTTAAGACGTTGCTATAACTGCTAACATTAAGATATATTTCCTGCAAAGGGTCTGTAACCATCCACCTGCCCACGACCGGATCATACCATCTTGCTTCATGATCCTGCATGTTCCATCCGTACATAGTATCAAGTTCCTTGCCTGTGTACTTGTATTTGTTTCGGCTCACGCCACAGCGGTCGCCCATCAATGCGCCGAAGGGGTAATAATGGTTTACCTCCTCGATGTTGCCGTTGCCATCCACCACCAGACGGTTGCTGCCAAGATGGTCCTTCACATAAAAATGCATTACTATCCCATTGTCGTCATCCACACTTGCGTAGCCGCCGTCGAAGAGGATGGCGGAAATGTTGTCATTGTCGTAGACGAGATTTGAACAGTAATAGTATTTGGTCTTAAGACGTTTGGTTATCGTCTTCGCCATACCGACTGTACCAATATTTAAGGAAGTTGAAGAGACATTGGGATCATACGGATATACACGAAACTCGGCCTTCTTGTATGTGGAGCGTAGTTTTGTTCCATCTGCCGAATATGTATAGTATATGGTATCGTTAGAGCTTTCTTTAAATAAAGCCCTTGATTTCGTACTTATACATTGTGGCAAGTCCAACACATTGTAGTCAATGCTTGTGATTCCCTTATTGCTGTCCGTCAGCATATTGCCGTTAGAATCGTATGTATACTCCGTTTCTTCGTCGGCATAGTCGCGGAAATGCATAGCACCTTTGTAGCTGGGGCTTTCTTCCGCAGCATCGTCTATCTTCACCACCTGATTGCCTTTATAGCTATAGGTAAGATCGTCAATAGTTCCGTAGTTGCCACTGTTGAGCAATCCTTCACGACGGAGCGAGAGGATGTTTCCCATAAGGTCATACTTATAGGAGGTGGAGAAATGGTCGTTGCGCTTGCCGTTTTCGAGATAACCGGCAGCCGTCAGACGCGACATTCCGTCATAGCTGAATATATAGCCACGCTGTCCGTACGTATCGCTCTCGTCGGCTACAGACCAGTCTATAGCTGAAATGTTGCCGCCATATTGTGGCGTAGAGCCATTGTGCGACTGCTCATAGAACAGACTCTCCGTATATAGAGGAGTGCTGATGCGTGTTGGCATACCGTGGATGTTGTAGCTGTATTCAGTGGCAAGTGACGCAGATCCGTTACGACGGTCTGTCTGCAAGCGTCCGAACTCGTCATACTGATTGTCTGCAAGCGTTACGCTGCAGCCGTTGTTTATGGAATAACGGGTCTGCAGGGGGCGGTCAAGGGCGTCGTAGGTATAGCTATAGCTCTCTTCTGTCGTCGACCTACCAGATGCTGTGTGCGTAATTGCCATAGACGACGGCTTACCAGAGAACGTATAGTCTGTGACGGTGCGGTCTTTTCCGCCTAAGATATTGGAAGTTTCTACACAGGCAATGCGGTCTTCACTATCGTAGGAAACGACAGAACATATCTCTGAAGGTGTGGTCTTGGTATTGTTTGCAGAATCACCTTGAGATGTAATCGGCTCAAGAACAGCTGTCATCGTACCTGTTTTCAGACCACGGGCGTTACGGCTGCCCATACGGTTTAAGCCTTTAAACTGCTGTAGAGACAAGAACCGATAGTCGTCATAATAGCTGGCTGTCAATAAAGACGGAGTTTTAAGGGCTATGTTGGGGCAATATCCCGTGCCGCAGATTGAGGATGCGGTATTGGCGAAGTCTGTTTTGTACACATGTACGAACATTTGCTTCACAGCCGCTGCGTCGGGGGCATCACACAGACCTTCCAGAACTGGTCGTCCGAAATGGTCGGGGATGGAGTATTTCCATCTGTTTTCATTGCGCAGATTGCCGTCCTGACAGAACACGGGGGTTCCCGTGATATCATTGATATAGTACACAGGGTCTGCACCGGGGAGTTTCTTTTCTACAAGAAGCATGCGGTTGTCGTAGCGGTAGAAATAGGCATACCGACGGAGAGCCCCACTTGATCGTATATCCCAAGACTTTACTATGCTTCTCGTTATGTCGTTCAAGGCTGGTGGAAGCACAAAACGCAGTTTGCCCAAAGCGTCATAAACATAATAAGTGTCAGCCATAACGCCATCTTTTTCATCTATGATATGGCGTTCAAGCACCTTGTTGCCTTTCCAGTCCGTAAAGGTTAATACGGTACGGTTGTCTGCATCCACAGTCTTTACAACAGCCAGCTCGCCGTCGGCATAATAGCCAAGGGCGCGTAATGTGTAGTCGTTTGACGGGACAAAGCGCTTACAACGATACATAGCGCCCGAATATCTGTTTCCGAAGAATGATGTTGTGTACGGTCGCTTGCTGAACGCAACACCCGGCGGACAGACGCGTACAGCTTCGGCGGACGGTGAAAGTTCGTATTGTGACTCCTTGAACGCAAGACTGTCACCATACTCTGATACTGACTTTCCGAGAAAGTCGCATTGGGATATGTGACCGTTCACCGCACTGTAAGGAACAGCCAGCCATTCCTTCACGGTACGGTCCAGCGCATCATATTCGGTCAGGGTAGCAAGATTGCGATTGTCCGTTGAAGCACCTTTGGCAACGACGTTTACCGGACATCCGAAAGAATCGTAATAGGTCGATGTGGTGACGGACGTGCCTTTTCCTGCTGACGTATAGGTATGCTCTGTCACCGAATTACAGCCTTCTTGTGGTTCTTCGGCATATATGGCGTAGTCGTAGGATTTTACCACATTGCCGTTTGTGTTTGATATCGTTGACAATCTGCCCCCGTCATAACCATAGCTGACGGTGCGCATATTGGGATAGGATATGGCGGTACAGCCCACAAGAGGTCTGTAGGCGTAACGAGTGACGAGGACAGAATCTGAAGACAGCGCAGACTCGGATGTTTTAGGTAGTGTAGTCACAATACCGCCTTTAATAGCTGCAACGGGCAATGAGGCCTCTGTGTCCCAGACGTATGATGTAGGAACGCCGTTGTTTATGCGTGTGGCGAGAAGATTGCCGCGACGGTCATAGCCGAGAAAATTCTGCCGTGCCACTTCCGTTCCTTTGTGCATGATGCGGGCGAGAATAGGACATACGCCACCGTATGTTCCGAAATCGGCATAGTCGTTCCTTACAAGGATAGTGTCTTTATTATCAGAAATAAACTTTTCTAAAACAGGAAGCATCCGCATGCCCCTACTGCTCACTGCTTTGTAGAACTCTGTATTTATATTGGCAGAACGGTACCAGTTTCGCTCCACTGACGAATTGCCGCAACTCAAGCGTACGGACTGCAGAACATGCAAATCGGAAACCTTAAGGCTGTCAGTTAAGGAAGCACCATGAAGACGGTGTGTATTATCGCGTCCGTCATACCGGTATGCAGCCGTTACGGTACGCGATGTTCCATCTTCGTTGAAAGTTGTCACTATGGTTGAATCCTTAAACAACCTGCCACTGATGACAGAAACGGTGAAATAGTTGAAATCATCGTTGCTTTCATAAACCTCATGTAGAAAGTTTGCCTTCACATTGCGTGTGAGTCCCTCTACATACAGACCGGTATTTATTTGGGTGCCACCGTCTGTGCTGTAACGGTTCTCTATGCGTTCCATTGGCTCATAGCCTTTATCCGTGTAGCGATAAGTTGTCTTGCTGACAAGTGGAGCCTTCTCCCAGAATGACTCCTGAACATATCCGTTAATGAGTTGAGGTCCGAAAACACGTTCCGCAGAGAGACGGGCATCGCTTCCCATACTGGAAGTATAGATGGGATAACCTAAATAACGTTCTGTATTTAATGCTATGTCGTTGTTTCTATTGTTGGATTTGCCCTTGTAAGTGTTTTGCACATTGGATGTGTCAAACCTGTATTCTGTCAATACAGGCTTGTCCAATGATGTGCCGCTTGTCTTCTCTGTGACACAGCCATAGTATACGGTGGCGTTTTCAAGTTGAGCACCGGGGGTACGGCATGAAGTGACAAACGTAGCACCGGATGTGTAGCCGACTAACTTAAATTGGTCGTAAATGATGGTGCCGCCAATGGAGATGAACGAAGACGGTCCGAGTTTTTTCAGCGGAACAGTGCATACTGGATCACTGTAGCTGAACTCACGTATACGTGTGCGATTTGTTATCGGGTCGGATACGGTAACCGACTTTATACGGAGACCTATAGAGACATTATAGTATACCGAATCTTTAGTGAGCGGTATAATTTCAAAGCCTCCTGCAACAGGTTTTTCCGGAGCCGGACCGTTTTCCCAGTCGGTTTTAAACGTTAAGTTGCCACCTGCCGTATTTCCGCCTGTATTGGAGTTGCTTCCGTTTCCGTTCTGATTGTTGCCAGAGACTTTCTTGTCGTTGGGAAGGAGAAGAGAATCACATACGCTTTGCTCATACTCGAACGTTGTCGTAGCTCCAAGGCCGTCTGTTATTTTTTCCAGAGTGTAGCCTTTAGCAGATTCAAAATACGGGATACGTAGCATACTGATTTTGCCGTCCGTATCAAGAACGCTGAAACTTGTCCTTTCCGGATGTGAGGGCTTGTAGTTTTTGTAACCGAAAAGGTCTGTATGATTTGAGTCCTGTCCACAGAAATAAGAGAACTCCTGTTTGTCTACAAGTCGGTCTCCATCCTTTACGGTTATATCGCTGAGCAATACACGCCCGTCAATGGTAGACGTGTAATTGAACGAAACATTTCTTACTTCTTCACCGTTAGGAGAGATTACATGCATGCCATTGATAGTGTGATAACTTGTGTTGGAAAACTTGGCATGAGTGAACTTTATGCGGCAAGTACGCGAAGAGATGGCTGAAATGATACGTTTATCAGGATACTCGCTATGAACGGACGGCGACATACAATAACTGCCGTTGCCTCCTCCACTCTCCGTGGCAATTCCAACGGAGGGTTTGAAAAAGCTACGGTAGTCTGCCGGTTTCTGAAAATCGCAACGTGAGAACGGTTCTTTGGAATACTCATAACGGACAGTGTCTGTGTTATTGGCGGTTATCATATGGCTGAGACGCCATGCCGTTACCGCTTTATAAGAGGGATCCGTTTTCTCGGGTATCACGTAGACTTGCTTTATGTATCTGTAGTCCGTATGCTCACGTTCCGTAAAGTAAAAGCGGTCGCCGTCAGGCGTAGTAATACAAAAATCGTGTACACCTTCATCATTGCTGCCACAAAACGAGATGACAAGGTCGGTTTGAGGCAATTGTATTATACTTTTGTCTTTTATGATGAAACAGCCTGAATAACCGGCAAAGCTATAGCTGTAACGGTCATACCACGCATCCTTTTTGTAGTGTAGAATATCGGTAAGGAAAGAGGGGTCTATTTCACTTGGAGATATATGAGATTTGGCTTGCTCATCAGGAATGCCAATCACAGAGCGTGATACGCATCCTCCTCCAAGCAGCGACCATCCGAGACCGGTCTCGCAATGTTCGTCATCGGCCTTGATTCCTGCTGCATGGTATGAAAGAGCTACAGGCAGACTGTAGCTGCCGACAGACATGGTGTAAAGAGGAATGTTTACTGAGAGCACGCCGGTGTTGAGGGCTACGGGGTGGTCTACATAACGGCGCATCTTAGCAGCTTCAGGCGAAGGCAGCACTGTGCCGTCCGAAAGCGTATAAGGCACTTTCAGAGTGCCCTCATTAATAAGGCCGGTGGCAGAGTTCTGCGCATACGCTGCCGCAGACACAAATATAACAGACAATACTGCGAGTATTATATGTTTGACAGACCAAATATAACGCAAGACCTTTTTCATACCTTGGATTCTTATTACGTGTTGAACATCAAGGGCTACTGTATGTTGAATTTCTCGGACGACACGCTACCGTTAGCGTTAAGATAAAGGACGTACTGACCTCTTGGCAAACCAGCGCAACTGATGTCAACGGAGTGATTCTCTCCAGGTTGGTAGTTGCCGGAGAAGGTCCTGAATGCCATGCCCTCAGAATTGGAAAGGACAAACGACACCGACGCAGGGCTGTTGACGGTGAACTCCACATGTATGTTTCTGCCGCTGTCATCCATGCTGCAATGATAGTCCATAATATTGTCGCTGTTCACATTTGACGGGTTTCTGTAAGGCACATACGTCCCGTCCTTTACCTTTTGGCGAATCTCAATGTTTGCCTCGTCAAGGTCAAGGTTTTCCTGTTCTTCGAGAGGACAGAACAACGAATATTCTGCTATGACTTGTCCGCTATATGAATACCGGCAACGCTCAGCTACGGGGTAGCGATAGCCCGGTGCGTACCATCTGCAAAAGTCTTCCTGCAATACAAGTGTGTCACTACTTATACATGCCCGTATGCTGTCATCAGTAAAAACGCCGTAGTTGGACGGCACTTGCTCACGTGGGAAATAACTCACGTTCTCATAGCGGAGCGCATGCAGGCATATCACGTTATGCAGCGTGTCACCATCAATCGTAACAAGAGATCCCAGCTCGTCTGCGCAAAGCGAATAGCTGCCACATGAGCGCACACGTAGCTTGTCGCAGAAAGTGCCAGTGTCGTGGAACATTCCACTGATACGGTCGCCATAAGAAAAAGGGAACATGAGAATTGGCTCCTGCAGGTCATAACGTATGTATGTTTGATTGTCCTCCTTTACTGACAGTTTCAAGACATTATTCTCAAGAGAGAAATGGTTTAAGGCATTCCGTTCAGAGAAGTATATATTGCGGAGAGAATCATTCGATTGGTAGAATTTCTGTAAAACCGACATATCGTCATCCTTCCCATGAATTGTCCATAGCTTTGTTTCCTTACAGTCTGTACTCTCTTCCGTCAACGTACACAACACCTTCTTTATGACATCACCGCTACGGAACATGTTATGCTGCATGTCCAATTGTTGTGCAGTACAGAAAGTGAATGAGCTGCACAGCATACACAAGAATATGAAAACAGACTTTTTCATAAGGTGCGGATTAGGTTATATATATTGCAAATATAGCGAAATAATGTATAGGCTGTATGCGGAATAGTCGTTTTTAACATTGGTTAAGAAAGCCGTCTAACGGGGCATAAACGCAAAAAGAGCATATAAGGCTTGAAGAATCGCAAGCCGTATATGCTCTTTTGTATGAATGAAACGTGTGCTTACTGTGCACCGGCAACTGTAGCGCCGTCGTAACCCCACTTGTAGTAAGAAGCGCCGTGAACGAAACCTGCACCGAAAGCGGTGAAGATGATGTTGTCGCCCTTCTTCAAGTGACGCTCGTGATCCCACAAAGCCAAAGGAATTGTGGCAGCACTTGTATTGCCATAACGCTGTATGTTCACAACTACCTTCTCGAGCGGAAGATTGATGCGCTTAGCAACAGCCTCGATGATGCGGAGGTTAGCCTCGTGAGGGATAACCCAGTTGACATCTTCTGTAGTCATCTCGTTGCGCTTGAGCACTTCCTCGACGTCGTTGCCCATGTCGGTAACGGCGTAGCGGAACACGGTGCGTCCCTCCTGATAGAGGTAGTGCAGACGGTGGTCCACTGTAAAGTGTGACGGCGGACATACCGAACCGCCAGCCTTCATGTGAAGGAACGGAAGTCCGATGCCGTCGGTGCGCAGGAATGAGTTCTGCACGCCTACGTTCTCCTCCTCGGTAGCCTCAACGAGCACTGCGCCCGCTCCGTCGCCGAACAGCACGCATGTAGCGCGGTCGGTATAGTCGACGAGCGACGACATCTTGTCGGCTCCGATAACGATGATCTTCTTGTAGCGTCCGCTCTCAATCATGGTAGCGGCAACGTCGAGCGAATAAAGGAATCCGCAGCATGCTGCCTCAAGGTCGAAGGCGAAAGCGTTCTTCAGTCCGAGTTTGCCAAGGACTATAGAAGCTGTTGAAGGGAACTTGTAGTCGGGGGTTGTTGTTGTGACAATGAGCGCATCGATTGTGTCAGGATCTACGCCGGTCTTCTTCAGAAGCTGCTTGGCTGCCTTGCGCGCCATGTAGCTTGTGCCGAGACCTTCCTCTGTGAGGATGTGGCGTTCCTTGATACCGACACGGGTCATAATCCACTCGTCGCTGGTGTCTACCATGCGCGACAGCTCCTCGTTGTTGAGGACATAGTCGGGCACATAGCCGCCAACGCCTGTGATTACTGCGTGTATCTTACCCATTGTAATTATTCAGCAACTTCCTTAACGATAGCCACCTTACCACGATAGTAACCGCAAGTAGGGCAAACTGTGTGGTATACATAGTAAGCGCCACAGTTCGGGCATACTGCCAATGTAGGAGCTACTGCCTTATCATGAGTTCTTCTCTTAAGTGTACGTGTCTTTGACTGTCTTCTTTTAGGATGTGCCATTTTTCTTTAATCTTTAATTATTGTTTTTAATTTTTCTAATCCATTCCAGCGCGGATCTACCGCTGCCTCTTCATTCTCACCACTACTTCGGGTAGCTGAGTGTTCTTCGAGAACCTTTATCATCGCCGCGTTACATTTTCCAGGTGTATGCACGTGCTTAGCGGGAATGTTGAGTGCTATAAATTCGTAGATGAACCATGCCACGTCGAGTACGCCTTCGCGTTCGTCGACGGTGATGAGGTCATCGTCTTCGGAATATTCTTCTCCAAACTTGACGACAAGGCGGTCGTCGCTTTCTACGTCCTGGTCCATATCGTCGAGGCAGAGGTCGCACGGAATAACGACCGAGCCTTCGGTGTGGAAGTCGAGCTCAAAATAGTTCTCCGTGCGGCGCACGTTTAACGACACACTGACAGAGCCACGCTTTATTTCGTCCTCGTCTAACGACTCGAAATAAGCGTCGCCCAGGTTGAAATGGAGCGTTGTGAGGCCCTCGTTCAACTCCTTTAAATCTATCTTAAGCGATTCTAAATTACACATTTGGTGTGCAAAGTTACGAATATTCTGCGAATTACACAACTGATTACCAGAAAAGTTCTATTCTAAAGGTAGTTCCAACGCCCAATTCCGACTTTTTCACGTAGATTTTGCCGTGATGATACTCTTCTACAATGCGTTTGGCGAGCGACAGGCCCAATCCCCAGCCACGTTTTTTCGTGGTGAATCCGGGTTTGAACACGTTGCCGATGTCCTTCTTGCGTATGCCTTTGCCGGTGTCTGCCACCTCGACTACGGCGCGTGCGCCTTCCTTCAGTATGGTGAGCGTAATGGTGCCGGCGCCTTCCATGGCGTCGACGGCGTTCTTGCAGAGGTTTTCTATCACCCACTCGAAGAGCGAGGCGTTGATGCGCACTATGACGTCTTCCTCGGGGAAGCGGCATATCATCTGCACCTTGCGCGACGTGCGGCGGTCCATATAGTCGACCACGTGCTGCATTATCTCCTTCAGATTTGTCTCCACAGGTTCGGGCAGCGAGCCTATCTTCGAGAAGCGGTCGGCGATGAGCTGCAGGCGCTTCACGTCCTTGTCCATCTCGGGTATGAGCGGGTCGTCGGGGTGAGTCTCCTTCAGTATCTCGGTCCACGCCATGAGGCTCGATATCGGCGTGCCGAGCTGGTGTGCCGTCTCCTTGGAGAGTCCTACCCACACCTTGTTCTGCTCGGCGCGTTTCGACGTGAGCAGGGCGAAGATGGCTATGACGACGAATATCATCACCACGCCCAGCTGTATATAGGGATAGGAGGCGAGTCGGCGCAGCATGACGGAGTCGGCGTAGCAGACATTGATGTACTCATCGGAGTGCGACACGCTGTCGGCGTCTTCGTTAAGCGCGATACGTATCACCTGGCGCTCGGCGAGCATTTCTTTGCCGAGTTGCTCCACACGCCTAAGCGAGTCGGCTGCCGTGTTGCATGTTTTCAAATTGATGTTGCGGTAAGCCTGCACGTCGCCGTTCGAGTCGAGCACGATGACGGGTATCGTGTTGTTGCCGTTTATCACCTTCAGCACCAGATTGATGTCGGTGTTCTCGTCGGCGTTGTTCAGTGTGCGCATAGCCTCAGCCCAGACCGCCATCTTGTTGTGCTCCTCCCTGGCGAGGTCGCGTATGAGGATATGCGACACGACAAGTGACGCCACGGCGATAATCACCGCGGCGAGCACAAGAAATATCTTCACTCTACGTATTTGGTCGGTCCATTGCATATAACTAATAACGCAGTTACGGGCAGAATATTATTGAAGAAAGAAGGATTATTGCGCTTTCAAACGCAATAATCACCAATAATCACCAAAGATTGCTGTCCACCACCCTATTCACGCCATCTGCTGCAACCGAATCTGTAGCAACAGTTTCCGGGCGTGTGTCTTGGCGTGCGTTGGTCATCACACCGATAACGACAAGCAGCAGCGCAATCAGCGCAACGAGCACGGCGTTCACAACGGCGAACGACTTGCTCTTGCCTGCCAGTAGGCGTCTTATATGGGCGATGTCGGAGGGTCGATGCTCGCGGTCGGCGGCGGCACACATGCGCCCTACTCTCGCAAGACTCTTGCTGTGCGCAGCCTCAGCCATGAACTCGAGCACCTTGCCGAACGAATAGATGTCGGCACTGGGGTCGCTCTTGGCTCCGGGCAGCAACTGTTCTGGCGCCATATAGCCGATTGTTCCTGCCGGAATCTTAAGCACGCAGAAGGTCTCGCTGTCTGAAAGTCCGAAGTCGATGAGCTTAACGTCGCCTCCGCGATGGGTCACCATGATGTTCGAGGGCTTTATATCGCGATGAACGGTCTGCTTGGCGTGCATATACTCCATCGCGTCAAGCAGTTGGGCGGCAATCTTGCGCGCCTTTTCTTCAGTAAACGTTCCGCTTGTGACGGCTGTCTCAAGATTCTCGCCGTCTACATATTCCATGACGATGCACTCGCCAAGTTCTTCTACCGGCTCCATGCTTATGGTGCGGCAGATGTTGGGATGGTCGAGCTGCAAGCCTATCTCAAACTCCTTCATGAGCGCCTGACGATATACGGGCGTGAAGGCGAAGTCGGGCTTCAAGCACTTCAGCATATAGCGCTTGCCGTATCTCACGGCAGAGAGCAAGCGCGAAAAACCCGACTTCGAGACATATACTTCGCTAATGTTCGAAAAGCCGCTGTCGTGCTGCGCTCCGCTGAAGCCGCACTCGCCGCCAAAGCCTGCCACGAATCCTGATGTGGGTCGTTTCTCCTTGTCGTCCATCAGCACGATTCTTTAACAACCCTAACTATCGAAAGTCCGCCGTTGCGACCCGCTACGAACGGCGGTGTGCGCACGCCGGCGCGCTCGAGGAACGGCAGATACAGCGGCTGCTCGGCGATGAAGCAGCCCGTAACGAAACTGTCGCCAGGCAGCATTTTGCTGTTGTGCGACATGAGCACGGCATATCTGCTGTCGCCCTGATATTCAAGTCGCACAATGCGGTTGGGGCTCCAGCCTATCTCCACCTCGTCGCCTCGATTGAGGTCGCTGCTCATGAGTTGGTTGGCGTTAAAGAACGACGAGTTGTAGCACGGACTCGTCTTCAGCCATGCCACAAACTTAGTGTAGTCGGCATGACCAATATAGCGCGCCAGCACATTCAGCGTAGCCACGCGTGGCGTGTGCTCGTCGCCTACATAGTTGTAAAGACGCTTCAGTGTGGATGTCGACACGGTTGCATTGTATTTCTTCTTAAGCATCAGCGAGAACACCTCGAAGTCGGTGGACGTAGCAAGTGTGTCCTCGTATTTCTCCTTTACGAGACGCTTGAGTTCTTCTATTTCTGGTGAGTTCATTCTTCTACGATATTATCAAAAACATTCCATTTTGCATTCGCACGATAGTATTTCTTCCTGCCTTTCGGCACATGCAGTCGGCAGGTTTTCACGAAGTCGGCGCCGGTTGTGGCGAAGGTATTTCTGCCACATACCGGCGGAAGTGGGGCTGTTATGTACAGATCGGTGAGCGGACAGCCGTCAAACACGTAGTCGGACAGCAGTTCGACGTCGTTGCCAAGGCGCACAGTCTTCAGGTCGGCACATTTCTGGAACACGCCGGTCGGCAACATCTTCAGTGTGGAAGGCAGCGCAACTTCCCTTACCTTACTGTTATAGAAAGCACATTCGCCTATTTTGGTGAGTCCTGCCTGAAACACGAACTTCTCAATGCTACATTCGCGGAAGGCGTACGGACCAACTGCTGTCACTGTGGCTGGCAATACGTAGTCGCCTCGCTTGCCCATCGGGAACCACAATATGCTCTTGGCGTCGCCGCTCAGCAGAACGCCGTCACTACTTGTGTAGGCAGTGTTGGCACCCGACACGCTTATCTCTTCAAGCGATGTGCATCCAGCCGACGGAACGATACTGCTTACGGTAGCCGGTATCACTATGCTGCGCAGCGATGAGCAGTTGAAGAAGGCGTCTTTTTCTATCCTCACCACGTCCATCGGCAACTTTATATTCTTCAGATTGCTGCACGCGGCAAACAGTCCCACTCCCACAACGTCGTCCTCCGAATAGCGCGCAGCGTCATACACACCGCCTCCTGCGACAATGCGTGCTCCTGAGATGTCTATATCGGCAAGTCGCCCGTTTGTAGCGCCGCCGTCTATGCCGCGTCCTGCCATGTGGCGCAGGGTGCGAAGGTCGTCGCCGTTGAGCGGTCCGGCTATAGAGATGGCGGTGTACTTGTAGATGTCGTCGCCAATGACTACCGAGAGCATGCCTGCCTCATCCAAAACCACAGCGGTTGGAGTTGTGAACGAAAGCGGTTCGCCCACAGCCTCGCCGTTTCTGTTCTTGGCGAATGGTCTTACTGTGTATGCCGTGCTCGGCTGCAGATTGCCTATACGCAAGCGGTAGAATCCGTCAGCGCCCACTGAGCCAGTCTGCATTATGGTTGTTTCCTTCTCACCGTCGCTCATCGCGGCTCCATCCTGACGCGATATGCGGCAACCGCTTTCGGCGATCTCGTCGCCGCCGTCGTCAGCAATGCGATAGCCCACGATTACACTCATCGGACTGCTGCTCAACACCTTCACGTCGCCGATAGTTGGCTGCAGATTCGGTAGTGTTGTGAAGTTGAGAGTCTCGCCCGACAATACGGCGGTGCCGTTGCCGCCTTGCAACATATAATAATATGTGGTGCCTGCCGTGAGATTACGCAAGCGCATGCTCACACTGCCGTCCGCAGCTTCAAGCGCCTCCGAACGTTCGCTCATACTCTCGTCGGCTCCATAGCAGAACCACAACTGCGGCATCTCCACACCATTGTCCGTTTGGCATAGTCCTGATATTGTAGCTTCCGTTCGGGTTATATCCGTAGCCGACAGAGTCTGCAAGTGCGGCTCAAGACTGTCGGGTTTGTCGCTACTGCACGAACACAAGAGCGCCACTACTGCCACGAAAGTGATATAGAGCCGATTGAACATATTATTATAATGTAAGCTATGATTCATATCTCAAGTTGTTTTCACATATATTATATAGAAACACTTTCTCAACGCTTGGCGGGTTTCGTTATCACACTATTCTTTCCAATGCGTATGCCAATGCCCACACATCCCTGCCACTGGCTGCCGCCGATTGTAAGCGCAGAGGCGCTCACGCTCAGCCTGCCCTTTGTAAAGAGCACGCCAATCTCCGCTGCCACGCCTTTATGTGTGAGTCCGTCGTTGCGCAACCATTCTCCGCCTTCGCTTTTTGCGAGTTGCCATGCGGTACTCTGTTTAGCGTAACCGGCTCCCTCAAAGACGTTGAAGTTGGCGTTTATGCGGTGTATCAAGCCCGCTGTGACGGCATATTCTGAAGTATGCGTGCTACCAGAATAGTATGGCTTCACAGTAGCTCCGTCTCTATAGCCCTCGCGGTTGCACGCTCCTACGGTCTTCTTGCCAGAGCGCAGATTGGTGCTGGCATGAACGTAGCCACCGTGACGACTCATCACGGCTATCATCGCTCCCCACGACGGACCGTCTGTGTGCATCGAGGCTGTAAGCAACGTATAGAGATGCAAGGGCACGACGCGACGCGGCGGCGCCACGGTAACTGTGTCTACAATAGTCTGTGTGTACACAACGGTGTCGTGCTTCTCCACAACAGCTGCCTGCGGCAGGCGAAGACGCATCTCGTATGTCATGCGACTCTCCAGCTTTGTACCGAACGCATAGTCGCGCAGCACTCCCCATTGCGGGTGTTTCAGCGTTATGCTCTTTGTGCCTTTAGGCAGGAAAAGCCATATCTCGCCTACCTTGTCGCGACGCTCAACGATGCCTAACGGCGAAGAGAAAGCGAAGTCGGCTGGGGCTACCACCTTCAGCAGGGCGCACGCCTCGTCGTTAAGGTCGCGCACAGCGTCGATGAAAGCGCTCACATCGGTGGGCAACTGACGGAAGCTCTCTACTGAGAACGAGCTGTCGGCAGGTGCTGGCGCATCTGCAACTTCCGCTGCAGACAAGAACGGCGCAGCTGCCTTAGCGTCCTGCAACGAGAGGCAGCATAAAGCGACGGTATACGCCACACAAAGCATCGCGTTGCGTAGCGTCCGGCTTATACTTATTGTCCGAGAACTATTGTTTAGCATAATACAATGTCTTTTTATTCAGGATTAAAGTCGGCTAAGATTAGAGCCTACTTGCTTTGTCTATTCAAGATTAAAGTCGGAGATGTCTATCACGCCTTCCGAACTGCCGACAGTTGCAGACGGTTGCCACGTTCGCACGTGTATGAGCGGCATGGAAGGATTGCGGAAGTCCCACAGCAGAAACAGCCAACCGTCGTCCGAGTAGCGGTCGCTGCTGTAGCGTTGGCGCAGCGAAACGCCGTAGATGCCGTCTTTCGTAGGATGGCGCATGATGCGGAAGTCGGAGAACTTCACGTCGACTGTCTTGTTGACGGCGAACACCTTGGCGAGTCGCGAGAGATAGTCGCGCTTGGTGTGCAGGGCGTAAGTAACGCGCGAGTCGGACCCAATGCCGGCGGTCGTAGCCGACTCCTTCACCACATTGCCAACGATGATGAGTGCCTCGTCGCTGAACACCTGTCTGAGGAAGTCGATGTCCTTCGTGGTGTATGCCGTGCGCAGATGCTCGCAGTAGTTGAGTATCTGACGGCGGCGCGAGGCATCGGTCTCCGTCAGCTTGCCCTTCAATATCTTTGCCGCCTCTTTGTAGAACGGACTGCTCTGCGCTATCTTGCGTATGTCGGTCTGCGTGAGCTTCACCGCGTGTCCTTTACTCTCACGGCGCGACTTGCTGTCGGAAGGTCCTGCCGACTCTACAGACCGATTCTCCATATCCATGTTCTGCCTCGTCAGTTCGTCTTCGGGCACCACAGCCTTTGTTTGCGCCGCAGCACCAGCCGTGAATGTCACCATTCCGTTAGTGTCTACGTATCCCTCGCGCCCAGTAGCCATCTCGCGGAAGCGGAGTCTGCCGCCACGGAAGCGCGTGTCTATCATACATCCGCGCAGCGGTATGCGAAAGAGCGTGTTGCCTTGGGCGTCTTCCACCACATACTGGCGCTGCCCCGATGCCACAATCTGCTCCACAACCTCCATGCCTTCGTTCAGTCCGTAGCGCGTCTCCTTCATGTTTTTCTTATAACCACCAAAGGGCAGCAGCCATAAAGCCACTGCCCATAGGAGGAGCGCCAGCGCTACGGCTGACAATATGCCGGTAGTTTTCTTCATACGAATCGTTTTATTACCAGTTCTGCTTCTCGCCGCCAATGTTTATCTTCACCTTGTCGGGATTTTCGGATATGACGAGGTTGACAAGATGCTCCGTACCGGGCTTGAAAAGGAACTTGCTCTCGAAGAGATAGCTCACGCCCATCATCTCCACCTCGACGAGCGGCTGACGATTGTCGATGCGCTGCGGCACGATTATCGCCGAATAGCTTGTATCGCCGTCCTGGTGGGCTACGATGGTCTGGCGTGTGCCCTTAACGTAGCGTGTCGCCACTCCTGCCTGAAGGTCGATAGTGGCTGTGGGCACGGTGTTGTGGATGTATACCTTGGCGGTGGTGGGCATGTCGCCCTCGAAGTCCTCACCCTTTATCAAGCGAATCTTCAGTTTGCTCATGATGTGCTTGAAGGTGAGCCTTACGGGCGAATCAGAAGCCTTGACGTCCTTGGTTGTGGCGAAGAGAAGGTCGCTCGCCTCGTATCCGCCGAGAGCTATAGCTGTCTTTTGGGTGCTCTGGTCGGTGCTTACGCTGAACGGCTGGTCGGTTACGCTCGTCACATCCTGCATGTACGGATAGTAGGCGTAGGCGTTGTACGTACCTTCGTCCCAATACAGCGTGCGACCGGCTTCCCATTTGTTGCCGTCGAAGGTGAGCGCCTCGTTGTTCACCAGATTGCCTGCCAGCTCCAGCGGTTCTTTCGCATCGGCTACGTACAGACCGATGCGGTCGTTGCGCTCGAAGTCGGTGGCTGTAGCGCGTGTCTGCCCCGGATAGTCTACGACGAATGTCATGGGTGTCGACTTAGGGTCTTGCGGCTGAGTCGGTTCCAGATCGTCGCCGCAAGCCGCCAGCGTGAACACTACCAACGCCAGTGCGACACATCTTATTATATGGTTGTTCATAAATCTTCGTTTTAGAGTTTTCTTACTGACGTCTTTCTTAGCGATGTCTTCTCACCTTCTTCATCTGCAGCGGACTGCCCTTGTGTATCTTCGGGGCATGCTGATAGGTATGGGCGGTGCGCGTGTAGCTTGTGCCCATGCTGCGTGTCGCTGTTCCGGCGTCGCGCTTGTCGTTTCTGACGAACTCCTCGAACGAGAAGGTCTCGCCGGCGTATCTCATGATGCGCTTCACGATGCTCTCGCGACTGATGGTGCTATAGTAGGGTATGTCGTTGTTCATGCATGAGTTCTGCTCCGAGCGGAACACGCCGCGGTTGTGCATATAGCCGCCCTCGTAGATGTCGACGATGTCGCTGTAACGGTCGTCGAAGATGAGGTGGCTCCAGCCTACGTTGTGCATCTTGCCGGTGAGCGAGAGGTTGTCGTACCAGCCGAGCGACTTCGCACTGTTGAACTCCAGCACGTGTCCGCAGCAGCTGCAGCCGCAAGCGTCGATGAAGGCGTTGTGGTAGATGTACTCGTCGCCGAGCTTGCCGAATCCGTGACCGCCTGCCTCGTGCTGAACCACGCCGCGCGTGTCGAGCGGATAGTCGTATGTGCTGAGCGGACAGAACGCTATAGCCGATCCGTCGGGCCACATCTGGCAGATGCCGCCGTAGTCGGTGGTGTTGGGCACGACGATTATGAGGGTCTGCTTCAGGTTTTCCTTGCTGACGGTGGGCGCACCGAGGGCATAACTGAACAGTTCGTCGTAGTCGGCTTTCAGTCCGACGCCACCGGTGAAGGTTGTGCCGAAGCGGTTGTAGCGTATGGTGTTCACCGTGCCCACTCCGCTCTCGGTAGACAGCGGTATGGCGGTGTACACGTTGAAGTATTCGCGGTATGTCTTGTACGGCTCGATGCCGAAGAAGTATTCCACTTCCTTACGTATGTGCTTCAGATAGTCGCCGCTGGCAAGGTCCTTGGCGTTGTAGCCGTCGCCGAGCAGCACGATATTGATGCCGCCGTTGCGTCCCTTGGTGGCTTTTTGCAGGGTTATCCATTCGTCCTCGCCGTACTCGTAGCCGTACTGCGAGACGGTGCACGCGTGGGTATAGTCTTTGTTCTTCAGTCGGAAAACTATCTTGCCCTCGCGGTCGCTCGCGTTCTTCGCCATGCTCTTGATGGTGAGCGTCACTTCGGTCTTCTTGTTGCCGCTGGCGGGCGACACCTCACACCAGTCGGGCTTGCTCTCCACTTCCCACTCGCCCTCGGCGTTGACGACCAGGGTCTGCTTGTGCTGTGTGCTCAACGCGCATGCCACCGACGGGCGGCATACCAACTCGTGGTGGGCTGCGATGCGCTTGAACTCGCACCAGCCGCCGGCTGCCTGATACTGCTGAACGGCTGACTCGGGCACTTCGAGCGTGAAGTTGTCTTTTGCTACGCCGTCGAAGGCGCCGCTCTCAATATATGCCGGCATTGTTCCCTTGCACACGATGGAGCCTATACCAAAACAGCCGTTGAAAGCTCCTCTACGTATGGTTTCCAACGATTCTGGCAACACCAAGCCTTCGAGCATTCGGCAATTTGTGAATGCACTTTCACCAATACTTTCAACCCCATAAGGGATGTCAAGAACACCCATCAAACGCCAGTTGTTTGCAAAGGCGCTACTGCCAATATGCATAAGCGTTGACGGCAAATTCAGATTGCCAGAGAAATCATTGTTTCCAAAGGCATTGTTAGAAAGGGTCTTCAGATTCCTTGGTAAATGTAGCTCGCCCTTGAAATGGCAGTTGGCAAACGCATCGTTAGCAATATTTACTATTCCATCATGCAAAGTCAGCGTACCATCAAAGCCACAATTATTAAATGCTTCTGAAGGTATGGATATTACACCTTGCGGTATAGTCAAAGAACCGGTGAGACCTGAACAGTAAGAAAAAGCACAAACGCCCATTCTTTTCAACTTTGATGGCAATCGTAAATCGCCATAGAATCCATTGCATCCAGAAAAACAATAGCCTCGGATCAGCTCCACATTATCCGGTATAACGAGATTTCCGGTAAACCCGGAACATCCTTGAAATACGCCACCATAATAATCTGTGCCCTCATCATCCGTTTCACTTGTCGGTCCATTGCCATATCTTCCAAGATACTTCAAAGTAGAAGGCAAAGACAGAGTGCCATTTAGGGCTACACAACCATTAAAAGCTCCTCTTTGAATATCTATAACACCTTCTGGTATGTTGAGCGAACCTGAAAGATACTTACAACCATAAAAAGCATTAGCTCCTATAGACACAAGATTATCAGGCAATACAAGTCTCGTAAGAGTCTGATTTCCGCCCAACTGACTATTTCTATAAAATGCGCTGTTAGGTATCTGGTCGTCCAAGTTCTGACCTTCTCCAAGTTCTACATTACCATAACCTTTGATTCTGACTTCCTTTAAATTTAAAGAAGAAAGCGAACTCATAGAGTCTCTCATGAAATAGAAGTCACGAGAATCTATAGTACCCTTAATCTTCAGATTCTTCAGCTTTGTATAGTCTTTGTTTGCAGCAGCAATGGCTTCCTTGAGGTGTCCGGCGGTAGAGTTCACGATGACGTATTCCTTGGCTGTGGCGTCGTGACTCACGAGGTCGTTCTCCCACGGGGTGATGCTCTCGTTCACGAGTGTGAGGTGATACTGTCCGCTGGCTGCTTTCTTGTCTACACGGATGCTGAAGTTCATCATCTTGCCCGATACGTATGTGAGTGCCTCGTTCTTCACGAACTTGTAGGGCATGCCGCCGATGGTGATGCTGAAGAGCGTGGTGCCTGCACTGACGGTCTGCGGCACCACGATGGCGCGCCATTCATCGTCGACGCGCGAGGGCATGGTGGCTGTGCTCTCCACGCTGCCTGAGGGCTTCACCTCGCCGGTGGCAAGGTCGATGCTCGCCTTGCGCACCAGATTGGGCGCAAGCACTATCTTCTCGGTGTTAGCCCACTCGCCGTCAGCAAAGCCCGAGCCTTGAATCAGGGTGACGCGGGCGTTCGACATGCGGTGGAACAGCGGCAGACGGATGATGCTGGTCGTGGGAGCCACGTCGCCCACCTTGCCCCAAAGGAAGTCGCTCGCCTCGTAGCCGCCCATCTCGCCGTCGGCAGAAGCGCGGCTCTGGTCTTTCTGCACCTCAAACTGATAGTCGTCGATGCTCTCGGGGTTGGCGAAGGGATAGTAGCCGTAAACGTCGATGTGCGTGTGCTTGTCTTTCCAGTAGATGTCGTAGGCGGGTTCCCACTGGTTGTTGGCTTCGTCGAACGTGTGGCGCACGTTGTCGCAACGGTTGCCGCTGGGTTTCAGGGTGCCGGGCGTGCCGCCGTTGTAGTCGACGACGTAGACGCCCATCACGTCTCCGTCGCAGAAGCCGTTGTCGCAGACACGTGTCAGCGCCAACTGCTCGATGCTGCCCGATAGCTGTATGCGGTCTTCGCCGTTGAGATTGCCGCCGTCGCCGTCGAACAACGAGTCGGAGCAGGCAGCAAGCAGAATGCAAAGCATCAGTACAGCTGTGTATATATGGAAGTTCTTGTGATTCGTATGGGTCATATCAAATGCAATGTTCTTTTAATCGTTTCTGTTTCTTTACTGCGTCAGCTTGCCACACCGCCGTAATCTATGCCGTCGCTCTCCCATGCGCCGATGCTCACGCTCAGTCCGCCGCCTCCCTTGCTGAGCGTGGCGGTGAGCGTGTGGCGCTTGCCGCCGACGAAGGTGACGGTCTTCGAGATGTTGTGGTCGGCGCCGTCGATGGTGATGGTTATGAGGTTGTTGCCCGTAGCGGTCTGCGGCACGACGAAGGCGCGGTAGACGGCACCGTCCTTATAGGGCGTGAGGCTGCGCACGCTGCCGTTGGCGCTTACCGTGGAGGTGGCGAGGTCGACGGTGGCGGAGGTGGCGAGATTGTTCATCTTCACCGACACATCCGCATCTGCAAGTGAGCTTTCGCTATATCCGGCACCTGCCTTAATCACTATCTCCACCTGACTCATCAGGTGACGTGCCGCGATGTTCACCGGCGATGCCGATGGAGCGGCGTCGAGCGTGGAGCCTACGATAAGGTCGGACGACTTGTATGCGCCCAGACTGCTCTGGTCGGCACTGACGCCGAACGGCATGGCGCTCACGCTCGCCACCGTCTGCGTGTAGGGATAATACATATAGAAGTCGGCATGTGTCTGAGCGTCCTTCCAGTATACTGTCTTTTCTGCGTTCCATGTCGTGGTATAGGTGTATGACATGTTGTCGAGATGATTGCCCAAGGGTTTCAGCGTCGCCGCGCTGCCGTCTGCATTGCGGTTGACAACGAACAGCCCTATACGGTCGCCACTCTCGAACGCCTCCTCCGTGGCGCGGGTTATCGTGGCGCTGATATTTATAGGTATCTGTGCCGCTGGTTTGTCGGGCTCGTCGGGTTTATCGGGATTGTCTGGCTCGGTGGGTTTGTCTGGCTCGGTGGGCGTAGGTGGCTCGATGGGCGTAGGGGGCACGTCGGGGTCGTCGTGTCCGCACGATGTGCATGCTACGAGAAGAGCTAAAGCAATTAGAAAGACAGGTTTCTTATCATAAGCACTCATATTATTTGCGGTGTTAAAGCTTAACAAATACAAAGTTAAGCAATTAAACGATAAAATACAAGTTCACAATAGTTCACTTTACACAAAAAACAATAGTATGAGCCGATGTTTGCTTGGCTTAGTCTGATAGTATATGTGCTTCGAACGGGTGTTACCGCGTACTGGTAACAATATTCCCAATACGCGGTAACGATATTACCACGCTGCGGTAACGGTGTTACCACACTGCGGTAATTCTGTTTGCGCTTCGCCCTTGCGGAATATCTTGTAGCCGATTGCCGCCACAACGACGCTCATTATCGGCGAGATGATATTGAAGAAGCAATAGGGCAGGTAGGTGGTCGTCGCCACGCCGAGCACGGTGCTCTGCGTCATGCCGCAGGTGTTCCACGGCACAAGCACTGAGGTCACGGTCACGGCGTCCTCCGTCGTGCGGCTCAGCAGGCGACGCTCGTAGTTCTCGCGGTCGTAAACGTCGCGGAACATGTTGCCGGTGAGCAGGATGCACAGATACTGGTCGGCGATGGCTACGTTGAGCATCACGCCGGTGGTGGCTGTAGACGCCACGAGCGACGTGCGACCCTTCACCATGTGGATGAACAGTCGGGTGATGCCACCCACCATTCCGCTTGCTGCCATCGTTCCGCCGAAACACATGGCGCAGATGATGAGCCAGATGGTGTCGGTCATGCCTGCCATGCCGCGCGTAGAGACGAGCTCGGTGAGCATCTGGTTCGATGTGCTCAGCGTCGTCTCGCCGTATACGCTCATCATCGCCGCCTTGAACATCGACGGGTCGATTTCTGCCAACGCCTCGCGCTGGAAGATGAGTCCGCAAGCCACGGCGAGCAGTGTCGATAAGAAGATGGTGACGATTGGCGGGGTCTTGCGCGCGATGAGCACGCCGGTGGCTACGGGCACGATGAGCAGCCACGGCGTTATGTTGAAGCGTCCGTCGAGGGCTGCCATGAACGAGGCGACTTCCTGCGTCTCAGTAGTGTCGATAGTGAGTCCTGCCACGGCGAAGATTATCAGCGCGAGGGTTATAGAGGGCACGGTGGTGAGCAGCATGTAGCGTATATGACTGAATAGCTGCACGCCCAGACTGCCCGAGGCGAGGGTGGTTGTCTCGGAGAGTGGCGAGATCTTGTCGCCGAAGTAAGCGCCGGAGATAATCGCTCCTGCCACCCAACCGTCGGCGAAGCCTTGCGCTCTGCCAATTCCCATGAGCGCAATGCCGATGGTGGCGATGGTGGTCCACGACGAACCGGTCATCAGGCTGACAAGGGCGCAGATAAGGCAGGTGGACGCCAGGAACACCGACGGATGGATGATGTGCATACCGTAGTATATCAGTGTAGGCACCACGCCGCTCACCATCCATGCGCCGCCCAAAGCTCCGATGAGCAGCAGTATTATCAGCGCACTCGACACGCTCGACACGTTCTTCGTGATCGCTTTCTCAAAACTTGACCACGGCACATTCAGATAGCCCATGCCGATGAGAACGCAGAACGCCGATACGGCTATCAATGTAACCTGCGACGCTCCTGCCAGCGAGTCGCTGCCGAACGCTCGTATCGTCGCAACGAGCATTATCACGAGCAACGCAATCGGCGTGAATGACAGCAACGCCGAAGGGCGCTTCTTCAAATGCGAGGTTGATGCGTGCTTAGCGGTTACTTGTCCACTTTTTCTTCCGTCCTTGTTATTCTCCATTGTATTCATCCTGAAACATTACGTATATTTATACATCATCATTTACTATTACGATATGCAAAGTTACTGCATTTTCTGCATATATACAACATTCTACACCATAAAAGCGTATATATTTACAATAAAGAATAAACTAATGAATAAAATACCGTATAGATATACAACATTCGTAGCGGAGGTGAAAGCCTCCGCAGCAAGCAATGATATCTATCAAAAATTTCTGGAAGATATGGCAGTTTTTTTCACGTACTTATGTTTTATATCTGCAAGAGTATATTGATGAGATTTGCTCAGAATTAACTACCTTTGCGGTAGAATCACCAACAGACGGTGTGTATTTTATAAACGAAGTGAAGCGAGCAGAAGAAAAAATCGTCGTCAAGAAGTCCATATCCGTCAACTTTCGCTTAATTTTGCAGTATGAAAACATCAAGCACAATTCACTCCTTCCTGCTTAGTGAGCAGGAAGGACAAACACTACTCACGGCTCAAGAATACCCCTGGAGCGTGTTGCAGGTGATACCTACCACTCTGGCAGACTTCGACCGCACAGTGGCAGTTCTGGAGCAGCGAGGTTTTGTAGCCCATCACGACATCGACCGCACATTTTGCATCATCCATTTGACAAGCGGCGACCACGACGGACAACACCCGGAGCGACATATCGCCATCACTCAGAACAACTACATGCAGTTCATCGAGGAGTTGAAGAACGTAATGGCGCAGGCTGCAGTATGGTACGAGTCTAATGTTATACAACGTTTAAAAACTTACTAAATCACGGCTTACCGAACTCCGTCCGCGGAACAACGTTATAGCTAAATTATACAACATGTACAAAACGATTGAATTATGGCAAGGTTGTGATTTGCTCAGAATTAACTACCTTTGCGGTAGAATCACCAACAGATAAGGCAATTTATTAATTGACTTATTAGTTGTGATAACATTCAATTAGAGTTATTGATAGTTGCCTAGTATGGCAAATGGCTGGCAGATGGCTAGTAAATGGCTGGCAGATGGCCAGTAAATAGCTGGGAGATGGCTGGAAGATAGCCCTCTCTGTCAAGTTATCTTCCAGCCCTTATCCTATTCACCATCAACCTGTTACGCCATTTCTGGAAGATATGGCAGATTTTTTCACGTACAAGTTATATATAATGCTAACCATAGGAGATTCGTAGCGGAGGTCTCCGGCCTCCGCAGCAAGCAATGATATCTATCAAAAAAAGGATTTTACCTGGTGCTACGGAGGCCAGAGACCTCCGCTACGGATGTTTTCCACGCAGCAATGCCCAACTGAAACATGATTGCTTGGTTGGTGCAGCGGAGACCTCCGCTACGGATGTTTTACACGCAGCAATGCAAACTAAAACGGGATTGCTTGGTTGGTGCAGCGGAGACCGCTGCACCCCCTGCAGGATGCCATACTCACCTACGGGCACAAAAAAGGTCTCCAAAGTCGTTTGACTCTGAAGACCTAAAGTAAAGAAGGCAGCCACCTACTCTCCCGCATTGCATTGCAGTACCATCGGCGCAAGCGGGCTTAACTTCTCTGTTCGGAATGGGAAGAGGTGGGACACCGCCGCAATAACCGCCTAATATTCGTTCGCCTGCGACAATTAGTAATTCTTAATTGTTAATTATTAATTCGTCAAGCGTATAAGATAGACACGTTGATTAAGCAAAACTATTGTTAAGTTGTACAACAACTGAAAGTATCGCTACTCGAGAAGAAAGTCTCGGGCAATTAGTACTGCTCGGCTTTGACGTCACCGTCTTTACACCTGCAGCCTATCTACGTCGTCGTCTACAACGACCCTCAATGGAGTTCTCATCTTGCGGATGGCTTCGCACTTAGATGCTTTCAGCGCTTATCCTAACCAGACTCGGATACCCAGCGGTGCGCCTGGCGGCACAACTGGCAAACCGGAGGTCTGTCCATCACGGTCCTCTCGTACTAGTGACGGCACCACTCAAAACTCCTACGCCCACGATAGATAGAGACCGAACTGTCTCACGACGTTCTGAACCCAGCTCGCGTGCCACTTTAATGGGCGAACAGCCCAACCCTTGGGACCTTCTCCAGCCCCAGGATGTGACGAGCCGACATCGAGGTGCCAAACCACCCCGTCGATATGAGCTCTTGGGGGGGATCAGCCTGTTATCCCCGGAGTACCTTTTATCCTTTGAGCGACGGAGTTTCCATACACATCCGCCGGATCACTATGCCCCAGTTTCCTGCCTGCTCGGCATGTCTGCCTCCCAGTCAAGCGCCCTTATGCCATTGCACTCTATTAGGCCGGTTACCAATCGGCCCGAGGGCACCTTTGGAAGCCTCCGTTACGCTTTTGGAGGCGACCACCCCAGTCAAACTACCCACCAAACAGTGTCCTCGCACTTGCGAGTTAGACCTCAGACAGCCAAAGGGCCGTATTTCAAGGATGGCTCCACCACGCCTGGCGACGCAGCTTCAAAGCCTCCGGCCTATCCTACACATCGGATGACCAAGGTCAATGCTAAGCTGTAGTAAAGGTTCACGGGGTCTTTTCGTCCCATCGCGGGTAATCGGCATCTTCACCGATACTACAATTTCACTGAACTCATGGTTGAGACAGCGTCCGGATCATTACACCATTCGTGCAGGTCGGAACTTACCCGACAAGGAATTTCGCTACCTTAGGACCGTTATAGTTACGGCCGCCGTTTACCGGGGCTTCAATTCAATGCTTCGCCTTGCGGTTGACATCTCCTCTTAACCTTCCGGCACCGGGCAGGTGTCAGGCTGTATACTTCATCTTTCGAGTTCGCACAGCCCTGTGTTTTTGTTAAACAGTTGCCTGGACCTATTCTCTGCGCCTCGCTTTCACGAGGACCCCTTATCCCGAAGTTACGGGGTCAGTTTGCCTAGTTCCTTAACCATGAATCTCTCAACGCCTTAGTATGTTCTACCCGACTACGTGTGTCCGTTTACGGTACGGGTACCTTTAGGATTGCTTAGCGGATTTTCTCGGGAGTATGCTTACCCTCGCTATCAAGTTCCTCCGAAGAGGACCCTGTACTTTCAAGTTCGACTCTCACGGCGGATTTGCCTGCCGTGATCAACGCCTACACTCTTCAACGAGCCATTCCGTCGGCTCGCGGAAGTGTCACTGCTCCGTCTCCGCATCGCTCCTAAAGGTAGTCACGGAATGTTGACCGTGTCTGCCATCGCCCTCGCCGTTCGGCTGAGACTTAGGACCCGACTGACCCCGGGATGATTGACATTGCCCGGGAAACCTTAGTCTTGCGGCGGGAGGGAATCTTACCCTCCTTATCGTTACTTATACCTACATTTGCTTTTCCATATCCTCCAGGATCAGTTACCCGCACCATTCGACGGATATGGAATGCTCCCCTACCGATACTTTTTAAATATGCTATCCCGCGCCTTCGGTATCTGTCTTATACCCGATTATTATCCATGCAGGGACTCTCGACCAGTGAGCTGTTACGCACTCTTTGAATGAATGGCTGCTTCCAAGCCAACATCCTGGCTGTCACTGAGACCCCACTTCGTTAGACTAACTTAGACAGAATTCCGGGACCTTAGACGGCGGTCTGGATTCTTCTCCTCTCGGGAACGGACCTTAGCACCCGTCCCCTTACTGCCGGACTGCGGAGCGTGAGCATTCGGAGTTCGTCAGGACTCGATAGGCGGTGAAGCCCTCTTGTCCTATCGGTCGCTCTACCTCTCACGCTGAACATCCGACGCGGCACCTAAATGCCTTTCGGGGAGTACGAGCTATCTCCAAGTTTGATTGGCCTTTCACTCCTACACTCATCTCATCCAGAAGCTTTTCAACGCTTATTGGTTCGGTCCTCCATCCCGTGTTACCGGGACTTCAACCTGGACAAGTGTAGATCACTTGGTTTCGCGTCTACCCCCACAGACTCGACGGCCTATTCAGCCTCGCTTTCACTGCGGTTGCGTCTCTCGTGAGACTTAACCTTGCCTGTGATGGTAACTCGTAGGTTCATTATGCAAAAGGCACGCCGTCACTGATATAATCAGCTCCGACCGCTTGTAGGCGCAAGGGTTCAGGATCTCTTTCACTCCCCTGCTCGGGGTTCTTTTCACCTTTCCCTCACGGTACTGGTTCGCTATCGGTCTCACGGGAGTATTTAGCCTTACCGGATGGTCCCGGCGGATTCGCGCAGAATTTCTCGTGTTCCGCGTTACTCAGGATACCACTAAGCTTCTACTTGCTTCGATTACCGGGCTGTCACCGTCTATGGCCGTTCTTTCCAGAACGTTCTTCTCACAAGTATCTTGCTACAGCGTGGTCCTACAACCCCATGGCTGCGTTGCCACAGTCATGGTTTGGGCTCTTCCCCGTTCGCTCGCCACTACTAGGGGAATCATTAACTTATTTTCTCTTCCTACAGGTACTAAGATGTTTCAGTTCCCTGCGTTTGCCCTATGCTATTGCATAGTGACCGTCCTTCAGACGGCCGGGTTGTCCCATTCGGAAATCCTCGGATCAATGGTTATTTGCACCTACCCGAAGCTTATCGCAGCTTATCACGTCCTTCATCGCCTCCGTGAGCCAAGGCATCCACCTTGCGCCCTTTTCTACTTTCTTCGCAACCTTGCCTTGCGGCTCGGTTGGTAGCTCATACTTTCAGCTGTTGTTATTAATTTAACTTACAGTTTTGCTTGTATCAATATGTCAAAGATCGTTTTCTCAAGCCCTATATTATATAAGGTAGAGAATAGTGGAGAATAACGGATTCGAACCGTTGACCCCCTGCTTGCAAAGCAGGTGCTCTAGCCAGCTGAGCTAATCCCCCGAGAAATTATTAATTTTTAATTCTTAATTTTTAATTTCGATTGCTCTCAATTAATAATTACTAATTACGAATTAATAACTTAAGAAGTAGTCCCAGGCAGACTTGAACTGCCGACCTCCACATTATCAGTGTGGCGCTCTAACCAACTGAGCTATAGGACTGTCACGTCCGATGCCCGGACCTTCTCATTATTTAGTAAACAAACTTGCGTACAAGAAGGAGGTAAAAACTTACCAACTTCATTTAGTGCTCGTTTTGCATAAGGTGTTCTTATTTATCTTGACCTCGCTTGCGCTCGGTCTAGCTGCGTAAGAACCCTCTCCAGAAAGGAGGTGTTCCAGCCGCACCTTCCGGTACGGCTACCTTGTTACGA
>ENA-UOJA01000728-UOJA01000728.1-human-gut-metagenome-genome-assembly--contig:-C19-NODE-728-length-30512-cov-329.805135_pt1 | contig 30512 bp, 25 predicted proteins | sample MGYA00242337_ERZ723884 | MGnify/ENA metagenome assembly ERZ723884
CTTATTCGTGAATTATTCATATTTATAAAATTAATTTTGAACAGTTACTTATATAACATGGCTGTATACGACGACACCGCCATCATAAAGAGTATTCGGAAGTAATGTTAGTACTCAATTTAGGGCATAGCCCTTTGTATAGGCACTTTTACAAGTGCCTACATATTGAGATGTTAAAAATCTTACTTGCTTATTAACTATTACATACATTTTACAAACATGTGATTTTCGGCTGCACTCGGCATAGCTCAAACAAGTTTGGATCTGCTCTCGTTGGCACGAAAATTACACACAAGTGATTTTCGGCTACACTCGGCATAACTCAAACAAGTTTGGCTCTGCATAAAAAACTTACCATGGTACTCGCATGCAGACTTTTCTAAATTATGCACTAATTTGGTTGCTTACTTAAAAACTCAAAATACATAATAATTCAATCTACCTCAAAGTTCTCAACAACATCCTCTATATTAATATCTTCATCACTAAGCAAGGATTTTAAATCTTCCAAATTATACATATTCATAGTAGGAAGTTTGCTTGCCAAGTTATTTTCTCTTACAAATCCGAAGAACACATTGTTTATATGTTTTGTCATTGGGCCATCAGCATCTTTCGACTTTATAGCATTTAACATTTCATACATTTCACGTAAGGTTGATTCATCAGGCACCAATCCATTTCGCCTATAGAAACGTATTTTCTCAAATAATAGACAATGTGTAGAATACGCTTTAACCTGAAAGTCTTCACGATCGGCAATTAGTTGTTTCATCATTCTTTCTCCTTCTTGCAGAAGTTTATTCGCAGTTTCATAATCGATAATCTCATTCGCCTGACGTAAAAAGTTTCGAGCAATGGCATTACGTACAATATATGAATTTGGAGACATTGATTCTGCTTGACGAAAATGGTTTAAAGCCAATTCATAGTCTGAATCATATTGTTCAGACAATCCAACTTGCAGCCAATAATTATAGTCATCATTATAATATGACTTAATATCAGAAAGAAGATTTTTGACATCGCTATTTTTTAGGCGTAGTACTGAGCGTAACAATCTACACTTCATTAACGATGATGCTATTTCATTCCAATATGTATGTTGTTTGTCTAATACCTGTGGAGATATAACAACAAGTAATTTCTTCAACAACTGAATATAATGTTGTGATTTTATCTGCAACAAATGTGGAACAAGAAATGAATCACGCAGAGCAATTCCATTAGAATCTCTATAATAGGTTATATAATCGTCGCAAATATTTAAAATATTATTACTATCTCTTCCATACATCAAGGTAACGATTTCCAACGGAATATAAGGTAAGTCCAATTTCGAGAATATTGCAAGTTGCCTCAACAACTCTATACCCTTACTCTGTCGGAGTTTATTCTTTTTCTCAAAGAAAGCATTAAGTTGGCGTTTTTGGAAGTAGCTACCATTAGTTATGGTGAATAGACACGATTCTACATCTTGATATGAAGAAATATAAGCAACGCGTTCATCAAACGACTTTGCTTTTAGTTTGCCGAGAAGTCCTTTCTTGTCTAATTTTTCCGCAATATCAATAGCAAATACATTATCCCGTGAATTAGTATTACCATCGATTAACATTTCTTCGTACCAAGTTTCAGACACCAAACAATATCTCTTTCTATTATGCGAATATGTTCGAGCAGCAGTAATTACCAATATGTTTTTTTCTTTGGGGAAATTATTAATTAATGACTTTATCTCTGAATAGTAGAAACTTGCATTATCAAAAATAAGTGCAATAGTATCCTCTGCTATTATACGAGTTTTTTTTCTAAAGTCTTCTGTATCAAACTTCTTCCCACAAAAATCATAAACCGCAACATTTTCATTGACAAGATTAATAGCAATACGCTTAAGGTAAGTAGATTTTCCTGTCATGGATTTTCCATAAAATGCAACCATCAATTTGCTTCCTCTTCTACTACCAATATAGCTAACAATATCAGATAGCTTATTCTTAATTTCAGGATTTGAAAAATCCCAATCGTAGATTATATCTCTATAATCAGGGTGTTGTCCGAAGTACAAATAAGAATTATAACCTTTAAATTTCTTATCTTTTTCATATTTATCCTTTACATATAGAAAATCATCTATAATGTGGGATTTCGAATAATTGTCTTTTGTTTTTGTCAAAGACTTAAGATGATTGGCAAATTCCTCTGTTGTCCATTCTAATATATGTGCTCCAATTTTTGAAACCTTAGACTTAAAGATAAGTGACGGTCTTGGATTTATAAAAAACAACTGTCCATGTGATGTTTTAGTTGAAACCGAGGAAAAGAGTCTCAGATAATAATCTAAATTTGTCTCATTCATCTCAGTGCCAACAACCACAAAGTTTTCAATCTGCATATCTTGTGCAAAGCTGTTAAAACGATAATCTGTAGAATGTAGCATAGAATCAACATATTGTTGATTTGAGAATACCAAGTTACCAGAACGATTTCTTACACACCCATGAAGCTTTATATATTCTTTTTGTTTCGCACGAGTATACGAGAATGGTCTTTCTGTATTTTGTACTATAAGATACCCTTTGGGAACAGAGTTTTCTATTACATCATCAATATTAATAGTATAGATTTTTCTCCAAAAACTGAAAGTTGCTATTGTCTTATGAAAATCTTGGGGTGTACAATCAATAAATTGAGACACTATAAAATCCTGTACTTTAAGTTCTGAAACTTGTTCGCCTGCAAAACTACATATATCAGCCAATGAATAGGTAAACAAATCATTATATTCATCAGAATTCTCTTTAAACCCCAATAATTCTATCAAGATGTTTTTTTTAAGAACATTACCAGAAGGTATTGCTTCTCCATTACCATTTGTTGCACCTAAAGAGAATCCTGCACCTGTGAAAAGAATAGGATGACTAGATAACAGACATCTATCCAACTTTTGAATAAGACTACTTCCCATATTGATTATCTAATTGTAATTCAGTAAGCACTCAATTGCTTCCAGCCCCTTATAAACATGGGCTGGAGAGCCATTGATTATTTTTGTTTTAACTTTTGTTTGTTTGAATTTATCGTGCAACAGCACTGGGGAGAAGCCTTTCGTAGTCCTTCTCACCCTCTATAAGTCTGCTGAATACATAAATTTATCTACCAGGTCTTTCAACCCATTGTAGTCTATGTTTCGCTGCTGGAAATACATACCATTGGTTGACTTTAACTGTATTGTAAACAATGTCGGCTTGGAAAATCGGACATCTTGCGGCTCGGAAACTTCAACAGCATTGCCACAAGTGCCTTGCAATTTTGTTTCCTGCACTGGGATTGTACCAGCTCTATCAACAATATCAACCGCATGAACCTTGACCTTATGTCGGTTCTTATACCAACGTTCAAACTGGGAATAAACGATGCCGTTCTTCTGGCAGAAGGCGACTATAGAAACACCACTTGTTTTGGACTCCTGGTTGTAAAGTTCCAGTATCCTTTTAAAATCTCCACTGCTTGCCATAATCGTATTTTTATGTTTTGCAGTGCAAAGGTAACTTAATTCATGCAAAATGCCTCGGAAGCAATTGAGTACTTACAAAGCATGTTGTTCGCTATTTGCTCATAATTTCAATTGATATTGTAAGCATAATAATTAATGGTTAAAATCATTACGTGTCAAAGTCTCATCACCATACATACAAAGAGCTTCTCTGTTAGCAATAAGTATTGATTGCAAGATAATATTATCATTTCTTGAGCAGTTTTCAATTTGCGTATTATAATAAGCAACAGCCAGTTTGAGAGCTTCCTTTAAATTTATATTATCATTTAAGAAGGCAAACAAACAAGCTTGATCACAATTCATTATAACGTTTGCATAATCCGAATCGCACAAGACTTGTGATTCTTCATTAAATCCGACAAAAGCCAAGCAACCATCATCTATCAACTGTTTTCCTATATCCCTAGCTGTCAAACATGCAGTAGAATAAAGAAATGTATCCTTAAAATGCAGAGTATTCTCCTTGGTTATGTAAGACTTTCCATTTGCCATAAATGCAAAAGGGTTACCATGAGTATAAACTGCACATATACATTTATTATTTATATTTGACATTATCTTATTAACATTAGACATTGTGCAAATTTCTGAGCCAACCTCTTTTAGAACACAAACATCGTCTAGCGACCCGATATTATTTATTAGACTATTTTTACTATCTTGAAAATACGTACCTAATTTTTTGTCTTTTTCGTCAGTAAAGCTAATTACATCTATCATTTTTCCTTATATCTTTAGTCAAACTATCAACTGCAACTTGCAATATCTGCTTTTCTAATTTAAGTCCCAGCGGTGTTCTCTTCCTTATTCGAACTAAAACATCATTTAAGGACAACACTCCATCAGAAGTTACCATATATGGTTTGCTGCGAAATTCACTATTGTGATTCTTAACCCATTGCTCTAAGACGCAATCCAATTCTGAAACCCATTTATTTTGAATTTCAGCAACGAGTTTCTCTGCTTTCCTTAAATCATCATTTTTTAAAAAATACAATTTATCAGAATTAATCATTGCTTCTAACTCCGTATTTTCCATTTGATTAAGAGAATTTGCAGACATCATGACAACACTTACAAGAGATGTTTTTTCACGAATTCTTATCAATCCATCAACACCTTGCAGTCCCATATTAAACTTGCAATCTAAGAATATTATCATTTTCTCCTCCAAATGTTCAAAGATGAAACTCAAAGCATCTTCTACTGTTCTATAGGACACAACTTCTGCATTTAACACTTTTCTCTTCATCCACATAATGAATGGATCAGTTGGTTTCATATTGTCATCAACAATAATTATATAGAAATCTTTTTCCATTATTTTTTATTTTTAAAAGGCAACTCAATACGAATTGTCGTACCAATATTTCCAAATTCACTATCTACAACCTTAACATTTCCTTTTAAAGCTTGCACTCTTGATTTTACAATATACAAGCCAACTCCAGCTCCACCCATATTTTCAGTAGTTGTATTATATAAGCCAAAAACCCAATCCCATTTTTCCTTTGGAATTCCGATTCCCGTATCAGAAACTTCAATAACAAGATTATTTCTTTCTATAAAAGATGTACACTTTATGATTTTAAGTTTCGTATTAGACAAAGCCTTAATAGAGTTGTCTATTATATTAAGCAAGATATCTTTTATAAATAATTTATTACATTTAATATTCAAATTATTCGTAAATTGACATTCTAACTTTATACCCTTAGAGGCAAACTTTAACTGATAGCCAGAAACAATACTATCAAACAATGTTTTTGAATCAAAATCCTCAAATGCAAGATTTGACTGAGAATAACTAAGCATATAATCTACAACCCTATTTAGGGTATTCATCTCCTCATAAATATCTTTAGCATATTCTTTAAACAACTCTTCGTCTTCCGAATTTGGAAAAAACTCAAAAAAATATAAAGCCATTCTCTCTATTCGTGCTAAAGATGTCCTAACAGCATGCGTCACCTGAATAGCATATTCTTGCATTGACATAATGCTCAAATACATATTCTCTTTGCGCTTAAGCTCTATCTGCTCTTTGCTTTGTGCCTTCTGTAACTTTCTTAATTTTCCTTCAACCTTGGTTGCTTTGATATATAATGGCGACAGCACTTTTTCCAACTGCGGTTGTTGTTTTATCGCAGCATCAATTTCACTAACAAATTCATTGACACCTACAGAAACATCTTCCATTCTACGTGAAGATTCATTTTGTTCCTTTTTCTTAAGATATCTTTTATATTGAGAAATCGAATCTAATTGAACTAAGATAAAATTCTTCAATTCACGATATTCTGGAGTATCAACAAAATCTTGTCTATTTGTAGCATCAATTATTTTAGGATTTCCATCCTTGGTTATTTCCACCAAACCGATGATTTCTCGGGTACTTACCTTATAAAACAAATCTTGCCATCTATTTTTCTCTATGCCTAAGATGTCTCTTTGCTTATCCACATCTGCCTCAGCTTCTGCAAATGGTGTTGTTATAAGTCCATCTCTATAGATTTTAATACCGTCAATATGACTATAGCGGTATATTCGTCCATACACTTTTCTAGCATTGCCATCAAAGTAAAACAAACTCATCTTAATTCCGCCAAAGGATTTTAACGGAACTCTCTGAACTACCAACTGTTCTGATTTCTCATCAAAAAGAAAACTTTCTTGATAAACATCAGTAAAGGACAAATATCCAGAAAGAGTTGCAAGTTTATCTTCACCTATATTCAAGCACCGATCAGTTTCGTTATCAATACCATACTCATCAGCATAAACCTGAATCAAAAAAGGATATTTTTGAGGATAATATGGAGATGTTATTCGAGAAGATTCACGTAGAAAACGTTCAACATCACTCTTGGTCCACGCTTCTCGAATATGGGAAATCGTAATTTGGGTTCCTGAAATGCTATCATTATCACATGGTTGATACAGAAATTTATTATCAACATCAGTAAACAACAAATCTTGCTCTCCTTCCGCCATAGCTTTATCCTCATATTTTGTCCAATCTATTGTTACAGCAAGCCATTGTTTCTCCCCCTTCTTCTTTGTCTTGATTGTTATATAATCTCCTAGCTTATCAACGGCAAAACGCCCAATTCCTTTTTCACCAACACATCTTCTTGAATATGGTGATGGAGATATCTTGTTTCTACGCTTACTTGATGTTCCAATTACCATCCATTTATCACGTACATCCTCAAAAGACATGCCATATCCATCATCTTCTATGACAATAGAACTAACGCCTTTACTATCAGGACTAACATTATTAAAATGTACAGACACCACGTTTGCATTGGCATCATAGCAATTCTTCACTAATTCAAATAAGGCAGTTACTCTATCAGTAATAAGATCACGACCTATCAAACGAAAGGCACTGATGTCAAATTTCCACTTAAGTGTTCCCGTATCCATCATATCAATAATATATGCTTAAATGTTCCAATATACTTTGTGCTACCACTTCACCTAACACAGGAGGTACTGCATTACCTATATATCTAGAAGCTTTTACCAATGAAACTTTTTTTTCATCTTCAAAAAATCTATAAGACATAGGAAACGTTTGCAACAATGCAGCTTCTCTAGCAGAAATAGCCCTATCTTGTTCAGGGTGTCCAAAACGACCATTACCATAGCCTGTACATTGGGTTGTCATCGTAGGACTTGGCTCATCCCATTTCATTCTTCCATATACACTTCCAAAACTTCGTCCAGATTCTGACTTATGGCATTGAAGCTTTAAGTCCTCAGGCCATTCCTTCCAGCTTCCACCTTCTCTTGTCGCTTGAATACGACGTAGATTCAAAGGAGTTAATGCCGAAGATTGATGTAAATGATCTTGAAGGTTCATCCCCCCAGCCACTATAGGTGGAAGTTCTGCTATCGTTTGTCTTACAGTTTTATAATCCTTAGGATTCGTTATTATTGGCGGAATCAATTTAATTTCACCCAAACGAGAGGCAAGAAGAACCAATCTCTTCCTTGTTTGAGGAATTCCATATTGAGGACAAAAGACTATATTGACGGATACATGATAACCCTTGCTCTCTAATAATGCCACAAAATCACCCAAGACATCTTTCAACTTGAATGCTTTTATAGCAGGTACATTCTCCATCGTAACAATATCAGGTTTTACTTCGGATACCAGTCTTCCAAACTCATACAACAAGTCATACTTGTTTGCATCTTTTTCTTTATTCTTAAATGCATAAGATGAAAAAGGTTGACATGGAGCACAACCAGCCAAGATTCTCACTGAATTCTCATGATAAAGCGAAGTTATATCTTTTTTAGTTACCTCTTTGACATCCTTATAAAAGAAAGGTGCCTCATTATTATATTCGTAGGCAAATCGGCATGTTTTGTCCAAATCAAATCCTCCACATATATGGAATCCTCTGGACTTCATCCCAAAGCTCAATCCTCCAATTCCGCAGAATAAATCAACGATATCTATTTCTGCGTATGGCTTGCGTTTACGTCCTCTTCGCATCATTTTGCAACAATTTCAACCTTACTTTCTAAATGGCTCATATTGATTTTCAATCTTTAGGAGCATACCCTAACTTTCTACAAACATCCTCTATCTTAGAACAGAATAAATCAGCATTTATTTTGTCCATAGTTATATAGCCTTAGTTATATAGCCTTCTTCATCAATTGTAAATCACCGTTAGAACGTAACAACTGATTTTCAGCAGTTAGCACATCCAACATTTTCCCCAAAAAACATATTATTAATTGGTATTGCCAAAGCTACCCATCAGGCAGCCTTGACAGTAAGCACTCAATTGCTTCCAATCCCTTATAAACAGGGGCTGGAGAGCCATTGATTATTTTTTGTTTTAACTTTTGTTTGTTTGAATTTATCGTACAACAGCACTGGGGAGAAGCTTTTCGTAGTCCTTCTCACCCTCTATAAGTCTGCTGAATACATAAATTTATCTACCAGGTCTTTCAACCCATTGTAGTCTATGTTTCGCTGCAGGAAAATGCCTTGGAAACAATTTAGTGCTTACCTATTGCCTTATTGCTATCGTGCAACATGATTTGCAACTTAAGCGATCGACTTATGAAGTCCTTCAGAATCTAAGCATTCTCTTATGGATAAAACCTCACTCGTAGCTCTCTTCGAAAGGACTGGTTTCAATAATGTCAAAGAACTCGATTGTCCCCTCTTTCCGGGGTTGTTTAATTAATACTTAACTGGTCACGATTATAACGGGACACTAATGATACCATATAATAATTATATTAAAAATCAACAACACGTAATATATAATCGTTTCCATTTCATTTAAGGTTTAATTGAAGTAACTATTCCCAAATTTACATTATCTTTAACTAGACTTTAATAAACGAAAATAATTTTAGGTCAAAGGTCTTCTTGTTTTTCAAAATACTCTTGCCTTCTGTACCTACACTTACGGACACTTCTCTACCTCTGAGCCAGTCTTGTCGTCTGGCTCAGGAACGTGGTGCCGTTTGGAGAAGCGGGGTTCTCGTTGGCGATAGAAGAAGAATCCGTACCATCCGGTTTCATAAATTCTTTTCTACTTTATGTCGTTGGCTGCAAGCATCGGGGATGGTTGCAATCGTATAGTCTGTGAAAATGATATGGTTACCATAGATATCATTCTTTATTGGGACGGTCTCTGCAAGAGAGAGCGTTAATTCCTTTCAAATTCAATGCGGTCTCTTGCAAAAGAGACTTCTTAGAACACAAAGGTAGTCATTTTATTTGAATCGGACGGCTATATTTCGTAGTTTTTTGAGTTTCAGAGTTTTTCGGAACGAATAAGCACACTTAGACCTTTCGGAATCGAAGTACAAATAGCTGCCAAATAAACTTGTAGCCATACTTAGACTTTTCGGAATCCAAGGATACAAGCTACGCAATATCAGAGTCCATGAACAGATAGCCGTAGGTGGTCAGCAGTTCCTGCTGTTCGGTCTGGTATCTGTTGCGTGTTTCTTCCGTCGGCTCGCTATCAATGAGGCGCTGCATCTCCTGAAGGACATGTGTGCCAGCCTGCATGATTGGGGCGAGATAGCGCTGGAGCTTTTCGAAGGAGGGGGCGTAGTAGTAGCCAATCTCCTTAATGATGAAGCTGAGGATGAGCCATGCCTCGGCGGGGAGCATCCGGTATTGCGAAAGTTCCGTCAGTACATAATTGCGCAGATAGTCGATGTTCTCGGCTTGTGGGGCGACGTCCTTTGTGGTCTTTACGGGATGAAAAAAGCGGTCGATAAGTGCCTCGCGCTCATGGAGGTTACGCTCGTAGAACGGCGAGCCGTCGAGGGCTGCACTGCCAGTCTGATCGACCTCCTCAAAGTGCTCAGCATGCACACCGGCGATAGCCACACTCATGCCACCGACATCCATGATAAGACGACGGTCGCGGTCGATGCGAATGACGTAACCTTCAAGTCCTGCCAGGTCGCCAGAGGTGATGCGGAGGAGGATGCGGTTGCGAGCATAATAATGGAAAGGCTTAAGAAGGAAACGGATACGATCGGGCTCCGTTTCGTTGATGCGCATGAAGGGTTGCATCTGCGAATCGGGTATCACAGCCGCCTTGCCCGTACTGCAGTTCTTGCAGAGATAGGTATGTGGAAAATTCCAGTTTAGATATTCTTGTAGTTCTTTTGGATTGCCTTGCAAAAAGACGAGTCCGCTGACGGTCTGCAGTTCCTGACGCTGCACGCCATGCTTCGCCCGCTTCTTGTAATAGCGCACGGTCTTATGCACAAAGTGGGGTACGTTGTCGGCGTTCAGCCTTGCTTCCACCTTCCTCACTTTGCTATGATGCACAAAGACATACGACCAAGATAAAGAATTAGTACCATCCGGTTTCATAAATTCCTGTCTATTCGTTTATATGCAAAGATAGTGCAAACCGAGCGCAATAAAGCTTGCTTTAATTGCCGAGGTGCAGCCTATCTTCTACAAAGATAGACAAAACTTTTTATTTTCGCAAACTTTAACCCCATTTTTACTCTTTTACTTTTTTACTTTTTATTCTCAGCTTTTTAAGATCATCCTCACTTTTAAACTTCCCATGCATCGAGTCGTACATCTGTTGTCCGTAGCGCCAGACGCCGACCAGAGCCACTATCAAGACATACATAAGCGAGAGCTGTAAAACGCTGATATACATACCTTCAGCACTTGCGCCGGGCAGTGAGGCGATAACCTTAAGCAGAGTGTTCATCTGCGCTACGACCCACCCCACTCCACTCGCCAGCCACTGCCAAACGACCGTCATCCACGCAGCAAACCGACACAACGGCGAGAGCACGAACAAGAGCATGGCGGCATATATGATAAGGGTGGTGAGCGGCACGGCGACGATGTTAGCCAGAAGGAAATAGAATGGCACATTACCGAAGTAGTACATCACCAGCGGCAGCACGAAGAGTTGGGCAGCGAGCGAAATGCACACAAGCGAGACGAGCTTGCCGACGAATCGGCGGTGAGCATAGCGCACGTAGAAGCGGTTGTTGCGGAGCAGCACATGACATATCACGATGCCCATCACAGCCAAGAACGACATCTGAAAGCCGACGTCCCACAGCATCGCCGGACTCGCCAGGAGCATCACACTTGCGGCAAGGGCGAGGCTGTTCGCCGTGAGATAGTCGCGCTGCAGAAAGGTCATTGAGGCGTAGACGCTGAACATCGCTGCCGAACGCACTATGCCCGGCGACATGCCCACCATCAAGGCGAAGGTCCAGACCAGGAGAAGCGTTACGAGCAGTCCGCCCATCGTGTTGCGACGGCGCCCGAGCAGCAGTGCAATCATGGCGTAGATGATGCCGAGATGTAGTCCGGAGAGGGCGAGCACGTGCGACACGCCTGCCTTCGAATACGTATCGCGTAGCTCGGCGCTGACGCCGGTCTTGTCGCCGAGGGTCATTGCCGCAATAGTGGCGTACGAATCTTCGGAGAGGGCGCTACCCTGCAGTCGGCTGAGCAGGTCGTAGCGCAGCGATTGCAGCGAGAGAGCGAGGCGGTCGATTCGCGGCATAGCTTCGAGGCTCACCTCCGCACGTTTCCACTTGTCCGAGGCGACGAACGTGCGAGCCACGATGCCGCGCACCATGCGCTGTCTGCGCCAGTCGAAACCGCCGCGCTGTGCGTATGTGTCATCGAAACCGCTGAACACCGACTGTGCCTCGATGCCGTCGCCTATAACAATGTGATTCAACGAATTAGGGTTCTGAAAATAAGCGTTCAGCCTATGTCCTGCGAGCCGCCCACTCACAACGGCAAGCTCGCATTTCATAGAGCGTCGCTTCTTGATAGGTTGCGACACGACAACCGCCTCGTACACTTCTTCTTCGCCCGTGAATGCGCAGCGCAGACTGTTCTCGTACGACGTAATGCGCCACGCTCCGCCCGCCATAACAATGCAGAAGATCAGCAGCGTCTGCATCATTTCGAGGCGCTTACTCAGGTGCAGCAGAACAAGTAGCGAGAGCAGACCGACGAACAGCCACCGCCACAGCGCAACGGGCACAGCGTCTGCCGTCGCATCGCCGATACAGATGCCAACGAGCAGGCATATTGCGATGCGAAGGAAGGTATGGAGCTGTAGTTTGCCGTTGAATTTCATTGTTCGGTCAGTAGGTTTCTATATGCGGCGGTCGGGAAAATATCACTTGCACGTAGAGCTTGGACACACTGCCTTGAACTCGCACTTCTCGCAGTGCGCCTTGCGGCTTGTGCAGATGTATCTGCCGTGCAGTAGCAGCCAATGGTGTGCCTTCGCAAGGTCGTCAGCAGGTATGTGCTTCACGAGCTGCTGCTCCACCTTCAGCGGCGTGTCTGCCGTGCGCGGCACGAGTCCGAGGCGGTGGCTCACACGGAACACATGCGTGTCGACGGGCATCGCAGCCTCGCCGAACGCCACAGCCAGCATCACGTTAGCCGTCTTTCGCCCTACGCCTGGCAAGCGCAGCAGACTGTCGAAGTCGTGCGGCACCTCGCCCCCGTACTCGTTCTGTATCATGCGGGCGAGTTCTACGAGGTGGCGAGCCTTGGCGTTGGGATAGCTCACGCTCTTCACGTATTCGTACACCTCAAACTCGTCAGTTTCTGCCATAGAGCGTGCGTCGGGATAGTGGGCGAAGAGTTCGGGCGTCACCTGATTGACACGCTTGTCGGTGCATTGTGCGCTGAGCACAACGGCAACAAGCAGCTGGAACACGCTGCCAAACTCCAGTTCGGTTGTCACTTCGGGATGGATACCACGGAAGTAGTCGAGCACATATTTATATAGTTCGCTTTTCTTCATCTTTTGTTGGTTTTATTTCGGGTTGGTTTGTATTACTGCGGTGCAACATTCGTATACACCATATTTACTTCACTTTATATGCCGTGCCGTTCAGTTTCACAATATACACGCCATGCGAACGCTGTGGCAACGGCAGCTGCATATCTGTAGCCGTAACCGTTGTACGCAGAATTATTATGCCTGCAGCGTCATAAACAACAATGCGGTCGCCAACAGACGCGTTAGATATGCTGAGAGTTGAACCGCACAGAGCCACTAAAGGCTGCTTGCGGTTGGCACATTCCACAGACACTACGCCACCTTTGATTGGCACGAGTGTGCGCTGATTGACAGTAATGTCAGAACCGCTACCAACAACCGTAGCCTCAGGAATGCAAAGCGCATAGCTATCAGAGTTATTGAGAGGAAAACCGGCAAAGTCGGCCTCAACACTATATGCCTTGTCGTTATGCGAAAGCACGGCTGTGACCTCTTTCAGCACATTACCGTCAGCATCAACCAACTGCAGGCGTGCATTCGGAGCGAGCTGCACTGGTGTGGTATACGTTACGTTCACCTCGTCAAGGGCAGTAAGCGCAGAAGCGCCGGCAACGCTACATGACTCATATTCTATCGGGGCGAACGTACTATGATATTTGCCCACGAAATCTTTCCGAACTTCCTTATTCACAATATCCTCACGCTCAGAATGCACACTGCCCTTCGGCAACACGAACGAAAAACACATGTCTTTCTCAAAGTTGAGTTCTTTACCGAACGTGCCTTCCACATATCCTAAATCAAAATCGCCGAACTTCTCTTTTGCCGTAAAGCGCATTATCTCTATGCCATTACGCAAAAGCGACATCTCTGCATCGTCGAAAGCCCATACATACAAATAGAACTTGAAGAGAAACGACTGTGCCGTTGAAAAATTATTATTATAAAGGTCAAAATACTTGTCGTCTGCCCTATCGAAAGTGTCGCATACACGAATTTCTACCGCAGCTTCTTCATTAGCAGTTGCAGGGTCGCCGTTTCTATAAAGCAAGCCAGCGGGTATAACAGCCCTGTACGTCTTACCGACAGGCAAATCGAGTCCATCCTCGAACTCTATGAAAAACTTGTCACAAGGCACTTTATATGTATGCAGTTTCTGTTTTGCAAATACTTCATCACCACTGACAATATAAGCATAAGCATCGTCTGTAGCAACCAAATTCTCATTGAATTCCCATTGCAACTTATTCACGCCTGTGTATATTTCAAGAGAAGTACCGAAGCTCCGTTCAATAACATTATAATCCGAGCATAAGACATACTTAACCGCACTAATACTTTCCGCAGATCTTGCCGACACATTAGTCACAAACAAGAAAAGCAATGAAAGTATTAACAGAGTCTTTATTCGTGACCATTTAACCATAGAAATAGGATATTAGTGAATAATTAATCATTAAGTTTATAACGCACAAATTTATAAATTTTATGGATATGCAGCAAGAAAAGGAGTATGAATTACGGGGATTATACCTGTGCGTCTGTGTTAATTATGCCTAAATCAATGGTTACATTATTGGCATGTTTCGACTGCTTGATATAAATTTGCACTCGAAACAACGAATTAAGAAAACGCTTATGACTGAATTTGAGAAAATGCGCAACAGCGAGTTGTACGACTTCAGTGATGCAGAAACGATGGAAAGCATAAAGCATGCGAACCGACTCTGCAGACGCTTGCAGACGATGACGTCGCTGGATGCCGACTATCGCGAGGTTATCGAAGAACTTATACCTGGCATTCCGGCATCTACAACCGTTAACCCACCGTTCCACTGCGACCATGGCAACGGCATAAAACTCGGCGAGAATGTCTTCATAAACTATAACTGCACGATGCTCGACTCGGGCTTGATAACCATCGGCGCTCACACGCTGATTGGTCCTAACTGCCAGCTTGTAACGCCCAACCACCCTATCGACTATCTGCAGCGCAGAAAGACTGTAGAGACGGGCTATCCGATAACAATCGGCGAGGACTGCTGGCTGGGTGCCGGCGTCATTGTATGCCCCGGCGTGACTATCGGCGACCGAAGCATCATCGGCGCAGGCAGCGTCGTGGTGAAGGATATACCCGAAGATTCGGTTGCGGTGGGCAATCCGGCAAGGGTTATAAAGAAACTGAAGTAATACTGCATTTGTATAGAAACAAAAAACGGATTTATCTGTTTGTGGTTAGCTGCGAAGCTGCGCAAACTGATAAATCCGTTTTTATATACTCTCCACCCAGCAATAAGTTCCTGACACAAGATTGCTTGGTTGGTGCAGCGGAGACCGCTGCACCCCCTAAAGAGGGCAGTTCCTGACACAGGATTGCTCGGTTGGTGCAGCGGAGACCGCTGCACCCCCTGGAGGTAGCCTCCTATATTAATACTCGCTCCAAGACTTGATGCCGATGTCCTCAAGCTTAGTTGTGCAGAACGCATAGATGAATGCGCTTGCGAGGCGTGCGTTCGTGATAAGAGGCACGTTGAGGTCGATGGCAGCACGGCGAATCTTGTAGCCGTTGGTAAGCTCAGAGCTTGTGAGATTCTTCGGAATGTTCACAACCATGTCGATAGTGTGGTCGTGCAGCAAGTCGAGAGCCTTAGGCTCGTCGCCCTCCTCCGACGGCCAGAGCACGTGTGTGTTCTCGATTCCGTTCTCGTTGAGGAACTTGCTTGTGCCGCCCGTAGCATAGAGCTTGTAGCCGTGGTCGATGAGCATCTTAGCAGCGTCGAGCATAGCCACCTTCTGCTTAGCGCCACCGGTAGAGAGAAGGATGTTCTTCTTCGGGATGCGATGACCTACAGAGAGCATACTCTTGAGAAGAGCGGTGTTGGTGTCGTCACCCAAGCAGCCTACCTCACCGGTAGAGCTCATGTCTACGCCGAGCACCGGGTCTGCCTTCTGCAGACGGTTGAACGAGAACTGCGAAGCCTTGATACCAACATAGTCGAGGTCGAAGAGGTTCTTGCTCGGCTTCTCAACCGGCAAGCCAAGCATAACGCGTGTGGCAAGCTCGATGAGGTTGATCTTGAGCACCTTGCTCACGAACGGGAACGAACGCGAAGCACGGAGGTTGCACTCGATAACGAGGATATCGTTGTCGCGAGCCATGAACTGGATGTTGAACGGACCGTTGATGTGCAGTTCCTTAGCAATCTGACGACCTACACGCTTACAGCGGCGCACGGTCTCTACATAGAGCTTCTGCGGCGGGAACTGGATGGTAGCGTCGCCAGAGTGAACGCCGGCGAACTCGATGTGCTCAGAGATAGCGTAAGCGATAACTTCGCCGTTCTTTGCCACAGCATCCATCTCGATCTCCTTAGCATGCTCGATGAACTTGCTCACAACAACCGGGTGGTCCTCACTCACGTTAGCCGCAAGCTGCAGGAATCGCTTCAGCTCGTCCTCGTTAGAGCATACGTTCATGGCAGCGCCAGAGAGCACGTACGACGGACGAACGAGTACCGGGAAGCCCACACGCTCGATGAAGCGGTCGATGTCATCCATGCTTGTGAGGGCGCTCCACTCAGGCTGGTTGATGCCGTTGTTGGTGAGCATCTGCGAGAACTTCGCACGGTCCTCAGCGTTGTCGATGTCCTGAGCCTTTGTACCGAGGATTGGCACGTGCTGCTCGTCGAGGAGCACAGCGAGGTTGTTAGGAATCTGACCGCCGGTAGATACGATCACGCCGTTAGGCTGCTCGAGGTCGATGATATCCATAACACGCTCGAAGGTGAGCTCGTCGAAGTAGAGACGGTCGCACATATCGTAGTCGGTAGACACGGTCTCGGGGTTATAGTTGATCATAACCGAGCGGTAGCCCTCCTTGCGGATAGTGTTCAGAGCCTGAACGCCACACCAGTCGAACTCTACAGAAGAACCGATGCGGTAAGCACCCGAACCGAGCACGATGATAGAACGCTTGTCGTTCTCGAAGGTGATGTCGCTCTTGACGCCAGCGTATGTAACATACAGATAGTTGGTCTGTGCAGGATACTCGGCAGCCAGGGTGTCAATCTGCTTAACAACCGGCAGGATGCCGTAGTTCTTACGACGGTTGCGCACGACGAGCGACGCCTTGCGCATCGACTTGAGTTCGTCCTCAAGACCTACGGCGCGTGCAATCTGGAAGTCGGTGAAGCCGTATACCTTAGCCGTACGCAGGAGTTCCTTGTCGAGAGTGTTGATGTTGCACTTCTTCATAGCCTCATCGATGTCGATGATGTGCTGGAGCTTCTCGAGGAACCACTTGTCGATCTTTGTAAGTTCGTGAATCTGGTCGACGGTATAGCCCTTGTGCATAGCCTTAGAGATGACAAACACGCGCTTGTCGGTCGGCTCGCGCAGAGCTGCGTCGATATCCTCAATCTCAAGTTCCTTGTTCTCAACGAAGCCGTGCATACCCTGACCGATCATGCGCAGACCCTTCTGTATAGCCTCCTCGAAGTTGCGACCGATAGCCATAACCTCGCCTACCGACTTCATTGAAGAGCCGAGTTCCTTGTCTACGCCGCGGAACTTAGAGAGGTCCCAACGCGGAATCTTGCAGACAACGTAGTCGAGTGCAGGCTCGAAGAATGCAGATGTAGTCTTTGTCACGGAGTTCTTCAACTCGAACAAGCCGTAGCCCATGCCGAGTTTAGCCGCAACAAAGGCGAGCGGATAACCCGTAGCCTTAGAAGCGAGAGCAGAAGAACGGCTCAGACGAGCGTTCACCTCGATTACGCGGTAGTCTTCCGACTGCGGGTCAAAGGCGTACTGCACGTTACACTCGCCGACGATGCCGATGTGGCGGATAATCTTGATAGCGAGAGCGCGCAGCTTGTGATATTCAGAGTTGGTGAGTGTCTGCGACGGAGCGATAACGATCGACTCGCCGGTGTGGATGCCGAGCGGGTCGAAGTTCTCCATGTTGCAGACTGTGATACAGTTGTCGTAGCGGTCGCGCACTACCTCATACTCTATCTCCTTCCAGCCCTTGAGACTCTTCTCGACGAGCACCTGAGGAGAGAACGAGAACGCCTTCTCTGCGATTTTTACGAGTTCTTCCTCGTTGTCAGCGAAGCCAGAGCCGAGTCCGCCGAGAGCGTATGCAGCACGGATGATGACCGGGTAGCCGAGTTCGGCAGCCGCCTTGCGTGCCTGCTCCATGTTCTCGCAAGCCTCGCTCTTGATAGTCTTAACGCCTATCTCGTCGAGCTTCTCAACGAAGAGCTCGCGGTCCTCGGTGTCGATGATAGCCTGCACCGGTGTACCGAGCACCTTCACGTTGTACTTGTCGAGGATGCCGTTGCGGTAGAGTTCAACGCCGCAGTTGAGCGCTGTCTGTCCGCCGAACGAGAGGAGGATGCCGTCAGGACGCTCCTTCTTTATCACTTCCTCTACGAAGTAAGGCTGAACGGGAAGGAAATATATCTGGTCGGCAACGCCTTCAGATGTCTGCACTGTTGCGATGTTCGGGTTGATGAGCACTGTCTCTATGCCCTCTTCGCGCAGAGCCTTAAGCGCCTGCGAACCAGAGTAGTCGAACTCGCCCGCTTCGCCAATCTTCAAGGCACCCGAACCGAGCAATAACACTTTCTTTATATTTTCGTCTTTCATTTATTCTGATGTTTAATGATTAATGTTTGATGTTTTATCGGGCTACAGCCCTAAAACACGAAACTTAAACATTCTGATTATTTCACTTTTCGTTCTACAACTCTTCTGTTAGTTCATAGCCTCTACGAACTTGTCGAACATAAACTCTGTGTCTACCGGACCAGAGCAAGCCTCCGGGTGGAACTGGCTTGAGAACCAAGGCTTCGACTTGTGGCGAATGCCCTCGTTCGATCCGTCGTTCATGTTTACGAAGAGCTCCTCCCAATCGGCACCGAGTGTCTTTGCGTCTACGGCGTAGCCGTGGTTCTGCGATGTTACGAAGCACTTCTCTGTGCCAACCATGCGCACCGGCTGGTTGTGTGAGCGGTGACCGTACTTGAGTTTGTAGATATGAGCGCCTGCTGCCTTAGCGAGGAGCTGGTTGCCCATGCAGATGCCGCAGATAGGCTTGTCTGAGAGGCTCATCTGCTTCTGGATGATCTTCACGGCATCCTCGCACATGTCTGGGTCGCCAGGACCGTTAGCGAGGAACAGACCGTCGAACTCCATGTCGGTATAGTCGTAGTTCCAAGGCACGCGGATAACCTCGCAGCCGCGGTTGATGAGGCAGCGGATGATGTTAGCCTTCACGCCGCAGTCGACGAGCACCACCTTCTTCTCTGCGCCCTCGTTGTAGCGGATGATCTCCTTGCAGCTCACCTTGTCGACGAAATTAACTCCAGCATACTCGGCTGTAGGTATGTTCTCCGGCTCGTCGTCGAAGAGAATCTTACCCATCATTACGCCGTGCTCGCGCAGCACCTTAGTAAGCTCGCGTGTGTCGATGCCGGTGATGCCGGGCACGTGCTCACGTTTGAGCCACTCTGCAAGACTCTCTACGGCATTCCAGTGGCAGTACTGCTCGCTGTAGTCAGCCACGATGATAGCCGAAGCGTAGATTTTGTCACTCTCCATGAATGTAGGCAGACCGTTCTCTTCTACTGTGAACGGCGGTACACCATAGTTGCCAACCAACGGATAGGTCAGTGTCATAAGCTGTCCAGCGTACGAAGGGTCGGTGAGCGACTCCGGGTAGCCCATCATAGCAGTGTTGAAAACTACCTCGCCAGCCACCGGTGCTTCATAACCGAACGACTTTCCGTGGAACTTGGTTCCGTCTTCCAATACTAAAGTTACATTTCTCATACTTATATCTTCTCGAATTTTTATATTTCGTTGTTTGTTTTATCGCGCACATACGCCCTGAAAGCGCAAAAGTCAATTTTCTAATTATCCTTTTGCCCTTTCAGGGCGTGTTTGTTCATGGTTGTTGCAGCGTTCGCTGGCTGCCGTATAACCACAAAACGTGATTCCTTCTTAGTTTCCACAATGCTACAGATGCTAAGCTGCTGCGTATGTAGCCGGGCACGGCGTCCTACTTCTGGCGGTCGATGTAGTTAACGAACGCCTGATTGCAGAGTTTTGTTCCGCCGGGCGTGGGATACTTGCCTGTGAAGTACCAGTCGCCGTGGTGGTTGGGTATAGCCTCGTGGAGTCCGTCTATCGACTGGAACACGAGTTCGACCGGTGTCTTCAGACCTTCCGGTCGGAGCATCTCAGCCACTTTCTGGTTTATCTCCTCGGTAGAGAATGGTTTGTATATGTCGCGTACGCAGTTGCGCATCATGTCCTTGGGCTTGAGCAGTTCGAGCTTGCACGCCTCGTAGACACGCTGCAGCAGGTCGTTCATGCCGCGCTCGCGGATAAGCTCTATTGTAGCACGGAAAACGCAGAACTCCTCCAGACGCGGCATGTCGATGCCGTAGTAGTCGGGGTAGCGTATCTGCGGAGCCGACGACACGACGACAATCTTCTTCGGGTGGAGGCGGTCGAGGATGCGCAGGATGCTCTCCTTGAGCGTCGTACCGCGCACGATTGAGTCGTCGATAACCACGAGGTTGTCCACGCCCGGCTCAATACATCCGTATGTTATGTCGTAGACGTGCGAGGCGAGGTCGTTGCGCGAGTTGCCTTCGGTGATGAAGGTGCGCAGCTTTATGTCCTTTATCGCCACCTTTTCGGAGCGCACGTACGTGTCGAGAATGGCGTGCAGCTCAGCGTCTGTCGGCTCGTGGTCGAGCTGCTGTATCTGCTGCACCTTCTGGCGGTTGAGACACTTCTTGAAGCCCGAGAGCAGTCCGTAGTAAGCCACTTCGGCTGTGTTCGGTATGAACGAGAACACGGTGTGGCTGATGTCGCCGCCAACGGCTTCGAGCACCTGCGGCACGAGCTGTTCGCCGAGCTTTTTGCGCTCGCGGTAGATGTCGCGGTCTGAACCACGGCTGAAGTATATGCGTTCGAACGAGCAAGCCGAGTCGCCGCGCTGTTCGAGTATGCGCTCCATGCGCACCTCTCCGCTACGGCTCACGAGCAGCGCGTTGCCGGGGTGCAGCTCCTTTATGTCTTCACATTCGAGGTCGAACGTAGTCTGCAGCACAGGGCGCTCGGACGCCACGGCTACGAACTCGTCGTTCTGATAGTAGAACGCCGGGCGTATGCCCCACGGGTCGCGCATAGAGAACATCTCGCCCGAGCCGGTGAGTCCGCACATCACGTAGCCGCCGTCGAAGTTGGGCATCGTGGTGCGCAGCACGTTCGCCATGTCCATGTGGTTGTCTATATATCTGGTGATGTCCATGCCTTCGAGTCCGAGCTTCTTGGCGTCAACGAAGTTGCGTTCGGCTTCGCGGTCGAGGCGGTGGCCCATCAGTTCGAGCAGAGTATATCCGTCGCTGTAGATGCGCGGGAACATGCCCTGCGTGAGCATCTGCTGGAATATCTCATCGATATTAGTCATATTGAAGTTGCCGCAGATGCAGAGGTTCTTAGCCTGCCAGTTGTTGCGGCGCAGGAAAGGATGCACGTATGCTAGTCCTTTCTTTCCGGTCGTGGAGTAGCGCAGGTGCCCCATGTAGAGTTGTCCGGCGAAGGGCAGATGGTTCTTTGCGAACTCGGCGTCGGCGAGCAGTTCGGGCGAGAGTCGGGCGTACTCTTTCTGTACGCGTCCGAATATCTCGGTGATGGCGTCCTTGCCTTCTGCGCGCTCGCGGAACATGTATTCCGTTCCGGGCATTCCATCGAACTTCACGCATGCCATTCCGGCACCCTCCTGTCCGCGGTTGTGCTGTTTCTCCATCATCAGATAGAGCTTGTTGAGTGCGAACATCCACGTGCCGTACTTCTCCTGATAGTATTCGAGCGGCTTGAGCAATCGTATCATTGCCACGCCGCATTCATGTTTCAACGGTTCCACGATGCTTCTATTTTTGTTGTGTTTCTATTGAAGATTACTGTTGTAAGGGTAAAAATTAAGCGCCAAGACAAATAGCCCGACGCTTATATATATACATTATTTCAAAATACCGATAAGTAGACCTGTCAACGACAGTCCTACGCTCAGGAACGACATCCACAAAGAGGTAGTAGCACCAACATAAGCATTGTTGGCTTCAACCTTGTTAGGCTCTACGTAGATGTAGTCGTTCTGCTGAACGTAATAGTAAGGAGAGTTGATGAGGTTGGCATCGTTCAGATTAAGACGATGAACCTCTTTCTTTCCGTCGACGCCCTCACGGATGAGGAGCACGTTGTCGCGCTTGCCGAAGATGGTGAGGTCGCCTGCCTGAGCGATAGCCTCCATGATGCTCATCTTCTCGTTGGTGACGGGAACCACGCCCGGCGACTTGACAGCGCCGGCAAGAACCACTCTGTAGCTCGACAGGCGCACTGTGACTACGGGGTTTTCGTTCTCAGAGAAATATGGCTTCACCTTATCAAAGATAAGCTTCTCGCACTCGGAGTTGGTGAGTCCTACGACATGCAGCTTGCCGACAACGGGGAAGTTGATCTCGCCGTCGTTGTTGACGAGATACTGCTGCACGGTGCTGTTTATAGAGCCCGAGCCGCCACCGTTGCTGGTAGGCATATTGGCGAAGAGGTTGAACGGACGAGACGTTTCCTGATCGGACGTTACGACGGCGATGGAGAGCAGGTCCTTAGGCATGATACGTGCATCGTACAAACCTCTTGAAGCGGCAAGGTTGATGGAGTCGATATTCTTGAAATAAGGAACCTTCCTCGCTGCAGCACAACCGCTGAGGAGAACCACTACTGTCGCTATAATTATCGGAAACAATAATTTCTTCATAACAATTATTCAGTCTTTTGTTTAAATATCGACTGCAAAAATACTACATATTTCTGACACTGACAAGTTTTTGCTTATACATTTCACAGAATAATGCAACAAAGTACAATCGACCGCCCTACGCTACCCCATCGTCACCCGAACGGAATCCGATCGGACACCGAACGCAACCCGATTGGACGGCGAACGCAACCCGATCGGACGGCGGACGCGACCCAATCGGACACCGAACGCGACACGATGACACAAACCGAGGTTGGATACACCCCACTAATTGCAACAAACGCCATCACTTTGTAAAAAAACATGGGAGAAGCAGGTGTATTGTCGCAAATTTTATTTAATTTTGTCGGATAATAACATGGCATGTGCTGAAACGAAGCGTGTTCCATCTTTCATTGCTCTTTTCTGCGGGTGTCATTAGCCTTAGAACAATATGAACAACAAACAAGCAAGCCCACGACTTAACAAGGTGTTATTGATATACACCGGTGGCACTATCGGCATGGGATGCAATCGAGAGACGGGGGCTCTTGAGCCGCTCAACTTCGACCACCTACTGTCGAACTTTCCCGAATTTGCACTTCTGCAGACGGACGTAGACACTTATCAGTTCACTCCTCCTATCGACTCATCGGACATGAGCCTGCGTCGATGGGCTCAGCTTGTACGCATCATAGCCGACAACTACGACAAATACGACGGATTCGTGGTGCTGCACGGCACCGACACTATGTCGTACACGGCATCGGCGCTCTCGTTCATGCTCGAGAACCTCACGAAGCCGGTGATTCTGACCGGTTCGCAGCTGCCTATCGGACAGCTCCGCACCGACGGCAAGGAGAACCTGCTGACGAGTATCGAACTGGCGTCGGCGTTCGGCGAGGACGGACACCCGATGGTGCCGGAGGTGTGCATCTACTTCAGCGGCCGCCTGCTGCGCGGCAACCGCAGTACGAAGGAGAGCGCCGACGGATTCAACGCCTTCAACTCGTTCAACTATCCGCACCTGTGCGAGGCGGGCGTAGAGTTCCACTTCAATCCCCACTACATCTTGAAGCCCGACTACACGAAGCCGATGATTCCGCACATGGCGATGGACCCGAACGTGGTGGTGTTCTCGCTCTTCCCAGGCATTCAGGAGAACATAGCGCGCCACATGTTCGACGCACCCGAGCTGCGCGGCATAGTGATGAGAAGTTTCGGCAGCGGTAACGCTCCGCAAAAGCCGTGGCTCACGCGTCTGCTGAAGGACGCTACGCAGCGCGGCGTGACGATTGTGAACATCAGCCAGTGTGTGGCTGGATTCGTGAAGATGGGTCGCTACGACACGGGCTTCCAGTTGCAGGACGTTGGCGTGGTGAGCGGCGGCGACAGCACCGTGGAGAGCGCCATCACGAAGCTCATGTTCCTGCAGGCTCACTACAAGGACCCGCGCGTGATACGCAACCTCATGGGCAGAAGCATCTGCGGCGAGATTACGAAATAGAAACGTAATGCGAGGGTTAAGCATTTTTACACATTATTTATATAGCGGTTTCAGCCAAATGTGCTAACTTTGCTGCGCAGAAACGTTTTAAAAACATAAAGATTTTTGAAGGAGACACAAATGAAGAGAACAGAATTGAAGGCTTTGGTGATGATGTTCGTCGCTACGGTGTACGCTCTGGCTGCTTCGGCACAGATTCCGCAGGGCTACTACGACGCGCTGAAGGGAAAGAAGGGCGCCGAACTGAAGACCGCCGTCCACAACATCATCAAAGAGGCTACCGTGCTCAGCTACGGCAAGGGCAAGGCTGCCACATGGTGGGGCTTCTACCTCACAGATAACGACAACGGATACGTAATAGACCGCTACTCGCCGGAGAAGGTGGAGTTCGGAGCATGGGGCGAATCGTGCAGCTCGATGAACATCGAGCACTCGTTCCCGAAGAGTTGGTGGGGAGGCGAACAGCGCCAGGCCTACAAAGACCTCTACAACCTCATGCCGAGCGACGCCAAGGCTAACTCTACGAAGAGCAACTACGGCATGGGCGTGGTGACAAAGGCGACGTACGACAACGGCGTGATAAAGGTGGGCACGGGCAACAGCGGCAAGAAGCTGTGGCAGCCTTACCCCGAGTGGCAGGGCGACTTCGCTCGTGCATACCTCTACATGGCTACATGCTATCAGGACTATGCGTGGGTGAAGGAGGGCTTGAACTCGCTTGAGACGGGCGACTATCCTACGCTGTAGAAGTGGGCGTCTGACCTCTACATCAAGTGGGCGAAGCAGGACCCCGTGAGCGACCTGGAGGCTAAGCGCAACAACATCGTGTACAGCATTCAGGGCAACCGCAACCCGTTCATCGACTTCCCTAACCTCATGGAGTACATCTGGGGCGACAGCATCAGCTACGAGTTCGACCCGGCTACAACGGTTGTGACGAAGCAGGTGGTGCCGGAGAACAGCATGATGTGTATCTATCTGGCAAGCTACAAGTCTACGGACGGCGGATGCACAATCGAGACCACACTCCACCCGAAGGAGGGCGCAGAAGTATGGGAGCGCACAAGCTCGTACGGATGGAAGGGCACGGGCGCTATCAAGGATGGTTCTAACAAGTATGCTACGAAGTATGCAGCAGAAAGCTCGGTGGTAACGCCGGTGATTGACCTCGGCGGATACAAGGAGGCTACGGTTTCGTTCAGTCATGCGGTGAACTACGCGAAGGAACCAAGCGAGAAGCTCAGCGTGGAGGTGCGCTGCGAGGGCAAGACGACGAAGCTCGAGGGCATCAAATGGCCTGAAGGCACAGACTTCAAGTTCTTAGACTCGGGCGATATAGACCTCAGCGCTTGGGCTGGCAAGAAGATTAACATCGTGTTCCACTATACAAGCACCACAAGCGAGGCTCCGACATGGGAGGTGCGCGACATTGCGCTCACCGGCGTGAAGGGCAGCACGGCTACGGCTATAGGCAGCGTGGCTGAGGGCACGCAGGGCACATTCGACCCCGCTCAGCCCTACACCGTATACGACCTCAGCGGCAGAGTGGTAACGGGCGATGCGCAGCACGGCGTATACGTAGTGAAACAAGGTAAGAACATATTTAAGGTGATGCGCTAATGATAAACATCAATCATCTTGTACAACTGAAGGCGTTCGCACGCCAAGATGCCTTGCTGCTCGCACTGTTGTGGGCAGCAAGCTTCGCATGTATAATGCTGCTCAACGCGGGTTTCATCGGCAATATCTTAGCTCTGGCTACGCCGTTCCTCGTAGGCTACCGACTGAAGGCGTTCCGCACGGAGGCGCTCTTCGGCGTGATATCGTTCCGCCGCGCCTACGCCTATTCGCTCTATGTGTTCATCTACGCTTCGCTGGTGTTCGCACTGGTGCAGTACGCCTACTTCCAGTTCTTGGACAACGGCGCGTTCGCCAATCTCATCACCACAACGATGAAGCAGTTGGCGCCTATCTACGAGCAGCAGGGCATATCGAAGACGGAGATAAAGAACAGCATGGACGTAGTGACGATGATCACCCCGGTGCATTGGGCGTTCATGTTCATGATGCAGAACCTCGCCATCGGCGCTATTGTAAGTCTGCCGATTGCGCTTATCGGAAAAAGAAACAGATATTAGATCACAAATCTCAATACCTCAACATAACAACATCATATCTCAACACCTCAACACCTCAACATAACACCATAAAATCATGGATATAACAGTAGTAGTTCCTTTGTTCAACGAGGAGGAATCGCTCCCCGAACTCTACGCGTGGATAGAACGCGTGATGAAGGCAAATAACTTCACATACGAGGTGATCTTCGTAAACGACGGCTCCACCGACAACTCGTGGAACGTAATAGAGGGTCTCTCGCAAAAGTCGACGACAGTAAAAGGCATCAAGTTCCGCCGCAACTACGGCAAGAGTCCGGCGCTATTCTGCGGTTTCAAAGAGGCGCAGGGCGACGTCGTAATCACAATGGACGCCGACCTGCAGGACTCGCCCGACGAGATACCGGCTCTCTACCACATGATTAAGGATGAGGGCTACGACCTCGTGAGCGGATACAAGCAGAACCGCAAGCAGGGCGATCCGCTCTCGAAGACTATACCTACGAAACTCTTCAACGCTACGGCACGTAAGGTGAGCGGCATTCATAATCTGCACGACTTCAACTGCGGACTGAAGGCTTACCGCAAGGATGTAGTGAAGAATATCGAGGTGTACGGCGAGATGCACCGATACATTCCTTATCTGGCTAAGAACGCAGGCTTCGACAAGATAGGCGAAAAGCCGGTGCACCATCAGGCACGCAAGTTCGGCAAGTCGAAGTTCATGGGCTGGAACCGCTTCTTCAACGGCTATCTCGACCTTATCACGCTGTGGTTCCTCTCAAGTTTCGGCAGAAAGCCTATGCACGTGTTCGGCTTCCTCGGCACGCTGATGTTCTTCCTCGGCTTCCTCTCGGTGGTAGCACTTGGAGCAGACAAGCTCTGGTGCCTGGCTCACGGCATTCCGCAGCGACTCATCACCGACTCGCCTTACTTCTTCATCGCGCTCACCGTGATGATGATTGGCACACAGTTCTTCCTCGCCGGATTCATCGGCGACCTTGTGAGCCGCTCGTCGCAGAACCGCAACGACTATCAGATTGAGAAGACGCTGCGCTGCGAGCAATAAACAAACTTTCAGACAAAATGCGAACAACAACAATAACAACAGCCATCGCTATGGTGGCGCTGTTCGTGCTGGCTGCGTGCTCGTCTATCGACTGTCCGCTGAACAACCGCGTGTATGCCACGTTCAGACTCGACGCCGGCATGAAGAAGATGGAGGACACGCTGACAGTGGCTGTGCCGCGCGCTGCCGACTACAAGGACGACGACACGGTGATAATCAACCGACTCGCCGACTTCGACAGCATCGCGCTGCCGATGAGCTATCAGCGTGCAGTGGATGTGTATGTCTTCGGCATAAAGCAGAAGGACAGCGACGTGAGCACGACGGACACGGTGTGGGTGACGAAGGAGAATAACCCACACTTCGAGTCGGTCGACTGCAACCCGCAGTTCTTCCACACCATCACGGACGTGAAGTTCACCACGAAGGCGATTGAAAACATAACGATAAACTATAATAAGGTAACATACAATGACGGTAAAGCGCACTTCCTCATTCGTTTCAAGGGTCATAGCAATTAGTCTGTTGCTGATTGCGGTGACGACGGCGACGGCGCAGAGCAGAAAGGATGCTACGGCGGACAAGAAGCTGACGGCACAGAAGGACACGGTGGCGTTCTTCCGCGGCGTGGCGGTGTCGGCTGACGTGGTGGGACTGGCGCAACTGGCGTTCAGCGACTACGGACAGTACGAGGCAGCGCTGCGCATCAACCTCAAGGACCGCTACTTTCCGGTGTTTGAGCTGGGATACGGCACGGCAGACTCTGACAACCCGACGACAAATCTTAAGTACAAGACATCGGCGCCATACTGGCGTGTGGGCATGGACTTCAACATAGCGAAGAACAAACACGACGCTTACCGCGTGTATGCCGGCGCACGCTATGCCATGACTTACTATAAGTTCGACGTCGTGGGCAACGGACTGAAAGATCCGGTCTGGGGCGACGACGTAGACTACAACGTGAAGGGCATGAAGGCCAACTATCATTGGATGGAGGCTGTGTTCGGCGTGGACGCGAAGATAGCTGGTCCGCTTCGTTTGGGCTGGTCGGTGCGCTATCGCAGACGTATCGCTCACGACGACGGCAACATCGGAAAGACCTGGTATGTGCCGGGCTACGGCAAGCAAGGTGGCAGTCGACTGGGCGGCACTTTCAATATAATCTTTGAGATTTAGTATATGACAAACAAAAAACTTTTGTGGCGATTGCCATTACTCGTGTTCCTCATTATCGGAACAATATATATTGTAAGACAACAGCGTAGCATGCCTTATCAGCACGATGAGGGACAGATATTCGGCACGTTCTATCACATCACTTATCAGAACGACTCATCTATTCAGACAGACATTCTCGCAGAACTGCAGAAGGTGGACAACGCTTTGTCGATGTTCAACAAGGAGTCGATTATCTCGCACATCAATCGCGGCGAGAACGTGGAAACGAACGAGATGTTCGAGAGTGTGTTTAATCTGGCTGAGAAAATCTCCGACAACACCGACGGAGCGTTCGACATAACGGTGGCACCGCTCGTGAACGCATGGGGATTCGGCTTCAAGACGGGCAATCCGCCGACAAAGCAGACGGTAGACTCACTGCGTGCTATCGTGGGTTACAAGAAGGTGAAGCTCGTGAACCATCGCATCACGAAGTCAGATGCGCGCGTAATGCTCGACTGCAGCGCTATTGCTAAGGGCTACGGCTGCGATGTGGTGGCGCGTCTGCTCGAAAAGCGCGGCATAAAGAACTACATGGTGGAGATTGGCGGCGAGGTGGTTACGCACGGCATCAGCGAGAAGCGCCTGCCATGGAAGATTGGCGTGACGAAGCCGTCGGACGACTCGCTGAACGTGAACAACGAACTGCAGACCGTGCTCAACGTGAAGGACCGCGCGATGGCGACAAGCGGCAACTACCGCAACTTCTACTATCGTGGCGGCAAGAAGTATGCGCACACTATAGACCCTGCTACGGGCTATCCCGTGCAACACAGCATTCTCTCGGCAACGGTGCTCGCAAAGCGCTGCGCGGAAGCCGACGCTTATGCTACGGCATTCATGGTGATGGGCATGGAGAAGGCGAAGAAGGTACTCGAAAAGCATTCTGAACTGATGGCTTATCTCATTTACAGTGACGACAAGGGCAACCTGCAGGTATGGTATTCGCCGTCTATGGAGGACAAGATTCAGAAGTAAATGCTTAATCTCTACGACAAGCTTCGCGAGATACCATTGTTCCAGGGTCTCACAAGCGACAACCTCATGCAGATTATCGGTCAGACGAAGTTCAGCTTTAAGAAATTCGGCAAGAACGATATAATAAAAAAGGAGGGAGAGAAATGTGATAACGTCGCCATTCTATTGAGTGGCGACGTAAAGACTATCGCTTACGCCGACGACCACGGCTACTCGATAGAGGAATATATAAAGGCTCCGTACATCATTCAGTTGGAGCATTTCATGGGTCTTTCGCCGCATTATACACGCACGTTTACGTCCATTGGCGAAAGCAACACAGTGGAGATCGGCCTGAGCGACCTTATGCACATCTCCGACGAATTTATCATTTTCCGTATCAATCTTCTTAACATCGTCTCCGCAATAGCACAGAAAGCGGAGAGCAAGCTATGGCGTCCGATGCCGGCTGACACAAGGAGTCGCATCGTGTTCTTTCTGAAGTCGCACTGCCTCTACCCTACCGGCGCAAAGGTGTTGCGCATAAAGATGACGCGACTTGCACAAAAACTCGGCATTAGCCGCCTCAACGTATCGGAAGCGCTCAACGCCATGCAAGCCGACGGACTGCTGCACTTCAGCCGTGGTATCATTAGTGTACCGCTAATAGAAAAGTTAAGATAATTTGTTGCCGACTATAAAGACCAAACAACTCCCCACTGACTTAATCACAAACAACATAATTCAGAATTCAGCTGGAAGATGAAAGGTTAAGACTGGAAGACAGGCTGGCAGATATCGCATTTTCAAGGATATCTGCCAGCCTTTACTGTGCTTATACCGTGAACATTACGGCATTTCTGGAAGATATTGAGGATTTTTTCACAAACACGACTTTAATATATTGTAAGCGTATCCGCGATGCAGCTTTTTTTTTAATCATTATGCTTGTTACCTTTG
>ENA-UOJA01000730-UOJA01000730.1-human-gut-metagenome-genome-assembly--contig:-C19-NODE-730-length-30456-cov-8.445676_pt1 | contig 30456 bp, 31 predicted proteins | sample MGYA00242337_ERZ723884 | MGnify/ENA metagenome assembly ERZ723884
AGCCGGAGATCATGGGTGTTGGTCCTGTTGCTTCTACAAAGAAAGTTCTTGCAAGAACCGGAATGTCTATCAATGATTTCGACTTAATCGAGGCAAACGAAGCATTCGCTGCTCAGTCAATCGCAGTTGCAAGAGATCTTGGATTTGATATGTCTAAGGTAAACGTAAACGGTGGTGCAATCGCACTTGGACATCCTGTTGGAGCATCTGGATGCCGTATCTTAGTTACATTGCTTCATGAGATGCAGAAGAGAGACGCTAAGAAAGGTCTTGCTACTCTGTGTATCGGTGGTGGAATGGGCTGCTCAACAATCGTTGAGAGAGACTAATTCACTCTTTCTGAATAAGTAAATATACCCGGGAAGTGCAAAACGCTTCTCGGGTCTTGCGTTGCAAGTTATAACCCAGAAGGCTTTCGTTTTCGGGTAAATATAATACATAAATTTTTAAGGAGGACTAACATGAAAGTTGGCGTTATTGGTGCAGGTACCATGGGACAGGGCATTGCAAAAGCATTTGCTCAGGTAGAAGGATATGAAGTAGCTCTTTGCGATATCAAGCAGGAATGGGCTGAAGGCGGAAAAGCCAAAATCGAAAAAGGATATGCAAGACTGGTAGAAAAAGGAAAAATGACACAGGAAGCTGTTGACGGAATCCTTGCAAAAATCACACCGGGTCTGAAAGAGAATCTTTGCGCTGACTGCGATTTAATCGTAGAAGCAGCATTTGAGAACATGGAAGTTAAGAAGACAACCTTCCAGGAACTCGACAAGATTGCAAAACCGGAATGTATTTTCGCATCAAATACCTCCAGCCTTTCTATTACTGAAATCGGAAACGGCTTAAATCGTCCGATGGTTGGTATGCACTTCTTCAATCCGGCAGACCGCATGAAACTCATCGAGGTAATTGCTGGTGTGAATACTCCGGTTGAGACGGTAGACGCCATCAAGAAGATTTCTGAAGAAATCGGAAAGACTCCGGTACAGGTAAATGAAGCTGCTGGATTCGTTGTAAACCGTATCTTAATCCCAATGATTAATGAAGCTGCTTTCATCAAGATGGAAGGTGTTTCTGATATCGCTGGTATTGATGCAGCTATGAAGCTCGGCGCAAATCATCCGATGGGACCTCTTGAGTTAGGTGACTTTATCGGTCTTGATATCTGCCTTGCAATCATGGATGTCCTTTACAAAGAGACTGGTGACAGCAAGTATCGTGCATGCCCATTAATCCGTAAGATGGTTCGTGGCGGTAACCTTGGTGTTAAGAGCGGCAAGGGATTCTATGTATACAATGCAGACCGTACAAAGACCCCGGTTGATGCTCAGTAAATAAATATAGTGATGGAGAAAAATCCTCTGCTCCTGCAAAAGCTTTAGCTTTTTGGGCAGTCGCATTTTTCTTCGAAAAACAAGGAGGATTTGAAATCATGGATTTCAGCTTAGATAAGAAACATGAAATGGCGCGTTCTCTGTTCAGAGATTTCGCAGAAAATGAAGTAAAGCCATTAGCACAGGAAGTGGATGAAACAGAACAGTTCCCGGCAGAGACCGTAAAGAAAATGGCAAAATACGGATTTATGGGAATCCCGGTACCAAAGGAGTATGGCGGACAGGGCTGCGACCCACTTACATACGTAATGTGCGTAGAGGAATTATCCAAAGTTTGTGGTACAACAGGTGTTATCGTTTCCGCGCATACTTCTCTTTGCATTGACCCGATTATGACCTACGGTACAGAGGAGCAGAAACAGAAATATGTAGCACCGCTTGCAAAGGGCGAGAAGCTTGGTGCATTTGCACTGACTGAGCCGGGTGCCGGTACTGATGCCCAGGGAGCACAGACCAAGGCTGTATTAGATGGCGATGAGTGGGTATTAAACGGTTCTAAGTGCTTTATCACAAACGGTAAAGTTGCTGATGTTTATATCGTAATCGCTATTACAAGCATCACAGAAGACAGAAAGGGCAGAAAGAAGAAAAACTTCTCTGCATTTATCGTAGAAAAAGGAGCTCCGGGCTTCTCCTTCGGAACCAAGGAAAAGAAGATGGGTATCCGTGGTTCATCCACTTACGAATTAATCTTTGAAGATTGCAGAATCCCGAAGGATGCACTTCTCGGACCGGAAGGCAAAGGTTTCCCGATTGCAATGCACACACTTGACGGCGGACGTATCGGTATCGCTGCACAGGCACTTGGTATTGCAGAGGGCGCATTAGACCGCGCAGTTGCATACACCAAAGAAAGAAAACAGTTTGGCCGCGCAATCGCTGCACAGCAGAACACCCAGTTCAAACTTGCTGATATGGCTGCAAGAATCGAAGCTGCACAGCTTTTAGTTTACAAGGCTGCAATGGCAAAAGCTACTCAGAAGGTATATTCTGTAGAAGCTGCAAAAGCAAAATTATTTGCTGCAGAGACCGCTATGGCTGTTACAACAGAAGTTGTTCAGTTGTTCGGTGGATACGGATACATCAGAGAGTACGATGTAGAGCGTATGATGCGTGATGCTAAGATTACAGAGATTTACGAAGGAACCAGCGAGGTTCAGAGAATGGTTATCTCTGGTGCATTACTTAAGTAGTCAAATAAATACAAATATAAGGAGTGGACAAATACATGAATATCGTAGTATGTATTAAACAGGTTCCGGATACAAAGGGTGGCGTAAAGTTCAACCCGGATGGAACTCTTGATAGAGCAGCAATGCTTGCAATCATGAACCCGGATGATAAAGCAGGTCTTGAAGCAGCACTTAGAATTAAAGATGCAACAGGCGCAAAGGTTACCGTACTTACCATGGGACTTCCGAAGGCAGATGCAGTTCTGCGTGAGGCTTTGGCTATGGGAGCAGATGATGCAATCCTTGTAACAGACAGAGTATTGGGTGGTGCTGATACCTGGGCAACTTCCACCACAATTGCAGGAGCACTTCGCAACCTGGATTATGATTTAATCATCACAGGACGTCAGGCAATCGATGGAGATACCGCACAGGTTGGACCGCAGATTGCAGAGCATCTTGGAATCCCGGTAATTTCCTATGCAGCAGATATCAAAGTAGATGGCGATTCTGTTATCGTAAAACGTCAGTACGAAGACAGATATCATGAACTCAAAGCAAAAATGCCTTGCCTTGTAACTGCACTTTCTGAGTTAAATGATCCGCGTTACATGACACCAGGCGGAATCTTCGATGCATGTGACAAAGAAGTAACCGTATGGGGCAGAGCAGATTTGAAGGATGTTGATGATTCTGACCTTGGATTAAAGGGATCTCCGACAAAGATTGCAAAAGCATCTGACAAGGTTCCGAAGGGAGCTGGCGAGAAGGTAAATCTTGATCCTTCTGAGGCAGTTGCTTACTTAATCGGCAAGTTCAAAGAGAAACACATTATCTAATAAAAATAAGGAAAAGTGGTGAATAAAAATGGCATTAGAAGAATATAAGGGAGTATTTGTCTTTGCACAGCAGGTAGACAACGTATTAGATGGCGTTGCATTTGAATTACTTGGAAAAGGCAAGGACTTAGCAAAAGATTTAGGCACAGACGTTACAGCAGTACTGGTTGGTTCCGGTGTAAAAGGTCTTGCAGATCAGCTCGCTGAGTACGGTGCAGACAGAGTTATCGTAGTAGATGACCCGGAATTAAAAGAATACAGAACTGAGCCATATGCACACGCACTGGCATCTGTAATCAACGAATACAAACCGGAAATCATGTTAGTTGGTGCAACTGCAATCGGACGTGATTTAGGACCGACTGTTTCAGCAAGAGTAAAGACTGGTCTGACAGCAGACTGTACTTCACTGGAAATCGGTGATTTCCCATTAGTTGCAGCTCCGGGAAAAGAGAGCGAGCAGAAGCATAATCAGCTTCTTATGACCCGTCCGGCATTCGGTGGAAACACAATCGCTACAATTGCCTGCCCGGATAACCGTCCGCAGATGGCAACTGTACGTCCAGGCGTTATGCAGAAGATTGCTCCAATCGCTGGCGCAAAAGCAAATGTTGTAGAATTCAATCCTGGATTTACTCCGGACAACAAATATGTTGAGATTCTTAACATCGTAAAAGCTGTAAAGACAACCGCAAATATCATGGAAGCAAAGATTCTTGTTTCCGGTGGACGTGGTGTAGGCTCCAAAGAGAACTTCAAATTACTTGAGGACCTCGCAGAAGTACTTGGCGGTACTGTAAGCTGCTCTCGTGCAGTCGTAGAGAATGGCTGGCTGCCAGTTGATTTACAGGTAGGACAGACAGGTAAGACCGTACGTCCACAGATTTACTTCGCAATCGGTATTTCTGGAGCAATCCAGCACGTTGCAGGTATGGAAGATTCGGACCTCATCATCGCAATCAACAAAGATGAAGATGCACCAATCTTTGATGTAGCTGATTATGGTCTGGTTGGAGATTTGAATAAGATTGTTCCGGCATTGACCGCAGCATTAAAAGCAGAGTTAGGAAAGTAGGAAGAACCAGATAAACAAAAAGAAACGGCAATGAGAGAAATCTCGTTGCCGTTTCTTTTTTCTGTAATGAGTGATTACTTTGCCAGTGTAACTGTCAGTTTACATTTTCCATCAGAAATAGAATCTACAGATATCGTATAACCGGAAGAAACGGTTTCTTTCCCGCTTTCATCGTACCAGTGAAATCCAGAAACAGATGCGTCAATCGTTGCACCTGCAGAATAGAAATCACCGTTTTCGTTTGCAAGACGGATTAAACGCTTTCCGGTGCCGGAAGAATCATAATCCGGGCTGAAATTGTCATACTTCAGATAAGGAGTGTTCCATTCGTCTATCGCACGGTCTAAATCCACGTGGTAGATGCGGACACCGCCGTCCGTGAAAAGACCGTCATAATTGGCAGAAGGAGTCAGGTAATCGACCAGAAAATATTCCGAGAAATAACCGTCTGATGATTCTTTTAGGAGAAGCAGGCAGCTTCCCGAGAGGGAATTGTCTGAAAGAGTAAAGGTCTGACTTTCTTTTCCTTCCAGGTCAAACGTCTGAATCTCAGAGGGAGAATACCAGCCGAGAAGTAATTTGGAGAGGGAACAGAAATCTCCTTCCGCCTCATCCATCCGTTCAATTCCGCCGGCACCTGTTGTTGCCTGCCAGCCGTCAATTGTCTTATATCGGTAATAATCCGGCAGTCCCATGCAATGTCCATATTCGTGTGTCAGGGTACTGAGGTAATAGCTCATCGTATCATCATAGGGCTGTTCATCGCTGATGACATAGTGATAAAGTTTCATGCCATCCGTGTCTGTCAAATCCGTCATATACCAGGTGGCGGTACAGCCGTACCAGAAATCTGCATTTCCTCCGGTTGGAACGGAAAGACAGAGTGCATCGATATAGCCGTCATGATTTCCGTCATATTGGGTATAATCAATCGTATCATTCAAACCGGAGAGAACCTCCTGTACAAGCAGCTCGTAGCCATATTCGGAACTTTCGTAGTCTGCAATATTGCCGGAAGCAGTGTAGTGGTAGACGTCACCTGTCATGTGCAAGGCACCGTAGGAAGCGCGGTCAAAGTAGTCCGTGAGATTTTCACAGGGATAACAGTCACTTTTCCCGGAACCGAAGAGATAGTTTTGCATGGTATCATCGGATAGACGGTTGCTTTCATAGGAGGTGTCGGCAAAATCCGTCACGATGACAAGCGTACGCACCTCACCTGTGGAAGCTGTGGCCTGTGGGTCAATTTCAAGAATCGGGGCAGGAATCAGAGAGCGATTGCTCAGTGCAGTGCCTGATGTAATCAGGGATGCGCCGCCGAGCACAAACAAAAAAGCGGTGGCAGCGCAGGTGGAATAAACAGTTTTCTTACGCATAAAATGCCTCCTAAAATCGAAACTGTCATGATTATAGCAGGTTGCATGTGCATCTTCCAGATGCTATACTTAAATTTAGGAATATATTAAGAAAGGCTTAAAAGAAAGCAGGGTTTGAAACTATGAGCGAAAAAAAGAAAAAGACAACAATACCGGAAGGCTTACGCGAAAATAATAAAGCACCGTCAAAGGAAGACCAGAATGCGCTGATGTCGCTGGCGTTCGGTGTTATCGGACTGGCATTAAGCTGCGCAGGCTACGGTGCAATTTTTGGCTTGTTTGGAATTGTGTTCGGGGTACTCGGATTGAAATCTGAAAACCGAAGGAGTCAGGCGATTGCCGGAATCATTCTTTGTGTGTTGAGTGTTGTACTTATGATTGTCGTATATGCATTTGAAGCGGCAAAAGGGAATGTACAGTAAGATTCGTACCGGGAGGGCAGAAGGGAAGCCGCCGTGGGACAACTTGTTGTTGAAATTGTCTGATGGTGGGGGTATAATGTTCTCTGAATATACAATAGGGGAAGTCAGTAGTTTACTGATTTCCCTAAAAATATGAAGTGAGGAAATGTTTGAATGATTATTAGTGCCACTAAGAAGGATAAAACACCTGCGGCAATCAGTATTATCAGAGATATTGCAGGAAATCTAAAACTGATTTCGGAGCTTTCCAAAAATGACTTGAAAAAACGGTTTGCAGATTCGTACTTTGGAATTTTGTGGGCATTTGTAAGCCCGATTGTTACAATTTGTGTATACTGGTTTGTATTTACCGTTGGTATGCGCGGAGCTGCCCAGGACGTCAATGGATACCCTTATGTATTATGGCTGATATCGGGACTGATTCCGTGGTTTTTATTTTCTGAAATTATAAACAGTGGCACGAGTGTACTGTTGGAATATGGATACCTTGTCAAAAAAATCGTATTTAACGTCAGTATTCTCCCGGTGGTCAAACTGGTGACTGCCACATTTGTGCATCTGATTCTTTTGTTATTTACGTTGATTATTTTTGCAGGGACGGGACATTTCCCGGATATCTATATGCTTCAGATACCGTATTATATCTTCGCATTGTGGGTATTTTCCGTTGCCTGTGTTTTTGCAACAAGCGCAGTGGTTTTATTTTTCAGGGATTTAGGACAGCTTGTCAATATTTTTATGCAGGTATTTATCTGGATTACTCCGATTATGTGGCAGGATGAGGCAGTGGCTGTCAATCATCCGGTATTAATCAGCATTATCCGGTTAAACCCGATGTGCTACATTGTAAAAGGATACCGTGACGCGCTGATTAATCATGTGTGGATTTGGGACAATATGGGAATGACAATTTATTTCTGGGTTGTCACAATTCTGTTGTTTATCATAGGAAGCAGTATTTTTGTCCGGTTAAAACCACATTTTTCGGATGTAATTTAAGGGTGACACCGCAACACACAAAAAGGATGGAAAAGATTTAGAATGAGTGAATACGCAATTAGTGTGGAACACATTTCAAAAGTATATAAACTTTACCGGAGCAAGGCAGACCGTCTGAAAGACTCGCTTCATCTGACCCGTAAAAAGAACTATGAGGAGTTTTATGCTCTCTCAGATGTTAATTTTCAGGTAAAAAAAGGTGAGACGGTCGGTCTGATTGGAACAAACGGTGCCGGAAAATCAACACTTTTAAAACTGCTCACAGGAGTACTGACGCCGAGCGACGGGCAGATTGAGGTCAACGGCAAGGTATCCGCCCTGTTAGAGTTAGGAGCAGGCTTTAATGGTGAGTACACGGGAATTGAGAATATCTATTTCAACGGAACTCTGATGGGCTATACCAAGGAGCAGATGGGAAAAAAGGTACCGGAAATCCTTGAATTTGCCGGAATCGGTGATTATGTTTACCAGCCGGTCAAGACCTATTCAAGCGGTATGTTTGCAAGACTTGCCTTTGCACTTGCAATTAACGTGGAGCCGGACATTCTGGTGGTAGATGAGGCATTAAGTGTAGGTGATATCTATTTCCAGTCCCGTTGTTTTAAAAAGATGGATGATATCAAGAAAAAAGGTACAACCATTCTGCTTGTCACACATGACATGAGCAGTGTTATCAAATATTGTGACAAGGTCGTTCTTCTAAACCACGGCAAGGTGGTAAAGGAAGGAAGTCCGAAAGAAATGGTCGATATCTATAAGAAGATTCTCGTCAACCAGTATGATGAGAATGAGGATGGAAACGGAAAGAAAGCCGAAAATAATCTTTCTGCGGTGGAGGGAAGCTGGATGTCACAGCTTTCGTTAAATGACCAGAATACCCTTTACGGAGATGGCAAAGCACGGACGATTGACTTTGGATTTTTTGATGAGAACGGTCAGGTGACCGGAATGATTTTAAAGAAAAGCAATTTTGCCATCAAAATGAAAGTGGAATTCTACGAGGATATTGAATATCCGATTTTTTCCTATACGATTAAAAATGCAAGAGGCGCAGAGATTACGGGAACCAATACGATGTTTGAGAAGATAGATTTCCCTCTTGCAAAGAAAGGAGAGCAGTATATCGTAACCTTTACGCAGAAAGCACTGTTACAGGGCGGCGATTATCTGATTTCTTTTGGTGTCACAGGTTATGAAAACGGTGTGTTTACCGTATACGACAGGAAATACGATGTGGCAAACTTAAGCATTGTATCAGAACAAAATACCGTGGGAGTTTTCGACATGGATGCAAAGATTACCGTGGAAAGGGTAGAACATGATTGAGGAAAGTGTGGAAAACAGACTGATTCAGGCGGTACAGAGTGAGGCAGAAACGGAAAAATGCCTGTTGGAGGAACATTCCTGGCAGGTGCTTTACCACCTGTCTGCTATCCGGGAGAATATTCTGGAATGGTATCCATTTGCCCCGGATGCTTCGTTACTTGAGATTGGGGCAGAATGTGGAGCGTTGACAGGGATGTTCTGCGATAAGGTAAAACGCGTGGTCGCATTGGAAAAGTCAGAAGCGGGCGTCAGAGTCAATCTGGCGCGCAATGGGAACAGACAGAATCTGACAGTTGTCGGGGAAGAATTCTTTTCCTGGCAGAGCGAAGAAAAATTCGATTATGTGACACTGATTGGCGGCCTTGGCTATGCGGGGCGCGAAAACTGGGACAAAGATCCGTATCTTGCCATGTTGGAGAAGGCAAGAACCTTTTTAAAGCCCGGTGGGAAACTGTTTGTTGCCATCGAAAATAAATATGGAGTGAAATATTTTGCCGGCGCGAGGGAAGACCACACCGGCAGATGTTTTGATGGGCTTGAAAATTATACGGTTGCGCGGGATGTGAAAACGTTTTCACATAAGACGTTAAATAAATTACTGCTTGAGGCGGGATTTACACACAATGCGTTTTACTATCCGATGCCGGATAATAAGCTGCCCTCTGAGATTTATTCAGAGGAGAGTAAGCCCTCCTTTGGCAGTCTGCGTTACCCGTGTGTTGCCTATGATAATGACCGCTATGAGCTGATTGATGAGAGACTTTTATTTGACTCCATCTGTCAGGATGATATGTTTGGAGATTTTGCCAACGCCTTTCTGGTGGTCTGCGATAACGGACAGCCGGTTTTGCCGGAGAAGGAAACGGTGCTCTATGCAAAATATAACAGACAGCGTGCACCGGAGTATCAGCTTTGTACCAAGATTATCAAAGAATGTGATGGCAGCAGGCTGGTGCAAAAAGAGGCATTAAATCCGCGGGCGGCAGCCCATATGGAACGCTTCTCACAAAATCGCACGGTACTGATGGAGTTTTATCAGAAGATGGCAGAAAACGGCACGGATGTTTCAATTCCGGTAACGCTTCTTTCCAATGAAAACGGATGCGCGTCATTTCCGTTTGTGGAGGGAAAGAGTCTGGCAAAGGAAGTAGAAAAAAGCCTTGGCGACTGGGATGCGTTTGTTGGTGCAATGAAAGATGCCACAGAGGATATCTATGGCGGCTATTTAAAAACGCCGGGAGCGCTTGTGGATTTTTCCGTTACGGAGGAATTTGAGCATATTTTTGGAAGTCTTGATGAGACGGAAAAAGGAATCTTAAGGGATGCAAAGTCGTTTACGGTTTCCAATATTGACAGCATTTTAAGCAATTTTGTAAGGACACCGGAGGGCAGACTGGTCTGCCTTGATTATGAGTGGGTGTTTACCTGCCCGATTCCGGTGGAGTATCTGATTTACCGCACACTGCATTATTATTACAGTGAAAATGTCAGTTATATCCGGATTGGCGAACAGGAGCTATGGCCTGCGTTTGGAATTGCGGAAGAAAAAATCCGCATTTTTGAAAAAATGGATGATAACTTCCAGCAGTATGTGCATGGAGAAAACCGTAGATATGGATACACTGCAAACTATGCAAAAAAGTCAATTAATATCGGAAAAGATATACAAAACGGTGAGAGCTGGTTTTTATCGATAATGGATGATGTCCATGAGTTAAACACCCATTTGCGCGGGGAGAGACGTGACCTGATTGAGTGTCACGTAAAGGTCCGGGAAAAGAGTATTTTCTGGGACAAATGTAAAAATACGGCAAAGCAGATGGTAAAAAAATTACTGCGGTCGGGCAGATAAAAATACCGCCAACAGGGTGCAGGCAGCAACACAGGGAGGAAACGGCGTATGTTGATGACACGTGTAAAAAAAGCATGTAATGTCTGGAAGAATGACGGAAAAGATGTATTTTTCTATAAAGTGAAACAGAAATTGGATTCAAAGAATATTTTTCGTGCAAGCCTATATGAAAAGTGGGTGGAAGCGAATGAGCGTGATATTCTGGAAGTGACAGAACTGGAATACAATCCGATGTTTTCGGTGGTAATACCGGTATACAATGTGGCAGACAATATGCTGCGCGAGTGTATTGATTCGGTGCTGGCACAGACCTATAAAAATTTTGAAATTGTTCTCGTGGACGATGCTTCCACACAGGAATCCGTGCGCAAAGTACTCGGGGAGTACGAGGGAAGACCAGGGATTACCATTATTTACCGCAAGGAAAACGGGCATATTTCGCGTGCGACAAATGACGGAATCCACGCTGCAAAGGGTGAATTTGTTGCACTTTGCGACTGTGATGACCTGTATGCACCGAATGCACTTTATGAGATTGCCAAAAAATTAAATGAGGATTCCTCGTTAGACTTTATTTATACGGATGAAGATAAGATTGACGAAAAGGGAAAAGTGCGTGAGAATCCGTTTTTCAAACCGGACTGGTCACCGGACTCTTTTATGTCCTTTATGTATACCTGCCATCTTTCGGTTTACCGCAGAACACTCTTGGAGGAACTTTCCGGTGTGAGAGTCGGATTTGAGGGTTCCCAGGATTATGACCTGGTACTGCGGGTAATGGAAAAGACAAAGAATATCGGTCATGTGCCAAAGATTTTATATCACTGGCGGATGCGTAAGGAGTCCACTGCAAATGCAATGTCCGCAAAGCCATATGTATTTGAGGCGGCAGAGAAGGCAAAGAAAGAGGCATTGGAGCGCCGTGGCTTAAAGGGAGAAATCACGTTTCTTCCGTCTGTGGCACAGCACCGCGTGACCTATTTTCCACAGGGAAACCCGATGGTATCCATTATTATTCCATCGAAGGACAATACCAAAATTTTAAAAATGTGTCTGGATGGTATTTTTAAATATACGGAGTATCCAAACTTCGAGGTTATAATTGTAGATAATGGAAGTACCGAGGAACATAAAAAAGAAATTGAAGCATTTATTTTAGAATATGCAAAGCCGGAAGAAGAAAAGATTCACTACATTTATCAGCCGATGACCTTTAACTTCTCCCAGATGTGCAATATCGGGGCGGCAGCAGCTAAGGGTGAATATCTGCTCTTTTTGAATGATGATATTGAGGTGACGGAAGACATTGAGAAATACTGCCCGCATGACCATGCGAAGGTCGGAAAATGGCTGTCTGTTCTGCTTGGGCAGGCACAGCTTCCGGATACCGGTGCGGTGAGCGGTAAGCTTTATTATCCGGGCGGAAACATCCTTCAGCATACCGGTGTTACCAATCTCCCGATTGGCCCTGCACACTGCTTCTACGGAGCAAGCGATATCTATAATTTCTACTATGGAAGAAATATTTTAGATTACAATTACTGTTGCGTCACAGGGGCATGTCTGATGTTAGAACGCAAAAAGTTTGACGAGGCAGGCGGTTTTGATGAGGGCTTCCCGGTGGCTTATAACGATGTATCCTTATGTTTCCGTCTTGTGGAGCTTGGCTATTACAATGTGGTCCGCAATGATGTGGTACTGGTACATCATGAGTCTGTCAGCAGAGGACTCGACAATGCGTCCGCTGAGAAGGAAGAGCGCAGAAGCCGTGAGATGCAGAGACTCTATGAGAAACATCCGAAATTTGCAGGCGGATATGACCCGTGTTACAATCCGAATCTGGTTGCGGACAGAGTCGATTTTTCGATGGATATGAAGAGCGCATCTGCCCATGGAAAGGTAAGAAAGCTGTCAGCGGCAGAGTTTCAGAGTTACCGGGATGTCAGCGGCAGAGAGGATGCGATTGCCTATCATGTTGATTTTGTCGAGGAGAAGGGGCGCTATGTCCAGATGAACGGATGGCTCTTTAACAGACAAAAGAAAAATAATAATCATAATAAAACAAAAATTCTGTTGATTGCAGAAAACGGAGACGTTTATGCAATTGGGACATCGAAGCTTTACAGGCTGGATTTTGCAAATCCGTCAAATCCAAACTGCGGAGTGAAAGATGTTGCTCTGGCGGGATTTGAGTCCATCTTCGATAAAGAAGAGTTCCCGGGGGGACATTATAAAATTGCACTCGAACTTGATAAAAATTATGTGATGTGCAAGGAACAACTGGAATTATAGACGACAACAATGGAAAGTACGGGAGACGCACGGAGTGTGTTTCTCGTATTTTTAAGATTTACGCGGATAGCGGGGATAAAAGGAAGGAGCGGTACATGAATACACATAAATTTATGGTGGATGAGATTCGCTTTCATTTGAAAAAACCGGATGTCATCATATTTGTAGGATGGTTTTATGACGGCAATACCAAAAACCACACTCTGACGGTAACGCTTGATGGCAGGGAGCTGCCGCTTGAACAGCTCATAAACAGAGGGGTTGAGATAAATCAGAAGTACATTCACAGCCTCAACGAAATCAGTGAGGAAGTGGTTGGGATTGTGACCCTTCCGAAGGACTGGAAAAACGGACATAAGTTAGTGATTCAGTCTACCTATAAGGGAAATCCGCATACAGATGAGGTCTGTTCGGTCGCAAAGCTGAAAAAACTTGAAAATAAGATTCGTTATAGTGTCGATAATGTCAGAAAGACGGCAGATAAAGTTGTCGTGAATGGTTTTTGCATCGGAAGCGGGGAAATAAAATTATCACTTTTGGATGAGAATAAACAGCCAATCCCTGTGAAATGCGATTATTTTTACCGGAAAGACCCGGAACGGGTAGGACCGGAGGATGAAAACTTAGAGAGAATGATTTTTACACTGGAATCAACGAAGCCGGTGGAATCCGTATTTTATCTGGAGCTGCGCAGCGAATATACGGCAGTCGTGGAGCGCCTTGACAAGTGGAATCATTATTCCAAATTGATGAAGCTCTGGACCAAGGGCAAAAAAACAGTTCATTTTTTTAAGCAGAACGGCATGAAGGCAACACTTACGCGAATCAATGAGAGAGTTGGGCATGGTAATACGGCAGATTATGGAAACTGGCTGTTGAAATACCGTGTGACAGAGGAAGAACTGCAAAGACAGCGCGAGGAGCAGAAGGCTTTTAAGCTTCGCCCCAAATTTTCCATTGCAGTGCCGCTTTACCGGACGGAGGAACGCTTCCTGCGAGAACTGATTGCATCTGTGCAGAATCAGACCTATGATAACTGGGAGCTGTGTCTGGCGGATGGAAGCGGGGACGGCGGTCAGAGCCTTGCTGCCATTGCAGAGGAATACACAAAGCAGGATGCGCGGATTCATTATAAGATTTTAGAGAAGAATTACGGAATCGCACAGAATATGAACGAGGCGATGAAGATGGCGGAAGGTGACTTTGTCGCACCGGTAGACCACGATGATACGCTGGCGTTAAACGCATTGTTTGAGTTCGCAAAGGCATTCAATGAAAATCCTGATATAGAGCTTCTTTATTCGGATGAAGATAAAATTGACTTTGAAGGAACGCAGTTTTTTGAACCGCATTTTAAGGCGGATTTTGACCCGGATTTCTTCCTGACAAACAACTATATCTGTCATTTGCTTGCGGTAAAACGGGAGTTAAAGAGTTTTAAAGAGGGTTTCTTAAGCGAGTACGACGGCTCACAGGATTTTGATTTTATCCTGCGCTGTTGTGAGGAGGCAAAGGGAATTTACCATGTGCCGAAGGTGCTTTATCACTGGCGTTGTCATTTTGATTCCACGGCGGCAAATCCACAGAGCAAACTGTACGCTTTTGAGGCGGGAAGACGTGCGGTCGAGGCACATTATAAGCGTAGACAGATACCGGCGACTGTGGAGCACGCACAGTTTTACGGACTGTATCGCACACGGTATCACTGGCAGGAGCAGCCGCTTGTGTCGGTTTTAATTCCATGCAGGGACCAGGCGGAGGATTTGGAGAGATGCATTGCGTCTGTCTTAAACTCAGATTACACCAACTATGAGATACTTGTAATAGACCAGGACAGCCGGAAAGAAGAGACGCGTACGCTTTATGAAAAGCTTTTAAAAGAGCATGGAAATATCAGGATTTTACAGGGCGACGGAGCAAAAAATAAGACCGGATATTATAATTTCGGTGCGAAGGCGGCAGCAGGAGAGTATCTGCTCTTTATGGACTGCCGGACGCAGATGATTCAAAGCTCCTGTCTGGACGAATTGCTCGGATATGGTATGAGAAATGATGTCGGTATCGCAGGCGCCAAGCTAATCTATGAGGACGATACGATTCATCATGCAGGAATCGTGCTTGGGTTTGGCCAAACGGCAGGCTACGTATTCCGTGGAAAATCCCGTTATGCGGCAGGCTATGAGAGCCGTGTCATCTGTGCACAGAACTATTCTGCGGTTTCGGGGGACTGTATGCTGGTAAAACGGAGTATTTTCGATGCCGTGGGTGGAATGTCAGAGGAGTTTGACGATGTCTTTTATGATATTGATTTCTGCCTGAAGGTGCGGGAAAAAGGCATGTTAGTGGTGTTTAATCCGTATGCGGAACTGTATTATTACGGACCGAAGGAAAAAGGAATTCCACTGCCGGCAGATAAGATAAAAGGAATCCCTGCAGAGCAGCTGTTAAAGAAGTGGGGAGACGTGATTGCTGCGGGCGACCCGTATTACAACCCGAATCTGACTTTGGAAAAACTTGATTTTTCACTTCGTGCTTAAAAAGAAGTGGCAAACAGGAATGTACAATAGCAGGTACATTGGTTGATAATTTTTTAACAGAGTGCTATACTACTTGATGTAAAAACATATAGAAAAGAGGAAAAGACCAATGAACAAAAAAAGTTTCTCCACAAAATATCTTGTGGAAATGGCACTGTTAGTGGCAATTATTTTAATCATGGCTTTTACCCCAATCGGTTACATTCGGACAGGCGGACTTGAGATTACCCTGATTGTTGTACCGGTAGCGGTAGGAGCTGTTACATTAGGACCGACAGCAGGTGCTATTCTTGGTGCAGTGTTTGGAATCACAAGTTTTATCCAGTGCTTTGGAATGAGCGCGTTCGGAGCGATGCTTCTTAGCATTAATCCGTTTTTCACATTCCTGGTATGTGTGCCGACCCGTATTCTGATGGGATGGCTTACCGGAATGATTTATCGCGGTCTGGTGAAAACAAAGCTGCCATCTCCGGCATCCATCACGATTGCCAATCTGTGCTGTCCGCTCTTAAATACCACATTTTTCATGGGAGTGCTTGCACTTTGTTTCTATCACACAGAGTATATCCAGTCGATTGCAACCAGTCTTGGAACCAAAAACGTATTGCTGTTTATTTTTGCGTTTGTCGGAGTCAACGGTGTAGTGGAAGCTGCGGTGTGCTTTGTAGTAGGAGCGGCAATTTCTGCTGCATTAAAGAAGGCGCTGCGCACAGCATAAATGCATTCTTTTGCCTGTGAAAGAAAAGAGGAGAAGGAATGGACGACACCAATATCATGGATTATGACACGGTCCGTCTTGATGAGGAGAAGGGCGCCGTTGTCATTATCGACCAGACGAAGCTGCCGGGAAGCATTGAACTGATTTCATTGCATACGGCGCAGGAACTGTGGGACGCTATTTATCTGTTAAAGGTAAGAGGCGCACCGGCAATCGGGGTGGCGGCTGCATATGGCATCTATATTCTTGCCAGACAGATAGAGAGCAGCGATTACGCCACATTCCGGAAGGAATTTGTCAGACAGAAGGAATATTTAGATTCTGCAAGACCGACAGCAGTGAATTTAAGCTGGGCATTAAACCGGATGTTAAAGGTAGTGGATGAGAATGCAGAAAAGCCTGTTGCAGAGATTGTAGAGGCATTGCATAAGGAATCCGTTGCAATTCAGGAAGAAGACATCTGGATTTGCAAGAAAATCGGTGAGTATGGACTGTCACTCGTGAAACCGGGCGATGGAATCTTAACCCACTGTAATGCCGGACAGCTTGCCACAAGCAAATACGGAACCGCAACGGCACCGATTTATCTCGGACAGGAAAAAGGGTATCATTTCCGGGTGTTTGCAGACGAGACAAGACCGCTTTTGCAGGGCGCGCGTCTGACTGCGTTTGAATTGCTGTCCTCAGGTGTGGATGTGACACTGATTTGTGATAATATGTCGGCAACCGTGATGAAAAACGGCTGGGTAAACGCTGTGTTTGTAGGATGCGACAGGGTGGCAGCAAACGGAGATACCGCAAATAAGATTGGAACTTCGGTTGTGGCTGCGGTTGCAAAATATTACGGAGTTCCGGTATATATCTGTGCGCCGACCTCCACGATTGATATGGAGACACCGGACGGGGCGGGAATTAAGATAGAGGAACGCCCGGCGGAGGAAGTCACCGAAATGTGGTACAAGGAGCGCATGGCGCCGGAAGGCGTGAAGGTGTTCAACCCGGCATTTGACGTGACAGACCATGAACTGATAGCCGGAATCGTCACGGAATACGGTGTGGCAAGACCGCCGTATACAGATTCACTTCGTGAAATCTTTAACAAAAAACACTAAATTTTTTAAAGGAGTGTGTAAAAATGGCAGAAAACAGCAGTTGCAGCAGCGCATCAACCTGCGGAAAATCAAGTTGTGAGGGGTGTCCGAGCAACAAAGGCGGCAATGGAATTCCAAAGGAGCCGATGAACCAGTTCTCGAATGTTAAGAAGGTCATTGGTGTTGTCAGCGGAAAGGGCGGCGTCGGCAAATCATTCGTGACCGCATCTCTTGCCTGTGCAATGAAAAAAGCAGGCTATCAGGTCGGAATTATGGATGCAGATATCACAGGACCGTCCATTCCAAAGATGCTTGGTGTTCACGGACAGATTGTCGGAGACGAGCGCGGAATGATTCCGATGGAGGCAGAAAACGGCATCAAGGTGATGTCTGTCAATCTTTTACTGGACCATGAGGAGGACCCGGTTATCTGGAGAGGACCGGTTATCGCAGGCGTGGTAAAACAGTTCTGGAATGAGACCGTATGGGGCGATGTAGACTATCTGTTCGTAGATATGCCGCCTGGAACCGGTGATGTTCCACTTACCGTATTCCAGTCGCTTCCGGTGGACGGAATTGTGATTGTGACATCTCCGCAGGAACTGGTGCAGATGATAGTAAAGAAGGCATACAACATGGCAGAGCAGATGCACATTCCGGTTCTTGGAATCGTCGAAAACTTCAGTTATCTGGCATGTCCGGATTGCGGCAAAAAGATTTCTCTTTTCGGGGAAAGCCATGTAGATGAAGTGGCAGAGGAGTTACAGGTTCCGGTATTCGGGAAACTGCCGCTTGACCCGTCGATGGCACAGAAGGCGGATGAAGGAAAATTTGCAGAGATTGAATACAACAATCTTTCCGCTGGAATCGAATGTCTCAAAGCACTTTCAAAATAAAATCATTACCTCTTACCGGGGAAAACTGACCTCTTGCTGTAATGCTATTTACAACAGGAGGTTCTTTTTTTATACTGGGTACAGGTGATGAGGAAAACCTCATGACGAGAGGAGAAAGCGGGTAGCTGGAATGAAGATACGGGTTGACATTGACGAAAATTAAACGGACGATGAGGTGCTGATCCGGTGCCGGAGTCTGACGGAACAGGTATTGCGGGTGCAGCAGGCAGTAAATGATGTGTTGCACGTATCCGAAAAGTTTCCACTGTACCGGGACAACACAGAGTACTATATTCCGTTAAATGAAATTCTGTTTTTTCAGACAGAGGGGACGAAGATTACCGCTCATACCAAAGAAGAGATGTATGAGACCCAGCATAAGCTCTATGAGCTTGAGGATATGCTTCCCGGATTTTTTATGAGAGTGTCAAAATCAACGATTTTAAACACGAATCATATTTATTCCATCAACCGCAGCCTGACCGCATCAAGCCTTGTGGAATTCCAGCACAGCCACAAGCAGGTGTATGTCTCGCGCTCCTACTATAAACCGCTAATCAGCAAATTAGAAGAAAAGAGGTTACAGAAATGAAACATACGAGAGAATTATGGGGAATGTTTTTTATCCTGGCAGCCGTATATCTGGTCATCAGCCAGATGGGATTTGTTCCGAAGGTCGGTGTGTTCAGCATCATCCTTACCGTGTTTATGATTTGGATGTTTATCGAGGGAGTCCGTAGAGTCAACTTTTTTGAAATGTTGTTTGCAGTTGCGTTTGTCCTGATTATTTATGACAAACCGCTCGGAATCACTGCATATACGCCGTGGACAGTACTAGGAGCAGCACTGTTGTTAAGCATCGGACTTTCCATGATATTTCGTGGGGAAAAAAAGAAACACTGGTCTGTAAATATAGGAGATGGTGACACTACTTTTTCAGCCGGCTCCTCAGACGAAAGACGCGAGGATGGAGAACGGATTCATTGCGAAAATAATTTTGGAAGCGCTATCCGTTACATCAATTCCGATAATTTCTGCGAGGCAGATTTGGAAAACAATTTCGGAAGCCTTGCCGTTTACTTTGACAACGCCGTGATTCAGAATCCGGTGGCATATGTGAAAATAGACAATAACTTTGGGGAAACCAAACTGTATCTTCCAAGGAGCTGGAGAGTGGAAGAGCAGATAGACAGAAGCTGCGGAAGTGTCGTTTATCATGGAAAAAACGAGGCAACCAGCCAGGCGGTGCTGCGCGTGGAAGGTGACACCAGTTTTGGAGCAATACAAATTTATTTCGTTTAGGAGGACCTACAATATGGAAACAAAAAGAGAAGTTTTTCAGGCAGATGAAGTACAGAAGTTAAAGCTGGAAGTAGGCTGTGGAACAGTCTATGTCAAAGAGAGCACAGATTCAAATCAGATTCAGGTAGATGTTCTGGAGGATGAAACCGGAACCTATTCGTCCTCTCTGGAAAATGGGAAGCTTAAGATTCGCTTTAAGATGAAACAGAAAAAACTGCATATGAATGAGTGCAAGACGGTGATTACCGTGACAGTTCCGGCTGGAAAAGTATTTGAAAAGGTGAAAGCGGAGATTGGCGCGGGAATGTTTGATACGCAGAAGGCAGAGCTTCATTCTGACCGGATAAAATTTGAAGTCGGAGCCGGAAACGCAAAAATCGGTTCCATAAAGGCACAAACCTTTACAGCAGAGTGCGGAGCCGGTCAGTTAGACGTTGCAAAAGCAGTGGCAAACGATATGGATATCAGCTGCGGTGTTGGAAAGTGCGAAATAAATGTGGAAGGAAAAAGCACAGACTACAATTTTGATTTGAATTACGGAATCGGAAAGATTTATATCAATGATGAAAAGCTGTCCAGAAAGGATGGAAACCGCCAGGCAGCAGGAATAGCGGCGGGAACCATCCATGTATCATGCGGAGTCGGAACCATCCGTTTAAATATCGCTTAGAAGTGTTCAGAAGTGCCTGCTTCCATCCGGTCCATCTCCCCGGTGGCATCCAAATAGAATGCCACGTAGGATTCTGTGAGGTAAGGATTTACCCACAGGGAGGCGAGACCGATGGAGCAGAACACCAGACATTCCCAGCCGATAAAGCTTAACAGCAGATAGAAGAAACGTCCTTTTTTTCCACGCATCAGGCGTGCAGATTCTTTAAAGGCAGCAATCGTCTTCATCTGCGGGTAGTCGAGCAGAAAATAGCTGGTAAACTGAAAAAATAGTGAAATACAGAGAGTAAGAAGCAGCGAACAAAGTGCTCCGGCTGCGAGAAGCAGGCAGGAGGAAACGGTGACACCGTTTACGTATACATTCGCTGCGGTACAAAACAGCGGAATATTTGCAGCCAGATTAAAAAGACTTAAGAAAAAAGCTGCAAGGAAGAAACGGTCAGCGCCCCTGCGGAACGGATAGAAAATATCCGAGATCCGGTAGGGGAGTTTTCGCGTCAGATTCAGGTGAATGGATACAACGCCTATCTGAAGAACTGAGGCAATCAGCGTAATCAGATAGCGCGCAACAAGGTAAATTCCCGTCTGGAAAGGGTCTCCGTCCAGATTTAAGGTCATGGAAAACGGAATTTCTATGACAGATGCAATTAAATTTGCAATGACAAACGCACCCATCGGGATGCTGTATTTGTCGTTTAATTGTTCACGGGCGAACCGTTTTAGCTCTTTGTTTGATTTTTGCATATGCGTCTCCTATTAATAATAAAGTGAGGGAAAGGATGAAACTATTTTTAATGTTGCTTGAAAAATACCAGATTCCGTGCCTGTTTCATACGGTAACCGGTTATTACTGTCCGGGGTGTGGCGGAACAAGAGCCGTAAAGGCATTGCTTTCCCTGCACATTGTCGACAGCATCCGGTATCATCCACTGGTGCCCTATACAGCAGCAGTCTGTGGGTGGTTTGTGATAAGCAATATCATTGAGCGCATGACAAAAGGGAAACTGAAAATTGGCATGCACTACCACGACAGATATCTCTGGATTGCGGCAGCAATTCTGGTATTTCATTTTCTTGTGATAAACCTGCTTTTGGCAGTGTGGCATATCGATATTTTATCGTAATTCTTCTTCTGATATCAGAGAAGTATCTGCGGCATGGTTTCTAACAGAGAATTATAAAAGGACATATAATCATCGCCATAAAGCTGATACTGTTCGTAAATAATCCGTACCATGTTGGAAAATCCGCCATAAAAGATACTTAAGAAAACCGTGCTGAAAATCAGAAGCGCCACAAACAGACCTAAAGCCGTGGCACCGAGTGCAATCCCTGCCTTTGCCTTTGGGGTGAGCGTGAGCTCTCCGCCGCGGGAAAGAAGCCCAAGTGTAATGCTTAAAGCACCGCAAATCATTGGTGGATAGACACAGCAGAACAGGGCGAGGGATAAAATCCCCAGAATCAGGGAAGCGGTCTCCATATTGCGCGAGCGCTTTGGAGAAAAATTGGAATTCGGTTGTTGATATGTTTGATAATCCATGAAAAACCTCCTGAAAAAACTTCTTTTTATTGTAACATGGAACCGGGAAAAATACCAGATATGATTATGCTTGAATCTGCCGTTGGATTTCGGTATAATTGACCACGAAAGCAATTCAGGAAGTATGAGGATTTAATATGGACATTATAGCAAAGATATCCGAAGAACTTGGAATACGCAGACAGCAGGCAGAGGCTGCGGTAAAGCTGATTGACGAGGGAAATACCATCCCGTTTATCGCACGTTACCGCAAGGAGGCAACCGGTGCATTAAACGATGAGGTGCTCCGTAACCTGTATGAACGTCTGAACTATTTGCGCAATCTTGAAGAACGCAAGGAGACGGTGCTTGCAAGCATAGAAGAACAGGGAAAACTGACAGAGGAGTTAAGAAACCAGATTCTTGCTGCGGAGACGATGGTTGCAGTGGAGGATTTATACCGCCCGTATAAGCCAAAACGCCGCACCAGGGCAACGATTGCCAAAGAAAAAGGATTAGAGCCGCTAGCAGGCATTATTACGCTTCAGATGATAAAAACACCGCTTGATGCGGAAGCCGCAAAGTATATTGACCCGGAAAAAGAGGTAAACAGCGCAGAAGAAGCGATTGAGGGTGCAAAAGATATCATCGCGGAAGCGATTTCCGATGAAGCGGATTACCGTACCAGAATCCGTGACCTTACTTTTAAAAAAGGACGTGTGACATCCACGGCAAAAGACCCGGAAGCGGAATCCGTGTATGAGATGTACTACGAATTTGACGAGCCGGTCGCAAAGCTCGCAGGACACAGAATCCTTGCATTAAACCGTGGAGAGAACGAAAAGATATTGACGGTCAAGGTTGAGGCACCGGAGGAAGAGATTCTGCGTTACTTAGAGAAACAGGTGATTACGCGGGATAATAAAGAAACGACGAGTGTCTTAAAAGAGACGGTCGCAGATGCTTATGAGCGGTTGATTGCCCCGGCGATTGAACGTGAAATCAGAAGCAGTCTGACAGAGATGGCAGAGGACGGAGCCATCCGTGTGTTTGGAAAGAACTTAGAGCAGTTGTTGATGCAGCCGCCGATTGCCGGACAGGTTGTACTCGGCTGGGACCCGGCATTCCGTACCGGCTGTAAGTTAGCAGTTGTGGACCCGACCGGAAAAGTGCTTGATACGACAGTTATTTATCCGACAGCACCGCAGAACAAGGTAGAGGAAGCGAAAACAGTCTTAAAGAAGCTTATTGCAAAATACCATATTACACTGATTTCACTCGGAAACGGAACTGCCTCAAGAGAGTCCGAGCAGGTGATTGTGGACCTCTTAAAAGAAATTCCGGTGAAGGTACAGTATATTATTGTAAATGAAGCAGGCGCATCCGTATATTCCGCAAGCAAGCTGGCAACCGAAGAATTTCCGAACTTTGACGTGGGACAAAGAAGTGCGACATCCATGGCAAGACGTTTACAGGACCCACTGGCAGAGCTGGTAAAGATTGACCCGAAATCCATCGGTGTTGGACAGTATCAGCATGATATGAACCAGAAGAAGCTCAGCGAGGCACTTGAGGGCGTTGTAGAGGACTGCGTAAACCGTGTCGGAGTGGATTTAAATACCGCGTCGGCATCCCTTTTGGAATATATCTCCGGTATCAGTAAGGCAATTGCAAAAAATATAGTCACTTACCGTGAAGAAAACGGCAAATTTACCTCCCGCGCCCAGCTTTTGAAGGTTCCGAAGCTTGGACCGAAGGCATATGAGCAGTGTGCCGGATTCCTCCGGATTAACGATGGCAAAAATCCGCTGGATGCCACAGGTGTTCATCCGGAGAGCTACGATGCGGCAAAGAAACTGCTTGAGCGGACAGGTCACACCCTAGAGGATGTAAAAGAGCGCAGGCTTGGCGGAATTGCAAAGAAAATTACAGATTACAAAAAACTGGCAGAGACGCTCGGCGTTGGTGCACTGACTCTTGAAGATATTGTAAAAGAGCTGGAGAAACCGGCAAGAGACCCGAGAGAGGATATGCCAAAGCCAATTTTACGAAGTGATGTTCTGGAAATGAAGGATTTGACACCGGGAATGATTTTAAAGGGAACGGTGCGCAACGTCATTGATTTCGGAGCATTTGTCGATATCGGTGTGCATCAGGACGGACTGGTGCATATCTCGCAGATGAGCGACCGCTATATTAAGCACCCGCTTGAGGTAGTGAGTGTCGGCGATATCGTAGAGGTGAAGGTGATGAGCGTGGATTTGAAGAAACAGCGCATCCAGCTTACAATGAAATTAAACGACTAGAACAGGAGCAGAAGATGAGTAGGCAGAATAAAATGATAAATGTCCGTTATCTGACGGTGACGGCAATGTTATCCGCAATCGCATTTGTGTTAATGCTTTTTGATTTTCCAATTGCATTTTTGATACCAAGCTTTATCCAGATGGATTTTTCCGAGCTTCCGGCACTGATTGGTTCCTTTGCGATGGGGCCGGCGTGCGGGGTGATGGTGTGTCTGATAAAAAATATACTGCACCTTACCGTAAGCAGCACCGGAGGCGTTGGGGAACTTTCCAACTTTATCCTCGGAACGGCGTTTGTACTTCCGGCAGGACTGATTTATAAGCACAAAAAGAGCCGGAAAAGCGCTCTTGCCGGCTCCTTGTTAGGGGCTGCGTTTATGGCAGTAATCAGCGTTTTTTCCAATTACCTGTTTGTATATCCGTTTTATTATAATTTCATGCCACAAGAGACAATCCTTGCAGCATATCAGGCAATACTGCCATCGATGAAGAACATCTTGCAATGTTTGATTTTCTTTAATATGCCATTTACATTTGTAAAAGGAATGCTGTCGGTGGTCATTACATTTTTGATTTACAAGCATATTTCACCACTGTTAAAGGGCACTGCCAGATAAAGAGGCGAGAGAGGAGCAAAACAGGATGCAGGTAGAATTTGAGGTTCGTTTAAAGCCGGAAGATTTATATCGTTTTAATATGTATCAGATGTATACGGGAATACACGGATGGATTTCGATTGTCCTTGGAATTGCGATGCTTGTTTTGACGGTTTACACCTTTGGAACCGTGGAGATGACTTATACGTTGCTTTATGCGGTGTTTGGAAGTTTATTCCTGTTTTATGCACCGGTTACCTTAAAGCTGCGCTCCAGACAGAGCATTGCGGCATCGGAAGAGCTGTCAAAGCCGTTACATTATGTGGTAGATGCAGACGGATTTAAGGTATCCCAGGGAGAGGCATCGGCAGAACTTGGGTGGAACCAGATTTATAAGATGGTGGCAACGAAGAGAAATGTTCTGGTGTACAGCAGCCGGAAAAATGCTTATGTCATTCCGAGAGAGCAGCTCGGGGAAAACTATCAGGCACTCTCCAATCTGGCAAAAGAAAAATTAGAGAAATTTCGTATAAAAATGAAATAGCGGAGGATGGATATGAGCGAACAGATATATGAAACCTATTCCGCGGAGGAAACTCGTGCACTTGGGCGAAAGATTGGCGAAACGGCACAGCCGGGAGATGTGTATACACTGGTGGGAGACTTAGGGGTCGGAAAAACCGTGTTTACACAGGGAATCGCAGAAGGACTTGGCATTACAGAACCGGTTTCAAGTCCGACCTTTACCATTGTGCAGATTTATGAGGAAGGCAGAATGCCATTCTATCATTTTGATGTCTACCGGATTGGTGACCCGGAAGAAATGGACGAAATCGGTTATGAAGATTATTTTTATGGAGACGGCTTATGTATGATTGAATGGGCAAACCTCATTGAGGAACTGCTTCCGGATACGCGGTATGACGTCACCATAGAAAAAGATCTGGAACGCGGTTTTGACTACCGCAGAATCACAATCAGCCGCCGGGGGTAAAACTTTTAGACGGTGGAAAGGGCAAATTATGAAACTATTAGCATTGGACAGTTCAGGACTTGTGGCAAGTGTTGCAGTGGCAGAGGATACAACACTGCTCGGGGAGTATACGGTCAATTACAAAAAGACACATTCCCAGACGCTTCTTCCCATGCTCGATGAAGTGGCACGCATGATAGAACTCGATCTGAAAACAATTGACGCGATTGCAGTTTCCGGCGGACCGGGTTCCTTCACGGGGCTTCGGATTGGCTCTGCAACGGCAAAGGGATTAGGACTGGCATTAAATAAGCCGCTTATCCATGTGCCGACGGTGGATGCACTTGCATACAATCTGGTGGGACACAAGGACATGATATGTCCGCTGATGGATGCCAGAAGAAATCAGACATATACCGGACTTTACAGGTTTGAAAACGGTGAATTTCAGATTGTCAGACCGCAGTGCGCGGTGGGAATTGACGAGATTACTGCACACATAAACGAAATCGGGCAACCGGTAGTATTCCTTGGAGATGGCGTACCGGTGTTTAAAGAATATCTTGACACGCATTGCGAAGTGCCGTACAGCTTTGCTCCGCTGCATTTAAACCGCCAGTGTGCCGGCGCGGTAGCGGCACTTGGCATGGAATATTTAAAACGGGGACAGGTGGAAACCGCACAAGAGCATACCCCTGATTATTTGAGACTATCCCAGGCAGAAAGAGAGCAGAAGGAACGTCAGAAAGAAGGGAATGGCATTTGACGATAATCCGCAACATGAAACCGGAGGACGTGCCGCAGGTGGCAGAACTTGAAAGTCAGACATTTTCACAGCCTTGGAGTGAGAAAGGATTTCTGGATTCCTTACAGCTTCCCAATACGATTTTTCTGGCTGCCTGTGACGGGCAGGAAGTTGTGGGATATGCGGGAATGTATCTGTCTGTCGATGAAGGAGAGATTGTCAATGTGGCAGTGGCGCAGAAGATGCGAAGAAAAGGCATCGGAGACGCACTTTTGGATAAAATGGCAGAGTGTGCTGCCCAAAAAGGAATACAGCAGATTGTGTTAGAGGTGCGCGTTTCAAATGAACCTGCAATCCGTCTTTACGAAAAACACGGCTATGTACGCTGTGGCGTGCGTAAGGGCTTTTATGAACTGCCAAAAGAAGATGCCTATATTATGATATACGGCCAGTAATTTCCACTACAAACTGCCTTACGCAGCAGGTAAAATGGTGTCAGAAGGAGGCTGTATCATGAGCAGAAAAGAAAACGATATTTATTGTAACCGCTGTGGCAAAAAAATCTGTGCACAGGAGGGGAGAGACTACGCGTCCTACCTGGCAGTCAGTAAGGAGTGGGGATATTTTTCCGATAAAAAGGATGGAACCCGCCATTGCTTTGACCTGTGCGAGGAATGTTATGATAAACTGATGGAGCAGTTTGTCATTCCGCCGGAAAAGCAGCGCGTGACAGAATTATTATAGAAATGAATAGGAGAAATCCATGTTAGATGTATGCCTGTTAGGAACAGCAGGAATGATGCCGCTCCCTCACCGCTGGCTTACGGCGGCGATGATGCGTTACAACGGCAGCAGCCTGTTAATTGATTGCGGAGAGGGAACGCAGATTGCCATAAAAGAAAAAGGCTGGACATTTAAACCAATTGATGTCATCTGCTTTACCCATTATCACGCGGACCATATCAGCGGTCTGCCAGGGCTTTTGCTTACGATGGGAAACGCAGAGCGCACCGAGCCGCTGACTTTAATTGGACCCAAAGGACTTGAACGGGTGGTATCCGCACTTCGGACGATAGCACCGGAACTTCCTTTTACACTGAAATATATTGAAATTACGGAACCGGAAGCCGATATAGAGATAAACGGATACCATATCCATGCGTTTCGGGTAAGCCACAGTGTCATCTGTTACGGCTATGCAGTGGAAATCAAGAGATGTGGACGATTTCAGGTGGAGCGGGCAAGAGAAAAACAGATTCCGCAGTGCTACTGGAACCGCTTACAGAAGGGCGAAACCATACACACCGAACAGGGAGACGTCTACACACCGGATATGGTGCTTGGGGCAGCCAGAAAGGGCATCAAGGTTACGTACTGTACGGACAGCAGACCGACAGAGTCCATCGTACAGTCGGCGAGAGGCTCCGACCTTTTTATCTGCGAGGGAATGTATGCAGAGAAGGAGAAGCTGGTAAAGGCAAAGCAGTATAAACATATGACGTTTTATGAAGCGGCAGAAATGGCAAAGCGTGCGGAGGTGGCAGAAATGTGGCTCACCCATTTTTCGCCTTCGCTGGTGCGTGCGGAAGACTATATGCCGCAGGTCTTACAGACCTTTCCGAATGCAAAGCTTGGAAAGGATGGCAAAACAGTAGAATTGCTGTTTGAGGAGGACGAAGCGTAGAACTAGGGAGGAGATACCTATGAGAAAAAGAAATTCAGTGATTGCAGCGATTGTATGTGTACTTGTGGTTATCGGTCTGTTCGGGTATATCACCTGGAGCCGCGGACACAATACGGCAGATGAGACGGAACTTACGGAAGTACAGAAGTTGGCAGCGATGGATATCGAAAAGAACTATCCTGCGACACCGCGGGAAGTGGTGAAACTGTATAACCGGATTATCAGCTGCTTTTACAATTCAGACTGTACGGAAGATGAAGTGACGGCATTAGGAGATCAGGCAAGACTGTTGTTTGATGAGGAATTGCTTGAAAACAATCCAAGAGACCAGTATTTTGAAGATTTAAAACTGGAAATTGAAGATTATAAGAGCCAGGAAAAAACCATCAACAGTGCATCTGTATGTTCTTCAAATGAAGTCGAGTTTAAAACGATAGACAGCAGGGAATGTGCATATGTGACGGTGAATTATTTTATTTCAAATGGAAAAGCAAAATCGTATGAACGCACATATCAGACTTATGTACTTAGAAAAGATACAGATGGAAAGTGGAAGATTTTAGTCTTCTATCTGACAGAAGGAGACTCTTCAAATGAGTGAAAAAGAAGTAAAAATATTGGCAATTGAAAGTTCCTGTGATGAGACTGCGGCAGCAGTTGTGGTAAATGGAAGGGATGTCCGCAGTAATGTCATATCATCCCAGATTGCATTGCATACGCTCTATGGAGGTGTAGTGCCGGAGATTGCTTCACGTAAGCACATTGAAAAGATTAATCAGGTAATCACACAGGCACTCTCCGATGCAGACATGACGCTCGAAGAGATGGATGCCATTGGAGTGACCTATGGACCGGGCTTAGTGGGTGCATTGTTAGTCGGAGTGGCAGAGGCAAAGGCAATCAGTTATGCATCCGGCAAACCGTTGGTGGGAGTCCACCATATTGAAGGGCATATCAGCGCCAATTATATCGAAAACAAAGAGCTAGAACCTCCGTTTTTATGTCTGGTAGTTTCAGGAGGACATACGCATCTTGTGAAGGTTGCAGACTACGGAAAATACGAGATACTGGGAAGAACCCGTGACGATGCGGCGGGAGAAGCATTTGATAAGGTAGCGCGGGCAATCGGACTTGGCTATCCGGGTGGACCGAAGATTGAGAAGGTGGCAAGAGAAGGAAATCCTCATGCCATCGAGTTTCCACGCGCTAAAATAGCAGACGGACCTTATGACTTTAGTTTCAGCGGACTCAAATCGGCAGTACTCAATTACCTCAACGGGTGTAAAATGAAAGGCATCGAGATTGTACAGGCAGACGTGGCAGCTTCCTTCCAGAAAGCAGTGACGGATGTCTTAATCGGAAATGCCATGAAAGCAATCGATGAATTTGGAATGGACAAATTTGCAATTGCAGGCGGCGTGGCGTCCAATGGAGCACTGCGGGAAGGGATGCGCGAGGCATGTGAGAAAAAAGGTGTGGCATTTTACCATCCGTCGCCAATTCTGTGTACGGATAATGCGGCGATGATTGGAGCAGCAGCATATTATGATTTTATTGGTGGAAAAAGAGACGGGCTGGATTTAAACGCAGTGCCGAACTTAAAACTGGGAGAACGTTAAAAGGTGACGATGATGAAAACCACGGCGATTGTACTGGCAGCAGGAAGCGGGAAACGCATGAACTCAAAGGTACACAAGCAATATCTGATGCTGTCAGGCAAACCGGTGCTTTATTATGCATTAAAGGCATTTGAGGAAAGCAATATAACAGATATTGTATTGGTAACGGGACATGGAGAAACAGAATATTGCAGACGGGAACTGGTAGAAAAATACGCTTTCACAAAAGTAACGGCAATTGTGGAGGGTGGAAAAGAACGCTACCATTCCGTATATGAAGGATTAAAGGCGGCAAAGGGGACGGACTATGTGCTGATACATGACGGGGCACGCCCTTTTGTGGATGAAAAACTCATTGCGCGGCTGATAGACACTGTGAAGGAATGTCAGGCGTGCGTTGCCGCTGTTCCGGTAAAAGATACTATTAAAATTGCCGACGGTGATGGATTTGTAAAGGAAACACCGGACAGAAGCCTTCTGTGGCAGATACAGACGCCGCAGGCATTTTTCTATCCACTTATTTTAGATGCTTATGAAAAAATGTTTGCCCGGGGAGAGGTATCTGTGACGGACGATTCCATGGTACTTGAACAGATGACAGAGCATAAAGTAAAGCTTGTACAGGGAAGCTATCAGAACCTTAAGATAACGACACCGGAGGATTTGGTGGCAGCAGAGGTATATCTTTCGTCCTTATAATGATAGGATGTGAATGGATAATATGTAAAAAAATGAAAAAAATGCAAAAAAGATGTTGACATCATAAGAAACAGATGGTAGAATAAATTTTGCACTGATTTGTGGTGCTAACACATGGAGAGGTATCGAAGTGGTCATAACGAGGCGGTCTTGAAAACCGTTTGTCCGCAAGGGCACATGGGTTCGAATCCCATCCTCTCCGCTAGGCGGTTAAGCCGTTTGAAAAAGAATTCGAAAGAATTCTTTTTCTGTGTCAATATCATAACTTCTCGGGAGAGAAAATGATTTGAGCAGCTATATGGAGAAGTACCCAAGCTGGCCGAAGGGACACCCCTGGAAAGGGTGCAGGTCGTTA
>ENA-UOJA01000741-UOJA01000741.1-human-gut-metagenome-genome-assembly--contig:-C19-NODE-741-length-30094-cov-9.250408_pt1 | contig 30094 bp, 29 predicted proteins | sample MGYA00242337_ERZ723884 | MGnify/ENA metagenome assembly ERZ723884
AAACTCCCCTAACAGAAAAATCGCCCAGACGTGAAGTCTGAGCGATTTTTTGGTACAATTATGTTCAAGAAAACAATCTATAACGCACGTCACTGATGTATATACTAACTAAGGGACTATTGTTTTTCAAGATATTCCTCTACCAAATGTATCATTTCACCGCTGCTACTGCATGAAATATCGCATAATAAGCTCTGTTGTTCGCAGCCTTCAAAAGTCCTGCCGAAAAATTTAATTGTGCAGATTTCAAATCATCTCTTACCTGCTGTAACCGTCCTTTTGCTAAATTATAGTCTCTTACCGCCCGCATGTGTTCATGAATCATATCATCATCGCATTTTACCAATATCATAATATCAATATCAGAATCAAGGCGATTATCGCCTCTCGCATAAGACCCATATAAAATCGTTTTCTCATAATCACGCCCGAAAATGTTTTTATTCCATTAACATATTCTCTCAAAATATTAGATATACTTACTGGCATTCCGCTTCCCTTAGTATTCCCCATTTTTCCCATACAACCAGCAAAAGCCCCAGGCTCCCGCCTGGGGTTTTCGCTGTTGATGTATATACTAACTAAGGGGATTAGATTCACGAATCTAATCGTGTTAGATTCGTGCAATCCTATTCCACATCCTGCAATGCTGCAAGGTCTTCCTCGCCGGTACGAACCTTGACAACTTTGGCAACATCGTATACGAAAATCTTGCCGTCTCCGATGTGTCCTGTGTAAAGTGCCTTCTTAGCAGCTTCCACAACCCTGTCAACCGGAATCTTGCTGACAACAACCTCAACTTTGACCTTCGGTAATAAGGTTGCATCCACTTCTGCTCCACGGTATTTCTCGCCGGAACCTTTCTGGATACCACAACCCATAACCTGTGTTACGGTCATACCGGTTACACCGATATCGTTCATTGCCTTCTTTAAGTGGTCGTATCTTGACAGTTTTGCAATAATTACTACTTTATACATTCCAGTTGCATCATGTGGCATTGCAACCACCTTGACAGCAGCATTTTTCTTAACATCAGATGCTTCCTCATAATCAGAAGTACCAAGATCTGTATTTTCATTGACATCCATGGTCATTGTGTTGGAAACATCCATCAGGCTGAAGCCTGCATATGCGGACGGAAGACCATGCTCTTTAATATCCAGACCAAGAATCTCCTCTTCTTCTGTGACACGAAGTCCAATTGTTGCCTTAATTACCACAAAAGTAATTGTGATGCAGATTGCTGCCCATGCGGCAACGGTAACAAATCCTAATAGCTGAATTCCAAGCTGATGGAATCCGCCGCCATAAAACAGACCTACTACAGAATCATTTCCCGGTGCAGAAGTTGTTGCAAAAAGACCTACTGCAATGGTTCCCCAGATACCGTTCATCATATGAACTGCGACAGCACCTACCGGATCATCCACACGAAGCTTGTTATCTAATAACCAGACACCAAATACTACCAGAAGACCTGCTACAGTACCTATGATTAATGCTCCGAGTGCATCTGTTACATCACATGGTGCTGTGATTGCAACAAGACCTGCAAGGGAAGCGTTCAAACTCATGGAAACATCCGGTTTTCCATATTTTATCCAGGTAAAAGTCATACATACAACGGTTGCAACTGCCGGAGCAATTGTTGTGGTAAGGAATACAGAACCTAACTGCGCAATGCTTGTGCAGGCAGCACCGTTAAATCCATACCAGCCAAACCATAAGATAAATACACCAAGAGCTCCAATCGGAAGGTTATGTCCCGGAAAAGCATTTACTTTTACAATCTTACCACTCTTATCCTTTGTAAACTTGCCGATACGTGGTCCAAGGAATGCAGCTCCAATCAGTGCGGAGATACCACCAACCATGTGGATTGCGCAGGAACCTGCAAAATCATGGAAACCAAGCTGTGCAAGCCAGCCGCCGCCCCAAATCCAGTGAGCCTCAATCGGGTAAATCAGAGCAGAAATAACTGCGGAATAAATACAATAGGATAAAAACTTGGTACGCTCTGCCATAGCACCTGATACAATGGTAGCTGTCGTTGCGCAGAAAACTAAGTTAAACACGAAATTTGAAAAATCAAAATCAGCATATGCGGTAAAAATATCAAATCCCGGTTTTCCGATAAATCCTATAAAATCTTCTCCAAGTAACAGTGAAAAACCAATCAGGATGAACATTACAGTACCGATACAGAAGTCCATCAGGTTCTTCATAATGATGTTTCCGGCATTCTTTGCTCTGGTAAAACCAGCCTCTACCATTGCAAATCCTGCCTGCATCCAGAATACCAGTGCCGCTCCCATTAAAAACCAGACACCGAATATGTTGTCCGATATAAATGTCATAATCTCTTCACTCATAATCTTATCCTCCTCATTTTCATAAAAAAACGACACTTTTCCCTTCTCCACAGCGTCGTGGTTCTCGAAAAAGTGTCGTTATTTTAATTTTTTACATCAATCTTAAACTTCAAAGATTAAATCGCCATAAGATGGCATCGGCCACATGGACTTATCAACTAACATCTCTAATTTGTCAACCGGTGCTCTTAAAGCATCCATCGCAGCTTTTACTACATCTCTGTAGTATACAGCCTGCTCTCTGCCCTCTTCCATTGCTGCACCCTTCTCTGTAACATCCTGAAGGCTGCCAAGTGCTGTCTTTGCCTCTGCAAGCAGGTCAGAAACCTCTGTGAGAATCTCTGTCTGTGTGCTGACATCTGCATCGCATGCTGCCTTTACGGAAGAAATGGACTGTGCCAGTACAGTTGTATATTTGATAACTGCCGGAATAATCTGTTTTGCTGCAATGTCAATCATCGCTTTTGCTTCGATATTGATTTCCTTTGCGTAGGTCTCATATTCAATCTCTACACGGGAATCAAGCTCTGCCTTGGTAAATACACCAAACTTCTCAAACAGTTTTACAGCCTTCTCGGTGTTGAGTGCCGGAATTGCATCTACCATGGACTTAATGTTTGGAAGTCCACGTCTCTCAGCTTCCTCTACCCATTCATCGGAGTAACCGTTACCATTAAAGATAATTCTCTGGTGATCGGTTGCATACTCTTTGATAAGGTCATGGACAGCCATATCAAAATCGTCTGCCTTCTCTAATACATCACAAGCCTCTGCAAATGCCTCTGCAACGATGGTATTTAAAACTACATTTGGCTGTGCAATAGAATCCTGGGAACCTACCATACGGAACTCGAATTTATTCCCGGTAAATGCAAACGGTGAAGTACGGTTACGGTCAGTTGCATCCTTCATGAAATCCGGTAATGTCTTAACACCGGTCTCAAGCTTGCTTCCGCTTAAGCTGTGTGTTGCCTCTCCTGTGCTGACAAGCTGTGTGATGACATCCTGCAACTGCTCACCTAAGTAAATGGAAAGGATTGCTGGCGGAGCCTCGTTTGCACCAAGTCTGTGGTCATTTCCTACATCGGCTGCGGATTCACGAAGTAAATCTGCATGTGTATCAACTGCCTTCAAGATACAGGTAAGAACTAAAAGGAACTGAATATTCTCATGCGGTGTCGTGCCCGGCTCAAGCAGGTTAATTCCATCATCTGTGGTAATGGACCAGTTATTGTGTTTACCGGAACCATTTACGCCTGCAAACGGTTTTTCATGAAGCAGACACTGTAAGCCATGACGATAAGCAACTTTCTTTAAAGTCTCCATAACCAGCTGGTTGTGGTCTACTGCAATATTTGCCTGTGCATAAATCGGTGCCAACTCATGCTGTGCCGGAGCAACCTCGTTATGCTGTGTCTTTGCAGAAACACCTAACTTCCATAATTCGATGTTGACATCCTTCATGAATGCTGCAATACGCTCGCGGATGCTTCCGAAGTAATGGTCATCCATCTCCTGTCCTTTTGGAGGCATTGCTCCGAAAAGAGTACGTCCGGTAAAGATTAAATCTTTTCTCTGTAAATATTTCTCTCTGTCAACAATGAAATATTCCTGCTCCGGACCAACAGATGGTGTTACTTTCTTGGAAGTGGTATTTCCAAATAACCGGATTAAACGGAGTGCCTGGTCGTTGATTGCTTCCATGGAACGAAGTAACGGTGTCTTCTGATCCAGTGCCTCTCCTGTGTAGGAGCAGAATGCTGTCGGAATACAAAGTGTTGCGCCTGCTGCATCCTGTCTTACGAATGCCGGTGAGGTACAATCCCATGCTGTATAACCTCTTGCTTCAAAGGTAGCTCTAAGTCCACCTGACGGGAAAGAAGAAGCATCCGGTTCTCCCTTGATTAATTCTTTTCCGGAAAAGCTCATCAGTACTTTTCCGTTCTCCATCGGTGCTGTAATGAATGCATCATGTTTCTCTGCAGTCACACCGGTCAACGGCTGGAACCAATGGGTGTAGTGGGTTGCACCTTTTTCCAGTGCCCACTCTTTCATTTCATGTGCAACTACATCTGCGGTTTCAAGGTCAAGATCTTTTCCCTCGTTAATGACCTCTTTTAATTTCTTGTAAACTTTTTTGGGTAAACGCTCCTGCATTACTGCATCGTTAAATACGTTTTCACCAAAAATCTCTGCTACGTCTACGAATCCATTTTCGCTCATGTCATACATCCTTTCTTCTCACAATCTAAATCCCCTAAGATCAGATTTGCTTATTTTTGTGAGTATGCCGCTATGCGGAAATTTTACACCGATGAGCCCCTGATGTAAAAAAAAGGGCATTCCAAGCTTATTGGAACACCCTTGTTCATCTCTCACATTTATTTCGTTGGTATTAAGATACCGCACTTTCTTCTGAATTTCAAGTAGAATTTAAACAAAAATTGAAATTTATAAACTTTTTCTAAATTACTTTACAAATTCAGACGTTTTTCGGCACTTTCAACAAGTGAATTAGTTTGCTTTGCCTACAGAACCGAATAATTCCATTTTCTCTTTTACAGTTGCTTTGATTGCTTCTGCACCCGGAGCTAATAACTTACGAGGATCGAATCCCTTGCCCTCTAAGTCTTTTCCAGCTTCGATGTACTTGCGGGTAGCTTCCTGGAAAGATAACTGGCACTCTGTATTTACGTTAATCTTGGATACACCAAGGTCGATTGCTTTCTTAATCATATCAGCCGGGATACCTGTACCACCGTGAAGAACTAACGGCATAGCACCTGTCTTCTCCTGAACTGCTGCTAAGGTCTCGAAGCTTAATCCAGCCCAGTTTGCCGGGTATTTACCATGGATATTACCGATACCTGCTGCAAGCATATCAACGCCAAGGTCTGCGATTGCCTTGCACTCGTCCGGATCTGCGCACTCGCCCATTCCTACAACACCGTCTTCTTCTCCGCCGATAGAACCAACTTCAGCTTCGATAGACATTCCCATGCCGTGAGCAACTGCTACTAATTCTTTTGTCTTTGCAACGTTCTCTTCGATTGGATAGTGAGAACCATCAAACATGATAGAGGTGAAACCTGCTTTGATGCACTTATAGCATCCTTCGTAGGTACCATGATCTAAGTGTAATGCAACCGGAACGGTAATTCCAAGTTCTTCATCCATGGCCTTTACCATAGCTGCTACGGTCTTGAAACCTGTCATATACTTACCTGCACCCTCGGAAACACCAAGGATAACCGGAGAATTTAACTCCTGTGTAGTTAAAAGAATGGATTTTGTCCACTCTAAGTTGTTGATGTTAAACTGACCAACTGCATAGTGACCAGCTTTTGCTTTGTCTAACATTTCTTTTGCAGATACTAACATAATGATTCCTCCATAATTTAATATTTTTACCCGTTTCCTATTATATTCTTATTCTTCCCTGCGGTCAACCATAATCTCCACCGCCTGATGCAGGTTCTTTACCTCTAGCTCGTCATGGTCTCCACCATATTCCCCATCAAGTGTCCAGGAAATTTTCTCTCTGGACGTAAATTTGACCTTACTCGCCTTAAATGAATAAATCATATCTGTATCGTCCACGAGGTTAATCAACGATGCAATAATTTCATTCAGCTCTATCGGGTTTTTCGGATTTTTAATTAACGTCACCTCAAACAGTCCGTCATCTAATTTTACATCCTTGCCGGTCATGCCTTTAAATCCGCCTACCGATGTAGAATTCGTAATCATTCCATAAATAAATTCATCCTGAATCCGGATGTTATCATATTCCACCTGCATATGATAAGACAGAATATCGTGCAGGCTCTTCATCCCCTCTAAAATATAAGCGGCATGTCCTAACACATTTTTCCATTCCTGGCTTGTCTTATAGGAGACCTCGGTAAACAGCCCAAATGCTGCCACATACACAAAATAGTCCCCGTTAAATGCCCCGATATCACACGGGAACCGCGTTCCTCTGACAGCTACGGCTGCTGCCTTTGTCATTTCCTTGGGAATTCCAAGCGATGTTGCAAAATCGTTGGTGCTTCCCGCAGGTATGTATCCGAGCGGCCTCTTTTCCTCCCGGCTCATCATTCCGGTCACGGCTTCATCCAGTGTTCCATCTCCGCCGCTGCAAACCACAAGGTCATATTCTCCCGCTTCGTTTTTCACTTTCTCGATGGCATCGCCTCTCGCCTGCGTCGGATAGGCATTGACCTCATAGCCTGCCTTCACCATCGTGTCAATAATTTCCAAAAGCTGGTTTTTAATCTGTGCTTTGCCGGAGTGCGGATTAAAGATAAATAATAATCTTTTTTTCTTTTCCATCAATTCCATAAATCATTACAACCCTTATCTTTTTATTTATACTCTCTTCTTAATGCGCATTATGCCTGTGTGAGGAAACGCTCGATTTCTGCAACTGCCATTTCCGCATCTTCCCCTTCTGCTTCAATTGTAACACTCTCACCATTTAACAATGCAAGGCTCATCATCCCCATAATGCTCTTTGCATTGACGTGCTTGTCCTTCATGTTCAGATAAATCTGACTTCCGTAACGGTTTGCCGTCTGAACCAAAAGGGCAATCGGTCTCGGTTCCATTCCATCGTTCATGTGGACAATGACTTCTTTTTTCATACTTTTCCCTCTCTTCCTCGAATCTTTCATGCTCTGAGTGAATCTGCAACCGCACTGATTTTGCGCAGTCTGTGATTCACCCCTGACTTTCCGACCGGCGGGTCTAAATATGTTCCCAGTTCTCCTAATGTTGCATCGGGATGTTCCAGCCGTAGCAGCGCAATCTCTTTTAAGTTCTCAGGCAGACTGTCAATTCCCGCCGTCTGTTTGATATATTCAATATCTTCCAGCTGCTTTACCGCAGCATTAACCGTCTTACTGATATTTGCTGTCTCACAGTTTACCTGGCGGTTGACCGAATTGCGCATTTCCTTAAGAATCCGCACATTTTCGAGATTCATAAGTGCGACATGAGCTTCCATAATCCCAAGCATCTCCACAATCTGGGCGCCTTCCTTTAAGTAAACCACCTGATACTTTTTGCGGGCGACAATCTTGGCATCCATCTCGAAGCTGTTCATGCATTCCTGAAGCTGTTTTGCCTGCGCGAGTGTCCGGCAGACCACCTCAAAGTGGTAGGACTTATTCGGGTCACTGATGGAGCCTCCCGCAAGAAATGCACCGCGGATAAATGCCCGCTTACAACATCCCTGCTGCAATAATAGTCCGTTCACCACATCTGTAACCACCGGGATTTTGTTTTCCGAATCCCACATTTTTACGGCTTCCAAAATGCGTTTTGCATCTGCCCTCTCTCCTGGAAACAGGCTCTCTTCTAACTTCTGGTATTTCTCAAGCAAAAGTGGATTTTCAGTACCAAGCTCAATGGACACCGTTTCCTGCTCCACCTGCGCCTTTCCGTCAAATGCCAGTAACGCCGCTAATTCTGCCAACTGGCAGTGCCTGCTTTTTCCGATGTGCCGGAAGAGTTCTTCTTTTACTTCACTTGAAAATGACATCTGCTTGTCTCCATTCTTCCGGTTTATTTACCTCTCTGTGCATCCTTCGTGATATCGCGGTGTTCAATCTTAAGTCCAAACTCTTTTCTGCTGGATAAACGCTTGTATATTTCATTTGCAAGTGTCACGGAACGATGCTTTCCACCGGTACATCCGATGGATATGACAAGCTGGTTCTTTCCCTCCGTAATATAATTCGGAATCAGGAATTCCAGCATATCTGTCAGCTTATCCAGAAAAATATGTGCTTCCTCAAACTGCATTACATAATCCTGAATCTCTTTGTCATTTCCTGTCTTCTGGCGAAGCCCTTCCACATAGTAAGGGTTCGGCAGGAAACGCACGTCAAAAACCAGGTCAGAATCATTTGGAATTCCATACTTGAATCCAAAAGATAGTATGGTAATAAACAGATTCTTATAGTCCTGATTCTGTATAAAAATTTTTTCCAGCTCAATTTTCAGCTCTCTTGTCAGAAGCTGGCTGGTATCTATAATGTAATCCGCCTGTTCCTTTAAAAACTTCAGACGGCTTCTTTCTTCCTCAATTCCCTTATCCACGCGTTCCCCGCCGGATAATGGGTGGTTTCTTCTCGTCTCTTTGTATCGTTTGACCAGAACCGAATCCTCGGCATCTAAGAACAAAATCTCATAGCCTGCTCCCTTTGCGCGAATCCGTTCCAGAATTTCTTTCATTTCTCCGAGTGCCTGTCCGCTCCGGATATCAATTCCGACTGCCACCTTCTGTAACTTGGCGCTTTGCAGACTCGACAGCTCCACAAATTTTTCTAACAATGGTATTGGCAGATTATCCACACAGAAAAATCCCATATCTTCCATCATCTTGATTGCCGTACTTTTTCCCGCTCCAGACATTCCTGTCAATATCACAAATTTCATAACTGCCTCCTAAAACTCACCAACCAACTTTACTTCTGGTTCCAAGGTCACGCCAAACTGCTTCTGCACGTTCTCACGCACATCTTCCATTAAACGGCAGATATCCGCCGCCGTTGCGTCCCCTCTGTTAATCACAAACCCACAGTGCTTCTCCGAAACCTGTGCACCGCCGACCTGATAGCCTCTTAACCCGGCATCCATAATCAGTTTCCCTGCAAAATATCCCTCCGGGCGCTTAAAGGTGCTTCCTGCACTCGGATATTCAAGTGGCTGTTTCTCCACACGTTTCTGCTTTAATTCTTCCATCCTGGCTTCTATCTGTGTGCGGTCGCCCTGTTCCAGCTTTAAAACCGCTTCTGTCACAATATACTGTTTCGGAATAATACAGCTTGTGCGGTAGCCAAGCGCAAGTCCTTCCCTGGTAAGCCGCTTTTCGTCTCCATCTTTTGTTAAAACTTTCACAGACTCTATGATATCTTTCATTTCGCCGCCGTAAGCTCCGGCGTTCATCACAACTGCACCGCCGATGCTTCCCGGAATTCCTGCGGCAAATTCCATCCCGCAAAGTCCTTCTTCTGCGGCTTTGCGCGCCGCGCGTGCGAGCAGAACGCCCGCACCCACAGTCAGCACATTTCCTGTTACCGTCAACAGTTCCCTGTCTCCGGTCATCTCAATCACCAGTCCGCGGATTCCCTTATCTCCGACAAGAAGATTACTTCCGTTTCCGATAATGAAATAAGGAATCTCATGGTCTCTGCACAGTGCAAGAACTTCCGGAAGCTCCCCTGCTGCCGGTCGTACAAGAACGTCCGCCGGACCGCCGACACGAAACGTCGTATGACGTTTCATCGGCTCCTGCTCAAACACTTTTTCCTGCCCTATGCTTCTTTTTAATGCTTCCACAAACTGCTGATTCATTTTTTTTTTCTTCCTTACTTTATAAAGATTTATGCCATTTCTTTTAAGAATGCAACATATCCTCTGTATGCCTCATACAGGTCTACCTTACTGATGATTTCCCATGGTGCGTGCATATTTAACACCGGAACACCGCTGTCGATAACACTCATTCCGTAGTTTGCAAGAATGTAAGCGATGGTTCCGCCGCCGCCCTGGTCAACTTTTCCAAGCTCTGCTGTCTGGAATGCGATTTCATTCTTGTCACAGAGCTGACGCAGTGCTCCGACATATTCTGCATTGGCATCATTAGAACCAGATTTTCCTCTGGCACCGGTGTACTTGTTGAATACAAGTCCTTTTCCGAAATAAGCGGTATTGCGCTTTGTCATAACGGATGGGAAGTTCGGGTCAAATGCTGCAGACACGTCAGAAGAAAGCACTCTGGAATTCTTTAACGCACGTCTTAATTTTAATTCGGAATAATCTCCGGCAGCGTTCATGACCTCCGCAACCGTATTTTCAAAGAAACGGGATTCCATTCCGCTTGCGCCCACGCTTCCGATTTCTTCCTTATCAACAAGCAGGCAAACGCTGGTGTACTCCGGATTCTTCATCTCTGCAATCGCCTTGTAAGAAGGATATGCACAGACACGGTCATCATGTCCGTAACCCATAATCATGCTGCGGTCAAAGCCGTAGTCTCTTGCCTCTCCTGCCGGAACCACTTCAATTTCAGCAGAAAGAAAATCTTCTTCCTCTATACCATATTCCTTTTCAAGAAGATTCATGATATTTGCTTTTACTTTTTCTTTGATTTTCTCATCGCTTTCTTCTTTTTCCTCTGCCGGGATGCTTCCAACCAGAAGGTCAAGGTTCTCTCCCTCGATTACCTTTGCTCCCTTCTTCTCTAACTGTTCACCGGAAAGGTGAATTAACAGGTCGCTGACACCAAATACCGGGTCACCCGGCTTGTCTCCGATAGAAACTTTTACGACACTTCCGTCCTTCTTTGCAATCACACCGTGTAATGCAAGCGGAAGAGTTACCCACTGGTATTTCTTGATACCGCCATAATAATGGGTGTCAAGCATTGCGAAATCGGTATCCTCGTATAACGGATCCTGTTTTAAATCCATACGCGGGGAATCGATATGCGCACCAAGGATGTTCATTCCTTCCTGCATCTCTTTTTTACCGATTACAAACAGTGCCATTCCTTTTCCCATATTGTTTGCGTAAACCTTATCACCTGCTTTTAAGGTTTTATTCTCTGCAATCACTTTATCAAGGTTTGCAAAGCCTGCCTTCTCTGCCTTCTCTACAAAGTAGTTTACACACTCACGCTCTGTCTTGCAGTCAGAGATAAATTTGCGGTAATGCTCTGCAAAATCAAATACTTCATTTCTTTTTGTTCCTTCTGGGTATTTCTCCCAGGCATTCTTTCTTTCCATTTTCAGTCTCTCCTATTCCTCGTCCTCAGACTTCTTTGTCAGATTCTCCTGCACGCGGCGGTATAATTCCTGTGCGGCATTGTATCCCATCTTTTTCTGTCTGTGATTTACGGCCGCCGTCTCACAGATAACGGCAAGATTTCGTCCCGGACGGATTGGCAATGAATGACATACCACTTTGTTTCCAAGGAATTCTGTGTATTCTTCCTCGAGTCCCAGACGGTCATATTCATTTTCCTTCTTCCAGTCCTCCAACTTGATTACCAGGTCAATCTGCTGTTTTTCCTTTACACATTCCACTCCGTAAAGCGTCTTTACATCGATGATTCCGATGCCTCGAAGCTCGATAAAATAACGGGTGATATCCGGTGAAGTTCCCACCAGCATATGCTCGTTGATTTTGCGTATTTCAACTACATCGTCCGTAACAAGTCGGTGCCCGCGTCGCACAAGCTCGAGTGCTGCCTCGCTCTTACCGATTCCGCTCTCGCCCATAATGAGGATTCCCTCACCGTAAACATCTACCAGCACTCCGTGAATGGTGATGCAGGGTGCAAGCTGTTCGCTCAGACAGTAGATTAACTCTGCCATAAATGCAGATGTGGTGCGTCTGGTTCCAAGAACCGGGATGTCGTTGTCCATCGCACAACGTAAAAATGTGTCATCCGGCTTTAGGTCCCGACAGAAAATAACGCACGGGATATCGTATGACATAAATTCCCGATAAATCTGTTCCTTCTTCTCCTCATCTAACTGCTGCAGGTAGGTATATTCTACCGTACCGATAATCTGAACACGCGACTGCTCGAAATGCTCAAAATAACCACTTAGCTGTAAGGCAGGACGGTTCACATCACTTACCATGATGCGGTGTCCCTTTAATTCCATATCCGGCATAAAGTTCCGCAGATCCATAATCTGTGCCACTTTTGCAACTCCAACACCATTACTGTTACCCATAATCGCTCTCCTCCGTGTGTGATCTGATCACTCTCAATATAGCACAGTTATCCCGATTCTTCAAGCCGCTGACTCTACGCTTCCGCTTCTTTGTGAAAAAACAGATACACCGCTTCCGCCGCCTGCGGACTCATGGATTCCGTTTCCTGTAAATCCTCTCTCGTGGCATTGCGGATTGCCTCTAAGGACTGGTATTTGCGCATCAGTGCCTTTCTTCTCGCAGGACCGATTCCCGGAATATCATCAAGCACCGAATGTACCTGTTCTTTGCTTCGTAAGGAACGGTGATATTCGATGGCAAACCGGTGCGCTTCGTCCTGGATGCGGGTAATCAGCTTAAACCCTTCTCCATAACGGTCAATCGGGATTTCTTCATTATTATAATACAATCCGCGCGTTCTATGATTATCATCTTTTACCATTCCACAGACCGGGATAGAAAGACCCAGTTCTGATAACACTTTGAGTGCAATGTTTACCTGCCCGCGTCCACCGTCCATCATAATCAAATCCGGAAAACGTGTAAAGCTTCCGTATTCCTCTGACAGGTCTTTTTCCTCTAGTTCTTCCTGTTCCTGCATACCGTGCGTGAATCTTCTGGTCAGCACCTCATACATCGATGCGTAATCATCCGGTCCCGTCACCGTGCGCAGCTTGAATTTGCGGTAGTCGCTGCGCTTTGGTTTTCCCTTCTCGTAGACAATCATCGAGCCTACCGACTCGAATCCACTGATATTGGAAATATCGTATGCCTCTACCCTCGAGATATCCTTTAGTCCTATCAGTTCTGAAATTTCTTTCATCGCCCCGATGGTACGGCCTTCCTCGCGCTTTAGCTTCTCTTTATCCTGCGATAATACCAGCAGCGCATTTTTGTATGCTAACTCCACTAACTTTTCCTTCATGCCTTTTTGTGGAACCCGAAGATACACTTTACTTCCACGCCTTGCGCTCAGCCATTCCCCGACAACCTTCGGGTCTTCAATTTCCTGTGGCAGCATGATTTCCTTCGGAATCATCGGAGTTCCCGCATAAAACTGCTTTATGAATGTAGTTAATATCTGTGCTCTCGTGTCATCATTTCCGATGCGTACATAAAAATGGTCGCGTCCTATTAACTTTCCATCCCGCACGAAGAATACCTGTACCACCGCATCCCGGTCGTCTGCCGCCATTGCGATGATATCCTTATCCTCCCCATCGTTATGCGTAATCTTCTGCTTCTGCGCAATCTGCTTCACACTGCCTAAAAGTTCCCGGTATTCAATCGCCTTTTCAAATTCCATCTTGTCTGAGGCATCAAGCATTTTCTCTTCTAACGATTTTAAAATGGGTGCATAATTGCCATTTAAAAATTCCAGTGCACCATCCACACGCTTGCAGTATTCCTCCTTGCTGATATAGCCCTGACACGGAGCCATACACTGATGGATATGGTAATTTAAGCAGGGTCGCTCCTTGCCCGTATCCCTTGGCAGAGAACGGTTGCAGGTGCGAAGCTGATAAAGCTTGTTCATCAGCTCTATCGTATCCTTTACCGCCCCGGCACTCGTGTATGGTCCAAAATAGCGCGACTTGTCTTTCTTCTGCTGACGCGAAAAAAGGACCCTCGGGAAATCTTCTCCAAGCGTCACTCTGATATAGGGATAGGTCTTGTCATCCCGCAGCATGGTATTGTATTTTGGCCTGTGCTCTTTAATCAGGTTACACTCGAGCACCAGCGCCTCAAGCTCCGAGTCCGTTACAATATACTCGAAGCGGGCAATCTGTTTTACCATCTGCGCCTTTTTGATGCCCTCGTCGTGGCTTGCCTGAAAATACTGATGCACACGCTTGGTAAGACTTACCGCTTTTCCGATATAGATAATGGCATCCTTACTGTCGTGCATAATATAAACTCCCGGCTGATCCGGGAGTTTTTTTAATTCTTCTGCAATATTAAACATCTTTTCCTCATTCTCATGATTCACTATGCAGGGTTGTATTGTCATCCGCAGTGTAGTCCACGTTTTGTCCTACATTGCTCTCTGTCTTATGATTTTCTGCCTCCTGTACTTCCATTGCCTGCTCGAAGAAGGTCTTCTTCTCCCCGCCCTCCGGCTCCGGGATTCCTTTCAGTTCGCGGAAAATCTTCATAAATTCCTTACCGGTGATGGTCTCATGCTCATAGAGATACTCGGAAATCTTATCAAGCACTTCCCGGTTCTCTGTCAGCAGACGCATCGCCTCATCATAGCAGTGATTGATAATCGAAAGAACCTCTTCATCAATCATTGCGGCGGTATCTTCTCCGCAGATTAATCCCGCACGGTTATCGAGATACTGATTCTCCACCGTTGCAAGGCACATCATGCCAAACTTATCCGACATACCGTACTGGGTAACCATCGCTCTCGCAATTGCGGTCGCCTGCTCGATATCGTTTGCCGCACCGCTGGTTGCCGACTGGAATACCAGCATTTCTGCCGCACGTCCTGCCATGTAAGTCGTAATCTTTGCCAGAAGCTCATCCTTGGTCTGTAAATACTTCTCCTCTTCCGGCGTCTGTAAGGTATATCCAAGTGCTCCCATCGTACGCGGTACAATCGTAATCTTCTGTACCGGCTCAGTATTCTTCTGTAAAGCGGTCACCATTGCGTGTCCAACCTCATGGTAGGAAACAATCTTGCGCTCCTTATCGCCCATGATGCGGTCCTTCTTTTCTTTTCCGCCTACAGCCACAAGCTCAAACGCATCAAACAAATCCGCCTGGTTGACAAATTTTCTTCCATGCTTTACTGCATTGATTGCCGCCTCGTTAATCATATTTGCAAGGTCAGAACCCACGAGCCCTGCGGTTGCAAGTGCAAGTGCGTCAAGGTCTACGGTTTCATCCATCATGACATCCTTGCTGTGTACCTTTAAGGTTTCCAGACGTCCCTTCAAATCCGGCTTATCGACAATAATCCGTCTGTCAAAACGTCCCGGACGAAGCAACGCCTTATCAAGCACTTCCGGACGGTTTGTTGCTGCTAACACGAGAAGTCCCTTTGAAGTGTCAAATCCATCCATCTCTGCTAAAAGCTGGTTGAGGGTCTGCTCTCTCTCGTCGTTGCCGCCGCCATACCGTGAATCACGGCTCTTTCCGACTGCGTCAATCTCATCAATAAAAATAATACACGGTGCCTGCTTCTGTGCCTCTTTAAATAAATCCCTGACACGGGATGCACCCATACCGACAAACATTTCCACAAAGTCGGAACCTGCCAGTGAGAAAAACGGTACCTTTGCCTCTCCTGCAACCGCCTTTGCAAGCAATGTTTTTCCGGTTCCCGGAGGACCCACTAAAAGGGCACCCTTCGGCAGCTTCGCACCAATGTCTTTATATTTTGCCGGATTGTGCAGGAAATCCACAACCTCCTGCAAGGATTCCTTTGCTTCATCCTGTCCCGCAACGTCCTTAAATGTGACTCCGGTCTGCTTCTCCATGTCGTACATCTTGACGTTGCTCTTGCCGATTCCCATGGCTCCGCTTCCCATGCGGCGCATCAGAAATCCCATCACAACCCAGATTAAAACCAATGGAAGTACCCAGCTTAACACGCTGTAGATAAGCCTTGAAGTATTGTCCGGTATTACACCGCTGATTTCAATATTCTTTTCTTTTAACAGCGGAAGCAAATCTTCATCCGCCACTCTCGCGCAGTAATAGCTGACATTGCCGTAAGCTGATTTCTGTTCCGTATCATTTAACGTGATGTCTATCTGATAGCTTCCTATTACAACGGATTTTACTTCACCGTCCTCAACCTTCTGCAAAAATTCCGTATAGGTAATCTCCTTGGAGCTCATCTGGCTGAAGCGGTTTGCGACCATGCTCATAATAAATAAAACTACAAGTGAAATCAAAATAAAGGTCATCATAATCTGACCGTTATGATTTCCTCCGTTTCCGCCCCGGTTACCGTTATTGCTGTTTTTATTATCGCCGCCATTATTGTTATTGTACATATCAGGTCCCTGGTTGTCCATTCGTCTATCCTTTCTGACGGAAACAAAAACCTGCGATTTCGTTTCCGGATTTCTCTTTCCTAAAATATCCTCTTTATTATATTGAAATTATTTCACAAAAGCAATACGTACTTGGTGAACTTTTCTTGTCATTTCTAAAGAATTTATAAATTACACTGGATTTTACGCACACTTAGTTGTATACTATTTTAGTTATTATCAGCATCTTATATTATTTACCAATTTAGCAGCATATATTATGAGGAGGAAAAACCTATGCCTGTAAAATACGTCTTTGTCACTGGTGGTGTAGTTTCCGGTTTGGGAAAAGGTATCACTGCGGCTTCCCTTGGAAGATTATTGAAAGCCCGCGGATACAAAGTAACCATGCAGAAATTCGACCCATACATCAATATCGATCCTGGAACCATGAACCCGATTCAGCATGGTGAGGTGTTCGTTACCGATGACGGTGCAGAAACTGATTTGGACTTAGGTCATTACGAGCGTTTTATCGATGAGAGCTTGACGAAAAATTCAAATGTAACCACCGGTAAAGTATACTGGTCCGTCCTTCAGAAGGAGCGCCGTGGCGATTACGGCGGTGGAACGGTACAGGTGATTCCTCATATTACAAACGAGATTAAGAGCCGGTTTTACCGCAATTTCACCTCGGAAGAGACGCATATTGCCATCATCGAGGTCGGTGGAACCGTCGGCGATATCGAAAGCCAGCCGTTCTTAGAAGCAATCCGTCAGTTCCAGCATGAGGTTGGTCACGAGAATGCCATTCTCATTCATGTTACCCTGATTCCTTACCTCAAGGCATCCGGCGAGCTTAAGACGAAGCCTACCCAGGCAAGCGTAAAAGAGTTACAGGGAATGGGAATCCAGCCGGATATCATCGTCTGCCGTTCCGAACACGAGCTTGACCAGAGCCTTAAGGACAAGATTGCGCTGTTCTGTAACGTGCCAAACGGTCACGTTCTCCAGAACCTGGATGTAGAATACCTCTACGAGGCACCTCTTGCCATGGAAAAAGAAAATCTTGCAAAGGTTGCCTGCAAGTGTCTGCACTTAGACTGTCCGGAACCGGATTTGAAAGACTGGGAAGCAATGGTAGACGCACTCCGTCATCCGGACAAAGAAGTCAGAATTGCTCTTGTCGGAAAATACATTGCCCTGCATGACGCTTATATTTCTGTTGTAGAGGCTTTAAAGCACGGCGGAATTGCCGGACGTGCCACAGTTGATATCAAGTGGATTGACTCCGAGGATTTAAATGAAGACAACGTGGACGAGATGCTCGGCGATGTATCCGGTATTCTTGTTCCGGGTGGTTTTGGTTCCCGCGGTGTGGAAGGCAAAATTCTCGCTGCAAAATATGCCCGTGAGCACAAAGTTCCTTACCTTGGTCTCTGTCTTGGTATGCAGGTTGCCATCATTGAATACGCAAGACATGTCTGCGGCTTCAACGATGCACACAGTATCGAGTTAGACCCGAACACCACCCATCCGGTTATCGCATTAATGCCGGACCAGAACGGTGTGGAAGATATCGGTGGAACCTTACGGCTTGGTTCCTACCCATGTATTCTGGACAAGTCCTCAAAGGCTTATCAGGTATACGGCTCTGAGGAGATTCACGAGAGACACCGTCACCGTTACGAAGTAAACAACGACTTCCGCGCTGCTTTAACTGAGCACGGCATGAAGCTCTGCGGTACTTCTCCTGACGGCAGAATCGTTGAGATGATTGAGATTCCGGATCACCCATGGTTCATCGCAACCCAGGCACACCCGGAGTTAAAATCCAGACCAAACCGCCCACATCCGTTATTCAAAGGATTCGTAGAAGCAGCTATTCAGTTTGGAACAAAATAAACAAATTTCCAGAAAGGGGATGCCATACAAAAGTGTGGTATCCCCCTTTTTCATTAAACGACTCCTTTTTATTCACTTAAAATCAATTCTATCCGGCGCTGTATCAGTCCCACAGCCTCTTCCACGCTTTTATCTCCTGCAAAATAAGACGCAGCTTCCTCCTCAATCACATTCCAGACATTCTTGTCAATCGTATCCCTCACAAGATTTTCCTCATAAATAATCGTTTCTAAAATCTCATATTCAGCCTCTGTCATGGAAACCTTCTCTCCGTTTGAGAACGTTATCGGCTGCCACTCCTCCTGAACTTCCCGTAACAGTGATTTACGGATTGGGAACCCTTTGTTTACTCCTGTATGCCACTTCTGATGCGATTCCTCCAAAAGGCTTTCTATAAACTCCCATGCCCCTTCCTTGTTCGGACTTCCGGCATAAATTCCGCAGCAATCCGGACAGACATCCACGCCGTACACCTGTCCCTGCTCAGTCGGATATCCATACAGTGCATACTCTCTTCCATAAAATTCTGTTCCTGACAGATACGTGCCTACATCTTCAAATATTAACGGCATACACAATTCATTTTGAATCAAATCCTCGGATGTCCACTCATAGGCATCCTCCCGATACGACTCCTGATATGATTTGCATAATTCCAACAATTTCATAAATTCTTCTGTCTCAAATGCTGCCGTCTCATTCTCCCGGTCAATAAATTCACTCTGTCTGCCTGTCAGCATCTTATAAAGTAAACGCTCTGCCTCTCCATACCCCTGCCATACATCCTTCTCCCACTGATTTTCTTCCAACAGGGTACGAAATGTCTGCATATTCCATGTCTCAATCTCCGCCGCATACTCCGGATGAACCGCCATTGCCGTAATTGAAAACTGTGGTGCCAGAAGATACAGACCCCCATCTATCTGATACGTATCCAGTACATTCCATATGATATCATCCTTATAGTCCGACCGTTCCAGATATGGACGCAAATCCGTCAGATATCCGTTTTGCACATAGCTTTCATAATAAAAAGAATAGGTCAAATCCAGAATATCCGGTGCATTTCCACTTGCAAATTCAGCATGCAGCCTCCGCAAATCAACATCATCATGATAATTTTTTATCGTAATATAATAGTTCTTATTTTCCTGATTAAACTGCATAATTGCCGCTTTTATACTGTCATCCACATCTTCGTTTATGGTTCCCATTGTTCCATAGACAAGCTGAATCCGCCGTTCCTCTGTGCCCGCTTCCTTTCTCTCAAACTGGCTTATCTCCAGCCTGCCCTCCGTTCCATTCCCCTTTTGAAACAACCATAATGTGCTGTCTTCTGTCTCATAATTTCCAGCCAGTACATCATGCGCTCCCATGAGCAGCAAATCCGTTTCTGCCAAAAGTGTCCCCGTCGCTCTGTCAACAAGCATTAACGCACTCCCTGATACCAGAAATAACGTTTCTGCATCACTGTTTCGGACCGTTTTCAGATTTCGGACCGCCTTTTTTATCTTCCAACGCTTTTTTACATTTTTTCCTTCTATCCCATACAATCCAATGCCATCTGATTCCTCTACAAGACATTCCACACCGTTCTCAGTTTCCAGGAAAACACACGGCGTACCATCCAATGTAATCCCCGTTTTTTCTCCCGTTCCTGCATCAAACCGCGTCACGGCGTTCCCTTCTGCAATATACACGTTTTTCTCTGCATCCACCCAAAATAAGGTTCCAACCGCTAACCCTTGTTCCGCTTCCGCTTCTATTGCCCGATATGTCTCAAATTCTCCGCCCAGCCGATAATATCGTATTTCCAGTGTTTTTCCCTCATCCATCCGGACCATTGCATACAATTTTCCATTCTCATATGCAATACTTATCAGATGTTCCGCCTCATCCTGCTGCCATGTTATCTCTTTCACTTCCGGTGATTCATTCCCATATGCCACCTGATAGATAACATCATTCTTTCCCGTAGTGATTGCCCACGCACATTCTGTTCCGCATACCACCTGCTCGGGCACACAGATTTCTGATTTTTCCTGCAAATAGTACTGTTCAAAGGACATCGTTTCGACCTCTACCAAATCCTTATCTCCGCAGCCTGCAAGCAATACAAAAATAACCAGTAACATCATGCAGGCTGCATACCTTCTCCATCGTCCAGACATCTAATATGTCCCCTTCCCCTGTACCGTTGTGTCCTCCCCGTCTCTCCAGATTACCATGCTGTCAAGCAGCTTCTGTTCCTGAAACACCATGTAAATGCAGCCCTCCTCCGGTAAATCCATCGCCGGTGCAATATCCACAGCCACAACAACACAGGTTCCGTCATCTATCACAGGTGTAAAAAAGACAGCCTGCCTTCCATCCAGCCCTTTTTCCTTTTTATATTTTTCAATCTCTGCCTCTGCCTGCTCATACTCCTTGTCCATTTTTCTTATTTCTTTTGTGGTTTTGTTAAGCACATACGGTATCACATCCGCTTTTCCCGTATTCTCATAAATATTATCTCCCAGACAATATGCCTCGGTAAACCACAATCCCTCCTCCGTATCTGAGGTATAAGGAACCAGCTCACAGCTTCCATCCTCTAACCGGTATACCGCCAGTACCATCAACAATTTTTTCTCTGTCTCTTCCATGGAACGATTCAATTCCTGGTCAGTCGCGGGAAGCGGGTCAAACGTGAAATAAATTGCATTTTTCTTCTCATCATAAAAATATTCATTATCCGTAAACCCTTCCGCCTGCTCCCGATATTCACTCAAATCAATCTCTATCTGCTCCACCGTTTTGGAATCGTCTATCTGAATATCCCGGAACGTATACCGGTAACCATCCGCTGCCTCCGTCTCCTGCAATGCCGCGAGCCCCTCATCCCGGTATTTATCCTGTATGGCTGCTCTTCCTGCATCAAAGTCACCCTGCATCTCTGCTCTTATTTCTGTGAAATAATCTTCTGGATGCGCATTTGAAGCACTGCCCCCACAGCCTGTCAGACCAATATTGCAGATAATGACTGCCGTCGCTGCACATAACATTTTTTTCATATTCATCCCCCCTTTTTCTTAAAAAGGGATATCCCCCTTCTCAAAGATATCCCTTTCCTATCACATAATTGCACATTTTTTAAACGGTGTATTTAATACCCCTTCTCTACAATCTGAAATCCTGTGTCACCATCCTCCTGCACCAGCCAGTACCCGTAATCCGGATATTCCACAACACTATCCCAGCCTTCTCCCTCTACCAAAACGGAAACCACATCTGCCTGCAAATATATCATCTTTCCCTGTATATTTTCGTCTGACAATTGATTCGTCTCCTGTAGTTTCTCATCGTACCTTAATCCGGAAAGATACTGCTTATAAGTTCTCTCTGTCGTAATATCGTAATTGTTCCCTTCATCAAATTCATGCCAGACAACCGCCATTGCCTTCTCAACATCTGCATCGGTGACATCACTTGTTTTGTTTTCTGCTTTTCCACACCCGGCAAGCAATATTGCACTACAACCAAATACAACTACTACATTTGCTAACCATTTTCTCTTCATCATTTTCCCCCTTTTAATCAGTCATCTTTCTATGATGCAAATTTTCCACTTTGAAATCTCATCTGCCGCATATAATTATATGAAAGCAGCAAATTTGACAACGTTCTTGTTTTGTTTGAACTGTGCTGCGCTACTACTATTTCTCCATAGCCCGGATTGCTTCCGCCAGGTGTGCCTATAACATAAACCGAATGTGTATATGACTTTCCATTGCCGCTTACCTGTAATACATCCCCCACGGAAATATCAATCGGTTGAATGCCCGTATATTTTCCTCCATTATTATAACCTTTTGCCTTTGGTCCATTTCCAGAATTTGATGTTGCATACGACCATAAATTATTCACACTCTCCCAATTACTTGAACCGCCGCCACTTCCAGCGTACCAGCTTCCAGATACCATTCTCACCTTGTTAGAAATATTAGAGGTCATCTTGGTCGTAGACATAGAATTATTCCATCCTCCGTATGCTGCCCAAATACACTGTGAAACAAAGTTTGTACAATCTGCCGTTGTTGCATAAAAACTACTATTAGCATTTTTAGCATATTTCTTTGCATATTCTGCACCTCTAGAAGCCGAATACGAATATGCTGTAGTTCTTGCCCAATTTTCTGTTTCATTCTGTACCAACCTTGCTGTCTGATTACTGCATACAGAATCCATTTCTGATTTAAGTCTTCTAATATCCTCAATAAGCATCTGTAAATCTATCTGATTTACCTCTTTTTCTATGCCAGCACTTCTTCCTTTAAACGAAAGATTGTTCATAAAAGCATCAAAGCAGTCATCGTTCTGCACACTGATACTTTGTATACAGCCCTCATCAACTTCGATATCTAAAACCAATCCCATGCTAAATCCATGAAAATCTATGTTTGCATAGTGAAAATACTCATTAAATACTATTTTAATTTCTGTGTCTGAAACATCTGTCACATCAGTAATTTCGTAACTGTATGCATCATACCCATCCTCTAGTATTTCCATCGCAGCATATCTCCACTGAAGATATGTCAAAAACAACTCATTTTCTGATGTCTCAGACATAAGACTTTCAAAACCTCTCATTTCTCCTTCAAGCATAGCATCTGCATACGCATTCATTACATCATTTTGAAACTGTGTATCAGGCGTTTTGGCAAATATTGTGTCAGAAGAACAAAATACCCACAGCCAGCATAATACCCCAAAAGTCAGTATACTCCAATTCCATTTTTTCATTACTTTGTTTTTCATACGCATTCTTCTCCTTTTTAATTAGTCTTTGTTGCCGACCCATCCGCTGCTTTACTGCTATTGTTTGCATCATACACCTTAGCCGTACAGGACAGCGTATATTTGTGTCCAGACTTTACGCTTACATCTTTTGACAATGTGCACACAGCACTTGATGATGATATGCTCCATGTTTTTACACTCTTTTTTGCCGTTTCATCATAAAGCTGAACTGTTCCAGATATCTTTGTCGTTCCCTTTTCGCCCAATACAGTAACCACACATTTTGCGACATTTTTATCAAATGTCAGAGAAACTTTTGCCCTATTCTCAGTTTCATAATATGGTACTACCTGATGCTGCGGTACAAAAGCGTAAACATGAAGTGTTTGTGTAAATAAAAGTAAGCATAAAAACACACCCAAGCCATTTCTTATGTACTTCAAACCATTCTCCTCCTTTCCTTTTTATTGATGCTTTATTTCCTGCACCTGTATAAGAAACGGAGAAGTCTGCATTTTCTCTACAAAGTTTTCAAAAATTTTTATTTATTTTTTTCACACACCCCATCATATATTTCCAGCATTTCAGATACAGGCAAATACCCGCTTACGCAAAACTGAATATCCTCATTGTCATTTAACCACACAAGCATCGTTGCCTTTTCCTCATTCGTTGATTCAAAACAATAAATCACTGTTCCATCTCTGGTAAACGATGCAAATTTCACTCCCTCATTATTCAAATATAATGAACTGTCTGCCAAACCGTAATCAAATATAATCAAATCCTCCTCTTTCTGATATGCAATAACCCCTGCAGTTTCCATGTATTCATCGTGGATAAGTTCGTATCCTTCCGGCACATAGCTAAGGGTATATTCCGGCACCACCGTAAGCCCGGTATCTTCTTCCTTGAAGTGAATTTCGACATGGTCCGTAAACCATTCCCAGATACCCGCAAATGTCTGCGCCACCACGCTCGGATTTGCCATTCCAAAAAGCAGCAGGACGATTACTGCCGCTGCTGCCACATACTGTTCTCTGCGCTTCCTTCTCTCCCTGCGTGTCATCCTTTCCACAAGCTGCCGCATTTTTGCAAAAAAAGTTTCGGACAGCCGGTAATTTTTCTCCAAAGTTTCCTTTGCCGGCAGATGTTCCATCTCGTATCGGTGCATCTCACAGACAATTTTTTGGATATCATCCTCTTTTTCAAATCTTTTCATCGAAAATCTCCCTGAGCTTTGCTTTTCCGCGATAAAGCCGCATTTCTACCGTTTTTACCGGAATATCAAGAATTCTGGCAATCTCGCGGTTCCCATACTCATAATAATACTTTAACACCAGCGTCTCCTTTAAAACCTCCGGCAGTTCGGACAGAGCCTGCTGCATGAGAGCACTCTGCTCCTTCTGCTCAGTCACCCCTTCCGGTGAAAACTCTGCCGATTCTTCCGCAAAAATAAACGTTTCTAATTCCTGTTCGGACAAATGTTGTTCCCGGCGCCAGATGTCAATTGCTTTATGTTTCACTATAGTAACGCACAGTCCCGTCATTTCACTACAGGAAATCCGGGAATATTTTTTGAAATTTTCTGCAATTCCAAGAAATGCCTCATGGACGGCATTTTCTGCCTCTGCCTGGCGCTTTAAGATTCCAAATGCAACGTGATACATCCGCAGATAATTTTCTTCATAAATAATCTGGAAACGGCTTTTGTCCTCCTCGGAATCCAGTGCACATAAATAAATCAGCATCCCAACACTCCACTTTACATCTGATGCCGTACCACCGCATATTCATCATCATTCTGATAATATGGGCAGCTCTTTAACTGTCCCTGCATCATGCGTGCTGCATCATCCTCGTCCATGTCGACCTCACAGTACCATGCCTCATCATCCTCATCATATACATTGTATACACAGGTGTCACAATTTGCCTTTGCCATAATCGCCTCCTACTTCCAACCAGAAATCACATCGTCATAAAGCTGCTTTAAAAAGTCATTTAACAGTTCTCTCTGCGTCTCCCAGTACTTCTCTGTAATCTCATCGCCGTCCGGCTGGCTCTCCGTCACATCCATCACCGCATCGAGGATTTCCGGGTTCAAATCGTCCATCGCCTCCTGGACCACCGCCTCAAAATCGCAGTACGCCTCGCTTGTCAGATACAGGATAAAATTTTCCCGGTTTAAGTTTCTCGCTTCATAGCTCCCTGTAAAAATATCATTTCCCGCTGCTGCAATCTCTTCAAACTCCTCTTTTACCGTGGCATACTCCACCGGGCAGTAGCTCTCTGTGAAAAATTTATCAAATACTTCTTTATCAATCTTTGGTTCCATTCGTTGCAATCCCTTTCCTATTGTGTTATTTTAAATTCACAAATTTCATTTTTAAAATTTTTTTCAGGAGGTTTCTATGATGGAAACATACGCTGCACTTCCAAATGACCCGGTTATGCTGCTCAGCTTTGTCAACACACAGCTTCGGGACAATTATCCTTCCTTTGAGGAACTCGTTCAGGCATTTCATGCCGATGCTCCTGCGATTACAGAAAAACTCGCATCCATCGACTACACTTACGATGCCGCTTCCAACCAGTTTAAGTAGGATTCCAATTGTTTAAGCTCTTTCTCACCCGCTTCCAGTCCGGGTAAAATGCCGTCATATATCCCCAGAAGCGCTCGTTGTGGCTTGCCTCTAAAATGTGGGTCAGTTCATGCACCACCACATATTCCAGACATTCCTCCGGCATATCAAGAAGCGCCAGATTCAGGTTGATATGATGCGTTTTTACATTGCAGGAACCCCAGCGCGTTTTCATCTGGCGGATTGTGATGCCGGATGCCTTAACGCCCATCACGGGTTCCCATTTTGCGATGAGAACCTTCGCCTTCTCCAAAAGCAGGCGTTTCCTCTCCTTAAGCTCTGCCTCGGTGTACTGTTTCGCCGGTTCTGTTTCGCCCGGATGTTTTTCATATAATTTCCGGTACTTGCGAATCCAGTCAATACGTTCCCTCGCAAACGCAAGAATCCTCTGTTCACTCATTCCATGCGGTGCAGAAATCAGAACACTCCCGTCCTCCTTGCGGATACGCAGATACATATTTTTCATACGCTTTTTCGTTACCGTAATCACGATATCTTCCACTGTAATCTGATAGGTCTTCTCTTTCATATTTCATCCATCCTGTTTTCTGCAGCGTCCTATTTCCATTATAAAGCATTTTCTACTGTAAAAAAAGGTTGATTTTGGCATCTGGTATGCTATAATAAAATTAACTTCATAAATGTTACCGAGAGACATGAGCAAGGTAAATAAGACGAGTCGAATCGTTTTGTTTTTCTTGCTCTTTTTTTACCTAGAAAAGGAGAATGACTATGAATACTGCTTATGATGTAGCTATTGTCGGCGCAGGGGTCACCGGAAGCGCCATCGCAAGAGAATTATCCAGATATCAGGTACGCGCCTGTGTCATAGAACGGGAGGAGGACGTATGTAACGGAACCTCGAAGGCAAACAGTGCCATCATCCACGCTGGATTTGATGCAGCGCCCGGCACTTTAAAGGCAAAATTAAATGTCCGCGGAAATGCCATGATGGACACACTCGCCAAAGAACTTGACATTCCGTTTAAGCGCAACGGCTCCCTGGTTGTCTGCACGAAAAATCAGGACAGAAGTGCTTTGGAAAATTTATTAGAAAAAGGTACTGCAAACGGTGTTCCGGGGCTTCGCATCATAGAACGCGAAGAATTGCTTTCCATGGAACCAAATTTAAGTGACGATGTCACCTGTGCCCTTTTCGCTCCAACCGGCGGTATCGTCTGTCCATTCCATATGACAATGGCATTTGCCGAAAATGCGTACACAAACGGCGTTGCATTTTTCTTAAACACCAGCGTGACAAATATCAGCAAAACACCGGAGGGCTACCATATCGAAACCCTTCACACCGACACGAATAAAGCAGACAGTATTGATGCCAAAGTTGTTGTCAATGCCGCCGGCGTTTATGCAGATGTGCTCAACAATATGGTAAGTGAGCACAAACTTCACATCACCGCCCGCAAAGGAGAATACTGCCTTTTGGATAAAGCTGCCGGAACCCATGTTTCCCACACCATTTTCCAGCTTCCATCCAAAATGGGAAAAGGCGTTCTTGTCACCCCGACTGTGCACGGCAATCTGTTAGTCGGTCCTACCGCCGTGGATGTGGAAAATAAAGAAGCCGTCAACACGACCCAGGCTGGTCTTGACAGTCTCGCAAAAACCGCCTCCCTCAGTGTCAGAAATCTTCCGATGCGTCAGGTAATTACTTCCTTTGCCGGACTGCGCGCCCATGAGGACGGAGACGATTTTGTCATCGGAGAAGCAGAAGACGCAAAAGGATTTTTCAATGTTGCCGGTATCGAATCCCCGGGACTTTCTTCCGCTCCGGCAATCGGCGAACTAGTTGCAACACAGATTTGCTCCATGCTCTCCTTAAAGGAAAAAACAGACTTTATCAGCACAAGAAAAGGTATTTTACGACCGGAAACACTTTCCATGGAAGAGCGCAACACACTCATCAAAGAACACCCGGAATACGGCAACATCATCTGCCGCTGTGAAATGATTTCCGAGGGCGAAATCATGGATGCCATTCACCGCCCGCTCGGTGCACGCTCCCTAGATGCCGTCAAACGGCGCACGCGTGCCGGTATGGGTCGTTGTCAGGCAGGCTTCTGCTCTCCAAGAGTCATGGAAATCTTAGAGCGCGAGGTTCCAATGTCCATGTTTGACATTACCAAAAACGGTGTTGGCTCTAATTTTGTAGTTGGCATAAATAAAAACCTTTAATTCCAGAAAGGACGGTATTGATTATGAATACATACGATTTAGTTATCATCGGCGGAGGTCCGGCAGGACTTGCAGCAGCCATCTCTGCAAGAGACAACGGGATAGAACGCATTTTAATCTTAGAACGCGACAAGGAACTTGGCGGCATCTTAAACCAGTGCATCCATAACGGCTTCGGTCTCCACACCTTCAAAGAGGAACTCACCGGCCCGGAATACGCAGCACGTTTTATCGACCAGGCAGCCGAGCGCAAAATTCCTTACAAATTAAATACCATGGTGCTCGCAATCGACACCGTTACCGATTCCGGGCTCTACAACAAGAAAGTAACTGCCATGAACCGCACCGACGGCTTATTTGAGCTTCATGCAAAAGCGGTCATTCTCGCAATGGGCTGCCGGGAACGCTCCCGCGGTGCCTTGAATATTCCGGGCTACCGTCCGGCAGGCATTTATTCCGCCGGAACTGCACAGCGATTAGTCAACATGGAAGGCTATATGCCGGGCAGGGAAGTTGTCATCTTAGGTTCCGGTGACATTGGTTTAATCATGGCAAGACGTATGACATTAGAGGGCGCCAAGGTAAAAGTTGTTGCAGAACTGATGCCTTACTCCGGCGGTCTCAAGCGGAATATCGTCCAGTGCTTAAACGATTTTGATATCCCGTTAAAGTTAAGCCATACCGTTGTCGATATCGAGGGAAAAGAACGTGTACAGGCGGTCACCATCGCCGAAGTCGGTCCGGACAGAAAGCCGATTCCGGGCACCGAAGAGCGCTACACTTGCGACACCCTGTTACTCTCCTGCGGTCTGATTCCGGAAAATGAACTGAGTAAAAGTGCAGGCGTCACCTTAAATCCGGTTACCTCCGGTCCAATCGTAAACGACGCTTTGGAGACAAATGTCAATGGTATCTTTGCCTGTGGAAATGTCCTTCACGTCCACGATTTGGTCGACTATGTTTCCCAGGAGGCTGCCGCCGCTGGAAAAAATGCGGCACGTTACATCAAAGACCATTCCGATACGGCACCAGTAGAGAAGTTTTCAGGCAAAACCATCCAGATTATCCCTACTGACGGCGTGCGTTATACGGTTCCGTCCTGCATCCGCCCGGAGCAGATGGACGACACCCTTACCGTCCGCTTCCGTGTCGGTGATGTTTATAAAAACTGCTGTATCGCCACCTATTTTAACGATACATTAATTTCAAGCCGCAAGCGTCCGGTAATGGCTCCGGGAGAAATGGAACAGGTCATTCTCGACCGCAAAAAAATTGAAGCATTTCCTGACCTTGCGCAGATTACCATCAAAATCGCACCTGCCACTGAAAACTAGAAAGGAGTATTCTCATGAGTGAACATATATCTGAAACCAAAGAATTGACCTGTATTGGCTGCCCACTCGGCTGTGCCATCACCGTGACCCTGACAGACGGTACTGTCTCCTCCGTCACCGGAAATACCTGTCCAAGAGGCGATGCCTACGCCAGAAAGGAAGTCACAAACCCGACCCGGATTGTCACCACAACCGTCCGCGTCAAAGGCGGCGTCTCCCCGATGGTAAATGTAAAAACGGCTTCCGATATTCCAAAAACCCGGATTTTTGACTGCATTGAGGCACTCCGCGACGTGGAAATTTCTGCCCCGGTACATATCGGTGACGTGATTCTTTCCGATGTCTGCGGCACCGGAGTTGCCATTGTTGCCGCAAAGTCCATTGCAGTCCGCCAATAATTTTTATATAATGGGAATATCATATACGAAAGGTGTCTTTTCCCATGAAAAAAGAATTTAAAGAAGCGTTAGAAGATTCTCCTATCATTGCTGCCATCAAGGATGACAACGGTTTAAAAAAATGTCTTTCGAGCGAAAGCCGTGTGGTTTTTATTCTGTACGGAGACATCTGTAATATTGCAGACATCGTGGACTGTGTGAAGTCCTCCGGAAAAATTGCCATGGTACATCTGGATTTAATCAACGGCCTAAGCTCCAAGGAAATTGCGGTAGATTTTCTGAAAAAATATACTCATGCAGACGGCATCATCACCACAAAGCCAACCCTTATCAAACGCGCGAGGGAGCTTGGACTCTACACTATCCTGCGTCTATTCGTGATTGACTCGATGGCATATGAAAACATCGACCGTCAGGTAAAAGCGGCACACCCGGATTTAATTGAAATCCTTCCTGCATTAATGCCCAAAATCATCTCCCGCATCTGTAACCAGACTACTACGCCGATTATTGCGGGCGGCCTGGTCTCAGAAAAAGAAGACATTATGGCGTTGTTGCAGGCAGGTGTTACCTCCGTTTCTTCTACAAACGAAGATATCTGGTTTCTGTAATTTCCGCAAGCTGCGCATAGCACCCAAAAGGTCAAAAAACAGAGTCAGGACAAATGTCCTGACTCTGTTTTCACGTGCGTGAGAGGATTCGAACCCCCGACACCTTGGTCCGTAGCCAAGTGCTCTA